>TARA_R110002124_G_scaffold27316_3_pt1 | contig 13594 bp, 8 predicted proteins | sample TARA_R110002124 | Tara Oceans TARA_R110002124 (sample SAMEA4397445) | marine metagenome | biome: Polar Biome; feature: [SRF] surface water layer (ENVO:00010504); material: water (ENVO:00002006), including particulate matter (ENVO:01000060) such as... | depth 5 m | reverse complement strand
GGCATGCACTGACAACCGGGGTTATCACCAATGGGGAAAATTTTTTACCCGCAGACAGTGTGACGGTGGGTAGTGTTATGCAGAGTGCGGGTTATGCGACAGGGTTGATTGGCAAGTGGGCGTTGGGCGATGCCGGTACCAGTGGAGAGCCACTCAAGCAAGGGTTTGATTATTTCTTCGGTTATCCAACCCAGCGCTCTGCCCACAACTATTACCCTGAAACACTGACAGAAAATCGCGGCAGTGCCATATTGACAGGCAATAGAGACTCCGACCGCAAATTAATTGCAGCAGGGCACAAAGCGTACGCGCCGGAGGTTATGCAGCAGCGAACCTTGGCTTTCATAAGGGATAACAGCAAGCGAACTTTTTACCTGCAACTGGATTTCAACCTGCCCCATATCAATAGTGAATTGCACCGTTTGACCGGGAACGGATTTGAGATTCCGGGGGCAGGTCGCTACGCTTCTGAAGCGGGCTGGACAGAGGTGGATCGATCCTACGCAGAAATGGTCAGCCTGATGGATGACTATGTGGGTGATATTCTCAGTACACTTCACTCCCTGGGTATCGCTGGGAATACCCTGGTCATTTTTACTTCCGACAATGGTCCGGCAGGAGAACGAAGTCGAGAGTCACTTGAACGGTTCGCAGCCACGGGCCCCTTGAGCGGCTGGAAAGGACGAATGCACGAAGGCGGCATCCGTGTGCCAATGATTGCCTGGTGGCCCGGTACGATTCCCGCCGGAACGACCAACAACGCGTTAGTTACCGCATGGGATGAATTGCCGACCTTCGCCGAACTGATTGCCGCCAGGGCAAAAATCGAATCCGACGGTGTGTCCTTTGCCCCTCTGCTTAAGGGCGCGAACAACCCCCAGCAAGCTCGTTTCCTTTACTGGCGGTTGGATGAAAAAGTCGCCGTACGTTATGGGGATTGGAAATGGGTGGGTATTCTTTACCACACTCCCTTTGAAAAAAACTTTCTCTACAATATTGCCCTCGACCCTGGCGAACTCAGCAATCTCGCCGGAAGTAATCCTGAGCAGTTACATCAATTGCAGGCCATGGTGGATAAATTTCGACTGGCACAGTGAATCGCTTGGCCTCTCCTCATGTAATCGATCATCCACCAGTAAGTGTGCTCACGAACATGAGCTGTACTCAATCATTGGTGAAAAGCGCTGTATCGGCCTTTTTCAGTTGCCAATGGCAGTTTGAAATTATCTTCCGGGCTGCGTTAACCGGGCAGAACCCAGGTTTAAAAGCCAATATCTGATCTGACCTTTGACGTGTGGCGTATGTATTTGCGAGCCGAGTGCTTTTGCTCGCCACACTAACCCACGAGGAAAGACCATGACTATTACTCGAAAACTGTTCGTCATAGCCGCACTGTGCGCCGCGATGCTGGGCACTGCCGTCGCGAATGCCGCCCACCATGAGACTGGTGAACCAATGGCCAAACCCACTGTGGTGGATATAGCCGTTGGCAACCCTGACTTCTCCACACTCGTTGCTGCTCTGCAGGCGGCTGGTCTGGTCGAGGCGTTATCAGGTGACGGCCCTTTCACTGTGTTCGCACCCACCAACGAAGCTTTCGCGCAATTGCCCGAGGGAACGCTGGAAATGTTGTTACTGCCTGAGAACAAAGACCAACTCGTTGCGATCCTGACGTACCATGTTGTGCCTGGCGCGGTTATGGCAGCAGACGTGGTAACGCTGACTGAGGCCACCAGTCTCGAGGGTGACACGATCGCGATCACGACAACGGATGCAGGCGTAATGGTCGATGGCGCCAACGTCGTTGCCACAGACATTGCAGCATCTAACGGCGTCATCCATGTGATAGACGCGGTGATTCTGCCCAACTCCTGAAGCCTGTCGTGGATGATGTTTAACGCTTAAACATCATCCACCTTGTCACCCCCCCATTTCAGCCTTGTAGCAGGCATTGCCGCTGTCTATTGGACAGGCACTTGCTCGTTCCAGCATCTGACTCTAGACTCCCATCATGTCGCCCAACTTTCGATTTTTGATCAGCGCAGTTCTTGCATGCAGCTTTTTTGCCGCTGGATCAGCCAGCGCGTACACGGTATCCAGTTACGCTTTTGTCAACGAAGATGGCACATTGAGGATAAACGGCAAGACGATAAAACTTTTTGGCATATACATTCCGAGTACAGAGCGCACCTGCAGCACTAACCGGAGACCACTTCTGTGCGGCTCTCGTGCCTCCGTTGCACTTGAAAACAAGATCGATGGTTTTGTGAGTTGCGAACTACTCAAGCGCAACGATGACAGGACCTATACAGGTCTTTGCCGCGTTAATGTGTCGGCTTTTGATGAAGGTGAAGACCTCAGCGCCTACCTGCTTCAAATGGGTTGGGCCGTGGCGCTGCCCGACTCGCCATTCGAATACCAGGCGCTGGAAAAGATCGCCCGCACCCGCTCTTTCGGCGTATGGGGGATGCCGGTGGACCGCGTGTTAAACAAAAATTGACAGTTCATCATCAGGCTACATTCGTTCGTCAGCGGTTGCTTACCAGTGGTGAAAATGCGATCTGAGCCGGACGGATCAAGGCCCTTGGCAGGCACATGTCCGCCATTTCAAGAAGAACGGCCTATACCTTTATCAAGTATGGCAGCGCTAGCAGGACCGCACCGATTAATACCATAAGGTAAACATTGTTTACAAAATACGGGAAAAGACACAGGGCTATGCCAGAGACAAAGGGCATCGCCACTTGTTGCTTTCTGCCATATAGAAAATAGCCAAAGCCTATGGCTCCGAACAGCACGCCCCAGATAATTTGGGATTCGCTTTCCATTCAGGATGTCCTTCTCAAGTTGTCCTGCCACATCAAAAAGGACAACAAATGCACATACCTTTAGCCTACCTGCACAAGGTTGTCTGATTCCCAGGCGGGATTAAACTCCTGATCAACTCTCGCCCTGCCAATCCCGGAATCCATATCCCAGTTAACGCCATTTGACGACATTTCAACATCGCAGCCCAGAGTATTGGCAACGGAACTATCCTTATCATCCACTTCCAATCTGCCAGGGCCAAAGCTGGACAGGGGCGGAACGACCAACTGCCAATCCCGTAAATGCCCGGCTGCTTTCGCCGCCAACATCTGCGCATGCCAGCTGACCACGTCGTGCCGCAGTTCAACAAAACAGGGGAATACGCGTCCATGAGCAGGCAGCAAAGCGTGCTGCGCTTGCAGGATTGCATCGAGTGCGCTGTCGTTGGGAACAGCCAACTCCTGTATCAGAAACAGGCGCAATTCGTCGATAAGTAAACGCCAGCTGTAAATCGGCATCATCATATACTGACCCCAGGTGACCAGGGTATTCAATAGTGGCCATTTCGCCTCAGCCGACCCTGCCTGGTTCAAAAGTGCCTGGTAAAACGCCATTTCAGTCATGCCGGTCTGCTGGCGCACAAATCGCGAGCACAGGCGCAGCACGCCAAAGTTATCGAGCAGTATGTAAAGCTGGCGAATATCCAGCATAACGTTGAGATCATCGCGGGTGTAGGTTTTGGTTGAAACAAGTACCGGCATTTTACCGGGACCGATTTCAGTGCCCGTTTTTATCTGGTGTTCAGCCCGATAATCGGGGCTATTCATCGGGCTGTTGACCAATAGCGTTGTATGATTAATACGCGCTTGTATATCGCGGTCTATACACTGCTGCAGGTCTTCAATAAATGAGGCAAGCGTGGCGCCGGGCAAGCCCATCATCAACTCTACCGACAACTGCAGCTTCGAGTTGCGCATTTCGTTAGCGAGGGCGTCGTACTTTTCGACTTTGATATTGGAACGCTTGATGACGCTCAGTGTATTGTCATCCATCGTCTGCAGCGAAAGCACGCCCTGGGTGAGAATGTCTGCTTCCGCCATTACCTTGATGATTTTCTGCAGGTACTTGGTTGAGTTTTTCGCATAGCTGCCACCAAAAGCCTCAGGAAAACCAGTTGTGCGCTTCAGGTGTCCAACCCTTTCGGCAATTGCGACATCTCGTTCAAATACCCCGAAGTTGGCGTCAGCAACGGAAACAGACTGCACTTTTGCTGTGGAACACCACTCCAGTTCCCCGAACACCCGTTCGAGATCAAACTTGCGGATTTTACTCGTCGTGGCACTTCCCCAGTCGCAAAACGTGCAGCCGTAAGGACAACCGCGGTTGGTTTCCAATGTGACATGCAATCGCGGAGCACCTATATAGGCGTCGAAAAGACCCATCAGGTAGGGCGAGGGTATGGTATCGAGGTCCTCTATCCGCGGCCGGTCAGGGTTTCTGACAATTACTCCACGGTGCCGGTAACTGATGCCAGCGACGCCTTCCAACACGGACAAATCGGGGTTTTTCTGTCCAATAACGCACCGCAGTTTGTCCAGCGTCTCTGCTGCACTCGCTTCCCCTTCTCCGCGAATAATGATGTCCACATGGGGAAATTGTTCAAAATAAGCCCTGGCGTCCTCCGGATACTTCGGTGTGTCAGGACCACCGTGAATGGTGATGCTGTCGGGACTCAGTGCCTTGACCTTTTCCGATACCGCTATGCTTTTCTGGTGCGACCACAAGTAGTTGGAGCAGAGATAGATGGCTGGCTTCTCGGTAAAACCTGCAAGTCGGTCATCGTCCCACACCCAGTCTCGGCGGAAATTGTAAAAGCTGTCGAGGAGACCATCCTCATAGACCTGGGCATAGGCAAAGATTAAACCCAGGGCCGCGGGAATGCCCTCGTCGAACCAGACTGGAATAACCTTGGGGCGCGACTCTCCCGTCTGTTGCTCCCTGCGGGCTTCCCTCTCGTCCTGCTCCGCTGCTTGTCGGGCAAAGCTCTCCTTGTTGACCTGGGTACGATTCAATATTGCAGGTGCTTTTATCGCTCCACTGCTGCTGGCCTCGGCGCACGAGAGAAGTCGAGCGGCTTCCATTGTACTCAGGATTTCCTGCAGTCGCGCCTCAGTCACCGCCTCCGCTGCCAGCACTTTTGCTTGCGCGGTGTGGCCTGAAGCGAAAGTCATCGGGCGAACAAACTGGCTGACAGCAACCAACTCTGCGGCGGTCAACTCAACCAACAGAAAGCCGTCATGATCAATCAACTGGTAGTTACCCCTATACAGGCGCAATGGCAGGGGCAACTTGAGGGCAATCAGGCTTTGAGGCGGCCACACGCTTTGAGTGGTTACAACCACAGCGGATTTTGGAATCTCAGCAACAGGTAGCGCACTTTCCCTGCGCATGAGACGCTTCGACGCGAACATACGACGCGCAAACAGCTTGACCTCATCCAGCGCTACTCCAGTTCGAGTTGCGATCCTGCTGGCTGCCTCGTCCACCCGCACGATGTCTTTTGCATGAAACTCACTGATCATCAGCAGGTCTGGGAAGGTCACCGGGAGTGGTGGTGCGGTATATCGGTTAGACAACAGAACGCCAGAACCATTGAGTTCCACCACCATTCTTGTAGTAACCCTTACCGGATATAAGCTCTGCTCACTCAATTTAATGCTCTCTAGGGAATGTCGGGTAGATAATCTTACGCCTATATTTTGCTAAAAGGGCACTCGATTGGCCCAGATATCTGGCAAAAATGCCTCAACGTAGATGAAAGGACACCACATAACCATGTTAACTGTATGGATACAAAAATTTTGCCTCCCACCCCATCACCTGCGAGGCCAGGCACCCCAACAACTGTAACCTCGGTTCAGGCACGTGACCAGACCGGACAAAGCGATGACAAACGGTACACATTCAAAAGCACACTATGCCCCCACCCTTCAGGAGGACGCATTGTTTCCTGTCAGGCATTAGCGCGCGACTCAGAACTCGAATAAATTCTGGCCGTTCTGGCCAGGTGTCACCGCCGCTTCTGCGTTCGCCCAGGAGCCATTTGTCACGGCATTCATTGTTGACGGCCGGTCACTTCGCGCATAGCAGCGCGTGCCGTCAGGGAGTTCGCAGATCGCGATGGCGTGGTCGGGCGACCCGTCGCTCGTATGTACGACGGTAGCGGCACGAATGACACAGCGTGCATCGGCGTGGTCGACGACGGTCACATCGGGTGAAGTCGACGGCGCAAGCCATTGCTGAGTCGAACGCTCATTTCCCTGCCACAGGATAGATCCCGGAATCGGCGAGTAGATCGCCGCAACGTGCTTTGTCATGTGCATCCCGACGCCGGTCACCATTCCCGCGTGCGAGGGATTGGCCCTAAGGTGGTCGACCAGGTGACTGATGGAGTGACCCATGTAGTTGCTACTGGGTCCGCCGTGGTAAGGGAGCCCCCCAGTGAGTGAGATCGGTCGCGGGTCGTCGTGGCGGAGGCCGAGAGCATCGCGGGCGAACTGCACCGCAGAGCCGAAGCAACTGTAGAGATCGAACACGTCGATGTCACTCACCGACATGGACGCCATAGCGCAGGCCGTCTGTGTGGCGATGGTCATGGCCCGGGAAGATGAGAGGTCATTGCGAGCGCCGAGATGGATCGCATCTCGCGCGAACCCCCAGCCGCGGAGGTAGGCACGCCGATCCTCGGGAACCCCCCAGGCATCAGCGGTGCGTCGGGTCACCATCAGGTTCGCCGCAGCCATATTGACGTTCATGAAGGATGTCATGAGCTTGGTGTAAGGCGAGGCGACCATCCGGTTTGATGTCGATGGCTGCGTGATGTCCGACGCCGATCGGAGAGTGCGGAACCAGGCGTCGGGATTTGCGGCCGCCACCGTATTGAGTCGAGCCATTACCTCGCCGAGTTCGTTGCGGCCCCCCGCAGTAGCGCCTCGCGCGGCCCATCTCGCCTGCTCCAGCAGGGCGAACGTCAGCCAGGCCGGCAGGACGCCATGGGCCCTCTCGGTAGAAAGGTACCACTCGTCAAAATCGATAGGCAGGGCCGGTGGCGAGGGATGTGGATGGCTCCAGTTGGGCGTTTCGCCGCATCGCTGCATCGCACTTTGGGTCGCAAGCGCCTCACCGCCGACCACAAGCGCGACCGAGCACTCTCCGCGAAGCATGCGCTCGGCTGCTTCATCAAGCAGACGCTGCGGCGACGTGCCCGCCAGTATTGACTCGCTGAAATAGATACCATGGGTTTCCAGGCGGTCCGCGAGCCGCCTGACCGGCTCGTCGTAGGCCCACGACTGGCAGTGCACCAGGCCAAGATGGTCGATCGATCCGATGATGTCTCGCTGTACGTCAACGTCATCGGCGGCAGACCTGGCGACTTCTTCCCACATGTCCAGGGGCTCCGGCGTCGCAGAGATGTCGTTCCATGTCCTGCGGGCGGTGCCGATAATACACGGTGCAAGTTGGGGATCTGTTGTACCGTGCATCTGGTTCCTCGTCTGCCTGTCGCCCTGCATGTGGCCTGACAACGTACACTACCTGGGATAGTTCTGCCAAATTAGCCCGTATCCATCTTCCTGACGACAACGGGTTCGCTGATGGACCAGTATCAGGCCACTTGCTGGCGCAAATTGGTGATGTCTCGCAATGGGGGCGCGCCGAACAGGCGGCTGTACTCCCGGCTGAACTGGGAAGGGCTTTCGTAGCCGACCTTGAACGCCGCATTTGCGGCATCCTCATACTCCACCAACATCAGGCGGCGTGCCTCCTGCAGTCGCAAGTTCTTTTGGTACTGCAATGGACTGAGCGCTGTCATGGTGCGGAAATGGCTGTGAAATGTCGATGGGCTCATACTCGCCATCGATGCCAGCTCATCAACCCGCAATGGCTCGATAAAGTTGTGCTTGAGCCACTCGATCACCCGGGCAATCTGCTGGCTCTGGCTACCTGCGGCGGCAATCTGTCGAAGCCGCAGCCCTTGTTCACCTGTCAGCAGCCGGTAGATGATCTCCTGATGGATAAGTGGCGCAAGAATGGGGATGTCCTGCTCGCTGTCGAGCAGGCCGATCAGGCGCGTGATAGCGCTCAGCAACGGCGGTGTGACGGCGCTGGTGGCCATGCTGCGACTCGACTGCTGGCTTCGCGGTGGCGGGAGATTACTGTCTGCCATCATGCGCGATATTTCGCGCGGATCAAATTGCAGCTTCACACCGAGGTAGGGTTCTACCGGACTGGCCTCAACAATATGTACCACCGTGGGCAGGCGTACAGACGAGATCAGATAGCGCTGCGCATCGTACACGTAGGTATCGCCGCCGAGCTGAACACGCTTGGCCCCCTGCACAACCAGGCAGAGGCTGGGCTCGTACATACCGATGATGGGTTCGCCCGGCGCATCGCGCCGGTAAATAGAGAGCCCGGAGATTGCGGTTGTCTCTAAGTCGCCTCGCTCAGTCAAACGGGCAATACTACAACGAAGCTTCTTCAGAATTTCCTGCATAAGACTTTTATCAATATGCTTCATATATAGGCTATTGGTAAATAGAGTATGTCGTGTGAAGGATAATTACGCCACGTCAATATAGCAACATATTTCCTCTATATCCTATTTTTAGGCAAGTATTAGACAGAAATGATCAACCGCATCTGGCGCTGCTTTCGGTACGCTAACCTGCATTTTGGGCCTTAATGTCAGGCCATGCGCAAATACGATCTGCCCGCAGGAATTATCTTCTGGCAGGTCGGCGCATCATACAGAGAGCTTTACCCATGACAAGACCGTCCCTGTGTTTTATGACTCTGCTAATGTTCGCTTTGGCCGGATGCTCCAACGAACAGCAGCAGGCCCCGGCAGCTGCCCCGCCAGCGGTGGATGTTGCAACGCCATTAACACACCGCATCACTGAATGGGATGAGTTCAGTGGCCGTTTCCAGGCCACCCAGCGAGTCGATATCCGTGCCCGTGTCACCGGTTACCTGATGGAGAAATCTTTTCAGGACGGTCAACTTGTAAAAAAGGGTGATGTGCTGTTTGTCATAGATCCTCGACCGTTTGAGTACGAGGTGCAACGCGCGGAAGCGCAGTTCACACTGGCGCAGAAGACTTTCAATCGCGCCAGGGGCCTGCTGCAATCCAACTCCATCTCCCAGGAAATGTTCGACCAGCGCTCGCAGGAATTTACGGCGGCTCAGGCCGAACTGGATGAGGCCAAACTGAATCTGGAATTTACCCAGGTCAAAACACCCATAGCCGGGAGGATCAGTGATGCTTTCGTGGATACCGGCAACCTGGTACGCGCCAATGAAACACTGTTGACGCGCGTTGTCAGTGTCGACCCGATCCACTTTGAATTTGAAGCCTCACAGAGCGAGCTGCTCAAGTACTTGCGCCTCGATAGAGCAGGCAAACGACCCAGCAGCGTGTCCGCTCCCAATCCGATTTTTATCAAGTTAATAGATGAAGACACTTTCTCGCATCAAGGGCATATGGACTTTGTCGACAATATAATTGATGAGGGCACAGGGACCGTTAAGGGCCGCGCACTGGTCGACAACAAGGACGGCATCATCTTTCCGGGATTATTTGGTCGCGCACGCTTGATAGGCAGCGGCGAATACGAGACAGTTCTGCTGCCGGAAAGAGCGATCAACACCGACCAGAATCGCAAGTTTGTGTATGCCGTGGATGATAACAATAAGGTGAAGCGGCTTTACGTAAAACCCGGCCCCGTTTTGGATAACGGCTATGTGATTATTCGCGAGGGCTTGTCGGGGAGCGAGCGCGTGATTATCAATGGCACGCAGCGTATTCGTGCGCCGGAGCAAGTGGTAACTCCAGAGGAGATCGAACTCACCTGGACGCCCATTGAGACCATGCCTGGCCCAGGCAGCACCGAAGCGCCAACGCTCGACAAGCCGAACGCGGCTCCCAGCTCGCCTGACGCCCCGCGCGCTGATTCGCAGTAAGGGCGGAGACATGAACTTTTCGAAGTTTTTTATTGAGCGGCCAATTTTCGCGACGGTGATATCGATTGTCATCATCATTATTGGTGGGCTGGCGTTTACCATGCTACCAGTAGAACAGTATCCACAGCTAGCGCCGCCTACCATACAAGTGAATGCCACGTATCCCGGCGCCAACGCCGAGACGGTTGCCCAAACCGTTTCTACACCCATCGAGCAGGAGATGAATGGCGTAGAGGGCATGTTGTATATGTCCTCGCAGGCGACCTCCGATGGAAGCATGACGTTAACCATTACATTTGAACTAGGCACCGATCTCGAGGCCGCACAGGTGTTGGTTCAGAATCGGGTCGCAGTAGCCGAGCCGCGCCTGCCTGAGGAGGTTCGCCGCCTCGGTGTGACGACGCGCAAGAGCACCCCGGACCTGATGCTGGTAATCAATTTGTTCTCTCCGGACGGCACCTACGATCAGACGTACATGGGCAATTACGCGGTACTAAAAATCCGCGACCGCATCCGTCGTATCAATGGCATTGGCGATGTACGCATGTTTGGCGCCTCGGAGTATGCCATGCGCATCTGGCTGGATCCGGAATTGATTCAGTCCTACAGCATTTCAGCCAACGATATTCTTGCGGCACTGCGGGCACAGAATGTACAGGTAGCTGGTGGCACCCTGAATAAATCTCCGCAACCGCAGCAACAGTTCTATGAATACAGTCTGCAGGCACATGGCCGCCTGATGCAGCCAGAGGAGTTCGGCAATGTCGTGGTGAAATCCGGTGACGATGGACAGATCGTTCGCCTGAGTGATGTCGCTCGCATCGAGCTGGGCGCCCAGGACTACGTGACCAGGGGCTATCTCGGTGAGAATCCGGCAGTCGCGCTACCGGTGTACCAGCAACCGGGCTCCAATGCATTGGAAACAGCCGCCGCCGTCATAGCGGCAATGGGCGAGATCGAAAAGGATTTTCCACCGGGGTTGCAGTATGACATAGGTTACAACCCTACCGTGTTCATTGCCGAATCTGTAACGGCGGTTGAGCACACCGTGTTTGAGGCGATTGCGCTGGTGGTGATCGTGATAATCGTCTTCCTGCAAACCTGGCGAGCGGCGATCATTCCCATTGTCGCTATCCCTATCTCGCTGGTCGGCACCTTCGCGGCAATGGCGGCGCTGGGCTATTCCCTGAACAATCTCACCCTGTTCGGGATGGTGCTTGCCATCGGTATTGTTGTCGATGACGCCATCGTGGTAGTGGAGAATATGGAGCGCAATATGCGCAAGGGTATGTCGCCAAAGGAGGCCGCGCGCAAGACGATGGACGAGGTGGGCTCGGCACTGTTGGCCATGGGCCTGGTACTGGTGGCGGTGTTTCTGCCGACGACATTCCTGGAAGGCATCTCCGGCAAGTTCTACCAGGCATTCGGCGTTACCATCGCCGTCGCAACAGTGATATCGGTGTTTGTATCCCTGACGCTCTCTCCGGCACTGGCAGCTATCCTCATGAAACCGTACAACAGCGATGCGCAGTCTTCACCTGCAGTGTGGCACCACTCGCCGCACAGGTATTTTTTCGCGCGTTTCAACTCGGGCATGGAGGTTTTGTCGCGTCGCTATGGTGATCTATGTGCGATGCTGGTGCGCAAGGGATTTCTGGTGTTGCTGGTTTATGCGGGATTGATGCTGTTAACGGGTTGGCAGTTTGACCGCGTGCCCACCGGCTTTATACCTGAGCAGGATCAGGGCTACGCGATTGTGTCGATTGAGTTACCCCCGGGCGCGTCCCTTTCCGAAACAGATTTGATCGTACAGCGCGCCAGCAAGATGCTGTTAAACGTTGATGGTATCGCCAACACGGTTGGATTTACCGGATTTCACGGCGCAACGCGCGCAATTGCCTCGAATTCGGCGGCGATCTTTGCAACCTTTGACAGCTTCGAAGAGCGCGAGCGATCGGGTATCACGTTTACCTCAATGCTCGCTGATCTTCGCGCGCAGGTCGCAACAATCAAGGAAGCCAAGGTGAAGGTGTTGACGCCTCCACCGGTACGCGGCATTGGCAGCTCCGGTGGCTTTCGCATGATGGTTCAGGACCGCGGTGGCCGCGGGTTGGAGGTACTCAACGAAGCGACCCTGGCGTTGGCTGAGGCCGCGAGCGATCCTGCAAATCCGGCGGTGAGTAACGCCAGGTCATTCTTTGAAATAGACACACCGCAAATATTTCTGGACATCGACCGCGATAAGGCCGAGCGCCTGAAAGTGCCCGTGGCGCGCGTCTTTGAAGCGCTGGAAGTATTTATTGGCTCAGCCTTCGTCAACGACTTTAACTATCTTGGCCGCACCTACCGGGTCACAGCCCAGGCCGATGCGCCCTACCGACTGACAGCCGATGATGTATTGCGGATCCGCGTGCGCAGCAACGATGGCTTCATGGTGCCTATTGGCTCCATAGCCAGAGTCGAAAATACAGCCGGCCCTTCGCGGGTACCCCGCTATAACCTCTATCCCGCTGCTGACCTGCTTGGCGATTACTCCCCTGGCTACAGTTCCGGCGAAGCGTTGGACACCATGGAGCGATTGGCCGCCCAGGTTCTCCCCGATGGCATTGGCTTCGAATGGACCGAACTCGCGTATCAGGAAAGGGCCACTGGCAATACCGCCACCATCGCCTTCGTGTTGGCAGTAGTCTTCGTATTCCTGCTGTTGGCGGCACAATACGAGAGCTGGACACTACCGCTGTCGATTATACTGATCGTGCCGATGTGCCTGTTATCTGCAATCAGCGGCGTCGCGCTGGCCGGCATGGATAACAACATCCTCACCCAGATTGGCTTTGTAGTGCTGATCGGACTGGCATCAAAGAATGCAATACTGATTGTTGAATTTGCACGCGACCTGGAATCCGAGGGACTCGATCGGTGGGAGGCAGCAGTCGAAGCAGCGCGCCTCCGGTTGCGCCCAATATTGATGACTTCTTTTGCCTTCATACTGGGCGTGTTACCGCTGGTGATCGCCAATGGAGCGGGCGCGGAAATGCGGCGGGCACTGGGTGTTGCGGTATTCTCGGGCATGCTCGGCGTGACGCTCTTCGGGTTGGTCTTTACGCCGGTCTTCTATGTGTTATGTCGCAGGTTGTCGTTGATACGATTAAAGGGCCATGCAAGCGGAAAGTAACATCTTGAGGCTCGAATCTGCCCTGATTGTATTTCACAACGCACTGAATAAACGAAAACATCGACCGCTGTTTTCAGCCCAGGTCACTGACTGGTCATTGAGTCGCGCATGGCATTGAGACCAACTGTCCAGCGTCGCAATTCATCCAGCAGCGTTGACGCTGATTTATCAATCAACTCGTTGGAGGTGAACGTCCCTGAATCGTCGACGAGTTTGGCGACCATCGGAATCATCACGCCCTCCATCATCGGCATCATTTTCAGCGTGGTGATCTGCAACTTCACCGACTGCGCAGCACGCAAGCCACCCGAAGCGCCGCCGTAACTCACAATCCCGCAAGGTTTGTAGTTCCACTCCTTGTACACAAAATCCAGCGCATTCACCAGTGACGGCGGCGGGCTGTAGTTGTACTCGGGCATCACAAACACATAGGCGTCAGCACTGGCGACGCTTTTGCTCCAGGCCTTGGTATGCGCGTGCTGGTATTTCTGTTGTGTCGGATGGTTGGGTTCGTCGTACAGCGGCAGGTCAAAATCGGCCAAATCGACCAGCTCGGTGTCGAAACCGTCGTGGCTGGCAGCGAACTCTGCA
>TARA_R110002124_G_scaffold38432_10_pt1 | contig 13632 bp, 13 predicted proteins | sample TARA_R110002124 | Tara Oceans TARA_R110002124 (sample SAMEA4397445) | marine metagenome | biome: Polar Biome; feature: [SRF] surface water layer (ENVO:00010504); material: water (ENVO:00002006), including particulate matter (ENVO:01000060) such as... | depth 5 m | reverse complement strand
CACAAACGCAGCTATTGTTAGACCCAAAAATATATTCGAAATAGCGACAGAGAAATAAATAAAACAAATATATAAAGACGCTAGGTAAAATATTGCTCTATCAAAAGTATTTGAGGTTAACTTAATCATGTAGTAAATATAACAGATTAAGCCCTAAGATGGAGAATTAGGTGAGGGCTTAAAATTATTAATAAGGTTTATAAATACGAAAACAATTATTAGGGTAAGTAGAACTTTTCCGAAACCGAATTGAATTATAGATTCGGTTCTATTAAGTAAGTATAGAAACAAAAAGTAGTAGCCGTAAGAATTATTTCTTTTATTAAAAAAAATAGACAATAACATTCCGAGAACAAAAAAATTAATCATAACACCTAATAATCCATATTCCATAAAACCCTCACCAATTAAAGACATAGAGGCACCACCAACATTAACGTTTATGGTTGAATATTGTTTAATCCAAATTTCAAAACCTACTTGGTGTCCTGGTAATAAGATGGCCAATGCCATTGTAAGTGGCTTTAATCCAAAATATCCTGTTTCTTCAGTCATCCCAATGTAATGTGATAAATTCCAAGTATGAATTCCTATTTCATTTCTTAAAGTTTCTAAGGACCCTCTACTAATTCCTCTAATGGCTGGTATTATCGACCCAAACAACAACACCGCAACAGATCCATATTTAACTAATTTCTTAACTGGTAATGGTCGTTTAAAATCGTTATAAATGAACAAATATGAGAGAAATAAAGTAAGTACAGGACCTCTATGAAGAGGTATAATCGCTAAGAAAAAAGAAAGCAATACTAATAAGACATCGAACCAATTAATTTTTAATCCCTTATGCAATTTCACCATAAATAAAAATGGTAACGTATAAGTATGAAAAGAGCCTAAAACATTTAGATAACCCCTTCCATAAATCATTGTTATTCTACTTCCAAAATAATTTCCGTCAATAAGTGCTTTTATAATTGGATAGTTATAAATTATAGAACAAATCATAGAAAAAACGCTGATGCCATATAGTATCAGTGCTGCACTCTTGAAGTCTAAATAAAAATAGGGTCGCTTTATTTTTGGAAACTTAATTTTTTCTCCTGTAGCTAATCCTAACAGGAGTAATAAGTATGAAATAGAAACAAGTTTGGTAATTTCAAAGTAGTGACTTTCGTCTGTGTATTTAGTTAAAACTACATTTAAAAAATTACCCAATGATAGCCAAAATATAAATACAATTGACACGAAAAAAAGAGGTGAGGTTAATCGATTATTTCGAAATAATATAATATAAAATTTATAGAAATTAAATCCTAAGAAAAAGTATATAAACGTATGAATGCTTTCTTTAAAAATTAACACTGCGATTAACTCTAAAACAGAAATAAAAATCAATCTATTTAGAACATTCTCTAAATAAGATCCCAATTTGATGTCTATAATTGATTTCATTAAATAAATTCAATAGGTATGGCGAATCATTATATTAAAACTTTACAATCTCATTGTTTAATTGAGAAGAACTTACAATGTTTGGATCATAAATACCGTCAACTTCTATCAGTTCAATAACACTTCCATCTGCAGTATCTATAAATTTACTAAAGTTGAAAAAGCTAACGAAGTTAGATGAATCGACAATAAATTCTTTTTTACCGTTGTGTATTTTAATATTCTTTAAAGCCATTGTTTTCTGACTCTTGTTATTACTAAATAAGAATTTGATTCCCTGTGGATATACATCTTCAGGAATTTCAAAACTTATGGTTTGAAAATCTTCATTACCTTTTATAGATTTCTGAATTGCGTTTTTAACCTCATATTTATAAGCTTCAAAATCCTCAGTATAGAACAACCAAATATTATCATTTAACGCATACTGAACTGTTAAATCGATTGTTAAGGTTTTGCTTTTAAATTCTACCTTCTCAACCTTTGTATTAGATATATCTATTTCTTTTTTCTCGTTTTTGCAACTTGCAAAAACAAATACTAATGCTGTTGCTAATAAAACTCTTTTCATGTTTGTTTTCTTTTTAATAACCTCCTGTATAATTTAATATTAAAGGCTAATTAGTAGTTAAATTTGAAAGGGCTTTTGATAAACTATCTTTCCAATTCGGAATTTCTATATCTAATGCTTTACTGATTTTAGAGGCATCTAAAACACTATAATTTGGTCGCTCCGCAGGCGTTGGGTATTGCTCGGTTTTAATGTTGTTAAGTTTAATGATAATATGGCTTTGGCTAAAGATTTCACTGGCAAAATCGAACCAACTAATAACCCCTAGATTACTATAATGATAAAGTCCATAATCTGTATTATTCTTTTCAATAATCTTTAAAATAACTGCTGCTAAATCTTTAGCGTATGTAGGACTGCCTATTTGATCCCCTACAACTCCTAACTCATTATGGTCTTTAGATAATCTAAGCATTGTCTTTAAAAAATTTTCCCCATGCTCAGAGTACAACCAAGATGTCCTTATAATAAAATACTGATCTAATATTTCTTTAATTCGTTGTTCTCCATTTAATTTGCTGGCTCCATATACACCTATAGGGTTTGTTTTATCTTCCTCTTTGTATGGTGCTTTAGAATCCCCATTAAATACAAAATCTGTTGAAATGTGAATTAATGTGGTATTGAAAGCAGAACAAATTTTAGCTAAATTTTCTGATCCCTGAGTATTGATTTTATGTGCATTATCCGCATCAGATTCTGCTTTATCCACAGCTGTATATGCCGCGCAATTTATGAGATATTTAAAGTTATATTTTAAAAAACAAGACTTTATTAAATCTTCGTTCAAGATATTGAGTTCAGAAGCGTCTTTATAGATAAAATTATAACCCTCTAATTTTGAATCTATATCTCTTATACATTTTGCAAGTTGTCCATTACCACCTGTAACTAATACATTCATATTCTTGCGGTTTCGAACGTTGGTAAATACATGTCTTTTTCAGATATAATAATCTCATTTTTAGGCAGTTGCCAATCAATATTTAAAACTGAGTCGTTATAGATAATACCCGCTTCAGCTTCTTTATTATAAAAATTATCACATTTATATGAAAAAATAACGGTATCACTTAATACTGCAAACCCATGGGCAAATCCCCTTGGTACAAATAATTGTTTTTTATTATCAGAAGATAATTCTACTGTTATATGTTGTCCAAATGTGTTTGACCCCTTTCTTAAATCAACTACAACATCTAATACCTTACCCAGAATAACACGCACAAGCTTTGCCTGAGAATATTCTCTAAGTTGATAATGAAGCCCTCTAAGTACTCCTCTAGAGGAAAAGGATTCATTATCTTGAACAAAATCTATAGTTGAACCTAGGGTTTTTTCTAAGTTGTTTTTATTGAAGCTTTCAAAAAAATATCCTCTTTCATCTTTAAAAACTCTAGGCTCAAGAATAAAACAACCGTTTAGTTTTGTCTCTGTTACATTCATATTCTTTGATTCAATAGTCCTAATAAATTCTTTCCGTAGCCACTTTTCATTAATGGTTTTGCTAATATTTTAAATTCTTCCTCTTCAATATATCCCATTTCAAAAGCCGCTCCTTCTATAGATCCTATTTTTAAACCTTGCCGTTCTTCAATAACTTCAACAAATTGTGAGGCCTGCATTAAGGATTGAAATGTGCCTGTATCTAGCCAAGCTGTTCCTCGATCTAATATACTAACGCTCAATTTATTTTGTTTAAGATACTCTTTGTTTATATCAGTAATTTCTAATTCACCTCTATGACTTGGCGTAATACTTTTTGCTATATCAACTACGCTATTATCGTAGAAATAAATTCCAGGAACAGCATAGTTAGATTTTGGCTCTAATGGTTTTTCTTCTATCGAGATTACTTTTCCTAACTTATTAAACTCAACTACTCCATAACGCTCTGGATCATGGACTCTATATGCGTAGATAATTCCTCCATTAGGATTATTGTTGGCTTGTAATAATTTCGATAAACCTGTACCATAAAATATATTATCACCTAAAATTAAAGCCACTTTATCTTTACCAATAAAATCAGAGCCAATAATAAATGCTTCTGCTAATCCCTTAGGTTCTAGTTGAACAGCAAACTCAAATCTACATCCATATTTTATCCCATCTCCTAATAAATCTTTAAACAAGGGTAAATCTTTTGGTGTAGATATTATTAAAATTTCTCTAATCCCGGAGTATATAAGCGTTGACAATGGGTAGTATATCATTGGCTTATCATAAATTGGCATTAGCTGTTTGCTTACTGCGAGTGTTAGGGGGTGTAATCTAGTTCCCGAACCTCCTGCGAGTATAATTCCTTTCATTTTCTATATTGTTTTTCGTAATAACTTTGGTACAGTCCGCTAGTAACATTTTGTAACCATTTATTATTATCTAAATACCAATCTATTGTTATTTTTAATCCTTCTTCGAAAGTCACTGAAGGCTCCCAGCCTAATTCTCTTTTAATTTTAGACGCATCAATGGCATATCTTAAATCGTGACCCGGTCGATCCTTTACAAAAGTGATTAAGGCTTCCGATTTTTTAGGTGTTCTTTTTAATTTAACATCCATGTGACCACAAAGCAATTTAACTAAATCTAAATTTTTCCACTCATTAAACCCTCCTATATTATAAGTCTCATTGTTTAGTCCATTGTGAAATATAGTGTCAATTGCTGTTGCGTGATCTTTTACATATAACCAGTCTCGAGTATAGTTTCCGTCACCATATACTGGTAATGGTTTATTATTAATAATATTATTAATAAATAATGGAATCAGTTTTTCTGGAAATTGGTTTTGTCCATAATTATTTGAACAATTTGAAATAATATAAGGCAGGTTATAGGTTTCCCCATAAGCCCTCACAAAATGATCCGAACTGGCTTTTGATGAAGAATATGGTGAGTTAGGGTTATAAGGTGTTTCTTCGGTAAATAAACCAGTTTCACTAAGAGTACCATAAACCTCATCTGTGCTTATGTGGTAAAATAATTTATTTTCAAAATTTGAACTCCAGTAATCTTTAAAAGCATTCAATAAAATCATAGTACCAATGACATTTGTTTTCACAAAAGCCAAAGGATCCGTTATTGATCTGTCTACATGAGACTCTGCTGCTAAATGTATTACACTATCAAATTTATATTTAGAAAATATCTTATATATAAATACTTCATCAGTAATATCTCCCTTTATAAATGTATAATTTTTTACGTTCTCTATATCGGTAAGGTTTTCTAAATTACCTGCATAGGTGAGAGCATCTAAATTATAGATATCATAGTTTGGGTATTTGTTTAAAAATAACCTAACTACATGAGAACCAATAAAGCCAGCACCTCCGGTTATTAGAATTTTTTTTTTCACATTCTCTATTTTAATTTATTTAACTTTCCGTGCTCTTCGATAAATCCCCCTATGTTAAACTCTTTAAAGAGGAAAATTAAAGTAAAAATAAAGAACGTTATTAAAGTGGCATAATTTCTGTACTTTTTATAGGTGTTTTTTACTCTTATTGGTTGATTAAACCCTTTCTGAACCCTGACAATTTCTTTGATACCAACTCTAGCTGATTTTAATTTATTAATCTCTAGTTCAATTTCTCTTTGGTTTTTTAATAAGTCAAATTCTCTGGTGTTAACCTTTTCTTTTGAATTATTTAAGTTTAAATTCACTGTGGCTTTATCTGATTCAGAAACCTCAGACATATAATATGTCTTTAGAAGATTAACATACTCCTTTTGAAGTTCCTCTGATTTTCTTAAAGAATTTTTTAAAACTTTTATTCTATCGTCTATTTCATTAAGTTTTTTTAATCTCTCCTCATTATAATATGTGTTATTTTCAAAAGTTTTAATTATTGCGTTAGACAAGTCTTCATTAAATACATCTTTATAGCTCGATTTAACAGCTATCTGTTGTGAAGGGAAATTCTCTAAGTCTTTGTACTCAATGTGTTTTTCTAAACTAATAAGGATTGTATCATTCTCCTCTAACATACTATAATATTCTAATTCTAGTTGATTCTGGTTCATAAAATTCCCTACTTCAAACCCTTTTATTTTTGCCGCTGTTTGCATGGAGATATCCAACTCTCTACTTAATGCTATACTATCGTTTGAAGACGCTAATAGGTTTAATTTCGTTATAGTAGAATATAACAATCTTCCTGTTTGATAGTTTTGACTTATAAGTATATCTGATTTGTATTCTTTAACTGCAAGTCTCCCCATTATTATAAAAAATGCAAATACTGCAATAGATGGAATAACTATTTTAAAAAAATGCTTCTTAACTATATTTATTAATACCAGTATTGAAATCCCTACTTTTTCTAATATCAATAAAAGTATTTTGAATATAGATTTTATGAAGTCTCCTATTTTCTCAAACAATCTACCAATGGCATTAAATAATTGTCCTAAATCAATTTCTTCATTTGGATTTTGCTGTGGTAATTTCTCACTCATATATTAAGAATTAAATATTTGTTCTAGTATTTTTTTTGTTATAACGTATGTTGGTTTAACACCAGAGGTTCCTAATCCACCAGATGCTAATGTACTTCCTGTTTCTAAAGGGTTATCACTTGCATAGTATGCATATCTTACTTTTACATCTTCATTGATACTTCCTCTTACTTTAGAGGCTGCTTGTATGGCTTTTTGATAGTGTGCACCTTCCATTTCTAAACCTATAACATTCCAGGTTGACTTCTTAAAGAACTTTAAAATCTCTTTATTTTGAAGTGAAGTACCCAAAACGGTTACCATGGTACCTTCAAAAACATCGACTCCGCAATCTAATAAATCGTTTTTACTTAGTTCATTCTTAAATGGATAATTATCCGCCGTACCCTCAAAAATATGAGCTGAAGGAATCATAACGTCTCCTTTCCCTCCTTCTAAAATACCTGCCTTACCCATTATTGAAATAGATTTTACATCTAAAAGCACATGCTTATCATCTACCTTAATTGGCTTTAAAAACTCATCTAAAGTTTCATAAGCTTGTTCACCAAATGCGTAATCCATGACAAATATAACCGCTTTATTATTCTTGTATTCTTCTAAATACTTGAATTCTGATTTAGAAAAGTCTATCTTATCTGTGTCAAAAATTTGAACATCGATATTGGTACCCGAAGTGTCTTTTATATAGAGCATTCCGTTTTGCAACGCAAATTTTTCCACTTTATTGCGTAAGATGCCGTTTTTAGAATCACTAAGTGCTTCATAAGTTTCGAAAATATCTTTCTTAGCATCTACTCCTTTAAGTGTTCCTTTTGCAAATAGAGAATTCATTACACTGTGCATGTTAGCACTAATGATATGAATTGGTCTTTCTAACAGTCCATTTTTATCTAGTACTGATTTAATTGTGTCTGCCCAAACTTCTCCATGTATATGGTGACCTAAACGCTCTCTTAAAACGGGGCTAAAAGTTACCGTCCGTTTATTGTTGTTAACAGTTTCCTCTATTGCTAATTTACCCAGCCAATAAACAATCTGTAACAAGCGTTCTGGTTGATTCTCTGTCGCAAATTTTGGATAAGCCTCAGTTAGCTCATTAAATGTTCTACCAAGGATATTTGCAGTATGCGTAATAGCGATTTCCCGCTCTTTTTGCGTCAATTTTTTGGCTGAAGTAACCGCTTTCTCTAGCTTTTGCCAATCTCTTACTGTTGCTCCTTCTTCGTCAATAATAACACGCTTACTTATTTTGTGAGATTCAACAAATAGAAACGTAAGATGTGTCAATATATCGTATATCTCAGAGCGACCTCTTGTGATTTCAATATTCATCTGCTCATCATCAATTCGATAGCAGTTACGCCTTCTTTTTGGTGGAATGATTGGCTTAAAGTGCGAATTGGCATAACCTTCATCACTAGTGAGATTTATAAAAGTACATTCCTCTATACCTTGTGGTAATCTATCTACAACATAAAGCAAGCCTTCTAGCTCTGCTTTTTCTTCACCAATAGATCCATAAATTTCTGGTCTTAATAGAAGTAAGGCCTCACGTAAAGTTTCTCCTGAAACTCCCATGGGTTTGTAAAACCCACGATTAAAGAGGTGACGCATTGTAATATACATGCGTTCTATTGCGCTTGAGCTTTCTTGAGCTCTTGTTCTTTCGTGTTTTTTATTAGTTGTACTCATAGGTTATTTTAACCTGCAAATATAGCGTTATTTCGTTAAATTGAGTTGATACAGTTGGTTAGCAATTTTTCTATCATTAGATAATCTAGGGATTTTATTTTGCCCACCTAATTTTCCAATGGATTTCATATAGGTTTGAAAACCGTCTTTTTTGATTTTTGTGACCTTCAAGGATCTTAATACTTTGCCTTCAATTAAATCTAAATAATAGCTGTTTTGTTGTTGTAATGATTGCTCGAGAACTTCTATGAAGTCTTGCGCATTTTTGGGTTCGTTCTCAAACTCAATAAACCATTCATGATATGGTAAACCTTCATTAGGGCTTATTTGTGGTGCAACTGTAAATTCATTCACGGAAATAGATGTGTTTTCTGTAGCATCTCTCAATGCTTGCTCTACTTCCTTACCTATAATATGTTCTCCAAATGCTGAAATAAAATGTTTTAGTCTACCACTAACTATGAGTCTATAGGGCTTTAATGATGTAAACTCTACGGTATCTCCAATATTGTATGCCCAAAGACCTGCTGTTGTAGAAATAACCATCACATAGTTGACACCTAGCTTTACATCTGCAATAGTAATACGTCTTGGGTTACTTTCGAAAAAATGCTCTGCTTCTACAAATTCATAAAAAATACCAGAATTTAATTGAAGCAACATGCCTTTTTCACCTTGCTTATCTTGAAATGCGAAAAAGCCCTCACTAGCAGGATATAGTTCTATACTATCTACTTTTCTACCTATTAGATTTTCGAATTTAGCACGATAAGGCTCGTAGTTTACACCACCAAAAATGAAGAGGTTGAAATTCTTAAAAATATCACCAACCTTCTTATCTGTTTTTTGCATCAGCTTTTCGAAATACATCTGAACCCAAGATGGAATTCCAGAAATAATCGTCATATCCTCATTTATAGTTTCTTCTACAATAGCTTCAACTTTAGTTTCCCAATCGTCAATACAATTGGTTTCTAAACTTGGCATTCTATTTTTTTGAAGGTATTTTGGTACATAATGCGCTACAATACCTGATAATCGTCCTAACTTAATGCCATTTTTCTCTTCTAAAATTGGGCTTCCTTGAAGAAAAATCATTTTACCATCTACAAATTTCGAATTTCCTGTTTCATGAATATACAGCAAAATTGCATTTCTAGCCGCTTCTGCATGAGTTGGCATACTTTCTTTTGTAATCGGAATATATTTTGCTCCAGAAGTAGTGCCCGAGGTTTTAGCAAAGTAAATCGGTTTTCCTCTCCATAGGATATCTTTTTCTCCCGCAACAACACGTTCTACATAAGGTTTCAATTCTTCATAATCTCGAATAGGAACATTCTCCTTAAAATCTTCGTAAGATTGAATTTCTCTAAAACCATGATCTTTACCAAAAACTGTGTTTGAAGCTTCAGCAAGAAGGTGTTTAAATACATTTTGCTGCGTTTCAATAGGCTTGGAAGACCATTTTTTAATTCGCTTAGCAATATATTTTGCAAAAGGTTTAGAAAGTGCGGCTTTAATTGATGGCATTACTGAAAATCAATAAAATTAGTTGGGTTTACGGGATATCCCTTGCTCCAAAGTTCAAAATGTAAATGTGGGCCAGTGGTTAATTCCCCTGAATTACCAGACATAGCTATCACTTCACCAGCCTTCACTAAATCTCCTTGAGATTTTGTTATGGCTGAATTATGCTTGTAAACAGAAATCAATTCTTGGTTGTGCTCAATGATTACTACATAACCTGTTTCTACGGTCCATTCCGCAAATATCACCGTTCCATCTGCAGTTGCCTTTATAGGTGTGTTTGTAGTAACAACAACATCTACTGCAAAGTGCTTTTCTTCTATATTATATCCATCTGAAATCGTTCCATTAACTGGTGGAAATAACACATAATTAGACTTATCTCCAGAGAATTCAAAAAGATTATACTTATCCTCTTTTTCTACTTTTTCTCTAAGCAAGGAATCTTCTTTATTGGTAGTAACTTGGAAAATATCAATGTCATTCTGTGCGGCGGCTATTATAGAATCCCTGTTAAAATCTACTGTAGAAACATCTCCTGTTAATACTTTTCTTATTGAGGCATAATAACGTTTGTTCAATTCTAATTCTTTAACCAACGAGTCTGTCTTGTAATTCAATAATGAGGCCTCCTTCTTTAATTTTGCTGAAGAATAACCTGGTATATATTCTCTTAATGGAGTGTATGCAATTAGCAAAATAGTTAAGACTACAAGGCAGATTGCGGAAATTGATGTCAGTATAAAGACATTAAGACGCGTCAATTTTATTGCAAAACGCTCTTCGAAAGTATCTTCATTTAAAATAACTAAACGGTACTTATGAAGTAGCTTTTTAGCAAATTTCTTTTTCTTTTTTTTCTCTTTTGCCATCAAAACAAAATTAGTTAAAATAGTGAAATAGCATAATGATAAAGTCCTAAAGTTGACTTTACAACGCCATTATTAAACTATAATTACTAACTTTGTGGTCTAAATTAAAAATTATGAGTTTAAATATTGTTCCATTAGCAATTGGTGCGCCTCAGATAATCCTTATAGTAGTAGTTGTTCTATTGCTTTTTGGAGGAAAAAAGATTCCCGAATTAATGCGAGGTTTAGGTAGCGGAATTAAGGAATTTAAAGACGCAAGTAAAGACGATACAGCTGATAGCAAAGAAAAAGAATAAAATCTTTTTGAGAAAAAATAACAAAAAGCCTACTTTAAAAGTAGGCTTTTTGTTATTTTATAGTTATGGATTTAATAATTGACTCTAGCTCAAAAACATAACCTCGCTTTTCTAATGAAGGCGCATACACATAGCCATCTGCTACTAAATAGCGATTATTAATTTTATCTTCAATGATATAAGTTATAAATGGTCCAGCCATGGTATAACCAATCATTTCCCAAATACCTCTTACCTCATAAGCTGGTTTGTTGTCAATTATTGTATTAAATAAAGCAGGCGCATAAGCATCTTCAACAGCCATATAAATACCATCTTCACCAGGGATTTTTGATTTTGTAATCTTATTTCTCATCTCAATAATATCAATGATTGTGCTATCTCCCTTAGAAAGGGTTTCTAAAGGTACCTCGTATATCATAAGCTCTATGGTCTTAGAATTACTAAGGTTTTTTCTAATCCAGAAAAAATCATCACTGGCTTTACTAATTTTATAAGCAGAGGGAATATTGATGGTAAAACCCAATTTATTTTCCATCTTTTCATCAGCTAATAAAGATAATTTTATTCGTCTTTGCTTCTCCTTAACTTCTTCTTTATTAAAAGCATCAATTATTTTGTCTCTATTTTCTTTTAACTGGGTAATAATATCTTTATTGGTCTTACCGCCAACAACAGCAACGGTTTGTGGTTTTGCAAAAGCTTCATTTACAATTTTTGTTTTGGCTTCTAAATTTCCTTTTTCAATTTTAAGTACAATTCTGCTTCGTGTTGTAAAGCCATCAAAAATCTGTGGTGGAATTTGTCGCATGCTAAATAGTGGTTCGTCTGAAGGTAAACCATTTAATGGTGCTGCAAAAATGTCTCTGATGCTTTCACCAACATTACCTTCCCATAGTTGATTATCAACTACTACAGAAATGCTATTTAAATTTCCATTAGATGCCGGAAGATATATTTTATTATCACCCTCTTTTGTTTCTCCACATGCCATTAAAAAAACACATAATAATACCGTATATAAAGTTTTCATAAATTTAGGTTTTTGTCTGTTCATTTATTTTGACACCACTAGTGTCATTCCTATTTTGAGTTTGTTGCTACCAATACCGTTCCAATCTTTAATATTTTGAACAGAAACCCCAGAAAATTTTTGAGCAATACTCCAAAGTGAATCACCAGATTTTACTTTATAAGTCTTTTTGCCTGCTTTGCTAACTGTTTTGCTTATGTGCTGAGTTTTAGTTGAACCGCTTGGATTTCTAGGGTAAATCGTTAATCTTTGTCCTATTTTTAGGTTATTGCTTCTAAGACCATTCCAACGTTTAATTTGGCTAACTCTTACTCCATATTTTCTTGCAATTTTCCCTAAATAATCCCCATTTTTTACACGATATCTTACTTTTGTATCTGCATTAAAAAGTTGTGGTAATGGTTTTTCTCGCTTATTAAATTCTGCTTTTGCAAAAGCATAAATTTCATCTTCATTCGCAGTAAAAACACCAACAGCTTCTCTAGGCAATCTTAATACGTATGTCTTCCCTTCTACTTTAGGGATAATATCTAATTTATAAGATGGGTTTAGAAACTGTAATTCTTCAATATTTACCCCTGTAGTTTCTGCAACCTGATCTAGGGTAATCATTTGCTTTACGTGTATAGTATCGGTTTGAATATGTTGAAATGCTGGTCGCTCTGGTTTAAAACCATGTTCTTCTGCAAATTCAAAGATATACATAGTCGCTAAAAACGCAGGCACATAACCTGCTGTCTCTCTAGGAAGATTCTGGCGTATGTTCCAGTAATTTTTATAACCGCCAGACCGCCTAATCGCTTTGTTTACATTTCCTGGTCCTGAGTTATAAGCTGCTAATGCTAAATCCCAATCACCAAAAATTCTGTACAAGCGCGATAAATATTGTGCTGCTGCAGTGGTAGATTTTATTGGATCACTGCGCTCATCTACATAACTGCTTACGTCTAATTTATATTCTTTACCCGTCGCAAACATAAATTGCCATAGGCCTGTTGCGCCTACTCTAGATCTGGCTCTTGGTTTTAAGGCAGATTCTACAATAGACAGATATTTCATCTCTAGAGGAATATTGTAATTGTCAAACTCTTGCTCAAACATTGGGAAATAAAAATGACTCAAACCCATTAAACGTTCCATAGAGGTTCGTCTGTGTTTGAGGTAATTTTTTATAACATTTTCTAATGATGGATTGTATTCTACATTAAAAGGTGTTCTGGCATTTAAGCGTTTCAATCTTGCTTTTAAAGTGTCTGTAGAAAGCTCAGGGTAATCTACAGGATCATATTTGAGTTCTGTAACAGACTTATAAATGGTATCAAAAAGCGAGGTGCTATAAAGTTCTTCAAGCCATTTTTCTTCTAATTCTGCTGCTTCAGGTAAATCTTGAAGATTCTTAATGCCCAAAGAATCTACAACTGCCAGAATTATCTTTTGTGGAGTAATAAGTTTTCCGTCAATAAGAGAATCATTAGTCTTAATAACAATAGTCTCAGCTTTAACAATACTGTCTGTTTTAGTCTGAGAAAACCCAAATATGGTAACCACACAAAAGTAAGCCGATAAAAATATTTTAATGGTCATAGTTACAAATTTGATGTATTAGAGGTAACGCTAATTGGTCTAAATTAGTGTTTTTAAGAGTTTTAGTCTAGTATAGCCGCAATACCTGGTAAAGTTTTACCCTCTAAACTTTCAAGCATCGCTCCACCACCTGTG
>TARA_R110002124_G_scaffold99755_1_pt1 | contig 13683 bp, 10 predicted proteins | sample TARA_R110002124 | Tara Oceans TARA_R110002124 (sample SAMEA4397445) | marine metagenome | biome: Polar Biome; feature: [SRF] surface water layer (ENVO:00010504); material: water (ENVO:00002006), including particulate matter (ENVO:01000060) such as... | depth 5 m | reverse complement strand
GGGAGGCGGCGGCGGGGGCGGCGGCGGCGGCGGGGGCGGCGGGGGCGGCGGCGGCGGGGGTGCAGCAACGGCACCGAACGCATAACGCAGACCCAGGGTCAGCGAATGATCGGTATAGCGGCCCTTGTATTCTTGCACGAGCGGCGCGGTCGAGTTGGTTACGTCGAACGCCATGTTCGAGACCAAGTAACGGTAGGTCAGGTCAACATGACCACGATCGCCGAAGGCCCAGGCCACGCCGGCCAAGGCTTGCGCAGCCAGTTCCGACGACGCGTCGTCGGAAGTGATGCCGCGGGTGCGATTGGTCCCGTAGGTGCCCGCAAAGCGGGTGTCGACGCGGTTGACGCCGGCACCGAGACCGATGAACGGCCGGAACGCAGAATCGGCAGAACCAAAGTCATAGATGGTGTTGACCATCAGGGTGACCGACTCGATGTCGCCGTCCGGTGCGTTACAAGCGCCGATCGCGGGGACCGTGTTGCAGATGCGCTGGGCCGAGGTGCTGGAGGTCACATCGCCCAGTTCACCCTTGCGCATGCCGCCCTCAAGCTCGACGCGCCAGTTCTGGTCGAACCGGTAGCCGAGACGGGCAAAGCCGGTCCAGTCGTCCTCGACCTCGAACGAGTCGATCTGACCGTTCGTTTCAACGTCGGCAGAATGCCAGCCGGCGTCAATCGCGCCATACCAGCCATTGGGTTCGGCAGCTGCAGCACCGGCGGCCAGAAGCCCCGCTACCGCAACACTTGCCAGAAGTTTCAGCTTCATTGTGTCCTCACAAAAATAATTGCCCGAATGCCTACGCATACTATGTGGCGATCCCATCACCGAACGGCATTATACCCTAGCGGTTCCCCATTGCGACCATCAATGTGGCAACTGTGGCGCCATTTCAACACAAATGCCGGTTTTCTGGCTAGATACGCCCGTTACGAGAGTCGGCAACGGCCGGGAGAAAGACAAATGACAATGAGTTTCGAAGGTCGGGTCGCGATCATAACCGGAGCGGGTGGTGGACTCGGGCGTTCGCATGCCCTCGCCCTGGCGGCCCGCGGGGCCCGCGTCGTCATCAACGACCTCGGCGGGGCACGGGACGGATCGGGCGGATCCAGCAGTGCCGCCGAGGCGGTTGTCGCTGAAATCATCGCCCTGGGGGGCGAGGCCATGGCCAATGCCGCCTCGGTGACCGACGCCGTCGCCGTCCAGGCCATGGTCGAGGCGACGATGGCGCGCTGGGGCCGGATCGACATCCTGGTCAACAACGCCGGTGTCCTGCGCGACAAGACCTTCGCCAAGATGGAGCTGGAGGATTTCCGCTTCGTCGTCGACGTCCACCTGATGGGGGCGGTCAACTGCACCAAGGCGGTCTGGGAGATCATGCGCCAGCAGGGCTATGGCCGCGTCGTCATGACGACGTCGTCGTCCGGCCTCTACGGCAATTTCGGCCAATCCAACTATGGCGCGGCCAAGATGGCCCTCGTCGGGCTGATGCAGACCCTGTCGATCGAAGGGGCCAAGAACGACATTCGCGTCAACTGTCTCGCGCCGACGGCCCATACCCGGATGACCGAGGATCTGGGCGCGAGCCTGCCGCTGGAGCTGCTGGAGCCTGAACGGGTGACCCCCGGCCTGCTGTATCTGGTCAGCGAGGCGGCCCCGAGCCGCTGCATCCTCGCCGCCGGCGCCGGCGGCTTCGAACGCGCCTATGTCACCCTGACCCAGGGCATCTATGCCGCCGGCGACGATGCGGCCGAACAGATCGCCGCACAATTCGAGGCCGTGTCCGACCGGACCGGCGAGATCGTCCCCGACATGGGCGCGGCCCAGGGCATGATCGAACTGACCAAGGCCCAGGCCCACCATACGAAGTGAGCTTGCCTTGACCCGACGGCAGGGGCGTAAGCCGATCCCTCAACCCGTGCCGGCCTCCCCCGCCACGGCCACACCCTCAAGGAGCCTCCCCGATGCGTGAAGCTGTCATCGTCTCCACCGCCCGTACCCCGATCGGCCGCGCCTACCGCGGGGCCTTCAACGACACCCAGGCCCAGAGCCTGAGCGGCCATGCGGTCGAACACGCCGTCAAACGCGCCGGGGTCGACCCGGCCGAGATCGAGGACGTCATCATCGGGGCCGCCCTGCAACAGGGCTCGACCGGCACCAATGTGGCGCGCCAGATCGCCCTGCGCGCCGGCCTGCCCGCAACCACGGCGGGCATGACGGTGGACCGTCAGTGCGCCTCCGGCCTGATGGCCATCGCCACCGCCGCCAAACAGGTGATCCACGACGGCCAGATCATCGCCGTCGGCGGCGGGGTCGAGTCGATCTCCCTGGTCCAGAACCAGCATATGAACCTGTACCGGATGCAGGACCCGGCCCTGCTGGCCCTGTCCCCCCATGTCTATATGTCGATGCTGGAGACGGCCGAGGTCGTGTCCGCCCGCTACGGCATCAGCCGCGAGGCCCAGGACGAATACGCCCTGCAGTCGCAGCAACGCACGGCCGCCGCCCAGGCCGCCGGCTATCTGAACGCCGAGATCGCGCCGATGACCACGACCATGCAGGTCATGGACAAGGCGACCGGCCAGGCCTCGGCGAAGGAAATCACCATCGCCATGGACGAGGGCAACCGCCCCGAAACCACCCTGGAAGGCCTCTCATCACTGAAACCCGTCTTCGGTGGCGGCGAGGAAATCAAACAGGGTCTCTTCATCACCGCCGGTAATGCCTCGCAACTGTCCGACGGGGCCTCGGCCTCGGTGCTGATGGAGGCGAAGGAGGCGGAACGGCGCGGCCTGACCCCGCTGGGGGCCTACCGCGGCATGGCCGTGGCCGGCTGCAATCCCGACGAGATGGGCATCGGCCCGGTGTTCGCCGTCCCCCGGCTGCTGGAGCGTCACGGCCTGACCGTCGATGACATCGGCATCTGGGAGCTGAACGAAGCCTTCGCGACCCAGGTCATCTACTGCCGCGACCGGCTGGGCATTCCCAATGACCGGTTGAACGTCTCGGGCGGGGCCATCTCGATCGGCCACCCCTATGGCATGTCCGGAGCCCGGATGACCGGCCACGTCCTGATCGAGGGCAAGCGGCGCGGCGCGAAATACGGTGTTGTCACCATGTGCATCGGCGGCGGCATGGGGGCCGCGGGCCTGTTCGAGATCTATTGAGTCCCGCGCCGTTCAGGCGACAACCCTGCCGGGACGGGGCCCCTCAGCGGTCCCCGTCCCGTCGGGATCGACGTCGACGTCGCGCAGCGCCTCGACATAGTCATCCCGCCAGATCGACACATCGGTATCGCGCACCACCTGCATCAGGGCAGACCAGCGCCGCCGGCGTTCGTCCAGGGGCATGGTCAGGGCGCGTTTGATCGCGTCGGACAGTTCCTCGCGACTGAACGGATTGACGATCAGGGCCTCGGTCATGTCCGCCGCAGCCCCGGCGAAACGCGACAGGATCAGCACGCCCGGATCCTCGGGATCCTGGGCGCAGACATATTCCTTGGCCACCAGGTTCATCCCGTCCCGCAGGGGGGTCACCAGGCCGACGCGCGACGCCCGGTAGATTCCGGCCAGCTGGTCCCGGCGGTAGGTGCGGTTCAGATAGCGGATCGGCTGCCAGTCCATCTCGGCATAGGCCCCGTTGATCCGGCCGGCGAGGGAATCGAGACGGCCGCGCATGTCCTGATAGGTATCCACCTCATCGCGGGAGATCGGCGTCACCTGCAGCAACAGGACCTCGGACCGCATCTCGGGATTGTCCTTCAGAAACTGCTCATAGCCGAGCAGCCGCTGTTCCAGCCCCTTGGAATAGTCGAGCCGGTCGACCCCGACGATCAGGGACCGGAAGGCGGTCGAGGCCACCATCCGGTCATAGGTCCGCAACCCGAGGGGGGATCGTCCCGCCTGCAGGAAGCCCTCGACATCGATACCGATCGGGAAGACCCCGCCGCGCACCCGGCGACCGAAGGCCTCCATATCCTGATCCCCGACCCGCCGCCCCCCGGCCTCGGACACCACATAGTCCCGGAACAGATCCAGCCACTCCCGGGTGTGAAAGCCCAGCAGGTCATAGTCGAACATCGACTCCACCAGGCGGCGGTGATGCGGCAGGGTCACCAGCAGCTGCCGCACCGGCCAGGGCGTGTGAAGGAAGAAGCCGATCCGGTTCTTGACCCCCAGCCGGCGCAGGTCCCGGGCCAGGGGGATCATGTGGTAGTCGTGGATCCAGATGATGTCGTCGGGCTCGATCAGCGGGGCCAGAACCTCGGCGAACCGCCGGTTGACCCGCTCATAGCCCTCGCCGTAGCTGCGTTCATAGGCGGTCAGGTCGACCCGGTGATGGAACAGCGGCCACAGCGTCTTGTTGGCATAGCCGTTGTAGTATTCCTCGACATCCTGGGCCTCCAGATCGACAAGCCCGACGGTGACCCCGGCCCGGTCCTCGACCTTCAGCTCGCCGGTGAAGGTCTCGACCGTCTCGCCGGACCAGCCGAACCACAGGCCGTGATATTTTCTCAGGGCCGCCGCCAGGGCCATGGCCAGCCCGCCGACGGCCCCCGAGGCGGGATCGCTCGGGGCCGAGACCCGGTTGGAGACGACGATCAGCCGGCTCATCGCACGTCCGTCCACGAGCGACTCAGCAACACCGCGCAATTGATGATGCCGACCAGCGAATAGGTCTGCGGATAGTTGCCCCACAGTTCGTCACTGCCCAGGGCGATATCCTCGGACAGCAGGCCGGCATGGGTGCGCCGGCTCAGCATCTGCTCGAAGATCTCCCGCGCCTCGGCCGTGCGGCCGTTCAGGTGCAGGGCCTCGATGAACCAGAAGGTGCAGAAGTTGAACGCCGTCTCGGGTTCGCCGAAATCATCGGGTTCGACGTAGCGGAACAGATAGGGCCCCTTCTTCAGGTCCCGCTCGATGGCGTTGAAGGTCGCCACCTGACGCGGGTCCATCGGGTCCAGGAACCCCAGGTCGACCAGTTGCAGCAGACTGGCGTCCAGTTCCCTGCCGCCGAAACTCGCGCCGAAACGGCCCTCCTCGGGAATATAGGCCTCGGCCTCGATCCGGGCGCGGATCGTGTCGGCCCGCCCGGCCCAGATCTCGGCCCGGTCCTCCAGCCCCAGGGCGCGTGCCGCCTTGGCCAGCCGGTCGCAGGCGGCCCAGCACATCACGGAGGAATAGGTGTGCACCCGCGCGATCGTGCGGAACTCCCACAGGCCCGCGTCCGGCTGGTCGTGCAGGGCAAAGGCGCGGTCACCGACCGCCTCCAGGGCGTAGAAGTCGTCGACCGTCCCGGGCCGGACCAGCCGCTGATCATAGAAGGACTGGACCAGCGGCAGGACGATCTGGCCATAGACGTCGTGCTGCAGGTGTTCGTGGGCCTGGTTGCCGACCCGGACCGGCTTCATGCCGCGATAGCCGGCGACACTGTCGACGATCTGCTCGTCCAGACCGGCCTCCAGACCCACGCCATAGACGGGCTGGACATGGCCGCCGGCCGAGTTGTCGACCAGGTTGCGCAGATAGACGAGGTAGTTCTCGAGGATGTCGACCGCGCCGAGTCGGTTCAGGGCGCGCACCGTATAATAGGCGTCGCGGATCCAGCAGTAGCGGTAGTCCCAGTTGCGTCCGCTGCCGGGAAACTCGGGCACCGAGGTCGTCATCGCCGCGACGATGGCCCCCGTCTCCTCATAGGCGCAGAGCTTGAGGGTGATGGCCGACCGGATCACCGCATCCTGATAATCGAGCGGGATGTAGAGGGTGCGGACCCAGTCCTTCCAGTAGGCGACCGTGCGGTCCAGCGTGGCCGCGACCCCGGGCCCGACCTCCTGGTCGTAGCCCTCGTCGGGGCCGAGGAAGAAGGCCAGCGGCGTCTCCAGCCGGAAGGTCCGCTCCTCAAGGATGTGCGAGACCGGGCAGTCCGTCGTCAGGCGCAGGGTGACGTCGGTGCAGCGGTAGCGGATGTGGTTCGAGCCCGAAGTGGCCTCGGCCCGGCGCGCCCCCCACTCCGCCGACGGCCGCAGCCGCACCCTGATGCGCGGCGCGCCCGCGATCGGCCGAATGATCCGCCCGAAGGCCAGCGGCCGATAGGTCCGGTGATGTTTGTGGTGCCGGGGCGCGAAATCGATGATCTCGACGGCTGCCCCGTCGGCCGCCGTCAGAACGGTCCGCAGCACCGGCGTGTTCTTTATATAGGCCTGATCGACCTGTTTCAGCCCGACCAGACACACGTCCCAGAAGCCATGGTCGGGATCGTCCCCGTCCATCAGGGCCGAAAAGACCGGGTCGCCGTCCACCCGTGGCGCGCAGGCCCAGACATAGCGACCCTGCCGGTCGATCAGGGCACTGACCGAACAATTGCCCACGGGGGCCAGGTCGAGCGTCTGCGTCATCAGGGAACCTCGGTCAGGGAATCCAGCCAGTCGAGCACGGCCGCCACGTCCTCCAGGCCGAAACGCGCCGCGGTCGGTCGTGCCGGTCCGACCAGAACGCCGAACCCGCCGAGGGCCGTGGCCGCCTCGAACCCATGCTCATCGGTCAGGTCATCGCCGACCATGACCGGTACCGCCCCGGCAAAGGGGGGCTCGGCCATGAAGGCGGACAGGGCCGTGCCCTTGTCGGTGCCGGGGGTCTTCAACTCGACCACCAGATTACCGGACTGGATAGACAACCCGGTGTCATCGGCAAGCCGTGCGGCCAGGTCCCGGGCAGCCTCGGCCTGATCCTGGGCCCCGCGGAAATGCAGGCCGGCGGAGACGACCTTGTCCTCGACGATCACCCCGGGGCGATCCGCGGCAAAGGCCTCGAAGGCTCCGACCGCCGTCCGCACCGCCGGGGCGGCCGCGTCGACGACGACGGTGCCGTCATCGCTGCGCCGTTCCAGGCCGTGAACCCCGGAGGCCGACCGCAGGGCGGACTCGCTGATCCGGTCGATCTCGGCCAGGGTCCGACCGCTGATGATGGCGACCCGGCCGTCGAGCCGGGCGAGCAGGGCCCGGAGTACCGCCGTGCGACGCAGGTCCGGCACGACCGCCTCGGGGGTCGGTGCCAGCGAGGCGAGGACCCCGTCGAGGTCGAGGAAAAGAGCGGGATGGCGCAGACATGACGGCGGCGGCGGCAGGGCCTGCGCCAGCGTGGATCGGTCAGGCGGCGAAACCGCCTGCGGGTCATGTCCGGACATCCCCATAGGCCGAGGGTAACGCCGCAACCGGCGAAAGGTTGAGGCTTTTGTGAAATTCCGGGCGGCCCGGCGCGGGCTGTCTCGTCGCCCGGCATTGTGAAAGGGGGCCGGATGCGGCAATTCCCGGCCATGACTGTCGCCATCACGCCCTCCGCCCCGGCCGCCGCCGCCGCCATGCTGACCCGCGCCCGCGAGGTCATCCGGCTGAATATCGCGGCGCTGGAGGCCCTCGACGGGGCCATCGACGACAGCCTGGGCCGCGCCTGTGACATCATTCTGGGCCGGCCCGGCTATCTGGTCGTCACCGGCATGGGCAAGTCCGGTCACATCGGCGGCAAGATCGCCGCCACCCTGGCCTCGACCGGCACCAATGCCTTCTTCGTGCACCCCGCCGAGATGAGCCACGGTGACCTGGGCATGCTGCGCAAGGACACTACCCTTCTGGCCATCTCCAACTCGGGCGAGAGCCGCGAGCTGCGCGACCCGCTGATCTTCTGTCAGCGCGAGGGCATTCCGGTCATCGGCATGACCCAGCGACCCGCCAGCTTCCTCGGGCGGAATTCAGCGGTCTGCCTGACCATGCCCCAGGTGGCCGAGGCCTGCCCCAACAACCTGGCCCCGACGACCTCGACCTTGATGACCCTGGCCCTGGGCGACGCCCTGGCCATGGTGCTGATGGACCGTCGCGGCTTCAGTGCCGAGGCCTTCGGCCTGCATCATCCGGGCGGCAAGCTGGGCATGAGCCTGCAGAGCGTACGGGACTGGATGGGCGACCGTCCCGCCGCCCCGGCGACGGTGGCGCTGGACGCCCCCTTCAGCGAGGTGGTCTCGGCCATTACCGAGGGGCGCAAGGGCGCCGTCGCGGTGATCGACGCCGACGGGACCCTGGCCGGAATCGTCACCGACGGTGACGTGCGCCGCGCCTTCACCCGGGACATCGCCCGCCTGGTCGCCGCCGATATCATGAGCGCCAATCCCAAGGTGGTCGGCTCCGGCGCGCGGATGAGCGACGTGATAGACCTGATGGCCCAGAACAAGATCTCCAACCTGTTCGTGACCGAGGACAACCGGCCCATCGCCATCGTCCACATCGCTGAACTCATGCAGGCCGGCTACGTCTCCTGAGGGACACGGCCTGCAACGGAAACCCTGACTCATGCCCACGGTCTGTATCGACGGTTACAACATCGCCCTGAGCAAGGGGTCCGGCATCGCCACCTACGGGCGCAACCTGCTGTCAAACCTGAACGCGATCGGCATGCGGACCCAGGTTCTCTACGGCCCCCACGCCAACCTCAGCAAACGCCCGATCCTGAACCAGATCGCCCTGACCGACGCCTATACCCCGCAGGGCAATCGCCTGCGGCAGACGGTGGAAAGCGCGACGGCCCGGTTCGGCCAAACCGCCCGGGCCGTGCCCCTGACGGATGATGTCATCTGGCCGGCCCGTGGTGGCGGCCGCCCCGCCGCCGAGGCCTGCTGGAGCGCGCCCCGGCTGTTCAACACAGCCAACCGGGCCTTCAAGGAGCACCAGACCTTCACCCCGGTTAACTTCGCCGATCACGCCGAAGTCCCCCGGCCCGACGTGGCGCACTGGACCACGGTCCTGCCTGTACACGCGCGTGGCGCGGCCAATGTCTACACCATCCACGACATGATCCCGCTGCGGCTGCCGCACACCACCCTGGACAACAAGCGCCAGTTCCTCGCGACCTGCCGCGGCATCGCCCGCCGGGCCGACCATATCGCCGTGGTCTCCGACGCCACCCGTCGCGATGTGATCCAGCTGCTGGGCGTGGCCGAGGACCGGGTCACCACCACCTGGCAGTCCGTCTCGATTCCGGCCCGTCTGCGCGCGGCCACGGACGCCACCGTGGCTACCGAACTGGAAGGCGTCTTCAAACTGGGCTGGAAGGGCTATTTTCTCTATTTCGGGGCCGTCGAGCCCAAGAAGAACCTGGCCCGGATCGTCGAGGCCTATCTCGCGTCCGGCTCCGATCTGCCGCTGGTGGTCGTCGGCGGGCGGGCCTGGCTGGATGAGGACGAAACCGCCCTGATGCACCAGGTGCTGAAGCGAAAGGCCGGGCGCAAGCGGATCCGGCTCTATGAATTCCTGCCCTTCTCGATGCTGGTCAGCCTGATCCGCGGGGCCCGGGCGACGGTCTTCCCGTCCCTCTACGAGGGGTTCGGCCTCCCGGTGCTGGAGTCGATGCTGCTGGGCACGCCGGTGATTACCTCGACGGCCGCCTCCCTGCCCGAGGTCGCCGGCGACGCCGCCATCATGGTCGACCCCTATGACGTGGCCGCCCTGACCCGGGAGATCCGCCGCCTCGGCTCGGACGACGACCTCGCCGCCGACCTGTCGCGCCGGGGTCCGCCCCAGGCCGCGAAATTCAGCCCGGAAATTTGCCAGGCCAGGCTGGTCGACCTGTACGGCCGGCTCGGGGTGCGATGAAACCCGTCATCCTGTTCGACGCCGGGCGTCTGCTGGACCGGACCACGCGCGAGGCCCCGACCGGGGTGGACCGCGTCTGTCTGGCCTATGCGGAATGGCTGGCCGGCCGACGGGACATCCGGGTGGTGCCGGTCGCGACCGTGCGCAATCGCCTGCGGGCGGTCGAGACGGCGCGCTACCGGCGGGACATCCGCGCCCTGCGCAGCCGCTGGTCCGGCGAGGGGGCCCAGACGCCGGCCGAACAGGCCCTGGTGCGGGCCCTGACGCTCGGCACCGGCGATCAGTCGATCCTCGACGCAGAACCCGCCCCCCCGGCCCTGTCCCTGCGCCGCGTCCGGGCCGTCGGCCAGGCCCTGACCTCACGCCCCCTGCCCGAGACCCGGCCGGGGACGGCCTATGTCAGCGTCGGCCACACCGCCCTTAACACCCCGACGATCCTGGCTGACCTGGCCCGCCGGGGGGTGTCCGCGACGATCATGATCCACGACCTGATCCCGATCACCCATCCGGAATTCTGCCGCCCCGGCGACCAGGCCCGTCATCACCGCCGGGTCTGCAGCGCCCTGCGCCATGCCGGACGGATCATCGTCAACTCCAACTATACCGCCGACCAGTTGCTGGCCTTCGCCGCCGCCGAGGCCCTGCCGCCCCCTCCGGTCAGGGCCATCCCCCTGGGTCTGGAGCCGGTGTTCCTGACCCGCGGCACCACCCCGTCCGCCCGCCCCTATTTCGTCCATGTCGGCACGATCGAGGCGCGCAAGAACCTGGCCCTGTTGCTGACCTTGTGGCGCCGCCTGCAGGAGCGGATGGGGCCGGCCACGCCCGGCCTGGTCCTGATCGGCCGCTATGGCTGGGAGAACGAGGCCGTGCTGGACCATCTGCAGCGCTCGCCCAACCTCCAGGGTCTGGTGCACCAGTCGGCGGGCCTGTCAGACGCCTCCCTCGCCCGGCTGATGCGCGGGGCGCGGGCCGTGGTCGCCCCCTCGTCCATCGAGGGGTTCGACCTGCCCGCGGTCGAGGCCATGGCCATGGGTGTGCCGCTGATCGCCTCGGATATTCCGGTCCACCGCGAACTGGTCTCAGGAGCCCGGCTGATCGACCCGCTGGACGGCCTCGGCTGGCTGACGGCCCTGCAGGCGGCGGCCGAAACCCCGCCGGTGGCCCCGGCCTATGATCCCCCGACCTGGGCGGCCCATTTCACCCGGGTCGCCGCCTTCATCGGCCTGGCCGCCTGAGCGGACTGGCTCCCCGCCGGAAACCCCGGTAATCAGAAGCGGACCGCCGCGGTCCCGAGGCCCCATGACGCGATCCCTGTTCACGCTGCTGATCCTTGTCGCCCTCGCGGGCTGTTCCACCCTGCCCGCGGATGGCCCGGCGACGCGCGCCGTCAATGCCGGCTCAGGTGCCGGCCCGGTCGCCGGCAACTATGCCGTGGTCGACCTCGACTATCCGACCGTCGAACGGATCAAGGCCGCCACACCCGCCCGCGAAGGCTCCCTGGCCGCCGCCGACGGCACGGCCCCCTCCGATGTCATCGCGGTCGGCGACACCCTGTCGATCGCCGTGTTCGAGCCGGGCGGGGCCCTGTTCGGTGGACGTTCAGCCTCCGGTTCGGCCGCCTCGGGCGGCACGAGCCTGCCCCCGGTGGTTGTCGACCGCAACGGTGCCGCCAGCGTACCCTTCGCCGGACCCGTTGCCGTGGCCGGACTGACCGGCCCCCAGGCTGCCGAGGCCGTGCGCCGGGCCCTGATCGGCAAGGTCGGTGCCCCCCAGGTCGTCGTCTCCATCGCCGCCAGCCCGTCCAATGCCGTCACCGTCCTCGGCGAGGCCCGCAACCCGGGCCGGGCCCCCCTGTCCATCGGGGCCGACCGGATTCTCGACGTGATCGCCGCCGCCGGCGGCACTGCCCGCCCGGTCGAGGACATCGAGGTCGCCGTCCAGCGCGACGGCATGACCTTCACCGCCCCCCTGTCCACCGTGACCTCGACCTTTGGCGAAAACATCCGGCTGGTCCGCGGTGACCAGGTCAATCTGCGCTTCCAGCCGCGCCGCTATTCCACCTTCGGGGCCCTGGGGGCCGTCAGCCAGATCGACATCGGGGCCGGTCCCCTGACCCTGGGCGCGGCGCTCAGCCGGGCCGGAGGTCTGGACACCAACACCGCCGACGCCCGCTCGGTCCTGGTCTTCCGTTTCGAACAGCCGCAGGTGGCCGCCGCCCTCGGCCTGACCCAGCCGGCGACCGTGCGGGGCGTGCCCGTGGTCTACCGTCTGGACCTGTCCGATCCGGCGGGGGTCTTCACCGCCGGGAATTTCCCCATCCAGCCTGACGACGTCCTGTATGTGCCGCGGTCGGGCGCTGCCGAGGCGCGGAAATTCTTCGACTTCATCCAGAGCATCACCCGCGTCATCTATGATGTCTCCGTCACCAGCGCCCTGTCGGTGAACTGAGATGCTCCAGCCCCTGCAGACCCGTCTGCGCGGCCTCTGGACCCGGATCAGGCGCGCCGGCTGGCGCGGACTGATGACCGCCACGGAACCCGTCGCCGACGCCGGTCAGGGCGAGGATGCGGCTGATGACCGACCCCGGCGACCACAGCGGCCGCCGATCGACCCTCGGCTGGACGAGCGTCTGGCCGGGATCGAACAGGCCGCCCTGGCCCTGTATCGCCGGCACGGGCTTCCGGTCCAGGCGGGCGACTACCGGCGCGGGCCACGCGGCCGGCGCTGGACCTTCATCGGTGACGCCCTGACACCGGAGGAACGCTGGGCCGCCATCGTCGAACGCCCGCCCGAAAAGGGCTGGCGACACGCCCGGCTGGAGGACATCGGCGGCTATGAGACCACACCGGCCCTTATCGAGGCCTCGCGGCTGCTGGTGCGATGCCGCTATCTGCGCGGGCGGCTGTACGGCCTGTTGCCGGGCGATCCAGCCCAGGACCTGCTGGCCGCGATCGATCTCGGCGCGGCCTGGAAGACCGCCATCCCTGACCCGGCCCCGGTCAAGCCGAAGCGGGCAGCCCCCAGGCCCCGGCCAGCAGGGCCAGCGACCGCCGCCGCGCGTCGTGGTCCCAGATCTGGCTCGTAACCATCAGCTCGTCGGCCCCGGTCCGGGCGACGAATGCCTCGATCCGTGCCCGGACCGTCTCCGGTGAGCCCACGGCCGAACAGGCCAGGGCCTGGTCGATCATCGCCCGCTCCGGGCCGGACAGGGTCTCGCCATAGCCCGCGACCGGCGGCGGCAGCTTGCCGGGCCGGCCGCTGCGCAGATTGACGAAGGCCTGCTGCAGCGAGGTGAACAGATGCGTCGCCTCGGCATCGGTCTCGGCGGCGAAGACATTGTAGCCCAGCATCACATAGGGCGCGGCCAGCCGCTCCGAAGGCCGGAACCCGTCGCGATAGACCTGGATCGCGCGCATCATCTCGCCCGGGGCGAAATGGCTGGCGAAGGCATAGGGCAGGCCCAGATGGGCGGCCAGCTGCGCCCCGTAGGTCGAGGACCCCAGAATCCAGATCGGCACGTCCTGGCCCTCGCCCGGATTGGCGAGGATCCGCTGACCCGGCTCGGCCGGGGCGAACCAGTGCATCAGCTCCATCACATCCTGCGGAAAGGCGTCGACGTCCCCGGTCAGGGTCCGGCGCAGGGCCTGGGCCGTGGCCTGGTCGGAACCGGGGGCCCGCCCCAGACCCAGATCGATCCGGCCGGGGTGCAGGGCCGCCAGGGTGCCAAACTGTTCGGCGACGACCAAAGGCGCGTGGTTGGGCAGCATGATGCCGCCGGCCCCGACCCGAATGGTGCGGGTCGCCGCCGCCACCGCCCCGATCAGGACGGCGGTCGCGGCACTGGCGATGCCCGGCATGTTGTGGTGTTCGGCCAGCCAGTAGCGGCGGTAGCCCAGCGTCTCCGCGTGACGGGCCAGGTCGACCGTATTGGCCAGGGCCCGGGAGACGTCGGCCCCCTGGGGCACCGGGGCGAGATCGAGAATTGAGAGGGGGATCATCCCGCCCATATGGGAGGCGCGGCCGTCCGCACCAATGGTCAGGGGGCGATA
>TARA_R110002124_G_scaffold74771_2_pt1 | contig 13686 bp, 13 predicted proteins | sample TARA_R110002124 | Tara Oceans TARA_R110002124 (sample SAMEA4397445) | marine metagenome | biome: Polar Biome; feature: [SRF] surface water layer (ENVO:00010504); material: water (ENVO:00002006), including particulate matter (ENVO:01000060) such as... | depth 5 m | reverse complement strand
GTGTAAACAGAATTACTCATGGTGCTATCTCCGAGACAGAGTGCTTAAGCCAACCGGGCCTGCTGGAATTGAACCTGTTCCATTAAAAGACCCAGGCGCTTGCGTTGCATTTTGAGAGAATACTCCAGCGTTTTCAACTTGGTATGCAGTGCCGCATTTTCCCATTTCTGCTGCAGTTGGTGCTTGCGCTCTTCAAGCGCTCCCGTCAGTTGTTCTTTGGTACGCTCATAGCGTTCCGCCTGTAGCGCAGTCCACTGGTTGACCGACTCCGTGAACAGCTGATATTCACGCTCCAGCATTTCTAGCAGGGATTCGCTGTTCTGGGCGTGCTCCAGCTTGTTTCTGGCGCGCTGGAACGCGGTGTCGAGTATCGCGCGCTGGACCTTGAAATCGGGGACCCGGTTCAGGTTCCGGGCCAGGCCTACATGGCTGCACAGCGCAATCATCCATTTGGTGGGATCCCACTGCCACCAGCGAATGCCATTGCGATAGTCCGCCTGGAATATGTGGTGGTAGTTGTGGTAGCCCTCGCCGTAGGTGAGAAAGGCAAGAAAGCCGTTGTCCCGGGCGCTGTTGGTCTCTGTGTACGGTCGGCTGCCCCAGAAGTGCGCAAGAGAATTGATGAAGAAGGTGACATGGTGGTTCACCACCAGCCGCAACAGCCCAACCAGCAGTACCGTGCCTATGATGTCACCGTGCCAGATGCCCAGCATCAGCGGCAGGCCAAGGTTCATCAGCAGCGTCAGTGCGACATAGTGCTTGTCCTGCCACACCACCACAGGGTCGCGGAGCAAATCAGGTGCGTTGCTGAAATCCTGATCGTTGCTCTTGTATGTGCGCAGCATCCAGCCCATGTGGCTGAACCAGAGGCCACGCCCGGCGGAATAGGGGTCCAGCTCATTGTCATCCACATGGCGGTGGTGCCGGCGGTGATCCGAGGCCCAGATCAAAATACTGTTCTGAAGCGCTCCTGCTCCCCAGAGTGCGAAAAACCACTTCAGCGCCGGACTCGCCTCATAAGCTTTGTGTGACCAGAGCCGGTGGTAGCCGCCGGTGATCGACAGACCATTCAGGTAGAGGAATGCCAGTGCCCACAGCCACTGAAAGCTGTCGAAGCCGTGATAGACGCCCCACAGGGGCACGAGTATCAGGGCCGCGACGGGTAGGCCGGCGAAGATGATAACGTTGACCATGTTCAAGGGGGGCTTGTTTCTGCTAGTTGTCATAAGGGGTGTCGAGTCTCGTATAACCTGAATTCTTGATAATCTTTGGTTTTCAGTTAGTTAATGTCATTCCGCACACTTGATAACGGCCGTGGCGGCAGGCTCTAGGGTACCACGAATCGTCGATTCACCCAGCTTAACTACCGCTTGATTTTAACGGTTCGGGCAGTCGCAACCGCGTTGCTTGGACAGCTGTGTTGCGATGGAAGTTCCCGGTCGGGGCAGCCCCCGGCGGCGCCGTCGGCGCTAGAGCTTTTCGAGGTAGGACTGGTACTCGAGCAGGGTGATACGCTTGCGGAACTCCTCCACTTCCTGCTGCTTGGTCAGCGTGTAGATGCGTTGTAGTTCGGTGCCGAGGCTGTGGTGGATGAAGTCCGACTCGCTGAACAGTTTTACTGCATCTGGCATGTACACCGGCAATTTGTCTTTCTCCTGGGCGTACCCGTCGCCGGTCGTTGGGTCGCCGGGAGAGAGATTCTGCTCGATACCGTCCAGCATTGCGGACAGCAGCACCGCAAACAGCAGGTAGGGATTTGCATCGGCACCGGCCACCCGGTGCTCCAGCCGTCGGGCCGTGTGATTGCCGGCGGGTACGCGCACAGCCACGGTCCGATTCTCGTAACCCCAGCTAGGATAAGTAGGGGCGTGGCACCCCGGCTGAAAGCGCCGATAGCCGTTGTAACTTGGACAGAAGATGGCTACGGAGTCGGCCATGTTTGCCAGGCAACCGCCGATGGCATTGAGCAATAGTGGTGAGCCCTTCTCGGTGCCGTCGTCAAACACGTTCGCCCCTGACTCATCCAGCATGCTGCAGTGTACGTGCATGCCGTTGCCCGATTCCGTCTCAAACGGTTTGGGCATGAAACTGGCGATCAGGTTGTGCTTGGCGGCAACCCCTTTGACCAGCCGCTTCATCATCAGGATCTGTTTGGCCGCCAATACCGGGTTGTCCACATGCTGCATATTGATCTCATACTGTGACGGCGCGGATTCCTTGGCCACGCCGTCGAACGGTATGTCCTGTACCTCGCACGCCAGACGCAGATCTTCCAGCATGGCCTGGTGATGGTTAAGCACGTCCAGCCCATAGGTATTGCCGCCGATGGGAGAGCCGCCAACGGGCGAGGGGCAGGTGTGCAGCGGAACGGAGGAATCCCACTCGACCAGGCTGAACTCGAGCTCGGCGGCCACCACCGGCCGCCAGCCTGATTTGTGAAACCGTGTGAGCACCTGTTTCAGAACCTGACGCGGATCGCCCGCATAAGGAGTGCCGTCGGCGTCAAACATGGAGAGCATAACCTGCCCGTGGCTGCCGTCGGCGGACCAGGGCGTTGGCAATAGGGAACCTTCCACTGGTCGGCAGATGCCGTCGGCATCGCCACTGGCAAAAACCAGCTGTTCCACGTCGCGACCCCAGATATCGAGGCTGAGTGCCGTCTTCGGAAGTTTGAGTTCGCCGTCAAAGATGGTGCTGAGTTTGTGGCGGGGGACCCATTTGCCCCGCATGACCCCATTGCAATCGGGGAGCAGCGCTTCTATGGTCGTTATTTCAGGGTGAGCCCGCAGGAACCAATCGGCTTCAAGCGACATGCATCCACCGTACAGTCATTGGTAAGTACGCACTATCCATGGTTAGACGAGGCCGCTCAATACCCTACATGGGGCAGGCTATCGCGGGACGATCGGGCATCGTGATTGCCCCTGGTATTTCTCACTCTCCGCGTCCTGCAGGTGCGTCGATTCGGCCCAAATCTATGGCCCCGGAGGCGACATATAGATACTGAGGGGATCTTCTCCGGCCGCCTCTCCCATACAGGACATCGCGTTCAAAAACAGTGAAAACAAATCGGTTTGTGAGCTCACATCCAGCTTGCGATAGATACTCTTGCGATGCCGGCGCACTGTTTCCACTGCTATATCCAGGCGTTCTGCTGAAATGTGCGTACCATAGCCGCGCAACATGAGTTCGAGAACGTCTTTTTCCCGGGGAGACAACAGGGAAGCGCCAAATGTTCGAAATGCAAGATCAATCTGGTGATTGATGCCAGGCTGAATAAGGTGTGTGGCGGCAAAGTCGTTGTGCTCCGTGTGGGTCTTGAGTAATTCCGAGACCGGCTCGGCCAGCAGGTACAGGGACTCGTACTCTTCATCCGTGAATGGAGAGCGGCTCGCCAGTCGCATCATGCTCAGATTGATGACATTGCCAGCCTGCAGTTTGGCCAAGTATACCGCTTCGTCACAGGTGCCAGTGTCGGCGTAGTAGTTCCGGTAGTAATCGGATTCCTGTAACTTGCCCATCGTGACGCGCGACAGTCGGTAAATTTTGGAGCGTGGCTGATGCATGGAGGTTTGATAAAACGGGTCCTCGCGGTAGGGACCTTCCAGATACTGATCAATCTGGCTGGCCACGGCATGTTCGGGAATGCCGTGATACAGTATTTGTGGCGGCAGATCTCTGTGGTATAGCCAGACCTGGGGATAGTCGATCCTCACCTGGCCATTGATGGCCTCGATCAGCGTGGGGAAAAACTGATCAGTACCCAACGCCGCAATTGCCCGGGAAATATCCCTGTTCCACTTGCTGAGTTGATTTATGTCTGTCATTGGAAAGTGTGCTATTTATGGTTAGCGTTCTCCCTACATAGTGATCAGGCGCCACAGCGTTGTCAAATCCCCAGTCCAACTAATTGAGCCGGGCGCTCCGCAGTTCACCCCGGCGTCAGGGATGCGTTATGCTGTACCGCCTGTCAGGAGAGTATTTTCGCGTGTCGAAAGAGGCCATTAATCCAGCGTTGTATAACGAGCCAGTGCCTATGGAGTTTACCAAAGCACTGTTGGCTCAGGCGCGTGCCTATAACCGGGATCTGGAAGCCATACTGCGCGCCGCCAGGTTCCCGTTTGACCCGCTGCGTCAGGACTCCCAGACGGCATTTGTCTCGCGTGAGCAATACTCGAGGTTGTGCCTGGAGCTGATTCGCGAGCTCGGTGACGAGTCCGGGGGCGTGATGCCTGACGTGCGTACGCCAGTCGGCACCACGCGACTGATAGCACTCAGCATGATCAACAGTTCAACGCTGGCCGCCGCCATGCACCGTGGCATTGAGTTCAACCAGGTTTGTCGTGTGCGTCATGGCGCAGAAATCGTCAACCAACTGATCCTCGACGAGGAGCAAAAGGAAGCGACGCTGACCTACTTCTGCGGCGATGACGCGCGTGAGTTCCAGCACAGCGTGCTGTGTAATCTTGCCATGTGGATGCGGTTCAGTGGCTGGCTGATCGACCAGCATATTGACGTGAACAGCGCGCGCTGCGCCGGCCCTCAGCCGCGCTTCCTCGCCGGTATTCGCCACTTTTTCCCGTGCCCTGTCGAGTTCGACCAGCCGGTGAACTCGGTGACTTTCAGTGCCCGGCACCTGGAATCTGAACTGGTGCGCGATGAGGAAGATCTCACCGAGTTTCTCAAGCTGGCGCCGTACTATATTGTTATCCAGCCTCAGGCCAGTACGCTCAGTATCACGCATCGAATTCGGCAGATCCTTGGTGATGACTTTAGACAGGAGATGCCCAGCTTCGAAGCGCTGACCAGCTTGCTCAATATGTCAGCGCGCACTCTGCGGCGGCGGCTGGAAAAAGAGGGTACGTCCTACCAGCGTATCAAGGACAATGCCCGCCGTGACAGGGCGATCTCCATGCTTAGTCGCGAGGGGCTGACGGTAAGTGAAGTGGCGGAACAGGTCGGCTTTTCCGACCCGAGCGCCTTTCATCGATCTTTCAAGAAATGGACTGGCCAGTCTCCGGGCAGCTATCGCTAGCGCCGGCAAGTGCGCTCTCACTTGCCGGGCTGTAATCTGGCGTGAATGCGAGGGCTAATTCAGTGCGGTTTGCAGGAAGGCCAGGATATCGGCCTGTGGAATGAGCTGCGATTCCTCGCCACGACGACTTTTATACTCGATATTGCCGTCGGCCAGCGCGCGATCGCCGATGACAAGACGGTGGGGGATGCCGATCAGCTCCATATCCGCGAACTTGACGCCAGGCCGCTCATTGCGATCATCCATCAGTACGTCCACGCCCGCTGACCGCAGTTGCTGGTAGAGATCCTCTGCGCACCGGGCCACGGCTTCTGATTTGTGCATATTCAGCGGTATGATGGCCAGTTGAAAGGGAGCCATTGCGTGCGGCCAGATGATGCCACTGTCGTCATGATTCTGCTCGATAGCCGCAGCGACGACGCGGCTCACTCCGATGCCGTAGCAACCCATTGTGACGGTGATATTTTTACCGTCCTCATTTAGCACCCTGGCATTCATGGCCTCACTGTATTTGGTGCCCAACTGGAAAATATGCCCCACCTCAATACCGCGAGTGATTTGCAGTCGGCCGTTACCGTCAGGGCTGGGGTCGCCGGCAATCACATCGCGCAGGTCGGCAACCTCGCCAAGGGCGCAGTCCCGTACCCAGTTGACGCCGGTGAGGTGGTGGTCATCTTCGTTCGCGCCGCAGGTGAAGTCTGACAGTTGTGCGGCGCTGTGATCGACCATGATCGGAATCGACAGGCCCACGGGTCCCAGTGAGCCGAAACCCGCGTTGCAGGCGGCGCGCACCTGGTCTTCACTGGCCATTTGCAGGGGCGCAGCCACCCCCGGCAACTTTTCTGCTTTGATCGCGTTCAACTGGTGATCGCCGCGCAGGACCAGTGCGACCAGAGTTCCCTCTTCCTCGCCTGCAACGACAAGTGTTTTGACGCTGGCTGCCGGCTCGATAGAGAGAAAGCTGGCCAGGTCCTCAATCGTGCGGACGCCGGGTGTTGCGACCTTTTGCAGAGCTGCTGCGGGTGCGCTGCGCGGCGTGGCGGGCGCAACCGCCTCGGCCATCTCCACGTTGGCCGCGTAATCGCCGCTGTCGCTGAAGGCAATTGCGTCCTCTCCTGAACCCGCCAGCACGTGAAACTCATGAGACGCATTGCCACCGATGCTGCCGGTATCGGCAATCACCGGCCGAAACTCCAGTCCCAGACGGCTGAAGATGGCGGAATAGGCCTCAAACATGACTTGATAAGTGTCTTCCAGCGATGCCTGGTCGGCGTGAAACGAGTAGGCGTCCTTCATTAGAAACTCGCGGGAGCGCATGATGCCGAAGCGGGGGCGGATTTCATCGCGCACCTTGGTCTGGATCTGGTAGAGATTCAGCGGCAGCTGTTTATAGCTCTTGATCTCGTCGCGGACCAGGCTGGTGATGACTTCCTCGTGTGTGGGGCCGAGGCAAAAATCGCGTTGGTGTCGGTCCTGAATGCGCAGTAATTCGGGGCCGTACTGTTCCCAGCGGCCTGATTCCTGCCAGAGTTCTGCTGGTTGTACCACGGGCATACTGACTTCCTGGGCACCGCAGGCCTCCATTTCCTCGCGAACTACGGCCTCCACCTTGCGCAACACACGCAGTCCCAGCGGCAACCAGGTGTACAGCCCGGCGGCCAGTTTGCGAATCAATCCGGCGCGCAGCATCAACTGGTGGCTGATGACCTCAGCATCTGCGGGTGTTTCTTTCTGGGTGGCGATCAGGAATTGACTGGTACGCATGAATTCTTCCGGCGACTTGGGTGTTGAGTGGGCGCCTAGTTTACGTGTGAATAACTTGAGCGTACAGCGCTGACTCGCGTATTGAGCATCAGTGGCGAGTGATCATTTCTCCGCAGCAGAGAGCGCTGGTCCTGTCATGCCGTCTGCCCGGGTAGGAGAGTCTGAGACTAGTAATATAGGGTTTTTTTGGCGCAAACGCAGAAAACACTTGTATTACAGCGTTTCCTGATTTATACATTCTCCTGCGGCTTATGGCAGGGTGTTTTTATCGGTTTGGGAACCACCCGGTTTGGGCTTGCAGAGGGTCTCACTTCAAACATTTAGGGAAGGTTGAAAATAAAATGGCGATTAAAAAAGCAGCTAAAAAAGCTCCGAAAGCGACAGCAAAAAAAGCCGTAGCGAAAGCAGCACCGGCGAAAAAAGTCACAGCGCTCCAGACAAAAATGACCAAGAGCCAGATCGTTGCCAGCCTGGCTGAAAGCACCGGCCTGACCAAGAAGCAGGTCAGTGCGGTGATGGACGAATACGATACGCTGGTTCAGCGCAGCATCAAGAAGCGCTCCGTGGGTGAGTTCACCATGCCTGGCATGTTGAAAATCACCACTGTCAGCAAGCCGGCTCGCAAGGCACGCAAGGGAATCAATCCATTTACTGGAGAAGAGACCATGTTCAAGGCCAAGCCAGCCAGTACTGCTGTTAAAATCCGTCCGCTGAAAAAGCTGAAGGAATTCGCTGCCTCCTGAGTAATGCCGTCGGTCAGCTTGCCGAGGCAAGCTGACCGCAGTATTCCCGCCTCCAGCGCCTGCCGGTGCCGGGATTGTCTGCTCTTCGATTCTACCCCCTGTACGCTTGGCCTACACGCTCGCTTAGGTTAAAATTCGCGCCTCGATTTCTGACTCAAGTTTGCGAATTCACCGCAGGTAGGAAAATGCCATGCCGATTTATGAGTACCAATGCGAGGCTTGTCATGAGCAATTGGAGGCCCTGCAGAAAATAAGCGATGCTCCGTTATTGGAGTGTCCCCGCTGCGGGAAGCCCGCCCTGAAGAAAAAAATCTCTGCCGCCGCTTTTCGGCTGAAGGGCAGTGGCTGGTATGAGACGGACTTTAAAACAGGAAACAAAAAGAACCTCGTCGGCGGCAGTGAGGGCGCCGGAAGCAGTTCTTCCTCCTCCGGTTCTGGCGACAGTAAATCGAGCGAGAGCACACCCGGTAAGAGCAAACCAGGCGATAGCAGCAAGACAGCCTAATCCCTGGCCCTGATAGGGCCTGCCCATCCAAAATGGAATCGAGACTATGCGCAGTCATTATTGTGGCGCCCTGAGTACAGCTGATATTGACGAAACGGTCACCCTTTGCGGGTGGGTGGATCGTCGGCGCGACCACGGTGGTGTCATTTTCCTCGATGTGCGGGATCGCAGGGGCATTGTGCAGGTGGTGTTTGACCCGGATACGCAGGAACACTTTCGACGGGCGGATAGCGTGCGCAGCGAGTATGTGCTCAGGGTGACCGGCCGCGTGCGTGCGCGCTCCGACGCCACCGTGAATCCGGCGATGGAAACCGGTCACATCGAAGTGCTGGGCAAAGAGCTGGAAATCCTGAATGCGGCCGCAACACCCCCGTTCCAGTTGGATGAGTACACCAACGTCGGCGAGGATGTGCGCCTACAGTACCGGTACATGGATTTGCGGCGCCGGGAAATGCAGGATCGCTTGATTCTGCGCTCAAAAATCACCAGTGCAGTGCGCAGCTTTCTCGATGGCGAGGGCTTCCTGGATATTGAAACACCCATCCTCACCAGGGCGACGCCGGAAGGGGCGCGAGATTACCTGGTGCCCAGCCGCACACATCCGGGAAAGTTTTTCGCCCTGCCGCAGTCGCCGCAGCTCTTTAAGCAGCTGTTGATGGTGTCCGGTTTTGATCGCTACTACCAGATTGCCAAGTGCTTCCGCGATGAGGACTTGCGCGCGGATCGCCAGCCAGAGTTCACGCAGATCGACATCGAGACAGCATTCCTCGACGAACAGGAGATCATGGCGATCACTGAGCGCATGATCTGCGGTTTGTTCAAAGCCGTGCTGGATGCCGATCTCCCCGCGTTCCCGCATATGACGTATGCCGACGCGATGGAGCGTTACGGCTCCGATAAACCCGACCTTCGCATACCGCTGGAACTGGTCAGTGTCGACGACCTGATGCAACAGGTCGATTTCAAAGTCTTTCGCGGGCCGGCGGATGATCCGGCCGGCCGGGTGGCGGCGTTAAAAGTCCCTGGGGGAGCCTCTATCAGTCGCAAGGAAATAGACGATTACACCAAATACGTGTCGATTTACGGCGCACGCGGCCTGGCCTGGATCAAGGTAAATGATATCGATGCGGGCGTGGAGGGCTTGCAGTCCCCGATCCTGAAGTTCATGCCCGAGGACGTTGTCGCGCAGATGATGACACGGCTTGGCGCTGCCAATGGCGATATTATCTTCTTCGGCGCTGACCGCGCGCGCGTGGTCAATGAGGCACTCGGAGCCCTGCGCATCAAGGTGGGGCAGGACCAGGGCCTGGTAGCAGACGGTTGGGCTCCACTGTGGGTAGTGGATTTCCCAATGTTTGAAGAAGACGCCACGGGTGGCTGGACGCCGCTGCACCACCCCTTTACCGCACCCTCCTGCGACGCCGCGCAACTGGCGGCTAACCCTGGCGATGCGCTCTCTCGCGCTTACGACATGGTTCTGAATGGCACTGAACTGGGCGGCGGCAGCATCCGTATCCACCAGCGCGACATGCAGGAGGCCGTGTTTCGTATCCTGGATATCGACGAGGCAGAGGCAGAAGAGAAATTTGGTTTCTTGCTTAACGCCCTGCAGTACGGCGCGCCTCCGCACGGAGGACTGGCGTTTGGGCTGGACCGCCTGGTGATGTTGATGACCGGCGCAACATCCATTCGCGACGTGATTGCGTTTCCGAAAACGCAGAGTGCGGCCTGCGTGATGACCGATGCGCCCGGAGATGTGGGTGCCGAGCAGTTAAAGGAGCTGAATATTCGGCTGCGCCAAACTCGTGAGGCGGGTGAGAAAGCCGAGTAGCCCGCTCAGGCGCCGACCCGTTTAAAGGGTTTCGGCGAGAGCGTCCACCCCGGCAGTTGATGGCATGGATGCTCTGTTCGAGGCACCGGATACAAGGTTTGGGTGGCGGACTGCAATTCGTCCGCAAGTATCGGGGAAGCGGGCGAATTGCAGTCCGCCGCCCAAACCCGTCAACCCCGCTCCAAGCCACCCAACCCCTGCGCTGCCTCTCAAAATAAGCTCCTGTCTCTAAGCAACCCGTGATGCACCCAATGATGGCAATTTGCCCGCTGCCGCAGTGTTGTTTTCTGTGATGTCTGCATTAATGCTGCCTTGCAGCTACAGACCAACACTGTAAATTTGTACATAATGGAAACCTGACGCAGTCGGCGGAAATGGGTATGTCGCTAATCCTGGGGATAGATCCCGGATCACAGAAAACAGGCTTTGGCATCATCAGCTATGTGTCCGGGCGCAGCGAGTATGTCACCAGTGGTGTGATTCGCCTGCCCGCGGGTGAGTTGCCGACGCGCCTGCGGATCATTTTCGACAGTGTGACCGAGTTGATCGGCCAGCACTGCCCACAGGAACTGGCGATCGAGCAGGTGTTCATGGCCAAAAGCGCCGGCTCGGCCTTGAAGCTGGGGCAGGCGCGGGGTGCGGCGATTGTGGCCTGTGCCGTGCAGGGGATGCCGGTAGCGGAGTACTCGGCGCGGCAGATCAAGCAGTCAGTAGTGGGAACCGGGGCCGCGGACAAACTGCAGGTGCAGCACATGGTCAAGGTGTTGCTGCGCTTGCCCGCTGCGCCGCAGGAAGATGCGGCAGATGCACTGGCGGCGGCATTGTGTCATGCACACACACAACACAGTATGATCAATATCGCTGGTGCCACCGCAGTGCGTCGGCGCCGCATTCGCTGACAGGGCGCATTCCAGATGATTGGTAGAATTCGAGGCATTCTCATACACAAGCAAGCTCCCCTTATCCTGGTTGAGGTGGGCGGGGTGGGCTATGAGTTGCACGTTCCGATGACGACACTGTTCCAGTTGCCCGCGCTGGGCTCGGAGGTGTCTCTGGTAACGCATTTTGTGGTGCGTGAGGATGCGCAGCTGTTGTACGGCTTTGCCGAAGAGGGTGATCGCAGCCTGTTTCGCCAGCTGATTAAAGTTAGTGGAGTAGGGCCGAAACTGGCACTGACGATTCTCTCGGGAATGGATGCGCAGAGTTTTGCGCGCTGTGTGCAACGCGACGATATCTCGGGGCTGGTAGCGTTGCCCGGTGTCGGCAAGAAGATAGCAGAGCGACTGCTGGTGGAGATGCGCGACAAACTCAAGGATTGGTTGGTGCGCACAGATGCTGCGGGCGGCGACGCCGATTCCGGGGCTGTGCGCGTGCCATTGACGGATATAGTATCGGACGCTGAGGGGGCACTGATCACATTGGGCTATAAGCCGCAGGAGGCGAGTCGCATGGTGGCGGCTGTTAACAACGACAGCGTGGTGGAAAGTGAAGAGCTGATTCGCCGTGCGCTGAAATCCACGATAAGAGCATGAGGGTGAACTCATGATTGAAACGGACCGCCTGATCGCGCCGCAGGCCAGTGACCCTCGAGAGGACGTCGTGGACAGGGCCATACGCCCGAAGACGCTGGACGAGTATGTCGGCCAGCAGGTAGTGAAGGAGCAGATGACGATTTTTCTGCAGGCTGCCAAAGCACGCGGAGAACCGCTGGACCACACCCTGATTTTTGGCCCGCCTGGCCTCGGTAAGACGACGCTGGCCAGTATTATTGCCCATGAATTGGGCGTGTCACTGAAGACAACATCGGGCCCGGTGCTGGAAAAGGCGGGGGATATCGCCGCGCTGATGACCAATCTCGAGCCCGGCGATGTGTTGTTTATCGACGAGATCCACCGCCTGAGCCCGTTCGTGGAAGAGATTCTGTATCCGGCGATGGAGGACTATCAGCTCGATATTATGATCGGAGAGGGTCCGGCTGCGCGCTCGATCAAGCTCGACCTGCCGCCGTTTACGCTGGTCGGCGCCACCACGCGCGCTGGGCTGCTGACGTCGCCGCTTCGCGATCGTTTTGGCATTGTGCAGCGGCTCGAGTTCTATGAGGTGGCAGATCTCGCACACATCGTGGAGCGCTCGGCGCATATATTGCAGATCGGCATTGATGCCAAGGGCGCAGTAGAGATTGCACGCCGCGCCCGAGGCACGCCGCGTATAGCCAACCGGTTGCTGCGGCGCGTGCGCGACTATGCCGAGGTCAAGGCGGACGGCCACATTACGGATCAGGTCGCCGACCGCGCGCTGGATATGCTCAGCGTCGACCAGAAGGGTTTCGATCACCTTGATCGCAGGCTGCTGCTGGCGTTGATCGAAAAGTTCGATGGCGGCCCGGTGGGCGTGGAGAGCCTCGCGGCGGCAATCTCCGAGGAGCGAGGCACGATAGAGGATGTACTGGAGCCCTACCTGATCCAGCAGGGCTACATCCTGCGCACGCCCCGCGGTCGCATGGCGACGCGCGGAGCCTATCTGCACTTCGGCTTGCCCGCCCCTTCAGGTGCCAACGCTGGCGCGCACGCGAATGTCAACCTGACACTGGACTTGGAACAAGGTGATAAATCCCCGTGAGTGCCACGGAATTTTCACACAAGTTGCGTGTCTACATTGAGGACACAGATGCCGGTGGAATTGTATATTACGTCAACTATCTGAAGTTCATGGAGCGGGCGCGCACCGAATTCATGCGCTCACTCGGTTATGGTAAAAACTACATTTTCAGTTCCAACCTGATGTTTGTGGTGCGGGATGTGGCGGTTACCTATATGCTCCCCGCGCGGCTGGACGATGAGTTGGAAGTCACCGCCAGCGTCGCGCAAGTAAGGGGGGCTGTTATCGTGTTTCACCAGAGTATCTGTTGTGGTGAGGCACTACTGGCACGGGGCGAGGTGACGGTCGCCTGTGTCGACCGGGTCGAAGTCAAGCCGCATCGCTTACCGCCGGACATGGCGGCGCGCCTGCGATTAACGCAACACGTAGAAGCATAAGTCTGAGAGGGACGGGCGTTGGAAGAACAATTGAGTTTGCTGGACCTGGTATGGAATGCCTCGTTCACAGTGCAGTTCGTAATGGCCACTTTGCTGCTGGCATCCGTGGTGTCGTGGTACATGATCGTCAATCGCTACGTTTATTTTCGCGATGCCAATGATGAGATGTATCGCTTCGAGGAGCGCTTCTGGTCCGGTGTAGACCTCTCACAACTCTATCGCGAGGGTAATGAGAGAGCGGCTGATGGCTACGCCATCCTCGGTATGGAAAGTATATTTCGTGCGGGGTTCAAGGAGTTTTCGCGGCTGGCCCAGCAGTCCGGCATGGATTCTGAGGCTATGATCGAGGGGGCGCGCCGGTCGATGCGGGTCGCGGTGATGCGTGAGGAGGAGCGACTGGAGCGCCACCTGGCTTTTTTGGCCTCCGTTGGTTCCACCAGCCCTTACATCGGCCTGTTTGGTACGGTGTGGGGCATCATGCACTCCTTCCGCGGATTGGCGAACTCTACACAGGCCACGCTGGCCACGGTAGCGCCGGGTATATCCGAGGCGCTGATTGCAACCGCCATGGGTCTGTTTGCGGCTATTCCGGCAGTACTGGCCTACAACCGTTTCGCGTCCAAGGTCGAAGTGCTCAACAATCGCTATGACACGTTTGTCGATGAGTTTTCAGGCATTCTCTACCGTCAGGCTTACACTGTGCGTTCGCGCGAGAAGAAGGCGGGGTAGGGCGCTGTGTCCAGGAACCGCAACAAGCGTAAACCCATGTCGGA
>TARA_R110002124_G_scaffold2881_6_pt1 | contig 13686 bp, 17 predicted proteins | sample TARA_R110002124 | Tara Oceans TARA_R110002124 (sample SAMEA4397445) | marine metagenome | biome: Polar Biome; feature: [SRF] surface water layer (ENVO:00010504); material: water (ENVO:00002006), including particulate matter (ENVO:01000060) such as... | depth 5 m | reverse complement strand
GGCCGGGGCACCACCTGCCAGCGGGCTGTCGTCATTCCTGTAGTTTCCGGTGTCGAGTACAATCTCTGCCAACCGCTCCTGTTTGCGGGAGCTGACATCCGGTGACCTTGTTGCGGGCGAAGCCAGTCCGCCAGCACTCACTTCCAACTGGCCCTTGATTTCGGAAACCTGGCTGGCGCTGTCGGGCGCAGCGGGAATGTCTGAACTGAGATTGCCGCCAAGCAGCGCAGTTTCTGCACGTCCGGAATCATCCAGACCGGTCAGGACAGCCCCCCCTTCGAAGCGCGGCATTGTGACATCGACCACATAGACGTCTTTGTCGCGGAATGCCCTCACATCCGATTCGTCGGCGACCGTCAGTACGACGTTCAGATTGTCATCAAGATCAAAGCTCTCCACATGCTCTATCCCCGAAGGCAGATCAGCCAGCAATGCAGACAGATCCAGCCCGGCGGTCGTATCAAAACTGATCGCAACCCGTTTGCCATCGCGCACAAAAGCGGCGTTGTAGGCAACGTTCCAGCCAAATGACAATCGGGTGAAGCTCGGGTGGCGACCGACGCGCATCTCGACCCTTGGGCGCAACGCTTTGGTAACTCCGGACTGTTCGGCGGCTCGCACGGCTTTGAACGCCTTTTCTGCACGCTCGGCCAGCGCACGCACCACATCCTCAGGCAAAGATGGCGCAAGCCCCACCCAGTTTCCGGGTAAAAAATCCACAAACATTTTCTCGCCGGCTTCCTGAACATTGACCCTGGTTCCCCGTGTCAGCGAAAACCGAAGACCTTTGCCATTTGGATCACGGCGTGCAACGCCGACATAATCCTGCAGGGTCACGGCAATTCCGTCGATTTTCGTAGTGAAGGGTTCGTTGAATGTCAGGACAAGGACATTGTTATTGGTGGAAGTTGTGAAGGTCGGAACCAGATTCTCACCATCAAAGGTGATCACCATTCGGCCGAAGCCGGCTCCATTTTCCGCGATGATAGAGGCGGACAGTGCGAACAAAGGTGACAATGCTGAGAAATAGAACACGGCCAGCAGCGACAATCGTCGAAGCAACAAACTCATAAACATGCGAACACCGATCAGGCTGCAACTGAGACAGGAAAAAGCCTGTCAATCGGCCAATTTTACCGGTTTTACTCTTAAAAAGAGGTTACGTTCGCAATTCGCGCCAAGCGGTGCCCGCTGCGCCTGTCCAATTGCCGGGGGATTGCCGTGGCTGCGTTGGCAATTATCCGCCGATTTTCGGCAGTTGATCAATGCTTCTGGCCTCGTCCCGCCGTCCGTTCTGCGCCATTGAGCTGGTCAGTTTTTGCGCAGCTTCCGGGTTCATACTGGCCATCACAGCTGCCATTTTTCGCGGGTTCATGGCATTCACCACATCCAGAAGGACATCCATTTGCAGACGGTCGAAAATACGTGCCGCATCCTTGGGCTTCATCGTTTCATACATGGTAACAAGGCCGCGCAATTCCTCATTTCGGGCACTCAGTTCCGCTTCCGTTGCGGCCTTCAGCCGCTGCTCAAGTGCCTCCAGTTCGGAAATTTTTCCTTCCAGGCGATCTTCTGCAGCCTCGATCAGGTTTTCGCGAAGCTGCAATTCTTTCTCACGGTCCGTCAGTTGGGTGCGTCGGCTTCTCAGGCTTTCAAGAATCGACAATTCGCTGTTTGGCGTCCGTCCGTCTGCCGTGGCAGGCTGTGCGCCATCCAGAGGTGCAAGTGTCGGCTCCTGCTGAGCGTACACGTTTGAAATGCCGGCGAATTCCCGCCAGACGTCGCCGGGCACACTCAGAAATCCCAGCAATTTGAGCGACAACATTGCCGTACATGCCACCATCAAAATGGGTAACAGCCGGATATCCCTCATTGTTGCGCTCTGGCGGACAGGCGCAGGGCGGATTCCCGCAAATTCGCGAAAGCCGGGCTTATCGAAATCGCATCCGCATCACCGCTGTCTTTGTCAGGCTTTGGCGGGGCGTCAGGAACCGCCACGCCAGATGCACTCAGCCGGGAAAGCGTCGAAATTCCCTCTTCGTTGGCCAGGAGCAACCGCTCGGAAATGGATTGGGCCTCGGCCAGGCGTCCTTTCAGCATTGAATCGGAGCTTTGCGCCATCGCCTTCAATTCTTTCAGTGCTCTGTCTGCAACAGAGGAATTCTTGATCAGTTCCTCAATTGTCGCGCGCATCAAATCCTCTTCATCACGCAATCGCTTCAGGCGCCGGTTCAGGATTGAGGCGTATCCGATGGTGACCACCAGAAGGATGGACACGAGAATATCAATTGCAAGGCTCATCATGGTTCTATCCAACCTCTGAGTTGGTTTGTGCAGCATTTTCAAACGCTGCAAGGGACATTTTGGGTCGTTTCAGAGCTCGTGACACTTTCAGCGAAATCGCATCGTCGATACGGCCCATAATCCCCCTGGTCAGCGCAGCATCACCACATTTGATTTCAATTGGATCGTGCGGCGATACGTCAAACATGACGGTGTGGCCTGGCTTCAAAGCCATCACATCGCGCAACGACATTTCCTGCTGCACCAGAACGGCGTCAACTTCAATTTCAGCGGCATAAATTTCCGAGGCCAGATGGCCTTCCCAGATGTCATCCCGGCCGAATTTTTCGCCCATGAACATCTGCAGAAGCAGGTTTCTGATGGGCTCGATCGTGGCATAGGGCAGAAGCATCTGGATCCGGCCGCCGCGATCTTCCATATCAACCCGCAATTCAACCAGAATCGCGGCATTATTCGGCCGCGTGATTGCAGCAAATCGGGGATTGGTCTCGAGCCGGTCCAGGGTCAGCTTGACCGGCGTCAAAGGCTGGAACGCATTCTCGGCATCAAGCAGAATGATTTCGATGAGCCTGCGCACGATGTTCATTTCGATCGTCGTGTAGGGCCGACCTTCAACGCGTATCGCCTGCATGCCGCGCCCACCGCCAAGCAGGGAATCGATGATGGAATAGATGAGGTTCGAGTCGACCGTGATCAGTCCGAAATTATCCCATTCCTCGGCGCGAAATACCGACAGGATTGCGGGCAGCGGAATGGAATTGAGATAATCATCAAAACGGACGGAAGATATTGATTCCAAAGACACTTCCACATTGTCAGTGGTGAAGCTCCGCATGCTTGACGTGGTCAGCCGGACGAGACGGTCAAACACGATTTCCAGCATTGGAAGACGTTCATAGGAAACCAGCGCCGAATTGATGAGCGCGCGAATTCCATTCTGTTCGCCCAACACGCCATCATCCGGTGAGAACCCGAGAAGATTGTCAATTTCTTCCTGGTTGAGGATACGCTCGGCACCGCGCTTGTTGCCTTCGTCCTCCTCGCCCTCTGCGATCATCGCTGCCCATTGGTCAGACATGTCGTCGGCGCTTCCCGCACCCTGCTCTTCCATTGCTGCCCCCCAATCGGCCAGCAGGTCATCTTTCTTTGCATCTGCCATAAGCTGTGCCGACCCTACTGGATCAGGATTTCCTTGAACAAAATATCGTTGATTTTCGCCGGATAGATCGCCAGCTCGATGCGTCTTTGCAGTTCCTCTTTCAGCAAAAAGATGCCGGCAGACCCTTCCAGATCGGTGGTGCGTAATTCGCGCAGGTAAACCTGAAACGCATCCAGCACACGCGGCATGAAGGGTTCAATCGCTTGTAAGGTCGCCTTGTCAGCTATTTCCAGAGATACCGAGAGTTTCAGGAATTGCGCCCGTTGTTCAACGGATGAAAGGTTAACGGTCAAATCCGGCAAATCCAGAAAGAAAACCTTTTTTGGCGGTGCAGGTGCGTCGGCAACACTGCTCGCTCCACCGTCGAAAACACCCATCATATAGGCACCGCCACCACCGCCCAGAAGCAGCACGACCGGTATGGAAATCATAAGGATTTTCTTGAGTTTTCCGCTGTTGTCGGAAGATTGCACTTCAGCTTCTTCCGTGCCTTCAGCGGCGTCGGCCGTAACGTCGCTCATGACTCATAATTCCCCAATTGCTCATTCCTGTTTATGCGTAAGAAATCGTTAACAAAGTCTTTATGGTTAACAGACAAGGCAATTTTTGCCGGGCAGACACGGCAATTTGCACCACTTTGCCGCAGGTCGGTCGTCCTCTCAAATTCAACCTACTGTATTTAAACAGTTTTTAAGTTGGCACGGTTCTCGCTTAATGAAACGTGAAAGTGCATGAGAGGTAGTTGGAATGGAAAATGCTGAACTCATTGGTCTGTCGCGGCAAACCGCGCTGAGACGTCAGCTGGATGTTGTCGCCAACAATCTGGCGAATATCAGCACCAGTGGCTACAAGGCGGAGAGATCCCAGTTCGCAGAATATATCATGCCGACAGCTGAAGCCTCATCGTTTCAAATGGCCGACCGCAGCGTGTCATATGTCTGGGATCGTGGCACGGTGACCGATTTCAACCCTGGCGCCGTTACACTGACCGGCAACCCGTTGGATGTGACCCTGCGGGAAGGTGATTTCTTCGTTATCGATACGCCCGCAGGCGAACGCTACACCCGCAACGGCGCTTTCCAGATCAACTCTGAAGGGCTGCTGACCACCAGCGAAGGCATGGCTGTGCAGGGTGAAGGGGGTTCCATCAGTTTCGCCCCAGCCGAAGTCGATATCACCATTTCCGCAGATGGCACGATTTCATCCAGCGCGGGCCTGAAAGGAAAGCTGCAGGCTGTCTCATTCGAATCGCCGCAATTACTGACCCGGGAAGGCGCAAGTCTGTTCGCCGGCGAGAACGCAAACCCTGCCCAATCCACTTTCACCCAGGGAGCTCTGGAAGGTTCAAATGTCCAGGGTGTCACTGAAATCACTGACATGATCGAAATCAGCAGAGCTTATCAGTCTCTCTCCAACATGTTGAAACGGATGGATGATCTGCGCCAGAGCGCAGTTCAGAAACTTGGAAGAATTGACGCCTAGCCAGTGCCCGACGCAAACCCGGCTCAGAAAATTCGAAAGACCAGGAAGATAGTATGAAAGCCCTCAGCATCGCTGCCACAGGAATGTTGGCCCAGGAATTGAACGTAGAGGTCATTTCCAACAACATCGCAAACATGCGCACCACTGGCTTCAAGCGCAGCCGGGCAGAGTTTCAGGATCTGTTATATCAAAATCTGCGCCGTCCGGGCTCTGCCACATCGGATGGCGGAGCCATGGTCCCCGCCGGTGTCGAAATCGGCTCTGGCGTCAAGACCACCGCCACTCCGCGGATCATGTCCCAGGGCAGTGTGCAATCTACGGAACGCGAACTTGATATTGCGATCAGGGGCGAAGGTTTTTTCGCCATAAGTTTGCCGGATGGCAGAACTGCCTATACCCGTGATGGCTCGTTTGAACGTGATGCAACCGGCACGATCGTCAATGCCAACGGGTATACGGTTGGCAGCGGCATTATCATTCCGGAAAATTCCCGTGGCGTTTCCGTCAGTGCCCAGGGAGAGGTGGAAGCCTATCTGAACAACGACGTGGCGCCCACCACATTGGGCGTAATTGAATTATACAATTTCACCAACAAAGTCGGCATGGAAGCCATGGGCGACAATCTGTATCTGGAAACCAGTGCCAGTGGCACGGCACAGCTTGGCACTCCTGACGACCCCGGATACGGAAATCTGCTCCAGGCCTATCTGGAGATGGCCAATGTCAATGCCGTGACGCAGATATCTGATCTGATCGCCGCCCAACGGGCCTACGAGATGAACTCGCGTGTCATCAAGGCCGCAGACGAAATGCTGTCTTCCACCGCTAACCTGCGCTAGGCCCGACATGAAAATCATCTATTGGCTATTGACCCTTCTCGCTGCCACCCTCGCCTCTTTGGTATCGCTAAGTGTCGCGCGCGCAGAACAGACCGCCACGCTCAAACCGGTGGTCACCGTGGCCTCGGAAATCGTGACGCTGGGAGATCTGTTTTACGATGCAGGCCTTTATGCGGAAAAAGCTGTGTTTCGCGCGCCTGACCTTGGTGAGAGCGGATTGGTCGACGCAGGCACCGTGAAGCTTGCAGCATTGCGCGCCGGACTGTCGGAAGTCGATCTGGCCGGTGTCGAGCAAGTTGAGGTCCGGCGTCAGGCCCGGATGATCACAGCGCAAGACATCAGCTTGCTGTTGCAACGCGAGATTGCCAACCGTCTCAACATCGCCAGCCCGGAAGATATTGCCCTGCGGTTTTCCGATCCAATCTGGTCAATTCCCTCAGATGCCCTTTCACAGGAACCACTGAGCATTGTCTCACTCAATTTAAGCACCTCTCTGGCCAGCCAGGGTGGGATTAGCCGCTTTGAAGTGCTGCTGACCATCGATCAGGGGAACCGGCAGCAACAGCAGAGGCTGAGAGGCACTGCATTGCCGATGCGTGAGGTTACGGTGTTGACCCGTCCGGTCGGGCGCGGGGAAATCATCCGCAGCGGCGATCTGGATGTGCAGCGCGTTCCGCTTTCGCGAGCCCGGCGCATCGAACCTGCCTTTCCCACCGAACTGATTGGCTTTGAGGCTCGCCGCGCCATGCAGTCTGGCGTGCCCATCGCGGCCAGCGATGTGCGTCCGCCCACACTGATCGATCGCAATGACCGTGTCGTTATTGTGCTTCAAACCGGTCGGCTGTCGATTTCTGCCGAAGGCCGGGCAATGGAGTCCGGCGCCAGGGGTGATGTGATCAGTGTCATCAATACCTACTCCAAAAGGGTAATCGATGCCCGGGTGACCGGCCGGGGCCGGGTCGCATTGCAAGTTGCCAGACCAACCACAGTTGCAAATCTGAAAGACGTTGCTCAATGACCAGCATGTTCAAGAACCTGACCGCCCTTGCTTTGATGTCCACCGCCCTTGCAGCTTGCGGAACCGCGGACAAATTGTCTCAGATCGGGAAGGCGCCGCCGCTTTCGGCCATTGAGGATCCGACCACGCAGATTGGCTACCGTCCGGTACAAATGCCAATGCCTACGCCAACTCTGGCGGAGTACAGTCCCAATTCGCTGTGGCAATCGGGCCGCAGGACATTCTTTGATGATCAGCGGGCTGGCCAGATTGGCGATCTGGTCACAGTTCTGGTTAGCATCACTGATACCGCAGCGATTGCCAACAGCTCCGAGCGCAAGCGCGATGGCAGCCAGTCGATGGGTGCATCGGGCGCGGTGGGAAGCCTGCTGTCAAAGGTACTGCCAAGCGGCACAGACGCATCTGCCGCGGTTGATCTGAACGGCACCGGCAGTTCAGCAGGAAGCGGCTCGGTTAACCGCTCCGAAACATTGAAAACGCGCGTTTCAGCCGTCGTCACCCAGGTTCTGCCGAACGGCAATCTGGTCATCGAAGGCAAGCAGGAAGTGCGCGTCAATTTTGAAGTGCGTGAACTGATCGTCGCCGGGGTTGTGCGCCCGCAGGATATCGCAGCCGATAACACCATACCGTCGGAAAAAATTGCCGAAGCGCGGATTTCCTATGGCGGCCGTGGCCAGATCACCGATGTTCAACAGCCGCGCTACGGCCAGCAGGTTCTCGACATAGTGCTGCCGTTCTGATCACTACTTCACGGATTTAACAGAAGAAAACCGGTGCTAACTCATCACAGACAAAAACCTCTCCGAAGTGGAGAGGTTTGTTGCCGAGGCTCTTAGCCTTCTGGAAAAGTTGCTGCGATCAATCGTCGCGGTAGACCCGTTCGCGCCGCTCGTGGCGTTCCTGAGCTTCCAGCGACATGGTCGCAATCGGACGCGCATCCAGACGCTTGAGAGAGATCGGCTCGCCCGTCTCTTCACAAAATCCGTAGGTGCCATCTTCGATTCGCGTAAGAGCGGAATCGATTTTGGAAATCAGCTTCCTCTGACGATCCCGCGCACGCAGTTCGACGGCCCGGTCGGTTTCAGAAGATGCCCGGTCCGCCAGGTCCGGATGATTGGAGTTTTCCTGCTGCAAAGTTTCCAGAGTCAGTTGGCTTTCACGAAGTATATCTTCCTTCCAGACATGGAGCTTGCGTCGGAAATACGCCTTCTGGCGTCCATTCATAAAGGGTTCGTCCTCGGAGGGACGATAATCAATATCAGCAACAGCAGACATTCGCTTGACCTTAATCTAATCCCCGATTGGGCGGACTATACCTACAGGTCTTTCCGGAAACAACAGGATTGACGCTAACAATCCTGATAAGTTTTTTACCAATTAAGATATTGTTTTATTTGTTATTTTTTAGAGAATCAAGCCGGATTGCCGATTAAAGCCCACGCTTTGCGAGTTCTACGCGGACCCGCAAATCAATTTCACGGAGAATCGGATCAAGCAAATCATCGCCTGTGCCTTGCAACTCCGGCAGACGTCCTTTGAGCTGCATCAAAAGCTCAGGTAAGTCATTAGTGTCCAAAAGCGCGGATTGCAGCTTTGACAGATCATCAAGCAGTGAATGACCTTTGCGCGCCGCACGCCGCTCAACTGTGTCCTGGTCTGAGGATTGCAGCGACAGCAACGCTCCCAATGATACAGTTTGCTGCATCCCGGTACCGCTGACGGACTGCCCGGCCTCGGTATCGCCCGCCCCGCCGATTGAAAACGCAGTTCCGGTATTTTTTGTCTTAGCTCTTAACGGAGCCGAAGCCGCCATATGCCCATAGGCTTCGATACGCATAAGAAGTCCCTTGTTAGCAAGTTATTAAGCATTTTTAACGATTATCCTTAACCAAATGTAAAGATGGAATCGCGGATCGCATTTATGGCCCAGAACTGGAAATTAAAGCATCGATATTGCTCCGCAGCCCTGCCTGCGCCGGGCATATGGCTGCGAATCATTTTTTCCGTCGCGCTTCTGGGCATGGGCATGACGCTGCTGCTCTCGCCCGCCGGCGCAGTTTCCCGAATCAAGGATATTGCCGATTTTGAAGGCGTACGTGAGAACCAGATGATCGGTTACGGGCTGGTGGTCGGTCTCAATGGCACAGGTGATTCACTTAACAATTCCCCCTTCACCCGGCAAAGCCTGCAATCCATGCTGGAGCGCATGGGGGTCAATACAGTTGCCGATGAATTGCGAACTGCCAATGTGGCAGCTGTTATGGTCACTGCCAATCTGCCAGCCTTTGCCACGCCTGGAACCCGCATTGATGTGAATGTCAGCGCCCTTGGCGACGCCGGCAGCCTGCAGGGCGGCACCTTGCTGGTGACACCGATGATGGGCGCAGACGGACAGACCTATGCCATCGCCCAGGGATCGCTGGCAATCGGAGGATTTTCCACCCAGGGCGATGCCGCCACACTGACACGCGGCGTGCCGACATCTGCACGTATTTCCAATGGTGCACTGGTCGAACGCGAGGTCGGTTTTGAACTGGCGACGATGGAAGAATTGCGGATCGCTCTGCGAAATCCGGATTTCACAACCGCCCGCCGCATAGCCCTGGCGATCAATGATCTGATGGGTCAACCCGTTGCCGAACCGAAAGATCCAGCGACGGTACAACTCTATCTGCCGAAAACATTTGACGGCAACATTGTCGATCTGCTGACGGATATTGAACAATTGCTGATTGAACCTGATCTGCCGGCCAAGGTCGTAATCGACGAGGCGACCGGCGTGATTGTCATGGGTCGCGATGTACAGGTGTCGACGGTTGCAGTCGCGCAGGGCAATCTGACCGTCATGGTCAGTGAATTTGCCGATGTGTCACAGCCCGCTCCCTTCAGCGATGGACAGACCACTACCATCCCCAACACGGAAATTCGTGTAGGCGAGGACGTTGCAAGGCAGCTGGCGGTGATCAGCTCCGGAGTGTCGCTGCAGGAACTTGTGGATGGCCTGAACATGCTGGGCATCGGACCCAGAGACATGATTTCCATTCTTCAGGCAATCAAGGCAGCTGGTGCACTTCAGGCAGAAATCGAGGTCATGTAATGACAGAAATTGCGCCCCTTCCCGGCCCACAGCAAATGGCAGCAAAACTGCCGGCCAATTATACCGCACTGCGTGAGAAAGCCGAAGAATTCGAAGCCGTGTTTCTGAACGTCATGCTGGCATCCGCATTCAAGGGGCTTGGCGAGGATGACGAATTCTCAAGTCAGGCAACTGACACATGGCGGGAAATGCAGGTTGAACAGTTTGCCACTGCGATTTCCAAAAGTGGCGGAATTGGTATCGCCGACCAGATTTACACCGAACTGCTGCAACTTCAGGAGCAGGCACAGCAATGACCGCAATCACCACACCAGGCCTTCCCTTTCTTATGCGCAAGCTTGGCGGAGTGCTGGATCAGGAAACCAGTTTGGTTAGATCCGGCGATTTTGCCGGTTCAGTCGCGCTGGAACCAGAGAAGAACACACTGATTGCCGAATTTCACGATGCCGTCTGGCAGCTTGACGCTGACGCAAAAACGGAAATTGCCGACGAGCTTGATACCCTGAAACAAAAACTTGCCGACAACCTGTCTGCGCTGGCAATGGCTCGGGATGTCAGCACCAGCATCATCAGGCGTGTTTCAGACGTTGTGAACGGACCCCGCGCCGCAAATTCCTATGGCGCCAATGGCAAGAAACCAACCGCCGCGCTGCCGGCGAGACGCGGGATTGCTGTCGACAAGGGCTTTTGAGAAAGCCACAGCTGCCATAAGGATTGGCAGAAGGTAACCAAATCGTATCCAGGGCGACTTGCTTTTTAAAAGCATTTTCGACCGAATCCTAAAACTCCTCCTCTATGGTTTCCGGTGGCGAAGTGTGTGAGGCACTTTTGCGCCATCGCAGAAACCAAATCCAGGAGGGTCCGAATATGGACATCTCGTCAAATCTAGCAGTTGCACCGCCTCCTCCAGCCGCACCGGCAGCCGACAGGGCTCCGGCGCGTGATGCTGTACAGCCGGTAAAGACTGAAGCAGCACGCGTCCAGAGCGTACCGGCAGAAACGGCAACAGACAAGGCCGGTGAACGCCGGGCCAGCAACGCAGAGCGCGCGGCCGGCGATGCCGCAGAAGCTGAAAAGACAAGCCCTGAGCCGGATTATGCCGCAAAACAGGTTGATCGACAGTTTGAAATTGAGCCGAAAACGGAAACGCTGGTTTACAAGGCCGTCGACCCGGAAGACGGCGATGTGGTGCGCCAGGTACCCGAAGATGTCATCCTGAAGCTGCGCGCAACCTATAACAGCGAACCTTTGGCACAGGACGCCGGATCGGACAGTAAACCGGGTGAGATTCACCGTTTGATTGACCGCATTGCCTGACGCAAAACGTCAGGCTTGCGGTTTCAGCATCGCCAGCAGGCGATGCAAGGTGGCAATAGTCGACTGATCTGCAATACCGTCCACCCGGACCGGTCTGAAGTGGCGCTGGAAAGCGCGAACCACTGCTGCCGTGACTTCACAAAAATGCCCGCTTTGCGGGCATCCATAGCCATATAGCCGGAACATGGCCTGCAAAGCTGCGACCGGCTCTCCCTGATCGCCAGTCTGGAAAAACCGCCCGTCGCCCAATGGTTCCGGCGGAACATGATGGCCGATCCCCTTTTCTGCCATATCTGCCCAGGGAAACAGCTCTCCCGGATCCTCCTTGCGCTCCGGCGCAATATCAGAATGCGCCAGCACATGTTCAGGAGCAATTCTGTGGCGCTTGATAATGTGACGACACAGATCGCTGACAGCATCAAGCTGCGCCTCAGCAAAGGCGTGATAGCCGTGATTGTGCCCTGGATTGGCAAGTTCGATACCAACGGAACGGGAATTTATGTCGCTCCCGCCATGCCAGTTTGAGAGGCCTGCATGCCAGGCGCGCGCGCTTTCCGCCACAAGTTGCAGTACCTCGCCGTCCTGATGCACAAAATAATGGCTCGATACCTGTGATTTCGGATTTTGCAACCAGGCCAGAGCTTGGTCATCATCGGGCATACCCGTGTAGTGAAGAATCAGCATATCCACCGGCTGGTCTTCCGGCCTTGGGCCGAAATTTGGCGACGGCGCCAGCACTGCCAATGGATAGTCCGCTCGGGTCATCACCGCTTCGCTCATAATTTGTGCATCCGCGTGATTTGCTCCCATGCCTGATTGATTGCGGCCATCCGGTCATTGGCAATGGCAATGAACTCCGGCGGCACCCCGCGGGCGATCATGCGGTCGGGGTGAAATTCCGAAACCTTTTTACGAAAATTCCGCTTGATTTCCTCCATATCCATATCAGGAGATACGCCCAGAATTCGATAAGGATCAGCATCGCCCCGATCGACATGGCGCAATTCGATCGCTTCATAAGCGGTATCGGTGAATCCAAAAATTTGCGCCACCTGCAGCAGAAAAGCGCGTTCGCCTTCATGCAGAACACCATCAGCCTTGGCAATATGAAACAGCCCGTCCATAATATCTTCCAGGGTTTGCAGATCGTTCTCATAAAGCCGCGCGATGCGGGCGGCATAGGCTTCAAAGCCTGCCGTATCCCGCTTGGCAAGGTCGAACAACCGGGCAACGTTGGTCTGTTCCGCCTGAGGTATCTCGAACAGATCGCGAAAAGCGTGGATCTCATCGAGCGTGACGATGCCGTCAGCCTTGGCCATTTTTGCCGAGAGCGCGATCATGGCGATCGAGAATGCCGCCTGACGGCGTGCTGTCGGGTCTGTCAGGCCTGAGATTGCGCTCGTCATACGATCCAGAAATGCGCCGCCAGCATCGACGCCGCTTTCCAGCCACTCTTGCAGTGTTTGAAAAATACCCATACCCACCGTGTAAAGTATTTTCCTCCAAACGAAAACGACCTTCCTATGCACTCCACAAAGTCCGCCGAGAATCTGGGTCTCGGTCTGTTGCTAGGCCTGATCGGCGTTGTTTTCTTTGGCGGAACGCTGCCTTTCACCCGTCTGGCGGTGGCCGACATGTCGCCCGCTTTCGTGACATATGGCCGGGCGGTTGTGGCTGCGGCCTGTGCACTGATTCTCCTGTTTATCATGGGACGCAGGCCGGTTCTGAAAGCCGACATACTGCCTCTCTTCCTGGCGGCGCTGTGCCTGGTCATCGGTTTCCCCCTGTTCGCAGCGCTGGCGATGCAGAGCGTACCGGCGTCGCATGGGGGAATCGTGCTTGGTATCCTGCCGGTCACAACCGCTTTATGTTCCGCTGTTCTAAACGGCGAACGGCCCGGGAAAATGTTCTGGCTGCTGAGCCTGGCGGGATGCGGTCTGATTGTCGCTTTTGCAATGCGCGATGGCGCAAGCGGATTTGAACTTGGCGATCTTTGGCTGTTTCTGGCCGCATTGTTTGCCTCGCTCGGCTATGCGATTTCCGGCCGCCTGTCACGAATCATGCCAGGCTGGGAAGTGATCAGCCGCGGGCTGGTTCTGTGCCTGCCACTGACATTGATAGGCGGTTGGCTGACTTTTCCCGACAGCCTGGAAACCATATCCGTTTCTGCCTGGATCGGGTTTGCCTATGTCAGCCTGTTTTCAATGTTTATTGCATTTGTGTTCTGGAATGCAGGGCTGGCGCTCGGCGGCGTTGCTCTGGTCGGCCAGACCCAATTGCTGCAGATATTCGTAACCCTGGCGGTGTCTCAGGTCATGCTGGGCGAAACAGTCGGGGCCGAGGCGTGGGGGGTGGCGACGGTGATTGTGTTTATCATCTTCTTTCTGAAAAAAACCCGTTAGAAGTCTGAATAGACTCCGCGATTGGAACTCTGCCCGGACGCTGCACCACTCCCGTTTTTAACGGATCG
>TARA_R110002124_G_C8972718_1_pt1 | contig 13718 bp, 10 predicted proteins | sample TARA_R110002124 | Tara Oceans TARA_R110002124 (sample SAMEA4397445) | marine metagenome | biome: Polar Biome; feature: [SRF] surface water layer (ENVO:00010504); material: water (ENVO:00002006), including particulate matter (ENVO:01000060) such as... | depth 5 m | reverse complement strand
CGAAGGCTTTGCCAAGAAAGGATATGATCTCGGACGGACTCTAAGCCTGAACCCGCCGCCGGATCAGATTGCCAGCGAACAGGATTTCATTGATGCGGCTGACCGTATTCAAGACAAGCTCGGGCTGACCAATCAATCTCGTGCGATCGTCATGCATGAGAAAGAAGGGCGGCGGCATGCCCATGTCGTTTGGTCACGTATTGATGCTGACCAGATGAAAGCGATCAATCTCCCGCACTACAAGAACCGCCTGCGGGACATGGCGCGGGAACTCTACCTCGATCACGGTTGGGACCTGCCCGAGGGCCTGCGAACCTATGGACACGCGAACCCGCTGAACTTCACCCTCGACGAATGGCAACAAGCCCTGCGCCAAGGACATGATCCGCGTGAAATCAAACAAGCCATGCGTGAAGCCTGGGAACGCTCGGATGACGACAAGTCCCTTAAGGCAGCGTTGGAAGATCGCGGGTTCTATCTGGCCAAAGGCGATCGCCGCGCGGCGGTTGCCTTGGACATCAATGGGAACGTCTACGCGTTGGCGCGTTGGTGCGGGGTGAAGAGTAGGGATGTGAAGGATCGCCTCGGTGATCTGGGGTCCCTGCCCTCGCTGGACGACATCCGTAGCAATTTAAGAAGCCGGATGACCGCCCAGACGCAGGACTATATCGCGGCGGTGCGCGATAAGCATCAAAGCGAGTTGGAACCTTTGCGGGAAGATTTGCGCCAAATGGTGAAGGCGCAGCGGGACGAACGTGAACTCCTCAAAGACAAGCAAGCAGACCGGTGGGCCGAAGAAACGAGGACCCGGATGGATCGGGTCAACAAAGGCCTGCGCGGCTTGTTTGATCGCCTGTCCGGACGGGCAAATGATGTTCGCGCTCAAAACGAACGGGATGCTCTGTTGGGGGCACGCCGTGACCAAGAACAACGTGACAATCTCGTGCTGGCCCAAATGCGGGACCGCCGATCAATCTTATCGAAAGCCAAAGAGCTGAAGTCGCGGCAAAAGCAGGAGCGCGATCTTCTTGCCCGCAACATCCGTGACTATCTGAGACGCCCGACCTTCAAGCCGCAGGAGCAAACCCAAGATCGAACGCGCGAGCGCTATCGTGGACGTAGCTTTTCACTATGAGAAGGAGATCGAATACTGTGAATTCGGTTTAGAAGAACGATAATTGTTTGGAAGCAACTTCGTAGGCTTTCCATGCCTCGGAGAGGGCTTCTTTTTCAAGACTGGCCAAGACGTAATCGACAAGCGTGTTCGGCGTGATCCTGCCTGCGGGCACGAAGTTTGAATGGTAGCCGGTCTCAGTCACCGGCAACAGCGCATGATTATCGCTAGTAAGTTCGATATGATCGGCAGGACCATTCCAGCGATTGGGGTGATAATCGACACGGATGCCGATGCCACGCCAGACGATGCGAGTGGAAATTTCTGAATGGGTGATGTGTGTTTCTTTCATAGTCGAACTCCTTTGGTTTGTGTTTGGCTCGTTGATGCCATTCCGAAAAACCGAATGGAAAAGGTGACCCGTCATATTCAACACGGTTGCTCTAAAAGCGAAGCGTCAGAGCGAGAGGTGCGGGCAGAATATTGACGGGGGACCGCGTTCGGTCAGGAATTCGGGCTACTCACGGGCAAAACTAAACTGAAGGAGATGATTGAACAGCAAATCTCTTTTCTCATCGAAAAGCCCCAACCAAAGCCTGGCGATGTTCTGAGGCCCATTGCATTGTAGGCAGTCGGATCGAATACCCGCATCTACCCGGCCTATGCCCGATACGGCAACATACTGATCTTCCTATCCGATTAGCACTTTCAACCCAGTGCTAAGGAGATAGACAATGTCTAGTATGCACAAACAGATGGTCACGGGGGCAGTCGCTACCCTGGCCATCTTCGCCATCGCCGATCCGGCTATGGCGCAATTCTTCAACGATAACTATGGCCGGAGCGTCTACTACGACTATGGCGCGGAACTGGCCATGATCAGGGTCGGTGCGGTCACGCTTTCGACGACACTTGGCTTTCTGATCGGCTGGTTCCTCTCGCCTCAGGCGCGAAACTTCCGCCGGATGGTGGCGGCGATCGCTGCCGGTATCGCGGTGCTCGTCCTGATCTTCAACAACGGGGCGCTAGGCTGGAGCACTGCCTTCTTCGGCTCCATTATCGGCTTTTGTGTCGCGCTCGGCTACTGGTTGGGTCGCGGCGTCCGGGCGATGATGGATGTTCCCAAAACCTTCGGGTCGGCCAAATGGGCTGACATCGACGATCTTTGGGATGAAGGTCTGTTCGAAGAGGAAGGCCTGATCATCGGCACGGCCTTCGACGGCGAAGAGGTCTCTCCGCTCCGCTATTCCGGCGAACGTCATGCTCTGACCGTCGCCAAAACCCGTGGGGGCAAAGGCACTTCACAGATCGTTCCCAACCTCCTGACCTATGAGGGGTCGGTGGTCGTGATCGATCCCAAGGGTGAGAACGCGCTGATCACTGGCAAGGCCAGGGAAGAGATGGGCCAGGAGGTTCATTACTTCGATCCGTGGGATGTCGTTTCCAGCAAGCTCGGCGTGAAACCCTCGCGTTATAACCCGCTGAAATGGCTCAAGCTCAGTGATCCTGATGCACCGGAGAATGCCATGATCCTGGCCAATGCGATCGTCCTCAATCAGGGCAAAGCCGATCCGATCTGGCCGGAGGAATCCAAGGCGCTCTATCAAGGTCTCATGCTGTATTGCTGCTTCGATGCGAACTATGCGGATCGTGGTAATCTCGGCACGGTGCGGGATATGACGCTCGGCGATGCGGACCAGCTCAAGCGGCTCTTCACCGAAATGGCGAACTCGCCGCACCAGCTCATTGCCAGTGCCGGGTCCCGGAGCCTGCAAAAAGACCCGAAGCTTCTGTCGAATGTGCTGTCTTCGGCACAATCTGAGCTGCACATGATGGATAGTGCCCGTCTGAGGGAGGCTATGTCTGACTCGGACTTCGACTTCGCCGACCTGAAGAAGAAGCCGATGACGATCTACATCATCTTCCCGGCGGATCGGATCGAAACCTTCAGCCGGGCCATGCGGCTGATAATCGAACAGTCCCTGACGGTCAACGCCCGCAATATCGACATCCAGCCGGACAAGCCTGTGCTCTATATCCTCGACGAGATGCCCGCGCTGGGCCGTCTCCCGATGGTGCGGCAGGCCTATGGGCTGATGGCGGGCTTCGGGGTCAAACTGTGGTGCTTCGCACAGAACCTGTCCCAGCTTCGGGAAATCTATGGCGAGGCGACGGAAACCTTCATCGCCAACTCCGGGGTGATCTCCTACTTCGGCACCACGGATAAAACCACCGCTGAGTACTTTTCTGACCTCTGCGGCATGACCACGGTGTGGAACCTGTCCTCGGCCTTGTCGAACGCCTTCAGCTCGTCGTCAGGCGCGGGTGGGGGCAGCTCCAGCACGTCCTGGAGTGAGACGGACACGCGGGCGGCATCGCAGCGCAAACTGGCCTATCCGGACGAGCTGATGCGCCTCAGGGGCGATCGCCAGCTTCTCTTCGTCGAAGAGATGGACCCGATGATCGCCGGGAAGCTTCGCTGGTACGAAGACCCCGATCTGGCCGCCAAGGGCAATAGCCTGAAAAACTGATCGCAACGAAGGGCCGGATTATCCGGCCCTTCTCCCTTCCCATCATCACCATGAGGTCCCACGATGGCCAAACGCACCACCTCCCGAGATGCCTTCCAAGCGGCGCAAAAGCCGGATCAGGCACCGCTACGCGATAAAGACAACGCCGCTCCGACCCTAAAGCCCGATATGCCGCACCGCCCAGCCCCAAATCTGGCCCCTCCGGGCATGTCCGGCATCAGAACCAGCCAAACCGCTAACATCGCCCCGAGAGAGCCCGTAGCGCCCCCTCAGGCCGCCATCAGCATCAACGAGCCGGATGTGTCCGAGGGGAGCTTTCACACCCAGGGACGGCTTCTGACGATGCCCGGCTATGAGTTCGCCGTAAAGATGTACGACGAACCGTTCAAGCACGGCATCGAAGGCGGTTGCATCTCCAAACTCGATCTCCGCAAAGATGGTGAACTGGTCGCCAGCTATGATCGGGGATGGTCGAAAGACCCAGACACGGCGGAAGCCCGCGAAGCGATTCATCGCATTCGCAAAGGGCTGGATGATCAGACGCCGGAACGTGAGTTCAAGACAGACCATGATCCCGAGAACGACCATGACATCAGCCACTAAGTTGGTATAGGAATATCGCCAAATGGCAGGATAGCATCGAAAGGTGCTATCCTTTTTTGTATGAACCACCATGAATTTATGAAGCATCTTCAGGAGCATGAAGCGCGATCCTCAACCCATCGGCCAGTGACCAGAAACTATCCGAATGGCCAAAGTGTTGAGATGCTGATCCATCTGCCGCAATCGACTTGGGACTATGCGGACTGGCTCGAAGCCCGAGGCGTTATCAGCATCCAAGCGTGGGTAGCACACTGCCATGCCAACCCGTCTCCAGGCTTCACTCTTTCACATCTGCTCATGTATTGGTTTTGGCTAGACCAATGTCGTCGATACAGAAACGGCGATGATTTACCGCATAAAGAAGTGCCTGACGGATACGAAGCTTACGGTGAAGCCGCCAATGACTTCTAAATCAATCATATCAGGTTGAGCTCCATCTTAATCGAAAGCAGCCGGTTGCTTGCAACCGGCCTGCCGTTCTGGCGAAGAATGGGGGTGCAAGGGACAAAGGCGCGGAACGCGGGACCAGAGCCACGCACAGCTACACGGAGCCGAAAGCGTAGGAAGCGAGCATGGCGAGGACCCTCCCTTTGACCCGCGCGGGGGGCGAAGCCCTAAAGCTCTATGTGGGCTTACTCACAAGAATTTGCGCAGCGAGGACATATCTAAGACAAATTTTTGTATCTATTCAAATGTAAGATACTTGATCTTCAGCGAATAAGCCCCTTTCGATAAGCTCCCTCCCCGCAGCTTCCGGGTTCAGCGAGAAAAATAGAATACGCAAATTCACCTCAGCGCGAGAAAAACAAACGTAGGCTAGTTTTCGGGTAAGCTCACCTTGACGCTCAGTCGGGTCACCAGCGGTGCCAGGAGTAAGCGTCTTCCCAAAGTTGTAGGTATTCCAAGACGCTTCGATGTCGTCGATCATCACCAATACGTTCGGATACTCTTCGCCCTTAGAGCCATGCTGAGTACTGAAGGGGGAGTTTTCATCGAGAAATTCAGCATAGGGGCCGATTTCGCTGCAATCCATTTTGAAGAATTCGTCAGCCAGCCAGTCTCCTTTGTCGCGCTGATGGTCCTCATTCTCGGCATCGAAACCTTCGCGCGCATTACGTCCTAACTGCGAAGAAAGGCGATCCGAAATCGGTAACAAGCTGCTGTCTTCGCAATATTTGAGAATATCCTTGGTAGTCGCCCCGCCCCACAACTCAGCCAACTTCTGGGAAACCTCGTTGGCACGACCGATCATTTGCTTAAGAGATTTCCCCTTGTTGACGCCACCTGGAGAAAACGCGGGACTTGTTTGGCGCAAGACTTCAAGAACCCGTTTTGGGTCACCTTTGGTCGAGGCCAATACAAGAGGATAAACTACTTCAACAAAAGGCTTTAGAAGATAGTGCGTCCCATCTTCGTAGTCGGATTGCGATCGAGACGAGGAGTAAACACCAGTAAAAAGTCTATGGAGCGTCGAAAAGTTAAGCCGCCTTGCAATCATTTGCCGTGCCAAGAACAGCTTCTTCACAGACGGGATGTCCTGCCATTCCCAATTTTTCAGCGCTTGGTGAAACATGCCGGACACCTGATCAAGCTGCTCTGGCGTGTATGTTTTTCTGGGCCCCTCAGGATCGGGGGCCTGAGCAATGGTGATTTCAACACTACCCTCGACATCCGCGTTCTTACCTGCCGGGAATTGCTCGATATCGTCTCTGAATTTATTGAGAAGATTGATGACCGAGACCGAGCAACGGAAATTTTCTTGCTTTGTGATAGTCACTGAGCCATCTGGTCCCGAAAAGTCTCCCGCACGCTTGTCATAGATTTGTTGCATGGGGTCGCCGAAATACCCTATGATCGGGAGCCCTTCCCTAGCGCAAATAGAGTTCAGCGCAGCCATCACCTGCGGAAAAGTGTCTTGCGCTTCGTCTACGAAAATATAGGGGAATTTAAAGCCAAGACCTTTTTGAAGAATCGGCTTCGTTGCGATTAGGTGCGAGGCGACATCTATTATGTCATCATGATTGAGTACGCATTTCGAGTAATCGCTTAGCGTCGTCTCTTCGTATTTTACTGGCGGATTATTCTCGACAAGCTCCCCGAGCTCAACGCGCAAACGTTCAATTTTCTTCCGTGCAGAAATCGCCTTTTTCGAATTTCCTCCATTGTCGTCTAGTTGAGCCTTCTCGATATGGGCAGGAATAACGTGTTCGGCCAATACCTCTCTCAAAGGGGTTTGAAACCTAGATACCTCACCCCAGAGAAACCCATGCAGGGTCGTAACCGTATAGAGCTCATCAAATCCCAAACGTGAGGAAATCACATCCACAGCCCGATTGGTATAGGTGATACAAACCACATGCTGGCCACGCTCTCGCAGCAGACGTCCTTGTGTTTCGCGGATTTTCTTGAGGGCCTCGATCAATGACGTGGTCTTGCCAGAGCCGGCACCAGCTATGACCGCGAACGATGTCTCCTCACCGATGCACTTGGCAATTTGGATATCTGCTTCAGTTGGCTGGAGGTCAGGCATTTTGCTCTCCTGCAACCGGCTGATCGCCTACACGGGCTTCGAGCCAGCGCAAGCCGACTGAGATGTATTCCGGAACCGCCCATGGCGCAGCGCCGTCGACGTCCGGATCACGCGCTAAAACATCCATGGCAAACTCAGTCTTCTTAAATGTAGAACTCTTTATCCGTTCCCATACCACCTGATGAAACTCCGCGGCGTCAGCAGGTATTTCCTTACCGATCGACAACGCGCCATTGGAAAAAAGTTCATGATTCTCATAGACAAAAGCTTCTTCAAGCGTCCTGCCGTGGAAATTGTGAGTAGCTCCTCCGTACTCGATCGCAATCACTTTCTGGTAAGAGACGAAGCGCATATTGTCTGCTTGGATATGATCCGCATCAGCCAAGGCCGTAAGATCGGAGACAAGATCGCTACCATCGAAGAAGTACTTTATGGAAGCGTTGGATGTAACGGCTCCCGCATCTGTTGCCTTACATCCTTTTCGGTTGTTGGCTGGATCGACGGAATCAATATCCGTGATAACCAAATATGGAATTCCGAGAAACTCCAAAAGCTTTGCAAATCGCATACTATATGCGCCGCCAACCTCAAGAATGGTGATGTACTTCGCGTTCAATCCGTTCGCCGATATATCGATCATTTTTGGTAGGAGCAGTTTTTCAACCGCCCCCTCAACCAAAATCGCAGCGTCGGCGAAGAACAGGTCACAATGCGTCAGCCGAAGATACTTTTTCAGAAATGCCAGCGCCTCATCCACACTGACCTCAAGATCACCAATATTGATTGCGTCGGGTCGGAATTCCTTCAGACTTTTAACAATCGACCCTGGGTAGGTGCTGCCAGTGTCGTCATCAGCCAAATCGACGCGGCGGAAGTAGCGAATTTTTGAGAAATCAACCGCATCCAACACATGGGACGAATGGGTTGTAACAGTGAGTTGCGGACGCGGTTCGTCGTCGCCAGCACCTTGTGTAAGTACCTTCCACATTTGCTTGATAAAGGTTTGCTGCACTTGCGCATGCAGGTGAACCTCGGGCTCTTCGACAAAGATCATCTGGCACAGCGGGCGATTTTCGTCGGTTGCAAGCCACTGCTTGTAAAAGTTGTCGATTTGAATGGCCATGAAGACTAAGTTCTTGAAACCAAGGCCATTATAGGCCTCTGGCAACTCATGACTGGATGTAGCGTCGACATAGAAGAGCTCGGCGCTGCCTCGCAGCGCAACTTCGGAGCTGAGCGTCGATACGATCTTCATCGCTCGATCATTGTGTGAGGGCAGTCCCAAGTCGGCAATGATACCCATCAGGGGCTGAAAATGCTGATGATAGTGATCGGTCAAGTTCTGGTTGTTCTGTTCGATCACCGCGACGGCTTCTTCAGCGGCTTCCGCTTGCTCGAGATTCCGCTGGTAGTAGGCAGCAAAAGCCTCCGAGAGCTTATTGCTGCGGGTGGCATTTTCGTCGTCGATGTTCCTCTGTGCATCGACGAAGTCGACACGAAGCAATGATCGAAGCGTCTTTCTCCCCTCGCTTGGATCAAGAGGTGTAGGGATAACGCCCGCAACGCTATTTTCAAGGGAGTAGTATCGGGTCTTAAAGTGCGCTTTAAGATTTCCCTCTAGGGCCAGGAATTCTACTAGCTTCCTCTTGCGTTGCCCGTCGCCTTGGACGGGGAATGCCTGATCATACTTGGTCCAGAGCTCGGCCGCATCCTCGACTTCCAAGGAGCATCGGATACCAATTTCCGTAAAGTCACCCGAGAGGTCAGTGGCCAGCGCGAAAACTGTTCCAAACTCAATGGCTTCAGGGTCAATATGAAACCACAGATCAAGCTGGATAGATGGGTGGGGGGTCGGAGCAGCGGGGTCGTATGTGTTGATCGTCGTCAGGGAGCAAAGCGAGAAATCGTGAATCTTAAAGTCACGACTACTTAGAAAGCTCCTGATTGCGGCGGTTGCGGATGTCTTTCCGCTATTGTTCGGACCTACAAAGACGGTTTCTTTTTCTTCGAAATCAATTGAAACGTCCTTCAAGCGCCGAAAATTTCGTATTGCAATCTTCTTTAGATACATGCTGACCTCGATTTAACCCGACCAATAATAACAGGAATGCACTTGATGTGAATATATTTTTCACCCAGCCCCGCGTCAAAAATTAGGAAACGGCCATGTACAGAAGACGCGTTCGCCAACACCCCAAGTGAAAACAGTCAGAATTGAGCAGGTCAAGCGTCGACACGCTGACGCAAATCCAAGCCGCGTAGGGTTGGTCGATGGGAGGTCCATGGAGGGAGCGCGAAGTTTCCCTCTGGTCAGGGTTCCAAGGGGCACGAAGGCCACATGGTCGATGGGAAGGTTCCAAGGAAGGGCAGCGCGACAGCTCCCGTCATCGGTCTCTATCAAATGGTCAGGGGTCTTGGGGTCAGGAACGCCGACCAAGTCGATGGGTGCAGGGAGAGCGAAGTCTCCTTGCGAGTGGTTGACCGGCGATACGGTCTCTTGGCTTCGGATGGGTTCAATACCCTGGAGGAGCCAATTGCCGAGGGGATGCAACGGGGACGCGCAGCGGGTCCCCTTGCCAAGATGTGTGGTACTACCACACACATCTTGCGAAAGCACCGAACACTTGAAAAAAGCGCCAATCCATATTACCTTAATAACACTGCCATTAAGGAGTATGTCATGAACGGCAATGGACCAGGTGGCGACGGCGGCACCGGCGGCTAAAGCTACAACAAATAAAACTAGATGGGAGGCTCAGGCCTCCCATCTTAGAGGAATGAGCATGAATGCGTTGCACTACTTTCAAGCACTTTGTCAAGTGCAATACATCCCAATAGACGACATCTTAAGGTGCGGCCGTTATCTACAAGACAAAACATCAATTGAGGACTACTCGTATTCCGCCGACGGTCTAATAACTTTTTTGAATGAAACTAATTGGGAACAATGGCAAGCGAAAGGCGCATCTGCCGTAGACCGGATTTTTTTTGAACAGCTGATCATTGATACGAGAGCAGCACTGTCCAATCTGAACGAGGATTCCTCCAAACTGATTGACGAAGAAGCTGACTTTGCGACTATAAGTCAAAAGATGTTCGCGCTCATTGAATCTGAGCTCGGAAGTCTTGGTTTAAATGTGCCTGACGCAAAGATTGAGTTCGTCGATGATTTCCCAGGCGTCTACGCTGGGCGCGACTATATGGCGCTCACGATCGACGAAGGAGATCGCCAGGAACACGGCTTAACTCCTGGCGTATACATAAAAAAAAGTAAGTACATTCCAATATTTGGAAGAACAATCTTCCTTCACGAATTCATACATGTGATTTTAGGAAAAGCTCACCCCTTTGAACTCGCAAGAGGTCTAGAAGAGGGCATTTGTGAACTAATCGGATTTATTTATCTAGGCTGCAAGGCTCTACCGATTTCAGCGGTACGTAACTCATTTATTTACCTAAGACTTAGAGATCAACAACTTTCAATGTGGTCCACCTACCGTGACTATACGCGCCAAGCCCGCGCACTATACGACTTATATGGACTAAATGGCGTCGCAGAAATCATCAGGCGAGGACGCCCAGAAATCAAGAGAATTGAGCAAGAATTACTAAGCCACACCTCTCCTTCCCTAGATTTAGTTGCGGGTGAATTTGATCCCGTGCTCACAGACAACCTTCGATGGCTACTTGATATCTACACCCCAGAAATGACAGTCAGCCCAGAAGGGTATCGATTAGCTCAATTGGTGGAAAGAGGAATTACCACAAAGGAGCTTCACACCATATCAAAACTCAACGATATCGAGTTCCAAAGGGGCATTAAAGATTTAGAAGGGCACGTAAGAATAGCAACCCTTCGCGAAGATCGGAGCGTCGTTGCGTTCTGTGATAATTACCAATCGGTCAATCCCTATTCGATCAGGTATAGAGTGCCCTCCGGCTAAGTCTCATCCTAGCGCCCGCAAAAGCAGGTCCGAATCGATCAAATCTTCTCCATTTTCAACAGTTCTCATTACCACGTACCCCGCATTCCAAAGCAAGACACGTGTATCTGCTACTCCCCCATGCGTCCTAAGCAACGATATCGATTGATAAGCCCTTTGATCACCGTGGTATGAAACAGTATCACTCAACAAACCTGACGAGCCGATAATTTTTCCAGCCAAAAACTTTTCAAACAAGACGTCGGAAACAGGCGTGGAAAAAACAATTGCACAATTACAACGACCTGACATCCTAGACAACTTCCAGATGTCGCACCTTGGGATTGAACAAGAAAAGACAATCAAATCACCATCCTTCGCGCGAAAATTCTCCATGTCAAAATATTCAGGCTCTATACTCTGCTGAACATTCACTGCAAGCGGCAGCCCTCTTAGTGCATCACAAACATCACTCTTATTCGGCTCAAATCCGAGGATAGAATTTTGATCAAAAAAACGAGACATCAGGCATAATTGATAGCCTGTTCCAGCGCCAACTTCTACAATTCGCCGCGGCTTTAGGCTGCTCAAACGATCCAAAAGGATCGCAGTCAACCCCGGCATAGTGATATTTGTGTCTCGATAGATACTAATTGAATGATTCAAGAACGAAAATTTCTGTAGTTTCTGCGGCAGAAAATTATCTCTTGGAGTTTCCTGGAAAGTACGCACTACGCGTTCAGACACTCCGACCCGCTTTAGTACGTTAAGCAGATCGTTCCAGTTCGACTTGGCACAATGATCTTTACGCAATGAGAACCAGTCTCGAACAACATCGGGATTTAATATATTCAATTTCATAAGATTCTGAAAGGTCAGCAGTGTACCATTGGAAACGCCATATTTCTCCACGCGCCTCAAGATTGCATCAGTGGTGAACCTCGGCCAATAATCATAGAAATCCGGCTTAAGCTGCTTTCTCACAGAGGCGGCTCGAAGAATGTCTGAGTCTTGCAAAAATATTGGTGCTTTAGCGGTATCATGCATCAGGTAACCTCCAAACAAATGCGATTGCACTCTTCGGGATGATCCACTCATGCCTATCACTGACGCGAATTCGGTGGGATCGATAAGGATCCAAGCTGTCGGGAAAGTACGATATATCTGGTGCGGTTGGAGTTGTCAGTGAGTCAACGATATTAACGAAGTCCACAGAAGCTTTGCTGTAATCAAAGGAAATTTCATAACCCTGGGTTGGGTAGTCGAAGCTATAGAAAATGAGATGCGAGCGTTTACGACAGAATACTTCGACAACATATCTGACTTGAACTTCCTTACCGATAAGCTGGCTTGGCGTTTTGAATTCAACTCGATTCGGCTTCGTCGAAGCACGACTGCTGAGCTCCGCCCCATCTAGCGAAAAGTGTTTTACCTCCAAAAGATTTCCAACTGGCGTCGGGACGCTTGAGTTGCTTGGTTGAAGCCACCGCCATTCAACTGACTTATCAAGACGAAGGTCATTGTATTCCCCATTGGACTGAGCGACCGCAAAAACATAGCGTGTTTTCGCGATTTTTTCAGTGAACGATATATCCCATCGTGCGACAAAAAATTCTTCGTTCTTAGGGTTGGGGGAGTCTATCAAAGTTATGTCAGCCTTCATTCCATATATCCGCCGATCAGGAAGAATTGCTGAATTCTTGACGATATCCACTAAGTCCCTAGCGAAGTCATCATCTTTGACTACTCTCCAGAAGCTCGCCTCCAATATTTCGATGATTTTCTCTTCTCTAAGACTTGACTTTATGAAGGGCGCCGACAAAAGCATCGAGTGAAATCTCTCCTCACTCTCAGCCCTTAAGTAGTAATCAAAAATGAAAATTACCAAAGTAACCTGCAAAAAGCCAAACCCAAACCCCACGAATGGAAAACTCTCCATCCAGGACGGCAAGGTGACGATTGCCTCTTGAATCGCAGGTACCCCCATAACAAGACAAATCACAGTCAAGTTTATCAGGACCAATAGAAGCAGAACGGATTTATAAGTTCGCGTTGAGTCAGTGTTTCCCATTGCTTCCACTTCTTTTCCGACTTAATATTTCATTGCCAAAGGACATCTTGCGACTCGAATCCACCTAAAGCCAGAATGCCACCCTTTTCGAGCAAATCAACACTGTTGCTGGACCAAGCAGCTAGCATTTCCCTCGACAGATATAGCAAACTAAGTGGTTCCATGTTCCCTCTGGAACTTGTGGTGCACGACGCGACCGACGGGCTCGCGGTGGTAGCACATGCGAAAGGCACATCCACGCTTGAGCTAGGTATATGTTTAAAATCGATTGAGAAGTTAAAAAGCCCCGCCGTCTCGTATACCATTTTTGAGTCCTGCGAAGATAAAATTCTCAATGGTCTTATTTGGCTATTTCTGCACGAATTTTCCCATTTCTCTCTCAACCACTTCGAACTCTTAGACAGAGGCCAAATCTGCGAAGGCAGTTACCCATCAGAATTTGGCCTGGTTTCCCTCCGCCCCGCTCGACGAGACATCCTCGACGGCATTGATCCGGCTGATTGGTACAAGATCGAACCTTGCCTGGAGATGCAGGCGGATCACGATGCCATAGAACTTATGCTGGACGCCTACGGGCCAGACGGATGGGACATCCTGCGGGAACGAGCGGCGGCGATATCAGCGATGATGATGCTGATTGAACGCGCGGATGCTGAACGCGACTATGAGCATTCCACGCATCCTCGCGCCGCAACGCGCATCTTTCAGTTGCTCGGCCATATTGTAGAAATGCCAACTCTTCCTGCACGTTTCAAAGCAGAAGCGAGAGGGGCTGAGGTGATCGATCCAACCGATCTCCCCTCTCAAGAAGAGGAAGACGCCTTCCGCCGCGAAGTCGTGATGCCTTGTTTCGAAGATGCCGTAGCCCTGGCCAAAGCGGCGGGGGCTACTACGATCATTCAAGTGAATCGCCCCGGCTTTACCGGAGACTGTTTAGTTCTTCTCA
>TARA_R110002124_G_scaffold32999_10_pt1 | contig 13753 bp, 9 predicted proteins | sample TARA_R110002124 | Tara Oceans TARA_R110002124 (sample SAMEA4397445) | marine metagenome | biome: Polar Biome; feature: [SRF] surface water layer (ENVO:00010504); material: water (ENVO:00002006), including particulate matter (ENVO:01000060) such as... | depth 5 m | reverse complement strand
TTGTCGGGATTGCCATCGCTATCCAGCGTTTGCAGAAAGCGCGCCAGATTCAATGCGGTCTGTGCGTCGCTATCTGCCAGCTCATAGGGTGTCAGTCGTGTTCTGGGCTCAATAACAGTACCTATTGCGATGTCACCGATAAAGAACTCGATTGACTCATCCAGCCTATAGCCGTACTTGCCATCGCTGTCGGTTACGCCATAGTGTGCGCCGGATTTGTAGCGCAAGCCGCTGACAGCACTGTCGATGACATATCCGAAAGCCTCGGCCTCTGCACTGCTGGCCATCAGTTCATCGAAGTCTGGTCCCGGCGGAACCTCAGTATCCCAATTGACGATATCATTAGGCCCCGGGATTAGGGCGCCAACCGAGACACTGACAGAGGTAGATACACTGCCTGAGGTCGTTACACTCCCACTGCTGACAGGGCTATCGATAACACCAACCGTATTGCTACTTAGGTTAAGTGTACTGGCTTCACCGCCAGCACTGACCGCAACATCACTGCCGCCGTCGCTACCGCCACATGAAATCAGGGTAGTGCTGAGTAAAAAGAGACATAGCGTTGAGACTGGCGATCGTCCTGTAATCATGTGACTGTACCTCCTGTACCGAAACAAGTTCCGTGTGCTGCACCAGCAGCGTTGTTATTATCTCGTCTGTATCTGTGTAGTTATAGACGCCTATCGGTAAAAGTACAAACTTTGCAGCGTGTCGATGCCGCTGGTGCCCTGAGTTCTGTAACGGAATTTGGTTTCATCGCCGCGTCACAGTTTCAGTAGACTATTCACCATCAGATGTTCAGGAAACAGGGTGAGCGAGGGAGTTAAGGGCAGTATGGCGTATGCAGTTCGAATCCCGGCACAGCTAGCAGTCAACGTACTGTTTTTGTGGTTTGCCGGGGTCTCCAGCCTCAGTGCATGGAGCTATCAGGATGGCACGGCGCCATCCGCTGCCGCGCCCGCAACAGCGACGGTCCAGGTAGGCGTCCGCCCCTACTTCCTGGTGGATGCAATGCAAGAAGGGCCGCTAAAGAACACGCTGCAGGCCTGTGGAGAAAGCCACTTCACAACAACCGATTTCTCTATTGGCCACCGCGGTGCGCCGCTGCAATTCCCTGAACACACCCGTGAATCCTACATCGCAGCCGCCAGGATGGGGGCCGGCATCATCGAATGCGATGTGACGTTCACCAAAGACAAGGAACTCGTTTGTCGGCACGCCCAGTGCGATCTGCACACCACCACCAATATTGTGGCGACGGAGCTGGGTCGCAAATGCCGGCAACCGTTTCAGCCTGCCGTCTACAAGGCTGACGGCACGCTGGCCTCGCCAGCCTCCGCGATGTGCTGTGCCAGCGATATCACACTGGCGGAATTCAAAACCCTGCAGGGCAAGATGGATGCGAGTGATCGCACGGCGACGACACCGCAACAGTATCTTGCCGGTACTGCAACCTGGCGCACCGAACTCTATGCGCGTCGCGGCACACTGATGACGCACCGCGAAAGCATTGCGTTATTCAATAACTTGAATGTCAAAATGATGCCCGAGCTGAAAGCGCCCGAGGTCGCCATGCCGTTCGCGGGGTTCACGCAACAGGATTACGCGCGCAAGCTGATTCAGGAGTACGAGGACGCCGGAATACCCGCGAAGCGGGTGTGGCCACAATCCTTCGATCTCAACGATGTCCTCTTCTGGGTGCGCGAAACTCCCGCGTTTGGCAAGCAGGCTGTGTTTCTGGATGAACGCAACCCGTCCTCGCAGTTTGATCACCGCAACCCTGACTCCTACCAACCGGGTATGAATGACCTGGTCGATCAGGGCGTGCGGATCATCGCACCGCCCCTGTGGATGTTGCTTGATGTCAGCGAGGGACAGGTCGTACCTTCTGCCTACGCCAGGGCGGCCAGTCGTGCCGGCCTTGATATCATCACCTGGACGCTGGAGCGCTCGGGGCCATTGACCGGAGGAGGCGGTTATTATTATCAATCCATGAACGGTTTGAACCAGGACGCCAGCGACCCACAGCCGGGCGTCATTGATAGCGATGCAGATGTGTTCACGGTACTGGATGTACTGGCCCGCGAGGTGGGCGTCAAAGGGGTGTTTTCGGACTGGCCTGGCACCGTCACCTACTACGCCAATTGCATGAACCTATAGTGCGCTGTCAGGTCTCTCCCTGCGCACCGGGCTGATACCAGATAGAGGAGGTATACGCTCGCTCCTGTATCGTGTCCGGTTGCCCATTCGCATGCTCCATTCCCAGCGCGATGGCGTCCAGCAGGGAGTGCCGGGCAGTAGGAATCTGCAATACCCGGACGTAGTAGAAAGCGGCCTGGCCGGGATTGAACTCAGGGTCGGACCACGCCGCAGACAGTTGCGCACTGCCAATGCTGTTGTCGACTGCCCCGGTTTCAAGATTCACGGTATTGCCGACGGCCGGCAGGCTGCCGTCTGGTTGCAGCTGTCGATCATCGGACCATGCGACATTGAACACTTTCTCCCGCGATTGCCCAGCATGATCCAGCCAGCCCTTTACGATCTGTACACGGTCGAGATTTGCGCCCTTCGGATCTTTTGCGCTGAGTATGATAAACGAGGGAGCTTCGCCCTGGCTTAGCGTGCCGCCCATCGGTACACCCCGGGTGACTGCTTCCGCAAGGGCATCCTCGGTCTCCAGATCCGCTGCGGTGAAGCCGGCACCGCCGTAGACCTGCACCATAATTCGGGGCCCGGTGGTGGCGTAGACTTCCCTGCGCTGTAATGCGTCCATGATATCTGCGCGCGTGTTGCTGCGCGCCCAAACTGCAGCCATACCGGAGGCGGACATGGACCAGCCGGTCGCGCCTGGTCCATCGTCATTCCACTTGGCTTCCTTGTTCGCGGGGATGGAGTCCGTAGCCAGCTTGCCGTGAAAGTTGGTCTCTTCTGCCGAGGACAGCGCCGTGTGCGAATCGGTGGAGCCAATGACACCCAGCGTATACGGGTTGCTGCCCAGCTGTTGTTCCAGTTCCAGACCGAGCTTCAGCGCCTGCCTGACAAAGTCGCCGCGCCGCGGTTCATACGGCGTCCACTTGCGCTGAATGTAATAGGGGTACACCTCGAAGTCGGTAAACTCATCCTCGGGTGAGAATGTCGAGTGACTTTCCGAGTCGCCCTTGATCTGGGTGATTTCTGCGACGTGCTCCCATTTGCTGCGCAGCGCCACGTATTCCTCAGTGAAGGGCTCGCCGCGCAGGCTGGTATCGGAAAACATATAGCCTTTGGAGATATTGGAGTTATGCGGTATCGCCGTGAACCTGGCGCCGGTCGCCTCGCTGGTGTTGTCCAGCCAGGCCCAGAGATCCTCGGGGTAGGGGCTGTCGTCGAGGCCGTAGGGGTCGTACTGTTGTGCCGCTGTTTTGTCGCTGTCTGTCAGTATGATGCGGTGCAGGTTGGCGCCGCCGGGGAGTGAACTCCACTCCCAGCCAATCAGGGCGGTGAACACGCCGGGCTGATTGTATTTGTCCGCCGTCTCGGTGATGGTGCGCCAGCTGTCAATCTCAACCTGTTTGGGCATCGGCAGCAGGCTCAGGTCGCTGCCCTGCAGGCTGCTGGCCTCGGCGTCTTCCGCTGGTGTTAAATCCGGGTCAGGCAGGACGCTGACAAACAGGTCGCGCCCGGTGCCATTGTCTATCGTCCAGTTCAACACGAAGCCGGCAACTTTTGCCTTGATCGTGTCCCAGAGACCGAGACCGGTGGTATCCACTCCGTTGAGGTGAATGTTGCGGATCTCGCCAAGGTATTCCGCGTGATCAGTCACGGCGAGAAAATCCAGCGGCGTGTCAATTTGTACCCGCGCCTTGTGATAGGGGTGAACAACCGGCATGCCCAGCGCGTAGCGATACGCGGTATCCGGGTCCGCCGTCAGATTGTTGTTGGTGTAAGCGTCTGAGGAGTAGGCGGTGTGCAGGTGGGTGTCTCCCCATAGCAACTGGCGCTCAGCCGCAAACGCGTTGGCAGCGGCCGCCGACAAAAGGAATACGAGTAGTGTACGCATCGACTAATCACCCTCCGCTTGGTGCATACTTTTTTGTGATGCATCCTGTATCGCCTGTTCCAGCCCGTTTGCCGTATCGATGGACTTCTGATATTCGGCCGGAACAACGGTTTCTGCCTCGCCACCGCCCGCGACCTGATAAAGTGTCCAGCCGATCGCCCCCAGTGCAAGGATAAGCCCGAGAAATCGCATAGGTAGTACCTCCGTGCGGCACTTTAGCATGGAGAACAAGCTGCAGTCCTGCATTTTGAAACGTTGCAGAACAGCGCAGCGGTGCAGCGCTGGCTGACCGTATCCGACATAGATCAGCCCTGTGTTCCCGTGTAGTCTTTGCGGACTATAAATGCAGATAAGGTTCAGGTATGTCATTTGTCACAGTGGAAAAACCCCGCCCGTATATCACACTGATAACGCTGAATCGGCCGGAGCGTATGAACGCGATGGCGTTCGATGTCATGGTGCCGTTCAAGGAAGCGCTGGAAGAGGTGAGTTTCGACAATGAAACCCGGGTGGTTGTTGTGACCGGCGCGGGCGAGGGCTTCTGTGCCGGTGCCGACCTGCAGGATCCCGGCTGGCTGGATATTTTCAACGGCCTCACTATTCCCGGTATTGCACGCCGTGCGATGCGCATTCTGGACGATGTCATCAAGGCAATCCACAGTATGCACCAGCCGGTTATCGGCGCGATCAACGGTCCGGCGATAGGCGGCGGCTTCTGCCTCGCCATGGCAACGGACATCCGTATCGCGTCTGATACGGCCTACTTTCGACCGGCCGGTATCAACAATGGCCTCACATCTGCTGAACTGGGTTTGAGCTATATGCTGCCGCGCGCCATTGGCACCAGCCGTGCGTTCGAGATCATGTTGACAGGCAGGGATGTCGATGCCGAGGAAGCACAGCGGATTGGCATGTTGTCGAAGGTGGTGCCGCAGCAACAACTGCTGGAGGAGTGCTACGCGATTGCCGAGCGCATCAACGGCTTTAGCCAGCTGGGTGTCGAACTCAGCAAGCAGATGTTGTGGGCGGGTATGGATGCGGGCAGTTTGCACACGCATATGAACCACGAGGGGCACGCGCAACTGTTTGTGCGAATGACGACCAAGAATTTTGATGAGGCGATTCGCGCGCGCAAGGAGGGCAGGCCGCCGGAATACAAGGACTAGTTGTATTCGCCGGAACCTGTGGCTGCCGAATTCTTAATTTGTCAATAATATCCGACAGTAGGTGGCCGCTGCCCACTTGGAGTTTTACTAACTTTGGAATGAAAACGAGACTCCGATTGAGCACGACATCAAAAAGGCCTTCGATATCGATAACTACCGGTGGAAGAAGCGATGTCGGGTTGTTACTTTGGGCGCACGGCCGGACGCTATCATTGAGTGGCAAAAAGTGTCTAAATAGATGAAACTTCCTCCCAAATACACCATTAGTATGAGATCTCAATCCATGACACTACCAGCCGAACGTGCAGTAAATCCCCGCAAATTTACTCTCGCGGTATTGCTAAGCGGGTTGGTATTGAATCTACTCGCCGGATGCAGTAATTCCTCAAACTCGTCGGCGGACTCCAGCGTTTCCGGTGATGATATTCTGATGAACCAGTTACAGTATCTCGGCACCCACAACAGCTATCACATTCGGGCCAAGCAGGATTTGTTTGAGGTGTTGTTGGCTTTTCTACCCGACCTGGCGCCGACTCTGGATTACTCACACATTCCACTTCAGGAGCAGTTTCAAACGCAGGGTATTCGCCAAATCGAACTCGACGTATTCGACGACCCGCAGGGCGGACTCTATGCCAACCATGTCGCTCGAACGTTGTTTGGGGAAGATGCGGCGTCCGGTATTGCCGAGCTGGACGAGCCTGGTTTGAAAGTGCTGCACGTACAGGAAATTGATTACGAAACTACCTGCTATACATTCGTAAGCTGCCTGAAAGAGATCAAGGCATGGTCGGATGCCAACCCCAACCATTTGCCCATCACCGTACTGGTAGAGGTCAAGGATGAAGAAATTCCCGATCCGCTCAACCTGGGGTTTGTGACCCCTCTGCCTTTTGGGATAGATGCGTTGAACCGAATCGATACCGAGATACACAGTGTATTTCCACGCGAGCAACTTCTGCTTCCCGATGATGTACGCGGCGAATTTGTCACGCTGGAACTGGCCGTCCTTGATCGGGGCTGGCCGCCTTTGTCGCAAGCACGCGGCAGGATTATGTTTGCACTCGACAACTCTGGCGGTCCGCTGGAAAACTATGTTGCCGGACACCCCTCGCTCGAAGGCCGAGTGTTGTTTACCGACTCTCCCCCAGGCACGCCCGAAGCCGCTTTCATGAAGCGCAACAATCCGCTATCCAACCCTGGGGAAATCGAGTCGCTGGTCGAGCAGGGCTACATAGTTAGAACCCGCGCCGATGCCGATACGGAGCAGGCACGCAGCAATGACACGACTCAACGCGATGCTGCATTGGCAAGTGGCGCACATTTTATTAGCACCGATTACCCTGTGCCCAATCCGGATTTTAGCGCCTATCAGGTCACCTTGCCCGGTGGCGGAGTTGCACGCTGCAATCCCGTCAACCCGGGCGATTGCGACCCTGATTTACTCTAGTGAGTTTGCGCTGCCTGATCCCGGTAGTCTCATGCGACTGCTCTTCCAAGGCAGTGCTGGATGGCCTGCACACCTGGCTTGTCTGCATTCGCCGATGAATCTCTCTTGTGACAGTCACTCCGCAATTCTCAGGGCCAGAACCTCGTAGTCGCCCGGCATCTCGACCGAGAAAGTCATTGAGCCCCCCGCTTCTGTTCGCAACTCACATTCATCCGCAGTAGTTGGCATATCCAAGGTAGCGGCATCGTCATACGGAATCCTGATCAGCTCAACAGTTACCCCACTACTGCTATTGGTCAAGCCCTTCAGTTGAATCCCAAGTTTATCTGGTCGCTCAGGATAATTTTCGCTGTCGTAAGCTGCGAGCAGGAGCTGGTTGTAGTTAATACTTTCTGATGTACTGCTGGCCAGCGGCATAATGTAATCCAGCTCTGAATCGGCCGCTACTCTTGAGCCGGCGCCATCCGCGTAGTACTTGTACGCCCACCAAATCGGGCGCGGGCGCAGGTCCGGCGTCAACAGGTCCGACATGGCGCCGGGATTCGGCTCCACTTCCACCAATGGTTCTGCAGCACCAGTAAACACCAGGAGACCGTTAATATCGTCAGTAAACGCCTCTGAGCGCCCCCATGCAGCGCGCATGGCCTGCGTAACTCCGGCGCGCTCCATCACTCGCATCAGCGCAAGCATGGACCCCGGTCGGCCATACTGCTTCGGCGCTCCATATTCGTTCACATGCAATTCAACGACGCCCACTTCACTGTACTCAGGGCCGGCGATGTACTCCTGGTAGACTCGGCTCAGTGTCTGCTCAACCTCGACAAGGGTGCTATCAGGGTCAAACAGCGAGTGTACCGACAGCACCTGCACCGTCAGGCCCTCGCGCAGGCTGAAATCCATAAACCTTTGAATCAATGACTCCTCAATGCCACTGATAGATGGACCGGAAATTACCGCTTCATCCCCTAGAACATCGCGGATGGCATCGTGCGCCCGTTTGAAGGCCTCAAGAAACTCCGCGGTGTCGTCATTGTCATCCGCTAAAATCTCGCTCCAGAAGGGCCAGAAAAAGAACTGATCAGGCTCGTTCCACAGGTCATAGATGACCGTTGTGCCATACTCGACAGCCAGGTCCCTGACCTGGTCTTCATAGGCACTCCAGTTCGCCGCCGGTGATTCCCCGCCAAGTTTGACACGATCACTGACTACCAAAACAGGCGTTATGCCATGCATAGCGAATACGTCCTGGAACACGCCCCTTCCCCTCGCAGCGGCGAGCTGGATATCGGCTATGGCGTGATACGGCGTTTCGGCCGTGATGCCATGAAGCACACCTGTCAGCGTTGCAACCGATTCTGGCCGGGAAAAGTCAACCACGACGTCGACAGTTGTCGCCTCGCCGGTTATGAGACCGGCGCCATCGAGACAGCTGAGACTTGCGCCAGTATCTGAACCATGACTCTCTGAACTATCTGAACACCCGGCCAGAACAGCAACAAGTGACAGTGCCAAAATCGCGAAGGCGAATCTGGAGTAGTCATGTATCAATGAAGGTGTTCTCACTAGATCCACTGTTGCCATGAATACAACCCTGCGACTGACTTGTCGAGCTAGTGTAGCGTCTCATTATAGAAGGTAGCAAATGAGTGCGTGCAGGTCCTGCCCGGAAGTCCGGTCTGTGAAACCGTCTGGGCGAAACACCACTTTTATCTACAAGCCCAGCTGAAAGTACGTGTTTACCGCATGCAGGATATTGTCGACGGCAACGGATGCCAGAATCAGACCCATCACGCGGCTGATAATACTGGCGCCGGCAGTCCCGATCACCCGCTGAATGGGGCTGGCCATGAGTAACAATACCATTGAGAACAGTATGACTGCGCCCATCATTGCCGCCGTCACCATTTGTTGCTCGATTGAATAGCGGTGATTGTCTGTTAGCATCACCACGGATAGCATCGCCCCCGGCGAGGCCAGCGAGGGCATGGCCAGCGGAAACACGGCCAGGTGACTGATATTGCCATCAAACTGCTTTTGTTCCGACGCAGGTTTGCCGTCCCCGAAGATCATCGTGGTCGCGAACAGGAACAATACGATTCCGCCGGCAATCTGAAAGGCCTCAAGGTGGATATTCAAACCCTCCATCAGCACCTGTCCACCGATAATAAACAGCAACAGGATCACGCCTGCTATCAGCGCAGACCTTATCGCAATGAAGCGCTGCTGTGTGGCGCTGAGGCCGGCGGTCACCGCCAGAAACACTGGAATGGTCCCGATGGGATCAATAACGACCCAGAGCGTGATGAATTCCTTTAGTGCGATATCCCAGTCCATAAAGATCCCGAGGCTGCTTGTCTGTTACTTATTTTTGCAGATTGACTGTCCCACAGTCGCGAACTGGCGTGCGGCGAGGATAGGGTGCCGACCACTAATCGCTATCTTCGCCTGATATCAAGCCAGCGTCTATGCCGGTCAAGCGATCATAATCAAAGGCGCTGCACTCAAAAAACAATGGAAACTCACTGCTGTGGATAAAGTGACGATCGTTCTGGGCGACGAGTGTCAGGGTCACGTCTCCCGCCAGACCCTGTACCCGGAGCACAAGGTCAGCCTCCGCAGCAGACAGTTCGCGCTGCAAGTCTTCACCTGCGGTACCTTGAACCTGCAGGTTTCGCAGCGTATCGATCAATCTATCGAGCTCTTTCTGATCGGGCCGTCCACCGGTGGCGGATAGCCAACGCCCGTCTTCAAAGCTGAGGTTGTACAGGTCTGAATCGATTCGCACCGGCGCGCGGATTTGCAGCAGTTGGGTGTCAAGCCAGGCGTTGCTGACAGCGGGAACCTCGACGGCATCGAAGGCGATGCTGTAAATGGCATCCTGCTCGTCGTTGCGCGCATGTACCTTGCGAAAGCCCGGCGAGGTACCGAAATAAATTGTAGCCAGATGCTGGCCGCCAGAGTATAGCTGCAGGCGTTTCTGATAGTAGTAATCGGCAACCTGAAAGCGTTGACGCGCAGCAGGGGAATCGGCGACGGGCCAGCTTTCCGGTTGGCTGGTCAGGTGTTGCAACAGGGCATCAATCTTTGTCGCCTCAGCCGGTAGGTTCTCAAGCTCAGGCAGCAGCCACTGCTTCCCTGAGCGAACAAGTACCACCTCGTTGTCGAACTGATCCCCGATATGCAGTTCATCGATCGCGCTGGTGGGGAAGGGTGCAAAGACCTGTTTGGCGTCACGCTCTGGCGACGATTGCTGAGGCCAGAACACGGTTGCGACGATGGCGCACTGAATCACCAGCACAACCATCAGCGCGGGTATCCAGTGCTTCATCTATTCAGCCCTTTTCGATATCGCTGTCGCAGTAGCACGCGCTGTAGCCAGGTGATCAGAGCGAGCACTGCCAGCCATAGCAGTGCCAGACCGTAGTTGAAATACTCGATCAATAATTGTGCCTGGCGCTCCATTGGCGGCAGGGTACGATTGAAGTGAGCGCGGGAGCGAATCTGTAGCAGTTGTTCATCCTGCAGTGCCCAATCCAGCGTATTTTTGAACAGATCCAGAGGTCCCAGGTATTGTGTACCACTCGCCGCGACGAGGCTGTTCAGCACTTTGTCGCTGATAAAATCGTTGGAAGAAAAAAGTACAATGCGCGCCGATTCAGGTGAGCGTTCCAGCAAGCCGCGCGGCCGTGACGGCGCCGCCGGATTCGCCGTCGCATTCACGTTGGCGTCAGCGCCATTTGATGGACTGCTGACATCGGCGAACATTGAGGTGAAACGCCCCTCCATGACCACGCCCAGATTCTGGATCGAGTGGTGCGATTGCGACTGGGCTGTCTCATTTTCGGCAGGGGGTGGGCGCAAGGTGCTGCGGCCGCTGCTATCCACTTTTGGCATCACGTCCTTGCTATTGCTCAGCCATGCCTGTGGGGAGCTGCGTAATAACACCGAAACGTGCCGGCCAGTGCCGCGCTCCACGGAGATGGGCGAGGCCCACGCCATGGTCACCTGTGGCAGGTTGGCGGTGGCCGCGTGCTCGGGAGACAGTCCGGGTTGCCGCAGGTCCAGGAAGTACGGGTACTCTATCAACTGCACATCACGGAATTCGTAGTCGCCGGTACCGCGGGTAGTGGGCACATGAAAGCTTGAGCTGTTTTCATCGAGCACCACTGTTTCCGCAATATCCAGGCCGTGGTGCCTGAGCCACTGCTGCAGTCCGCTGTCGCGATCTTTTAATCTGAGGTCCCCGCCACTGAAATCGGCTGTGAACGATGACGTTGCCATTACGACCGTGCCCCCGCGCATCAGGAATTGGTCGATGGCAAAGATCGACTTCTCGTCGAGCTTATGCGGGGCTACTACTGCCAGAATATCCGCCTCCGGTGTCACACTACCGTCTGATAAATCCTCCATGCGGATACTGTAGTCACTGGCGATGGCGCGCTCCAGGTTGTCGAAGGTCAGGCTGTCTGTCTGGCGGGTGCTTGCAGAAGGTAGCGCCAGTGCCACGATCCTGGTCATTCCCGGCGCGAATCGCTTGAGACCGGAGTCCAGTATCAACCGGAAAGTGGCCGGGTTAAAATCCTCGGTGGGCAATTTCACCACCTGCTGGGAATCTGCCAGTGTCAGGTAGAAGAAAAACGGTTCGGCGTCTGCCTCAGGTGTGCTCATGGGCTGGAAACCCCACCGCTCGACAATCTGTGCGGCGACTGCAGCGTCGTGCGCTTCCGGCTCTATAAAGCGAAAGCTGAACTTGCCATCGGAGCTTCGCTGTGCCAGCTCCAACTGCGGCAATATGGCCTGCTTGTACTCGCGCAATGGCTTTGGCAGCAGCGCATCCGCAGACACATAGCCGATAAATTCCACCGGTTTATTAACCCCTTCGAAGAGGTTGCCGCCCGAGCGATAGTCAAATATGACCTTTTTGATCGCGTGGCTTATGTCGTACTCGGGGTTGCGCAGTTTCACCTCGGCGGTGGCGTCGGGTGAGGCGTGAACCTCTATCAGGTCAGCGAAGCCCAGGGTTTTATACTCACTGCCGTAGGAAACCAGGATATTAAAGTAGGCATTGACCAGTGAGGACTGGTGTCGATCGGCAATGCGAAACGGTGTGGCGGCGATACCGTACTGTGTATTGGCCTCTAACTCTGCCTGCGGACTCTCGCCCGGATTGACGAATTCCACTTTCACTTTACCGTCGCCTGCGATTTCGTACTCCCGCAACAGATCGCGCAGATGGGGCACCAGTGGCGCCAGCAGCGAGTGGGTCTGGCTGCTGAAGTAGCCGCGTATGAGCAGTGGTTCCTCTACTTCATCCAGCACACTGCGGGTTGCCTGCGACAGTGAAAACAACTTGCCCTCGGTCAAATCAAGCCGTTGTGCAGCCAGTTGGCTCAGCCAGATATTCGCCAGTACCAGGTTGCCCAGCAGTAACAGGGTGCCGGTACGCCATTGTCGCTGACGCTGTGTGCCAGCTCGCCTTGCCCATCGGCCTTTTTCCAGTACATAGACATTGAGGGCCAGGAAGCCCGCGGTGAGGCTGGCATAGTAAAGCAAATCGCGCAGGTCAATGACTCCCCTGTGGATACTCTCGAACCGAGCACCGGTGCCCAGCAGACGCAGAATCTCTGCATTGCGGTCTTCAAAAAAACCGGTAAATGTCGCACTGCCGACCAGGTAGAGCAGTGTGCATACCACCCCGGTACCGATCAGGCTGACGATGGGGTTGTCGGTGCGGGCAGAAATAAACAAGCCGATAGCCAGATAGGTCGATCCCAGCAAGACAGTTGCCAGATAGCCGCCAAAAACCGGGCCCCAGTCCAGATTTGCAATCAGCGCCACCGTCAAGGGCAGCGGCAGCGTGCTGACCAGGGCAATCAGCAGTAGGACCAGGCAGGCCCAGAACTTCCCTAGCACAAACTGCCACAGTGAGGCCGGCTGGGTCAGTATGTGCTCCAGCGTGCCTTGCTGCCGCTCGTCACTCCACATGCGCATGGTCAGACTCGCACACAGGAGTATCAGCACGATTGGCATCCACTCAAACAGTGGCCGGACATCGGCGATATTGCGGGCAAAAAAGGATTCTACCCAGAAAAAAATAAACCCGGTGGCTGCGGCGAATGTCGCCAGGAACAGCCAGGCAACAGGCGATGAGAAGAACAGCCTTACTTCCTTCTGTGCGACGCGACGCACGACAGAATTAGTCGCCATCGCGGTTGACCTCACGAAAGACTGTCTCCAGGTCGCGTTTGATATCCTGCAACTGGTACAGTTTCGCACCAGCCTTGACCACGCATTGCACAATATTATTGGCTGCGGTATTCGCGTCGACATTGGGGTGCAGTTGGAGATTGAACTGCATGGATTCATCATCGGTGGCAAACGCTTCCAGCGATGCGATCTGGGGCAGGCGCTTCAAGTAGGCGCCCAGCGGCTGCTCTGTCTTACTGGTGCGCAGGCATAGGGCGCTGCTGCTATGCAACTCTGCCAGCGCCTGGTCCAGGGCCAGATTGCCGTTGCGCAGCATCAGCACGCGATCGCAGACGGCATCGACTTCCTGCATGATGTGCGTGCTTATAATAACGGTGGTGCGCCGGGCCATACGCTTGATCAGGCGTCGCATATGCTCGGCCTGGTTTGGGTCGAGACCGTTGGTGGGCTCGTCCAGAATCAGCAGCCTCGGCTGCCCAAGTATTGCCTGGGCGACACCGACACGCTGCCTGAAGCCGCGCGAGAGAATGCGGATTGGGTCCAGTGCCCGCTCGGTTAGATCTGTGGCGAGAATCGCTTCACGCACAGTGGCCATGCGCTGGGATGACGGTATACCTTTGAGCGTAGCGACATAATCAAGGTAATCGGCAACCATCATCTGCGGGTAGACAGGGAGGTTTTCAGGTAAATAGCCCAGATGTCGCTGTACGGTGTGTGCATCATCGACGGGGTTGGCACCATCGATGCGTATGCTGCCATCAGAGGGCTCCAGATAGCCGCTGAGCATTCTCATGATTGTAGTTTTACCGGCGCCATTGTGGCCCAGCAGCCCGACAATTTCATGGTCGCCAATAGTGAAAGACACGTTTTTTACGGCAGTGGTTGCTC
>TARA_R110002124_G_scaffold2917_4_pt1 | contig 13768 bp, 13 predicted proteins | sample TARA_R110002124 | Tara Oceans TARA_R110002124 (sample SAMEA4397445) | marine metagenome | biome: Polar Biome; feature: [SRF] surface water layer (ENVO:00010504); material: water (ENVO:00002006), including particulate matter (ENVO:01000060) such as... | depth 5 m | reverse complement strand
CCGATGCGCCACTGCAGCAGGACGGCAGGGCCAGATGGCTGCTGGAACAATTGCAGCAGTGCGATATCGATGCCTGCAAATTGCTACTCCCTGACGATTGGGATTGCCCTGAGATGCCGGGCATCGCCATCATAAGAATCAGCAACGCCGGGTCGCTCTATCAGCAGCGCTTCGGCGAGGTGGCCACATTGCTGCGCCCCGACCAGCATGTTCTGGCGCGCTTTACCACTCCGGCAGAGCTGGCAAAAAATCTCCGCCGTGCCATCCAAACCCTGCAAGGCCATCTGTCATGAGTTCCGAACCCGATAATCTCAGTCCCCACAGCGATGCTTTCTATGCCGAACTGATGGCCGCCCATGACGGGCTCAGCCTGAACCAGAGCCAGGCGCTGAATGCCAGGCTGGTGCTGCTGCTGGCCAATGAGGTCGGCAATCTCAGCCGGCTGAAACACCTGCTCGCCAAAGCGAAAGCCTGATTGATGCCGCAAGACAAAGAACTGATCCTCTATGATTACTGGCGTTCGTCGGCGAGCTATCGCGTCCGCATTGCACTCAATCTGCTTGGCCTCGACTATCAGACCGTGCCGGTCAATCTGCTGCAAAAACAGCATCTCGACCAGTCCTACCAGGACATCAATCCCCAAGGGCTGGTTCCCAGCCTGCGGATTGGCAATCACTTGCTGACCCAGTCACTGGCGATCATCGAATATCTCCACGACACCACCCCCGACTCACAGCTTCTGCCGTCAGACCCAGCGGATCGCGCCCATATAAGACAACTGGCCCACATCATTGCCATGGACATTCATCCGATCTGCAATCTGGGTGTGGTGACGCATATCACCGAACTTGCGGACACATCGGTTCGGGATGCGGATGCAATCCGGAGTGAGTGGATGCGCCATTACATCACAAAGGGGTTGACCGCCTTTGAAACTCTGCTCACTGGCGGCGAAGCATCCCGTTTTTGCTGCGGCGACCAGCCGACACTGGCGGATATTTGTCTTGTTCCGCAAATCTATAATGCAAGGCGCTGGGGCGCTGATCTTGCAGCTTTGCCCGCAATCCGGCGCATCGACGATCATTGCCAGTCGCTTGAGGCATTTGCAGCCGCACATCCCGACCGGGTGAAACCAGAGGCCGGCTCTTAACAATCAGGAAAGCGCGCAGCGCTACACTGATGCCTGATTGAGGACCCGGAGCCATCATGCCGACACCGCTTATCTTTGCCGAACCGGATTTGCTGGAGCACAGGCGGCAATGGCTGAACCATCTGGAAAACGGCAAGCGTCTGCAGCCCAAAACCATTGAAGCCTATGAGCGCGATACACGTCAGTTTCTGAGCTTTCTGTCGGGCCATCTGGGCGCGCCCGCCGGTGTGCCGGAATTGCGGACGCTGAAGATCACCGATTTGCGCAGCTATCTGGCCTGTCGCCGGGGCAGCGGCAGCGGCGCTCGGTCCCTGGCCCGCGGCCTGGCCGGAATCCGCTCCTTCTTTGCCTATCTTCGCCGCCAGCAGATTGTCGATGTGACTGCTGCAAATGCCCTGACCACGCCCAGACAAGCCAGAAGCCTGCCTCGGCCGGTTGCCGTGGACGAAGCACAGTGCCTGCTGGAAGAAGCGGCCGAACCGGATTTAGCGTCCGAGCCCTGGGTCGGGGCGCGCGATGCAGCCATTCTGAGCCTGCTATATGGCTGCGGATTGCGCATCTCCGAAGCGCTGGGCCTGTCGCAGAAGGATCTCCCGGCCCTGGAGACCGGACTGATGCGGGTGCTCGGCAAGGGCGGCAGGGAGCGCCTCGTCCCGGTGCTGCCTGCTGTTATTGAGGCGGTCAGCCTCTACGCAAATATTTGCCCGTTTGTGGCAGCCAGGGCAGATTTACCAGAGTCCGCCCTGTTCTATGGGGTGCGCGGCAAGCGGCTCAACCCGCGTATCGTGCAGAAATCTGTCGAGCATCTGCGCTTCCGCCTCGGTCTGCCTGCCAGCGCCACGCCGCATGCGTTGCGTCATGCCTTTGCAACCCATCTTCTGGCCGGCGGTGGCGATCTGCGTACCATTCAGGAGCTGTTGGGCCATGCCAGCCTGTCGACCACGCAAATCTATACGCAGGTCGATACGCGGCATTTGCTGTCGGTCTATTCCAAGGCGCATCCCCACATGATCGGGAATGGCTAGATTAAAAAATCCGACTGGAACCGAGCCTTCAAAGCAGTGACTTTATTGTGAATTACTGACGCTCTGTAATGGCGATACGGCCGTAGGGAATCTTGAACAGATCCTTTTCCCACTTCATCCCGCCCTTCAGATTATAGACCGCAACCGTCGTGTCCAGGCCCTGGGCATCGGTCACCGTCCACTGGCGCAATTCTTTGCTGGGCCGATCGAACAGCAGAGTAACCCTGCCTTTGCCGAACATGCTTTCCTCAACCATCGTCACGGTGACAATGTCAGCTTCGACCTTGATGCCTTTGACTTTGGAATCATTGAGGAAATCCACTTTATCCGACAACAGGAAACGCAACGGCGTTTTCGACAGCGGCCACAAATCCCATGTCTGCAGCGCCCGATCATGGATCACCACGGATTTACCATCCGACATGATCTGGATTTTCGACGGCGCATCATAACGGAAATGGATTTTGCCGGGCCGGTCGAGCGCGAATGTGCCTTCGGACTTTTCACCATTGGGGCCGAACTGGACAAAATCCCCGCCCATGGTGCGCATTTTATTCAGCGATGCGCTGATATCCTGCAGGACTTCGCCATTGGTCTGCGCCCGTGCCGGATTTACCAGCAGGGTCAGCGTCAGCATCACCACAAACCAGAGTGACAGAAAGCCAAACGCCATGCCTGCTTTTGAAGCAGCGGCTTCGACCGCTATGGTTTGCGAAGATCTGTGTGCCGGTTTTTGCATCATATCACTTTTCCAATCAGACAATTTCTGCGCGCCCAGTTCTCAGCTAGGTATCCACTGTGGCAAAATCGCGGCTGCTGCGCACTAAATCGTCTCTTCCGCATTTCCTACCAGTATATCACGTTTGCCGGCATGGTTGGGAGCGCTGATGACGCCTTCCTGTTCCATCCGTTCAATGATTGAGGCCGCCCGGTTGTAGCCGATCGACAGCCGCCGTTGCACATAACTGGTGGAGACCTTTTTGTCGCGCAGCACGATTGCTACTGCCTGATCATAGAGATCTGCCTCGCCGCCATCGCCGCCGCCGGTCATCGCATCGAGCACCGCAGAGGTTTCAACCTCATCCTCATTGGTAATGGCTTCCAGATATTCAGGAACACCCTGGGTCTGCAGATGGGCGACGATTTCCTCCACTTCCTGATCATCGACAAACGGGCCATGGACGCGCTGAATGCGTCCGCCACCAGCCATGAACAACATATCGCCCATGCCCAGAAGCTGTTCGGCACCCTGCTCGCCAAGAATCGTTCGGCTGTCGATTTTCGACGTCACCTGGAATGAAATCCGGGTCGGGAAATTCGCTTTGATGGTACCGGTAATGACATCCACGGACGGACGCTGGGTGGCCATCACCACATGAATACCGGCCGCACGCGCCATTTGCGCAAGCCGCTGAACGGTGCCTTCAATTTCCTTGCCGGCAACCATCATCAGATCGGCCATCTCGTCGATGATGACGACAATATAGGGCATTTTCTCCAGATTGAGCTCTTCCTGCTCGTAAATCGCTTCGCCGGTTTCATGGTCAAAGCCGGTCTGGACGGTCCGGGTCATGACTTCGCGTTTTTTGGAAGCCTGCGCCACACGGCTGTTGAAACCGTCAATGTTGCGCACACCCAGTTTGGACATTTTCTTGTAGCGGTCTTCCATCTCCCGCACGGTCCATTTCAGCGCCACAACCGCCTTTTTCGGATCAGTCACCACCGGCGTGAGCAGGTGCGGAATTCCGTCATAGACCGACAACTCCAGCATTTTGGGATCAATCATGATCAAACGGCACTGGTCCGGTGTCATGCGGTAGAGCAGCGACAGGATCATGGTATTGATCGCAACCGATTTACCTGAACCGGTTGTTCCTGCGACCAGAAGATGCGGCATTTTCGCCAGATCAGCGATCACCGCCTCACCGCCAATGGTCTTGCCCAGGCACAGAGCCAGTTTCGCCTTGGTCTTTTCAAAACCAGCGGAATCCAGCAATTCGCGCAGAAACACGGTTTCCCGTTTCGCATTCGGCAGTTCAATACCGATGGCATTGCGCCCCGGGATCACCGCGACACGGGCAGCGATGGCACTCATCGAGCGTGCAATATCATCGGCCAGACCGATGACCCGGGAGGATTTGATACCGGGGGCCGGCTCCAACTCATACAGGGTCACCACCGGGCCAGGACGCACATTGATAATTTCGCCACGCACGCCGAAATCCTCCAGCACGCCTTCCAGCAGCCTGGCGTTCTGCTCCAGCGCATCAGTGTTCAAATTGGCGCTGGCATTGGTGTGCACCGGTTCTGACAGAAGATGCAGTGACGGCAGTTCGTAGTCCTGGCTGCCAAGCAGATCCGGCTGCGCTTCGCGACTCGCCCGCCGTCCCGGTTTCGGAGTGGGTTTGGAAGTCTTGACACGGCTTTGCGGCGCAGCATGGGCGCGTTGCGGTGCTGTCGGCCGATTGGCCCGGCCTTCCACTTCTGCGGTTCTGACATCAGGACCCCGGGCGGTCTGATTGGAAGTCTCATCGGCCCAGACGTCAGCATGCTGCTGTTCATACGCAACCCATTCGCCATCAATCCATTCGCCAGCCTCGCGGTCATTAAGGTCCGTGTCTTCCTCCTGCCAGTGTAGTGCGGAGTTGTCTCGCCTGCTGTCAGCCGCAGCCATGGACGGTTCACTGCGCACAGCCACACGATTTCGCCGACCCTCGGCACGGGATATTTTTCTCGATTCGGCCCGTTTGCGCACAGCGCGCCCGGTCATCGCCTTGGCGCTGAGCGCCAGATGAACCATCGCCCCAAAACCATATGCGGCAACGGAGCTGATGCCGAAGCCGCCGGACGGCTCCTCATCAAAATCATCTTCATAATCGTCATGAGCCGGCGCATAATCCGGCTCACTGTGCATCGGCTGTGCTGCACCAGATCGCCGCCAGACCGCCATGACAAAGCTGAACACGCATATCAGGCCGAATATCACCGCAGTCAGATAGGATATAAAGCCGGAAAACAGGTTCCCGAAAGCGGCAACCGGCAGCCAGATCATGACATCTCCAACGACACCGCCCAGTCCCATCGGCAAGGGCCAGTTGGCTGTGACCGGAAGGGCGGAAACGGTTCCCGCCGCAAACACCATTGCAGCCACGGTAAATCCGATGCGTTGCTTCTGCCGTCTCAGGCGCTGGCCAAACATCAGCCGCCAGCCCCAGACCGCAAGGATCAGCAGCAGAATGATCGATCCAAGACCAAAAAACTGCATGAACAGATCAGCCGTGATCGCGCCCGGCGCGCCCAGTGCATTGCGGGTCTGCCCCGAAGCGGCAAAATTGAGGCTCGGATCGTGAACTGACCAGGTTGCAAGCGCGGCCGCCCCAGCCGCAGCAAGCGCGATCAGCAGCAGGCCACTGGCGGCAGACAGGTTGCGTCCCAGCCAGTAGCGCATGCCCTGTCGTTCCGAAATTGAAGGGACTTGATTGGCATAGGCCAATTGATCGGCAATCTGCCGGTCGGCATCATAATCCACATAATTCAGGGGGCCGGCTGTATGAATCTGGAATGAAGCAGCATTACGCATGAAACTTACCTGTCTGCTCGTTTTGAGGGCGTGAAATCCCGGATGATGTTTGTTCTGACTTCCGGGTTGATATGTGTGGCAATTGCTCCAGACTGTGCCTGAGGCGGTTGATGGCCTCACTCGCGGTCGCCAGATCGTGGACCAGGGCAATCCGGATAAATCCATCAGAACGGTTTTGAGCTATGCCGTTTTCGTCTGTCTCGTCTGCTGTCAGATAGGCACCGGGCACAACCCGCAGGCCGGCCTCTTTCCAAAGGTGCAGCGCCATCGCCTCTCCAGGCATGAACGCGCTGCAATCAGCCCACAGGAAAAAGCCGCCGTCAGGTATTCGCAACGGCAACAGCGGCGCCAGCGCGGCCTGCGCCATATCGAATTTGGCATTATAAAGGCGGCGATTTTCTGCCACGTGGGTCTCGTCAGCAAACGCCGCTGCGGCCACGGCCTGAAGCGGCATCGGAACCTGTGGGGCGGCCATATTTCTGAATTTCGCAAGTTCGGTCAGAAACGTGGCGTCACCGGCCATGAAGCCGACGCGCAATCCAGGCAGGTTGGAGCGTTTTGACAGCGAGTTGAAACTGATGACGTGGTCAGTTGAGCCAGCGGAGCGGGCAGCTTCCAGAATTCCGGTGGGGGGGCTGTCGCGGTATATTTCGGAATAGCACTCATCGGCAAAAATCATGAAATCGTGGCGGTCTGCAAGCTCAATCAGGTTCTGCCAATACCCCAGTGTTGCACTATTGCCCTGAGGATTTGTTGGCGACGCCACATAGACAGCCACCGTATCGGCTAGCAGTTCCGGCGCCAGGGCGGCAAAATCAGGTAATCCCTGCAGGCTCTCCGCTGCCATGCCCTCTGCCGCACTGTCGGGCGGGCTTAAAAACCGGCAGCCAGCTGCTTTCGCCGCCGCCGCATAGGTCTGGTAAAATGGGTTTGGCGAAAACACCAGCGGATCCTCGACCGGTTTGCGCCGCTTTGCTTCAAACAACGCAAAGAACAGACCTTCGCGCGATCCATTCAGCGGCAGGATGGCATCTTCACCAACCAGCCCGTCCAGAGCATATCTGTGATCCAGCCATTTGCGCACCGATTGGAGGAATTCCGGCGTTCCTTTGCTCGGGGGATAATGGCGAAACTCAGCGGTTTTCTGCATCAGAACCGGTTCAACAAACGCCGGCATCTGGTGTTGCGGTCCCCCGACGCCGAGATCAATTTCCGCCAGCCCTGGCTCAATCCCGTCGAGCAGGGTGGTGACACGCTGAAACGGCGACCCCGGCAACTCCAAAGAGGCCGGACGGTTGGCATAGGCTTGCAGATTGGATTTATCGGGCGGGGCCGAACGCATGAAACACTACCTGAGAATACGCAGAACTGGCCCGGATATTAGGGGCTTTTGGTTAAGCGCCCTTTAACCACGACGGCTTCATCGCGGTAAAACCGGATATGTTGAGCCCAATAAAAAACCCGGACTGCGATGCAATCCGGGTTTTTTTGTTGCGTTCTGGAGATCTATACAGCGTTTTTTTGAATGATCAGGCAGATCAGATGCGCTGGCTGCCCTGACCGAACTCCGGATAGGCTTCGATGCCGACTTCTGCCTTGTCCATGCCCATCGCTTCTTCTTCCGCACTCGGGCGCAGGCCGATTGTGGCTTTCAGCAAGCCCCACACCAGACCGGATGCGATAAAGGTGAAGGCACCGATTGAAACAACACCGACAAACTGAACCCAATAGGTTGCATCGCTGTTGCTGAACGGAACAATCATTGTGCCCCAGATACCGGCGAGAAGATGGACTGGAATGGCACCGACCACATCATCGATTTTCAGCTTGTCGAGCATCGGCACGGCAAACACCACAATGACACCGCCGACAGCACCGATGATAACGGACGTGAAAATGCTTGGAGCCAGCGGCTCTGCGGTTATCGAGACCAGACCGGCCAAGGCACCATTAAGCGCCATGGTCACATCAACTTTCTTGTAGATGATCTGTGTCAGGATGACGGCGGCGATCACACCGCCACTGGCAGCAAGATTGGTGTTGACGAATATGCGCGAAATATCGGTGATATCGCCGATTGTGCCCATGGCAAGTTGCGATGCGCCGTTAAAGCCGAACCAGCCCAGCCACAGAATGAAGGTGCCCAGGGTCGCCAGCGGAATCGACGAACCGGGCATTGCGATAACCTGTCCGTCGGCAGTGTATTTTCCCGCCCTGGCACCCAGCAGAATGGCCCCGGACAGAGCCGCCCAGCCACCGACAGAGTGAACCAGTGTGGAGCCGGCAAAGTCGGAAAAGCCCATGCCGTCAAGCCAGCCTGCGCCCCATTCCCAGGACCCGGTGATCGGGTAGAGAATGCCGGTCAGAACGGCTGTAAAAATCAGGAACGGCCACAATTTGATACGCTCGGCCAGCGTGCCGGACACGATCGACGCCGTTGCGGCGCAGAACACCATCTGGAAGAACCAGTCGGACGCGCCGGAATATCCGGTCGCCAGATCATTGCCGCCAACCGGATCAATGACTTTCGGTGTCGGAGTGCCGAAATAGCCGCCATCGACGCCGGAATACATCAAATTGTAACCGATGAGCCAGAACATCAGGCCGGCAATGGAATACAGCGAGATGTTTTTCAGGCACTGCATGGAAACGTTTTTGCTGCGCACCAGGCCAGCTTCCAGCATGGCAAAGCCGGCGGCCATCCACATGACGAGGAAGCCACCGATCAAAAACAGCAGCGTGTTGAGAATATAGGCAACATCAACGCTTGCCGCGAAATCGGCAAGCGCCTCGGGAGCCGCGGCTTCCTGAGCGAAAGCTGAACCGGCACTAAGCGACAGCGCGCCTAGCGCCAAGGCTCCTAGTGCCACTGTACCTAGCGAGAGGGCACCACCAGCCAGACCCGCTTTTTTCAAAATCAAAGACATCATTTTATTCGTTCCTTGGGAATTTTTCTTTAAACCGCGCTCAGTTCACAGCGCTTCGGAGTCGCTTTCGCCGGTGCGGATACGCACCGCACTTTCAAGCGCGAAGGAGAAGATTTTGCCGTCGCCGATCTGGCCGGTTTTTGCCGCAGCCGCGATGGCTTCGATGGCCTGCTCGGCAATGTCGTTGTTGACGGCCACCTCGATTTTGAGTTTCGGCAGAAAACTGACCGCATATTCTGTACCGCGATAAATTTCCGTATGGCCCTTTTGCCGGCCATAGCCCTTGACTTCGGTTACCGTCAGACCCTGGACGCCGATGCCTGTCAGCGCATCGCGCACTTCATCCAGCTTGAATGGCTTTATGATTGCCATGATGATTTTCATATAATCGCTTCCCGTTCTGGTGTGTCGGTTGCTGCCTCACAGGCTTCGATTCGCCTTGTTTGGTCGACACTTCTGCGTCACGCGGCATGCAGACAGATCTGCACCCGGCATTGCTCACCGTTGTTTATTCAAGCTTCGTGCCAGAACGGGATTACTGCAGATAATTATTCGTAATATACTGATTTTTATGATATTTTTTGGATGAAATAGACGCCGCCAAGCGGCCGAAAACCGGGCACCTTCGCAGATGCACAATTTCGCTTGGATGCTAATGCCTATATTTTGATCGACTGCAAAAATATGCCTATTAATTAGACAATCTGGCGAATAAGGCCTTCCTGAGCGACGGATGCAATGAGTTTTCCCTCGCGGCTGTAGATCGATCCGCGGCAGAAGCCTCTGGCATTGGAAGAGCTTGGACTGTCCTGGCTATAGAGCATCCAGTCCTGGGCCCGGAAGGGGCGGTGAAACCACATGGCGTGGTCAAGACTGGCCATTTGCAGCTTGCCGGTAAACATATTCAAACCGTGGGCAAACAGCGCCGTGTCCAGCAATGTCATATCCGACATATAGGCCAGTGCGCATTTTTGCAGCGCATCATCGTCCGGCAGGGGACTGCTGCTGCGTACCCAGATCTGCTGGCGCGGCGGCAGTTTTTCCCGGCTGACATAATGCGTCAGATCCAGCGGACGGAACTCAATCGGGCGGTCTCGTTCCCAATAGCGTTTCACCGGCGCTGGCACATTGGGCTGGCTCAGCATCATCGCCTTCATCTCCGCTTCGCCCATAAGGCTCTCCGGATCCGGCACCGCATCCATATCAATCTGGTGCTCAAGCCCTTCTTCCAGCACCTGAAACGAGGCTGACATGATGAAGATCTCTTTGCCGTGCTGAAACGCAACCACTCGCCTGGTGCAGAAACTGCGGCCGTCACGAACCCGTTCAACCTCGTAGAATATCGGAATGCTGGGATCGCCGGGACGCAGGAAATAACCATGCAGCGAGTGCAGCACGCGGTCTTCAACGCTTCGTGAGGCCGCCACCAGCGCCTGGCCGATCACCTGGCCGCCATAGACCCGTTGCCAGCCATCCTGCGGGCTCTGACCACGATATCTGTCCGCCTCAATCCGCTCCAGATCCAGGATCGCCATCATCCGGTCAATTGCGGATCGGGAATTTGCCGTTGCATCCGGCTTGTCGGTATCAGACCCGGTCATCAGGTTCTCCAGAAGCACAGTTGAAAGAGATATAATAATCTCGCTGCTCTCCTCTCTAACAAGTGTCCGGCCTGCCGCCAATGCGGATATGGCGCGAAAATCTCTGCCCGCATGTTGAAAGAAGTGCTAGATAAGGCCATCTTCAGCCTGACCCGTGAGACATCTGGAACAGCACCATGGCCGAAACCAATTCCTCGACTGAGAATGCCAACGGGTCCAGGCACCCCTTTGATGTGGTGATTGCCGGTGCCGGTTATGCCGGTCTTGCCATGGCTCTGGCCCTGAAAACATCTCTTCCGAAGATGAAGGTCGCCATCATTGACCCGCGCGATGTGCGTGCGCCAACGGAAGATCAAAGATCATCCGCAATTGCCGCTTCCGGTCGCAATCTGTTTCAAGCGCTTGGCGTCTGGGACGATATGGTGTCCGCTGCCGAGCCGATCCGCGAGATGATTGTCACGGACAGCGAAACCGGCGATGCGGTGCGTCCGGTTTTTCTGAACTTTACCGGCGACGCTGACGGCGCTGCGCCATTTGCCCATATGGTACCCAATCAGGTCATGGTGCGCACGCTTTCCGCTGCAGCGGAAAATCGCGGACTGGTATTCCTGCCGCCCGGCCGGGTCACTCATTTTTCCCTGGAAGGGCCCGTTCAGCGCCTCACCTTGAGCACCGGCGAAATAATTGAGACCCGTCTGCTGATTGCTGCCGACGGTGTGCGCTCCGCGCTGCGCCAGTTGGCCGGTATCAGAACCGTGGGCTGGCAGTACGGCCAGAGCGCCATTGTCTGCACCATTGCCCACACCGAACCGCATCATGGTCGCGCCTGGGAGCATTTCCTGCCCGCCGGCCCCTTCGCAATTCTGCCGCTGCCATCCAAGGGTGATCAGCACCGCTCGTCTCTGGTCTGGACCGAAGCCGATGGCGATGCGAAGCGCCTGGTGGCGGGCGATGAGTTCACCTTCCGCATGGAACTGGAACGCCGCATCGGCCACGAATTGGGCACACTGTCGCTGGCCAGTCCGCGACAGTCTTTTCCGCTTGGTCTGATGGTCGCGCGGGATTTCGTCAGGCCACGCTTCGCTCTGCTGGGAGATGCGGCTCACGGCATCCATCCGATTGCCGGTCAGGGTCTTAATCTGGGTCTGCGCGATGTTGCCGCCCTGGCGGAAACTCTGGTCGATGCCGCCCGTCTGGGGCTTGATTTCGGCACATTGGACGTGTTGCAAACCTACGAGCGCTGGCGCCGCGCCGACACCGTGCAGATGGCGGCCACGACGGATATCCTCAACCGCCTGTTCTCCAACAATCTGCCGCCAATCCGTCTGGCCCGCACATTCGGCCTTGGACTGGTCAACCGCATGCCGGGGCTGAAAAAACGCTTTATCGGCGAGGCCGCAGGCTTTTCCGCGCAGCCCAAATTGCTGCAGGGCGAGTTGATCTGAATCGTGCCATGACCAAACGCCTTGCCGCCTATAATTTCGGTGTTTTCAAGCGCCCGGCAGAAGATGCTGTCAATGAGGGCTGGCGCGAACGCCATGATCCGCTGATGCACCTGGTCGGCAACGCTCCAGGCTTTATCGCCCGCTCCGGCTATGATGGCGAACCTGGGCCGCAAAGCTGGGGCAGCCAGATTTTCCCCCGGTTTTATCACGAGCGCGGCGATGGCTGGTCGCCGGCCACCCTGTCGCTGTGGCAGGATCTGCAATCCCTGTTCAACTTCACCTATTCCGGCCTGCACCGGGAGGCATTTGTGCTCGGCAGGACCTGGTTTAAGCGCGACGTCTGGCCTCCCTATGTGTTGTGGTGGGTGGAAGCTGACCATACTCCGAACTGGGCAGAGGGCGTGGCGCGTTTTGAAGATCTTCATGACCATGGCTCAACGCCGCAGGCCTTCAATTTCCAACAGGCCTTTGATCGGGACGGCCAGCCAACGCATGTGCGGCAACTGACATAATACACAAGATGCCGGGCTATTCCGCCGCAGACCTGTGTGAAAGAACCGCACCCGTATGGACAAATTCCGTGGCCGCGCGAATCGTATCCGGCGCATAAAGAATGCGCCTGTGACCCAGGCCCGGCATGGGTTGCAAGGTGACATGCCGGCCGGTCGCTGCCATCGCCTGCGCGCCTGAAAAAGGCACTTCCTTGTCATCCGGCGCGTGCAACAGCAGTGTCGGCACAGAAGCTTCCTGCAGCATATCGGCGCCTTCAAAATGCTCAAGCGGCCGTCCGGCCAGCGGCACAACCAATTCATCGAACAGGGTCTGGGTTTTGCGGTTGAGCCCGACCGCGCGCCCGAAACCGTGAAAAATCCATTGCATCGAATGCGGCGTTGCAATCAGCACCAGCCGTTTCAGCGGTACTTTGGCAAACACCGGGATCAGGCCGGACACCAGAGTACAGGCCACGGCACCGCCAAAGGAATGCGCAATAATGCTGTGCCAGGGTCCAGTGCGCTGGTGCAACTCGCTCATCGCGTTAACTGCTTTGGGCAGATGCAACTGCCGCGCTGATGAATTGCCATGAGCCGGCAAATCCACGGCCACCACGCGATAGCCTTTGGCCAGCAAGGGAGTGGCAAAACTCAGCATGTAGGAGGATCGGCCAGTCCAGCCATGGACCAGAACCACGGTTTTCGTCGCACCCGACACGCTTTCGGGGTCAAAAATATAGCTCCGCAAATGCTGATCATTTGCCGCGCCCTGAGTCTGGTCAATTCCGTCACCATCAAAACACGGCCCGTCGCGATAGGGCACATCCATTTGTGTTGCGGCAGCGAGGCGCTTTTCAGCGCGCTGCGTCATCGCCCTTTCCCGCTCCGACAGCGCGTTGCTTCGCGGCGGCGTGCAGAACAGTCTGAAAGCTGTTCTGGCCGTCAGCGCCGGTGCCAGAACATTGCCGACCGACACCGCAAACCGCAATGCTTTCAAACCTGTGGGTGTCACCATATGTTGCAATCCTGCCGGGCAATGCGGTCTGAGTTAAGCCGGAGAGCAGACCCGGACTATCTTATATAGTGCAAGTCATCGGCGCGTGCAGGGCTGTGAACCGGTAACGCAGAAGATCAGGCATTCGCGCCGGGCCGGCTGCCTTACGCTTTCTGCCGAGCCAGCATCAGTTCAATACGCTTCAATTCGCGGATGATCCGGTCCGCCTGCATTTGCGGCGTCAGGCTCAACTTCAATTGGGTCGCCATCAGCGCCAGGGTTGCGGCCGAAAGGCCCCATTTCAGGGCAGGCAGCATTTCCGTTGCTGCGAAGAAGCGGAACCCGGCCCACACCGCGCCGACAAACATGGCGGTCTGCAGGATCATCAGCACCCATGTCACCCAACCAAGCTTGCCGGAAAACTGGCTGATGCCAAGAGCAAAGAACCCCAGTTCCTCGGTCTGATGCAGAATGTCACGGTCCTGCTCTTCCAGGGCTTCTTCAATCAGTCTGTCCAGTTTATTCATCACTGTCTCCTGTCAGAATGTGTTTCAG
>TARA_R110002124_G_scaffold657_3_pt1 | contig 13865 bp, 10 predicted proteins | sample TARA_R110002124 | Tara Oceans TARA_R110002124 (sample SAMEA4397445) | marine metagenome | biome: Polar Biome; feature: [SRF] surface water layer (ENVO:00010504); material: water (ENVO:00002006), including particulate matter (ENVO:01000060) such as... | depth 5 m | reverse complement strand
TGCCCAGCGCACTGACAATTATTGGGATTGTCTTTCTCACGGGAATACTGAACCTGTTTGTTGGCTCCGCCTCGGCCAAGTGGGCACTGCTGGCTCCCATTTTTGTACCCATGCTGATGGCGCTGGGCATTTCACCCGACCTGACCCAGGCGGCCTATCGGGTCGGGGATTCCGCTACCAATATCATCACCCCGCTAATGCCTTACTTTCCATTGGTGGTGGTCTATTGCCAGCGCTATATAAAAAGCAGTGGCATCGGGACAGTGACAGCAATGATGCTGCCATACTCCGTATCCTTCATCATTCTGTGGACACTATTCCTGCTGCTATACTGGGCCATCGGTCTACCCCTGGGGTTGCAGGCACACTACAGCTATCCGGGTGTTTGACGGGTTATCCTGCCCGGATCAACACGTCCGTGCTGGTATCCCCCATCAGTGATTGTGTTTACTATATAGGCCTACCACTTAATAAAAATAGATACAGTTGCCCAACTATGCTGACATACACGTTGAAGTTTTCACTACCACGAACATACGCCGCACTGCTGTTGGCGCTCAGCGCCCTGCTTGGGGCCTGCAGTGACGGAAGCAGCAATAGCAATACAATGGCCGCCGCTTCGACGCTGGGTGTACCCGGTGCCGGCAACGCCAGCACGGTGATGGTACCCGCCGCTGTCGCAGAAGGCCCGGTTGCAGGGTCGCCCGTGCTGGTCAGCACCTTCTTTTCACTGGCAGCGCAAGGTTATGAGCAATCCGAGTATTTCGTCTCGGGTACTGCCAACAACTATACCAACGTGAATGCTTTCGACTCCGACGGTCAGTGGCAGGTACAAGCCAGCGAACAGGCCAACTACAAGACCCGCATCGTCGTAAACCGCCCGATCGATGCGGCAGATTTTAATGGCACAGTCGTCGTTGAGTGGCTGAACGTCAGCGCCGGTTTCGACTCCGCTCCCGATTGGGGAATGCTGCACACTGAATTGATACGCCAGGGATATGCCTGGGTGGGCGTCACGGCACAGAAGGTGGGTGTCGAGTCCCTGCTTGACGGCAGTGCTGCGGCACTCACAGGCGGTGACCCCAATCGCTATACCGACATTCATCATCCCGGCGATAGCTACGCCTACGATATGTTTTCACAAATCGCCCAGGCGCTGCGCACACCCGAGGGCGTAGCGCCGCTGGGCGGCCTTACCGCTGAGCGCCTCATTGCGGCCGGTGAATCACAATCAGCGCATTACATGATGACGTACGTCAACGCCTTTGCTCCGATACACGCCCTCTACGATGCCTACTTTGTGCATAGTCGCCTCGCAAGCAGTGCGGGCCTGAACAGCGAATTCATGGAAGAGTCCACTATCATTCCTGAGATTGTCCGCGTCAGGACTGACCTCGGCACGCCAGTGATGATGTTGCAAACTGAGACGGACCTGTTCGTGCTGGGCTCCTATCCGAGTCGGCAGGACGACAGCAGCTACTTTCGCCTGTGGGAGGCCGCTGGTACTGCCCATGCTGACCTGTACACCTTTATTGATAACCGCCTCGACACCGGTACCAATCCGAACATTGCCGCCGTTGTAGAGAATGCTACACCGATCCCCGGCATCATCGACTGTGCCAAACCTGTCAACGCCGGGCCACAGCATTTTGTTGCCAACGCCGCGATCCGGGCGCTGAATACATGGCTGGTTGATGGCACTGCACCGACAATGGCAGACCGGCTCGAGGTCGCCGGCTCCCCAGCCGCTTTTGTACTGGATAATCTGGGCAATGTGAAAGGCGGCATTCGAACACCTTACGTCGATGTGCCAATTGCCACTCTATCGGGTGAGGGACAACCTCGCGAAGGGGCGGGTTTCTGCTTCCTCTCCGGCACTACCTTCCTGTTTGATGCCGCGACGCTGGGCTCACTGTACGCGGACAACGCTGAGTATATCGAAGCCGTGAACAGTTCGGCTGATGACGCGGTAAGCAAGGGCTTCCTGATCCCGGAGGATGCCGCGTTGATCAAAACCTATGCGAAAAACTCGGATATCTTTGCCCCGTAGAACAGCAGATGATAGGGGAAAATTAACGGCCCCACATCAAAGCCAGTCGACCTGCGCATCAAGCGGCTAGACTCTTTCACTGGGGGGAACGCTTTTGGTGTTGCTATTTTTTTGGTGGTGCTATCAATATCCCCGGCATGGCCCGGCGCAGCATCGGTTACTCGATGGGTTGGCGTCGAGACAGAGTAAATATGGTTGCACAAAGCTCCAACAGGATCACACATGAACATCCCCATTCACTACCAACCCTCGCCCTGGCGCTACCTCTGGCTCTTGCTCTTGATCGGTCTCCCCATTCTCGGCTGGCACGGCGTGCTCGACGACTTCTCATCGCAGGACATCAACCACTCGATTACCAACGCAGGGTTGATCTATGGCACCGCGAGGGGCATCAACGCCCTTGTTTCAGTGCTGCAGGGAACGGAAGTCAACGTACTGGTGATGACATTCAGTATCGGAGAGGTACTGGACCCGGTCAACGACCTGATTGAGCGTTTTTCGGAGTTCGTGCTGTGGGCGCTGGGCTCCCTCGCACTGCAAAAAATACTGCTTGCCATCGTCTCCGAGACAATGTTCAACGTTCTGCTATCGGCGGCAGCGGCTGTTGCGGGCGTCAGCCTGTTCGTCGGCAACCGCCGATTGCTCTCGGCAACGCTGCGCGTATTTATTACGATCGCGTTTTTGCGCTTCTCACTTGGCCTGGTTGTCATCGCCAACAGTTGGGTCGATACCCTATTCCTGGATGAAGCGGATCAACAGCGCCATATCGCCATGGAGAATTTCCAGGGTGATTTGCGCGAACTGGATTCGCTGTCCAGAAAGGAAGATGAGGCCAGGGCTTTATTGACTGCACTGCAGTCGGAGCGTGTCAAACTGGAACAGCAGCGCAATGAAGTCGGGCGTGCTCTCGATTTGCTTGATGCTGCAGTTCAAGCGGCAGAGGCAAACCTTGAAACCCTGGCTGACCAAGCAGGCGGTTTATGCAAGATGTCCGCTCTGTCACCTACTTGCCCAGAAGTGGTAAAGAAGGCAAAGGATGCCCTGAAGCAACTGGAATTCGAGCAGGAGTCGACTGCGGCGAGCCTCACCGCGATCGAGGACGAACTACAGAAGTCAGAGGACAAAATGGCTTGCCTGAAAAAGCAGCAAAGAGGTGAGAACTGTAACTTCTGGGATAGCCTGCCCGACGCACCCAATCCAGCCGTCCTGAAACAGAAACTGAATGATATTAATGCGAGCCTTAGTAGCTTCGCTGACAACTGCATCAACCTACTGGTGTCGTTGCTGCTCAAAACGGTGGTTATTCCACTGCTGTTCATGTACCTGCTACTGAGGATCATGCGAATGAGCTGGACGAGGGTATGACAATGGTTGCAATAGCGGCAGCGCTGGGCGCGAGGGCGACCGGCAAGATGGGAGACTACAGGTGAATATCTGGGTAGATGCGGATGCTTGCCCGGGCGCAATCAAGGACATCCTGTTCCGCGCAGCGCAGCGCACCGGCCTGCAGTTCACTCTGGTGGCCAACCATGCTTTAGCGGTACCGCCACACGCCAATATTCGCATGCTACAGGTAAGCTCAGGCTTTGACGTGGCCGACGATGAAATAGTCAAATTGACGAATCCGGGCGACCTGGTTATTACCAGCGACATCCCCCTGGCCGCCGAGGTGATCGAAAAAGGCGCTTACGTCCTTAGCGCCCGAGGCGAGCGTCTCACCGCCGACAATATAAAGCCGCGGTTGAATATGCGCGATTTCATGGACACTATGCGCTCCAGCGGCATGCAATCCGGTGGACCACCCCCGCTGAACAATCAGGACAAGTTGCAGTTTGCGAACCAGTTGGATCGCTTGCTGAGAGCGGCAGGTGCCGTTACAAATCACTGAGCAGAAAAGCCAGTACAGGTGCCCGATGTCGCGGCCGGCTCGGACGCCAGCGAGGATGGTCGCCCGGAGTCACACCGGGCGGTTTAGGCTGAAAGCGGCGCTCAGAACTCTCCGGGAGGCGAGTCATTATCCCCTTCCAGGGAATCCGGTGGCGAGGCGATATACAAATCCACCCCGTAGCCGACATCAGCTTCGGTGATATTGAACCTGACGGTGGGATAGTTCACACCCGGCTTGTGCGCGGTGGCCTCATAGATAGTATTCACCGGCATATTGAGCCAGACCACGCCGCCATCCACAGACACATCCTTCTGTGAAAGGTCGGGTATGACGTCTTTATTGAAGTAGATGGGGCCAATGTAGTCATCAGACACGGGCTTTGCACTCACCGTCGCGCCCGGGTCGCCGTGTGGCAATCTGTCATCGTGCATACTGCCCCATGATTTGCCCACAGTGACAACCATTGCGTTCTTGAAGAAGAAGTTGGGGTAGCCGTTTTCACGCATCATTCCCTCAACCAGAGGCAGCATTCCAAACTCGTAGAAAAACGGGTCGATAAACTGAATAGCGAAATCGATGTTGTCTTCATCATTGATAGTATTGATATTCGTCTTGGTCGTTATCCAGTCGATCTTCTCGTAGATGAATGAAAACTCCAGATCTACACCGGTATCCTTGACAACATACATCGTCCACCAGCCAGTGGCGTCAGTTTGCAGGTTGAGATCCCGTGTCTCAGGGTACTCTGCGACCCAGACACGCGTCTCAGGCACGGTTGCATGATAGTCGATGTACTTGGGAGGTGACTGCCGGATATCGATACCGAAGTGATTGGTCTTGCCCATAAGTTTCACGATGGTGACCGGTTCTCCATTGATGTCACCGCTCAGCCGGGCTGCCGGATCCTCCTCACCGGCATCAATGGCCTCCTGTATGTAGAAATTGGGGATCTCCTGATCAGTGAGAACCAGCACATTGTCTGCCAGTTCGACATCGGGAACCGCGGGCTCGTTGACGACTTCGTTGTTATTATTGTTGTCACTACAGGCCAAAAGGAAGCAGGCGAAAAACGCACCCGCAAACAGTATCGACATTTTCTTTTTCAAAATATACATCTCCCATCAATCATAATTATGATGCAACCTGCCGGCTGCCAGCTTTAACTGAGCTAACATCATCTTGCAAATCGGTAAGCGCGACGTAAGATAGCGAATCGGCCAACGCGTAGGTGAGCGACAGGAGGCCAATTTTTTATGAATGTTGGCCAAGAACATAAAAGACCAGCACTCTCTGAAGATACCGTTGCAGCGTTTCTCGTGTCCGGCGTGCTGTCGGCAGCGCACTCATTCGGGCTGGACATATCGGCCTGCATGCGCGCTGCGGTTATAGCCGAAGCGGAGCTTGACAACCCGACGAATCGCATCGAGTTTCCAAACTTTATCCGACTGTTACTGTTTATCCAGCAGCAGGCCAGGGACGACAGTATCGGCCTGTATATCGGTCGCGAACTCGCTTTCGCAAACTATTACGCACTGGGCTACGCGGCCGCGAATGGCGATACGCTGTTTGACGCCCTACAGGTCCTGCCCAGGTATGAATCCCTGGTGGTATCATCGGCCAACACTGAAATCATCGACCTGAGACACGAAGTCGAAGTGCACTGGTCACTGACTGGCGGCATCTACCTGGCCATGCTGGAAGATATTTTTTTTGCATCGTGGATAACACAGGGCAAGCAACTGGCCGGTACCGACGAACTCACAACAGCAGTGCACTTTACCCACCCAGCGCCGGACAATCCCGAACTATGGCACCAGACTTATGGGACTAACCTGTTTTTCGATCAGGCTATCGCCAAAGTCATTTACCACAAGGATATACTCGCACTCCCTATTCTGGAGCCTGACCCGTTTGTTCACCAGGTAATGACAGAAAAGGCGGATACCCTGGTAGCGGAGGTCAAGATCCCGTGCTTCACCAGAAAGGTAATCAATTGCCTGACAAAACAGCTACCGCTGGGTGAGCCAGATCAACAGGCAATAGCAAGCCAATTGAACATCAGCGAACGTACTTTACGGCGCCACTTGCAGCAGGAAAATACATCTTACCAGGCGCTGCTGGACGCTGTGCGCAGGCAGAGGGCAAACTACTATCTGCATCAAACATCACTATCGCTGCAAGAGATTTCTTCCCGGCTGGGCTATCAACATCTGACGGCATTCAATGCTGCATACAAACGCTGGACCGGTCGCACACCTGCAAGGTCACGAACTGAGGGTCCCCTGCGGGCCATTCCCTAGCCAGCACGCCCCTGACGCAGCCGCGATACCAGCAGGCCGATCCCGTGCATTGCCAGTATCGGGCCAAAGCAGTAAACCAGAAACAACGGCCCATCGAAGTTGATCTCCACCTCGGTCTGCAGGCGCGACGGGGCGGGCGCTGCCGACAAAGTATCCGAAGTGCCGTCGACCTGGTCGCTGCGGTTTGCATCTGACAGAGTCAATTCAATCTTGCGCTCAATGAAAGGAAGAAAAATCTGCTCGGCCATCGGATCGCGGTCGAGGCTATGCCATTCCACCAGGGTCAGTACCGCGAGCACGACGGCCCATACAATACTGAAATGCGTGGCGCGATTGATAACGGGTTCGTTCATGGTCAACCTTGCACTGACTCGCCGGTGATGACTGAGTCGGCAGTATCCCGCGACAGGGTTACGATTACCAGACTCCGTCTGCCGAAACGTGGGCTTACTGTTGGCAAGCAATCGGCACCACAATAGCGGCAAATACTGCTCGCGATTGAGAGGCTCGAAGGCACCCTACGGCGCGGCATTTTTCAGCGTCTTCTTCAGTTGCCGCATCAACTCGGGCTGCAACACGAGTTCAAAGCGCGCAATGAAATTCCAGGCATTGCTGCGATTCTGGTCGACCGAATCGCGCCGCAGATTGTAGGACGGTTCCAATTCAACGAAAAAATACGGGCGGTAAACCTGGCGACGCAAGGTGACGCCGATGCGATAGTTCTGCACGTAGCGCGGGTCGGTCTCCCCCTGAATGGAAGCGAAGTAGCCGATCACAAACTGGTGCTTTTTATGGGCGGGACGCTGGCGCTGATCCAGGGACAGCCGAGTCCGCCATTCCACACCGTCGGTTTCCTCTCCGTAGATAACCTCATTACTCCAGCGCAGCAGGCTGTCTTCATTCAGCACACGGTCCAGGTTGAGCTCAGCCGTGGTGTAAAAGCCATCGCTGTTCTTGTACTCCACCTGTTGCGTGTAGCGATAGCCAGCGTGCTGTGAGAGTGGGCCCTGGTTGCGGTAGCGAACGCCGGGGCGCAGATCCCAGGTGCCGGCGTCCAGCGTGAGATCAATGCGGGAGCGGTCAAGTTCTCCCAGGCTGTACTGCAGGCCGACGACATCGGTTTTTTCATTGCGGTCATCGGCGCCCAATTTGTCGCCATCTTCACCGCTGAACACCAGGTTCAGCCGTTTCGATATCTTCGGCAGTTGCAGTTTTCCGCGCAGTCGGACGCGAGCCTTATAGCTGCGCTGTTCATCCCAGCTATTCTCCCAGTCGATGCGCAGTAGCGAGTCGGGCTGCTCCAGATCGTAGGTCGGGTCGCCAAAAAAATCATCCATCCATACGGTCAGTGCCTGCACCTGATCAGTAGCGTAAACAACGCCGCTATCAACCCAGCCCAGGGAGGGATCATCCGGTGGTTCCTGCTGCGCGGCCTCTGCGCCAGGCTTTGCACCCCCTGTATCTCCTGGCGCCACCAGCGGCCAGAACAACAGTATGATTAGCCAAATCCTCATAGTTTCGGCCTGCCGGGCTTTATCGCGTTCTCACGATACGCCAGATTGAAAGGCTTTTTCAATACGCGGGCTGTTTGGGTCTCAATAGTCACCGCGCACGACGGCATACCGCTCGATTTCTTGATCTGTGTCATCAGTGAACACACTAAACCCTGAATTGTCTCGCCAGCACTTCCCACTTTCTATTAGCAAGGCCTAATATATAAATTATCGCTATTATCCATGAGGCATGCACATATGAAAGACAACATACGGAAGTCACTGATCAAACATCGTCCCAGACCGCAGCTGGCCGAAAAACGCATGCTGCAGTGTTTGAAGCCATCACTTATGGCAGTTGCTGTTGCTGGATTATCACTTTCTGCACAGGCCGGAAAAATCTATACAACGCCATCCGTTACCGGTGCGGCCGGGTTCGGCGGCTGGAACCTGGACAACGTCGAAGTGATCGTGAACGGATCGGGCAGTTTTTTCGATGAAGTGACCGGTGACTACGTCTTCTCACCTGACTCGGATTACAGCTACTACGCCGAGGTGAGCGACCCTGCAACCGCCGTTGTCAACGGCCTGGTACTGGCCAAGGACTGGCCGGTGGGTGAACCCTCAGGCATCAAGGTTATTCACGATGATTCTGGTGTAAAGCCACCCGGCCCTGTGAACTGCATCCTGGCGACCTCGTACCTGGATGGCCACTTTCTCGATTCAGCCGACCCACAGCAGGTGACCTGCAGCTCTCCTTTTCAAAGCCACAAACGCTATAAACTGGCTATGCTGCCGTCCACCGTCGAGGGACTGACTGAACAGGGTATTGACCTCGTGTTTAACGTAGAGGATGAACCCGGCGCGCCGCCGCGGCAGTATCAGGTATTCCAGAAGATCAACAACTGGACAAACCAGCGACTTGAGGGGTTTACAATACAGGTTGGCTTTGGCACGGGCAGCAGTTTTGTCCCGGCTTCAGTGCAGGACGGCGTCGGTGCCGCAAACCTGAGCCTGGCTGTACCCGCAGATGTCTGGGATGAGGAATCGCAACTGGCAAACTTTTCCACCGGATTATTCGGGCCACCGGATCCGCACCATGACAGGCCGGCTGGCTATTTCGACCCGGAAACCCGTGCCGGCTTTAGCATAGTGGAGTATCCAATAGAGCCCGGGCTGACAGACACACTCACCTCCGGGGCCACGCTTGGTAGTGACTACGCCAACGTCCCCCCTGGCCCGGACACATCGGGTAACCAGTTTGGTCCCTGGCTGCCCAACAATATGCTCCCCCAGGGTATTTTCTGGGATGACGACGGCAATCCCGCCACGGACGCACAGCTGGTGGCGTGGTACGGCTACAATCCCGTTGCAGAGAGGCTTACCTGGATGAACGGCGCCGCAGGTGGCTTCACAGAGGTGCCGGCACAAACCGTAATTAACTGGTCCAGACAACTCACCTATACCATGGGTGTCATTGATGACCTCGTTAATGTCGGGTTGAGTTATATAGTGACTGTCGGTGATGTGACAACCTACCCACAAAACAACTTCACGATCAGGGTAACACCCAAACGGGATACCTCGGGTACCGCGCCGCCAGTATTCCAGGGCGTTGAGCCCGATCCGATTCTGCTCTTTACTGATCCCGCCGGAATTGTTGAGATTTCGCCCAGTCCGGAGTTTGTGATTGGTTCAGTGCTGACGGTGAGAGTCGGTGACAGCGACCTCAATAGCGATGCTACCCTCGCCGAGGAAATCGATGTAAATGTCAGCATTGATGACGCCGACGCGGTGCCTCTGACACTGGTTGAGCAGGGCGAAAACCGCGGCGTGTTTGCGGCATCACTGCCCGACGAATACAGCAACCTGCCAGAAGGAAGCGTTGTCAAGGTGACTTATAACGACACCGACAACGGCACGGGTGTCGGCGCCGAGCAGACTGTCTCCACCACCGCTGTGCTCACCTTGACGCCACCGGATTTCGACAGTGACGGTGTGCCCGATGATGTGGATAATTGTATATGGGTAGCGAATGCCGATCAGCTGGACAGTGATGGCGACGGCAGAGGGGATGCATGCGACAGCCTTCCACCTGGTTGCTAGGGTATCGGGGTTTGCTCGTACTCCACAGTGCCAGCGTGAGCACGAGGCAAGGTGGGACTGGAGATTCAAATGATTCCAATCTTCAAATGGGTCGGCGCTGGCATGGTGCTTTGTGCAGCGGCAATTGCACTGGCACTCGTGCTGCTCGCCCCGGAGCCAATTGCCAGGGATGCGCCCCGCGACCTGCCCTGGGTGTTGCCGGATTACCACCTGGCTGAAACGCACTGGGAGATAGGCGAGGACGGAAAAATATACGCTACCGTACAGCATTTTTTCCTGCCCGGTATCGCTCCAGAAATGGTGTCCTGGTTCTATCGCTATCTACCGATATCGACTGTCCACTATAAAGGGGTCACCTATCCGCTTTACCACATTTTCCACCCCAGTGAGCACGGCACCCTGAGACTTCTGGAACCAGCCCGCGATGGCTCACAAGGAATGGGGCTGGGGGCAATGGCGGAGCGGGAGGAGTGGTTCGGCATCTACGATAGCCGCGGCGCAGCGAGAATCGTCGAGTACAGCGATGCCGGCTTCCTGGCCATACCGGAAGTGGCAGGCATTCCGATTGGCCAGGTTCGCCACACATTTGATTTCGTGAATGGCGGCACCGAATACCGTGTCGACACCATTATCGGTTCCGATCTGCCGGTACTCGGACCACTGCTGAACCTGTACCTGAGGCAGAGAGTGTTTCATCCCGAAATGCTGGAGCAATGGCAGCGGCACCAGGTGGAGGAAGTTGCAAGCCTGCAATTTTTCCTGCCGAAGTTATATTCCCAGCGCAATACCGGGGAAGCGTTTATACTGCAACAAGACCTGTAAACAGGCCTGGGTAGCTGGCACCAGAGATAACAATTGCCAGCATTGTGACAGCCGTCTTTACACAGTACTGCCAACGCCCCGGCGTCGGGAAATTCGTGATAACGGCGGCATCAAATGATAATGTGCCGACCTTTGTCAGGGAGCGTTCAAATGCCAAGCCGCTATCTACTTGCCATGCTGTGTATGGTTTCAGCAGTCAGTTATGCCACCACGCTGCACATCACGAATGACGCCGGTGAATCGCTATCGCGAGTGATGGTAACGCAAACACTGGTAAATAAAGTGGTAGCCGATTTATCCGATGATGGTTATGCACCGGAAGGAGTGCTTACCCCGGCAGATACTACGGTCACCCGGTTTACCAATGCCGCGGGCATAGTCAATTTTGAAGAGCCGGACAGCCCGGTGCAGTATCGCGTGCGCAGCCAGGGTTATGTCGATCAATACATCAAGGACGACGACTCCACCGGCGATGACGAGGTGACGACTCTCGAAGTGACAATGACACCAATGACAGCACAGCAGTATATTGCGAGCTATCCTTCCAATGTCTGGTTGTCACAACTGAAGCTGGGCGGGGATGAAGAACTGAAGAACAGCTTTGAGCTCAACTGTTCTTTTTGTCACCAGCAGGCATCGCCGTTTATGCGCAATGAGCGCACGATCGATCAGTGGATTTCGGTATTTGAACGCATGAACAGCTATGGCGCACGGCTGCCCAACGACGAACATCAGCAGCTGGCCGAACTGCTGCAAAAGGAATACCGCCAACTGCGCGAGCACCCGGAAGTAGTGCCGCTGCCCCGCCCCTGGGAAAAGCACCTTTCCGGCATAGAAATGAAAGAGTGGATCATCGGCGACGGCTTTTCCCAGATGCACGATTTCCTTATTCATCCAAACGGGTTTGTGTATGTCGGTGACAACCTTTTTGATCGCGTGTATGAAATCAACCCGGAGACAGGTCACTACACCGTTTACAAAGTGCCGCACACTGATGAGCAGCAACCGGGCGGGATTCTGGGGAACCGATTTGTCACTTTCCCGAAAATGCACAATTACCTCGGCGTGCACTCGTTCGCGGTATCACCGAAAGACGGCAATATTTTTATTACGCCTTCCATGCAGCAAGCACTGCTTGAGTTTGACCCGAAGAGCAAAAAATTCACCACGCATGAGATGCCTGCCGGGTACTACCCGCATACCATTCGCGTGGATGCCAGGGACCGGGTCTGGTTTACCCTGGCCCTGTCGTCACAGGTCGCAATGTTTGATCGCACCACCGGGGAGTTCACGATTATCGACCTGCCCGCGCGCGGTGTAACCGAGTGGCTGATCCTCAAGTCACTGCCGCTGATTTTTTCCTTCGATCCGGCGAATCGCCCCCAACCCAGCCCCAGCCGTGATTCGATCGGCCTGCCGATGCCCTACGGCATTGACGTGGCGCCGGACGGTGCCATCTGGGTTGCGCGGCTGTACGCAAACGATCTGGCGCATATCGATCCGGACACCTTCGAAGTCACCATGGTGGATTTCCCCTACCAGGGGCCGCGCCGATTGCGAGTCGATGCTGACGGCATGGTCTGGATTGTGGCCTTCCAGGATTCCCTGTTGGTGAAGTACAACCCGAACACGGACACCTTCACCTCCTACGAGTTACCTGTCGTGAATGAAATCCCGTATGCACTCAATATCGACAAGCAAAGAGGTGTGGTGTGGGTGAACGGCAACCAGTCAGACACCATACTGAGTTTTGATATCGCCAGCGAGGAGTGGAAGGTGTACCCGATGCCGCGCCAGCGCTTCTTCACCCGCGATATCGAAATCTCCGAAGCCGATGGCGCGATCTACACCACCAACTCACATTTCCCGACCTGGCAAACCGAGGGAGGGGTACCCTCCTTGCTGCGTATAACGCCGCTCACGGACCAATGACCGCTGGACTGATGCCACTGAAGATGCCACTGAAGCAGTCATTACTGGCGCTGGCGGCCCTGATCTCCGCGGGGGCTGTGTCGGCTGACAGCGGTTGGCTCTACTACGGTGGCGACCAGGGCGGCCGGCACTATTCAACAGCGGCCACCATCGACAGGGAAAACGTCGCCGACCTTGACGTCGCGTGGGTTCACCGCAGTGGTGATGCCGGGCACTACGGCGAGGATATGGCGAACACCTCGACCCAGGCCACGCCGATTCTGCTGCCGGAATCAGCCGGTGCATCACTGGTGTACTGCACGCCGTTCAATCGTGTGATTGCGCTGGATCCGGGCACTGGCGAGCAGCGCTGGGATTTCGATCCGGACATCGACAAGCGCGGCGACAGAACGTTTCGCTGTCGCGGCGTCAGTTATGCCGAGGAGCCGCGCGCGGCGAAAGACGCGCACTGTCGCCACCGCCTCTACCTGGCGACCCACGACAGGAAAGTGTGGGCCATCGATGCGAGCGACGGCAAAACCTGTGACAGTTTCGGCCAGGGCGGCAGGGTGGAACTCTACGGCGCAGAGGGCTATGTCCCTGGCGACATCAGTACTTCGTCTGCCCCGACTGTCGCCAACAGCCTGGTCGTAGTAGGCTCGGGCATTATCGATTTTGCCAGGGCCACCACGCCACGCGGCACGGTCATGGCGTTCGACACCTACAACGGGAATCTTGTCTGGCAGTTTGACCCCCTGCTGGGGCATCCGAAGAGCGGGTCTGCCAATGTCTGGGCGCCGATGTCGGTCGACGAAGAAAACGGTTTGATCTTCCTGCCCACCAGCGCGCCGTCGCCGGACTACTACGGTGTGGACAGGCCCGGTGATGATTTGTACGCAAACAGCATCGTCGCCCTCGACCTCAACACCGGCGCAGTGCGCTGGCACTTCCAGCATGTGCGCCATGACCTGTGGGACTACGACACCCCGGCACAGCCCATCCTGTTCCAGTGGGAAAAGAACGGCGAGTCGATCCCGGCGCTGGCGCAGGTCACCAAGCAGAGCTTTGTGTTTGTACTCAATCGCCTGACCGGCGAATCGCTGTGGGAGATTACCGAGCATCCGACTCCCCCATCAGATATTCCCGGCGAGAGAACAGCGCTGACGCAACCAAAGCCGATCGCACCCCCGCCGCTGGTCGATTCCTTCCTGATGCCCGGCAGTGCCTGGGGATTAACACCGTGGGACAGGGGCCAGTGCAGGAAGCAGATTACGGCACTGAACAACCTGGGATTG
>TARA_R110002124_G_scaffold107405_2_pt1 | contig 13873 bp, 15 predicted proteins | sample TARA_R110002124 | Tara Oceans TARA_R110002124 (sample SAMEA4397445) | marine metagenome | biome: Polar Biome; feature: [SRF] surface water layer (ENVO:00010504); material: water (ENVO:00002006), including particulate matter (ENVO:01000060) such as... | depth 5 m | reverse complement strand
AGCATATTTAATTTATAAAAGAGTAGCAAAGAAATTTAGCGGTAATTGGAAAGTTCAATATAATGCTGGATTATCTTGTTTCAGATTAAAGAAGTTCAATAAAGCAATGGAATTTTTAAACAGGACAGAAGAATTAAATCCGAAATTTAGTGGTACTTATATTACTAGAGGTTATATTTTTTTGAGACAAGGTTTAAAATATAAAACGAAGGAGGATTGGGATAAAGCGAAAAATTTAGGAGAAAACAAAAGGGTAGAAATTTTAATGAAACGTTATTATTCAAAATATTAACTGTGGCTAACAACGTGAATAATTAATTGCTGGTTCTAGGTGTACTCGGAGAATCCTGCTGATGTTCCTCTCGCTCGTTTTCTTTTACTAACTTAGACCTAGCCAACGTAACTAGCCATACACGAAGATGTTGGCAGAAATTAAAACATCACCTAAATAATTGAATCAATGCCTAAATTCAAAAATAATAATGTTTCTATAAGCTATGAAATTTATGGTACTGGAAAACCAGTAGTTCTGCTTCATGGTGGAGCTGTTGATTTTAATAATAATTACGTTCAAACTGGTTGGGTTGAAACCTTGAATAGAGGAGGGTTTCAAGTGATCGGAATTAATTTTCGTGGTTATGGAGAAAGTGATAAAAGCAATGATCCAGATTTTTATGGAACAGCAAATTTTTCAAATGATGTAATTAATTTAATCAAACATTTGAAATTTACTCATGTTTATTTAATAGGATATTCAATGGGCACAGTAATAGCTTTTGATTTATTGTATAATCATTCTAAATATTTTTCAAAAGCAGTTTTAATGGCAACTGGTAATGGTTTAATAGGAATTCCACCCTTTATTTTAGGAAATATTTTATCAGGATTTGCAAAAGTATTTTCATATAACAGCTACCCAAGCCATTTACCAAATCATATAGCTGCATATTGGAATTTTATAAAGGAATTTGGATTGGATAAGGAATCTATGATAGCTTTAAGTCTTGGAAAGTATCCACCTCTCACAGCACAAAATGCTACTGAAATTGAAATCCCAACTCTAATAATAAGTGGCGAAATGGATTTAGTGCTTGGTAAAGGAGAAAAAGTTGCTCAATCTTTACCGCAAGGAAAATATTTGGAAATTAAAAATGCAAATCATTTTGAACTAGCAACAGACACTAAAGTACATCAATCAACCATTAATTTTTTAATTAAGGACTGAAAATAAAGTAGCTACAGCCTACACACTATATAATTGATTGTTTTCAAAACACCTTAGGTAAAATTCTAAACCATGCAAGAAACTATTAAAGTAAAGATTAATGATTTTATATTCGATTGCAGAACCGACGGAGATAAAGAAAATGAATTAGTGATTTTTTTACATGGTTGGCCAGAAACGTCTTATATGTGGAAAAAGTTAATGTCCAGTTTTTCCGAAAAGGGTTTTTATTGTGTCGCACCTAATTTAAGAGGATATAGTAAGGAGGCTTGTCCAAATGGTAAAAAGCATTATAGTTTAAATAAATTAGCCAAAGACGTTTTAGACATTTCTAAGTTTCTAAATAAGCCAAAATTTCATCTTGTTGGCCATGATTGGGGAGCAGTTATTGGCTGGAAACTTGTTCATGATAATGAAAACGCAATTTTAAGTTGGACAGCAGTCTCTGTACCGCACATACAATCATTTGGAAACGCCATCGCTAATGACCCAGAACAGCGTAAAATGAGCCAATATGTAAGAGCTTTTCAATGGCCATATCTTCCAGAAATAAAAATTAGAAAAAATGACTTTGCGCTTTTTAAAAAATTATGGCGTAATAGTGCTCTAGATGAAATTGAGGCTTATTTAAAAGTTTTTAGGAATAAAAAACAACTTACTGCCTCTCTAAATTATTATCGAAGTAATTATAAGTTATTAAAGAAAGCAGGTAATGATAAAATACTTGGTGAAATAAATGTGCCAACATTATTTATTTGGGGAAATAAGGATGTGGCAATCGGTTCTGAAGCAGTTGCTAACAGTCATAAATATATGAAAAATGATTATTCGTTTTTAGAATTAGATTCTGGTCATTGGCTTATTCAGACCAAATTTAATGAATTGAAAATTGCCATATCAGAACATATCTTAAAGTACAAGGACAGTAACTAAAAACGTGAATAATCAATTGCCGATTCTGTCTGTACTCTGAAAATCTTGTGTATGTTCCTCTAGTTGGTTTTCTTTTGCTAATTTAGACCTAGCCAATGCAACTAACCAAAAACGAAACGTTGGCAAACATTTGATACATGAGATATCTGAAAATTATATGTGTTATTTTTTTAGTTTTAGGTTGCCAAAAAGCGAATAAAAAACACATCGCAATTGGAACATGGAATAAATGCCATAAAGATGGTAGTTATTCTGAATATAAAATAACAGACAAGTATGTCATAAATCTAACAACAGGATCTGATGAAGTTTGGCTTTTTCAAAATAAGATCGCTGACAGCACATTAATATTATCGAAATTTAAAAATGGACTTGGATTACTCATAAATAACGACACGCTTGTTACAATTTCACAATCGAAAAGTAAAATTGTATTAAAAAGCACTTATAACTGGGACAAACTTGAACTAAATAAAGCTGAATTTGATTATGACGTAATTGACTCTACAAATTTAAAATTGTGGAAAAGCAAAACGCTATCTGAATTCAAAAAAAGGGCAAAATTAGCAAGTTGTCCTGACTTAAGAACAGAAGAAGAGAAAGTTATTCCGACTTTGAATTTGGACGATATTTAGGAACAGGAAATTCTAATTATATAAAAATAAAAAACGATTTACCAACACCCTGTATGTTTAAACACCCAACTAGCCATAGACAAACTTGCTGTTAGTAATTAAAACCACAAAAAAATGAGATGGATAAGACTACTACTGGCTATGATTTCTGCTAAGTTTAAAAGTGAGATAAAAGCAACAGATGCAATTTCCTTATCATTTAGAGTTTGGATTACAGATATAGATGTTTCAGTTATGAACCATGCTGCTATTTTAACCGTTATGGAAGCTGGGAGAATAGATGCTATGGTAAGATCTAATTTCTTTAAAGTTGCTTCAAAAAACAAATGGTTTTTCCCTAGTCAAGCAATTTCTGTTCAATATTATAAGCCTCTTAAAGTTTTTCAAAAAGCACAGTTATACACAAGAATATCGTATGCTGATGAAAAATGGATCTATACGGAGCAAAAAATTATGAGAAAAGGAAATGTTGTAGCAGCTTGTTTAGCAAAATCAACAATAAAAAAAGGTAGAAAAACGGTTTCTGTATCAGAATTGACTCAGAAGTTAAACATTGGTAATTTTCCTTCTATTAAACCCGAATTGATTGCAACATACGAAAAGGAAAATATTCAAATGAATGAAAAAATAATTGACAACTGGGATATATAAAAACTACTTATACAACACGTTGGCTATAACTAGAAAATAAATACTAGAACAAAATGCTTATATTTATAAATATAATGCTCTTAATATGTCTGAAATACAAACACCTTTAGAGGCTTTTCTCAAATGGGAAAACCAGACTCCAAATCAGATATTTTTAAAACAACCTATTAACAGAAAACTAGTTACTTACACTTTTCAAGAAGCTGGACAAGAAGCGCGTAAAATAGCGTCTTATTTGGGCACATTGAATTTGCCAAGACGAAGTCATATTGCCTTGTTATCAAAAAACTGTGCACATTGGATTTTATCTGATTTGGCAATAATGATGGCAGACCACGTATCTATACCAATCTACCCAACACTAAATGCTGACTCTATTAATTTAGTTTTAGAACATAGTGAATCAAAAGCTATTATTATTGGTAAACTTGATGATTTTAATTCGCAAAAAGAGGGTGTTCCTGAAATTCAAAAAATTAGTATAGGATTGTATGGAACTCAAGAAGGAAAGCTATGGGAGGCTATTGTTAGTGAAGAAAAACCAATACCAAATATGCCAACTGTAAGTCTCGATGATTTGCATACTATTATTTACACCTCAGGTACTACAGGGTCTCCTAAAGGAGTGATGCATACGATTAGAAATTTTTCTGAAAGTGTCAAGGTTTTTGCTGGTGAAATAGAGCTTCAAGACCATCCAAGGTTTTTTTCATATTTACCATTAGCTCATGTTGCTGAGCGTATTGGAATAGGAACATTTGGTATCATTAAAGGTGCAGAATATTCTTTTCCTGAAACCTTAGCAACTTTTGCTGATGATTTAGAGCGTTGTGAACCTCATTTATTTTTTGCAGTCCCTAGAATTTGGGCAAAATTTCAAGAAAAAATACTAGAAAAAATACCTCAAAAAAAGCTTAATTTCCTATTGAGCATTCCTTTTTTAAATTCAATAATTAAGAAAAAATTAAAACAAAAGTTGGGGTTTAGTAGTGCTGAATATTATTTTTCTGGCGCAGCACCTTTGGCGAGTAGTCTAATGGAATGGTATAAAACTATAGGAATCTCCATTCTACAAGTATATGCTATGACGGAAGATTGTATTGTCTCTCATGCAAATTTAAAAGGAAAGAATAAAATAGGAACGGTTGGTAAACCATGGTCATCTGTTAATTCTAAATTATCTGGAGAAGGAGAAATATGCATTAAAAATAACTGCATGTTTAAGGGTTATTATAAAGCACCAGATATTACAGCCGAAGTTTTTGATGAAGATGGATATTTTAAAACTGGTGATTGTGGTGAATACGATCATGATGGATATCTAACTATTATAGGACGTGCTAAAGATCAATTTAAAACAGATAAGGGGAAGTATGTTATTCCATCTCTAATTGAGTTAGAACTCTCTGTAAATACTGATATTGAGCAGATTTGTATCGTAGGTACAGGAATCCCACAACCCATTGCATTAATTACACTTTCAGAATTAGGTAAGGCCAAATCAAAAAATGAAGTATCTAAAAGTTTATTTAATACTATAGAACAAGTAAATCAGAGTTTAGAAAAGCATGAAAAAATTGAAAAAGCCGTGATTATGAAAGAGGATTGGAATGTTGAAAATGGCTTAACAACTCCAACCCTGAAGTTGAAACGTAATAGTATTGAAAGGATTCATCAAGAATATTATGCGTCTTGGTTTGATATGACGGAGTCTGTGATTTTTGAATAAATAGGCTTATCGTATATAATATGAATTCACTTTGCTTTATGCTTGTTTTTATAACTAATCGTGTAAAACAGAAATAGAAAATTAAAGCGAACCATATTAAACCAACAAATCCTCTAAAGTTGGTCTCAGATTCACATACTTATAATGAAAACCTTCTGTTTCTGTTTTTTTAGAGCTAACGCGTTGGCTTTCAAGCAAAAGAATGTGCATTTCGCCTAAAATTAATCTCATCCCAAACTTTGGTATGTTGGGTAAAATTAGTGATCTCTGTAGGACGCTTGCAGCTATTTTTATAAATTCTTTATTACTAACGGCATTTGGAGCCACTCCGTTATAGACACCTTCTAATTTGCTTTTTAGGGCAAATACAAAAAGTGCCGCTAAATCTTGTACGTGAATCCAGCTTTGCCATTGTTTACCACTTCCAAAAGCCGCACCAGCACCAAACTTAATTGGTTTAACAATTTCTTGTAAAGCACCACTATCTTTTGCTAAAACTAAACCTATTCTAATTTTAGCGACTTTACAGCCTAATGATTTAAAACCATCAACCGAAGTTTCCCATTGTTCTACAACTTGTCCTAAAAACGACTTTGAAACATTAGAATGGGTTTCGTCATAGTAATTAGTAAGGCTAGATGGATAAATACCAATAGCACTTGCAGATACAACCTGTTCTATTGGGTAATTATGGTTTTTAATAGTGTCTTGTAAAAGTTGAGCGGTATTGGTTCTACTTTCTAGGATCTCTTTTTTGTAGTTGTCTGTCCAACGTTTAGTAATAGAAGCACCTACCATATTTATAATAGCAGTAACACCTTTAAAACAGGTATGGTCTATTTCGTTATTATTGGGATTCCAGTAAAACCCTCTATAGTTAGCTACTGTACTTAGCTTAGATTTTGTGGTCGTTAAATAATGAACATTAATACCCTCAGCATGACATTGTCTTACAATCTCTTGCCCAATTAAACCTGTCGCTCCTGTAATTAAAACGATCATTATTTTTCTTTTTGTAAAGATACGAAAGGTAGAAATCGAAAGATTTGAATTTAGTTTGGATTTAACGTTTAAAGTACAATCGTAAACCGTTCCGTCAGTTCTCGTGAATTTTATACTCGATAGAGAATAAAATTTGTATCGAGAACCATTATCACTATAAATGCTTCTCGATACAATTCCTCATCCTTCGGAATCACTCGAAGTGACAGTACAGAAGTATTTAAGCCTTTTTCGTTGCTCTCAACATTTCTCGTTTACCTGGAGGGCCAGGTAAACGCTCAACAGTAAACCCAACCGCTTGCATGGCACGTCTCACGCTGCCTTTTGCAGAATACGTTACTAAAACACCTTTATTTTTAAGTGCTTTAAACATTATAGTAAAGATATCTTCTGTCCATAAATTTGGCTGAACTCGTGCACCAAACGCATCAAAATAGATGATGTTAAAAGTGTCTTCTGCTGTAATATTCTTAAAGAATTTTTGTTGCTTTTCTAATTGGAAGTTTGAGGTTATTTGGTGTTGGTCTTCCCAAGATACCTCATGCATTCTATCAAAAATTGTAGCATGTTTTTCCGAGATAAGCTCAACATAATTTAGCTGATTAATTTCATTTAGCTCAACAGGATAAGCCTCAACACCAACATAGTTGATGGCTAAATTTAGCTTCTCTGCTTCAATTAAGGTAATAAATGCATTGAGACCTGTACCGAAACCTATTTCTAGTACGTTCGTTTCTTTAGCGTTTCGACTGCGCTCAAGGAGACAGAATTTGTCATAATAAAAAAGTAAACCATGTTTTAAAAACACATGGTTTGCTTCTTGTATCGCACCATGAATTGAATGGTATTGCTCATTCCAATCTTCTATCTGTATGGTTTTAGAACCATCAGATGTGGTGATTATTTTTCGTATCACCTATTCCGTTTTAAGTAAAACTCCGTCAGCTTCAAAACGGAATTCTAACTTAGGTTCTGTAATCGCATCGATTTCTTCTTTAGATTTACCTGCATCTTCTGCGTAGTGTCTTAATTCATCGACAGGAGTTTCTGTAACGAATGCTTTTCCGTTAACAACAACATCACCTTTAGTATCTAAAGGCATAAAAAACCCGTAGTCTTTAAACTTAACCATCACTTTATTTTCGCCATCCATATCTAAAGTCATCCAGCAACCTTTTTTAGAGCATACTTCTACAATTTTAGCAGACATTTTAGTAAGTACAGTATCTCCAGCTTCTAAGCCTTTGTATTGCTCCATCATACGTTCAGATGTTAGAGCGTCTGCATCATTAATTTCCATTCCAAAGGACGCATAGGCGATGTCTTTTTTTACACCTTCTATGTTTTTCTCAGTGGTTTTTGTTTCGTTTTTACAAGAAACAATAGTTAAACCAACGACTATAAATAAGAGTATTTTATTCATTATTGATAGGTTTCAAATTCAATTACAAATTTACACAATTAAAGGGAATATTACCTTTTTTTAACGCTACCGATTATGTATTTTTGACAAATAAATGAGACAAAATTATGGCTATTCATACAGACAATATTGTAGTTGAAACATCTGAAACTTCTAAAATTAACAGTGTCGATTTTAGCAATTTAGACTTTGGTCGTGTATTTACAGATCACATGTTTGTTTGTGATTATGAAAATGGAGAATGGCAAACACCTAAAATTATGCCTTATCAGGCCTTGTTTTTTGAGCCTTCTGCAAGAGTGTTTCATTATGGACAGGCTGTTTTTGAAGGGATGAAAGCATACAAGGATGAAGATGGAAAAACCTTTTTATTTAGGCCTCAACAGAATTTTAAAAGAATTAATAAGTCTGCTTCACGTTTGGCAATGCCAGAGTTTCCGCAAGACTATTTTTTTAAAGGGTTAGAAACCTTATTAAAATTGGATAGCGAATGGATTAAACCTGGTGTTGGTAATTCGCTTTACTTACGTCCTTTTGTTATTGCTACAGAACCTGCAATATCTGCATCTCCTGCAAATAACTACAAGTTTATGATTATTTGCTCACCAGCCAAGTCTTATTATAATTCGGCCATACGTGTGCTAATAGCAGAGCAATACAGTCGTTCTGCAGATGGTGGTGTTGGGTTTGCAAAAGCTGCGGGTAATTATGCAGCACAATTCTATCCAACAAGTTTGGCTAAAGAACAAGGGTTTCAACAAATTATTTGGACTGATGCTAATACACATACGTATCTAGAAGAGGCAGGAACGATGAATGTTTTTTTTAGAATTAACAACAAATTGATTACAGCACCAAATAACGATAGAATCTTAGATGGTGTAACGCGTAAAAGTGTTATTCAGTTAGCAAGTGATTTGGGTATAGATTGTGAAGTAAGACAAATTAAGGTGGAAGAAATTAAAACGGCTTCTAGAGAAGGTAGTTTAAAAGAAGTGTTTGGAGTTGGTACAGCAGCTGTTATTAGTCCGGTTTCGGCATTTCAGCATCAAGACGAACTCTTTGAAATTGCAGATACAGAAGATTCTTACGGCAAATTATTTAAACAGACATTATTAAACATTCAGCATAATATATCTGAAGACATACACGGCTGGAGATACGAAGTAAAGTAATCACTTAAAATGTGATTTATAATAAAAAAAAAGCCAACAAAAAATAGACTGAATCCAAAAGTTTAGACAAGTTAATAACTTATTTTGATTCTAAAATCTCTTTAATATGAGGCTTAAAATAGTTAGGTCCTTTTAAAACTTTCCCGTCTTCTCTGTATATTGGTTTTCCACCTTCTCCTAATTTACTCATATTACTACGCTGTATTTCTTCAAAGACTTCTTCGATTTTATGTTGCATACCATGTTCAATAATTGTACCGCATAAGATGTAGAGCATATCACCTAAAGCATCTGCAACTTCTACCAAATCGTTAGCATTGGCAGCTTCAAGGTATTCTTCATTTTCTTCGCGCATTAGTTTATAACGTAACAGGTTTTTATCTAATCCTAAGTCCGCTTTTGGTGTCTCTCTGTAACCAATTTTAAATGCGGTATGAAACGCTTTTACTGCATTAATTTTGTCTTGCATAGTTGTTTTATTAGTCGCTTAATTCCTATTTTTGCATAAAAATAAACTAATGTTTAGTACTGGTCAATTGATTTTTGGAATATTATTTTTTATAGCTTTTGCTATCGTTATTGCCTATCAATATCGCAAGGATTTTAAACTTCATAAAAAGTATTACAAAGGCACCGTTTGGGTACTAATTGCTTTTATTGGCTTTATCAGTATGATTGCTGCAATTAAGTTTGTTTTTATGTAAGCTTAGACTACAAATTCCACTTACAATAAGTTAGATATTCAGAGATTTTTCTATTTATGTTGTTCTATTATAAAGAGCACTATGATTATAGTTTATATAATATAAGTCTTGTTACTTATTATTGTGATATTGGCGCTTTTAAGTAAAAATAAAACTGAGTAATGTCTATTACAATAAAGCCATTATCAAACACTTAATTGACGCTTAAAAAGGGTTATTGTCCTAATTTTCCTGTTAATTCCTAAATATTTTATAACTTAATGACTTAAATATACCCAATACTGGGTATGTTTTGTTTCATCTCTTGGTTGCATATTTGAGCTATTAATTAACTAAAACCCTGTACAAATGAAAAAAAATTCAACCTTACTAATCTTATCATTATGCCTTACGATTTTGTCTTGCAAAGGTGATAAAAAAACAGATTCTATATCTGAACCAAAAACTGAGGAAAAGGAAAAGTCTGATGATTCTAGCATCTCAGTTCCTTCTAATGACATGAAATCTTTTGCCTATGTACCCACAAATCAAGTTAATAAACCACTTGAAGATGGCGATTCGTACGAAAAAAAACACGTATTAAAAGAAAGCGAAAATAATTTTAAAATAACAAGCGATAATATTCATGTTGTTATTCCGAATTCAGATGAAAACATGAAAATATTAGATGTTTTTAATATTTCCGATTATAATAATAAAAGAAATTATAATGCCATTGTAATACATTTGTCTAATGGTTTAATTACTAGTACTAGCAATATCGTTTCTCATAAACTAATTGCAGATTTAAAAATTTCAAAAATAACTGGTTTATCAAAAAAACATTTAAAAGACGGTAATCTCAAAGTTTATATAATAAATGAAGACGTTATTGATGCCAGCGAAAAATCTGCATTTATAGAATGTGCCAAAAAGGAAACAGCCTATAGTCATAACAAGTGTACATTACCTCAAGAAATTATGGCTCTAGATGCCAACGGAAACCCAGTTTTTAAACCAAGAGAACAAGAAGGCGATATCATAACAGGTGGATAGGTTTAAACTTCTTATATTTTTATGTATTCTCTTGCCCAATTTTACTAATGGGCAAGAGAATACTTTTGCTTCTATTACGGAAATTGATTCATTATACAATAATGGAAATTATCAAACAATTATTAAAATTAGCGAATCTGGAGTAACAGCTAAAAATGACATAGAATTAGCTAAAATAAATTTCATTCTTGCTAAGTCTTACGAAAATCTAAATTTAGAAGATACTGCTCTAAATTATTATAAAAAAGCTCTAGACTTATATAGAAATGAAAATGCTTATGAAGACATCGCAAAAATTAATTTAGAGATATACTTGCTATTAGATAGTCAAAATAATTTAGAGACTAGCAAAGACAAATATCTGCATGAAATATATTCCTATGCTAAACTGTCTAAATCAAAAAAATGGTTTGCATCTTACTACACCAATTATGGTGTTGATAAATTAAAACATAACAATAAAGACTCTGCTCAATTCTATTTTTTTAAGGCCCTAAAATTAGCTAATGAGATAGACAGCACTCAAATGAAAATTAATGTATCTATTAATATTGGTTCAACGTATTCTCGGAAATTTAAAAACCAAGACTCGGCAATATTTTATTACGAATATGCTTTAAAAAACTATTATAAGGACACATTTAATTATACGGATTTAAATACTGAATTTAATATTTATAACAACATTGGTAATGCTTATCGAAGGAAAAAAGATTATACGAAGGCATTAGAATATTATTATAAAGCGGAACAATTAGAATTACCCAAATTAAATAGAAAGAGTAAAAAAATCCTTTACTCAAATATGGATGCTACTTTTTATTATAAAGAAGATTGGATAAATGCCTATGATTATTTATACAAATATGACTCTATAAAAGATATCATTAATTTAAAAGAACAAAATTCAAGCATTACAGATATTGAAGAAAAATATGATAACGAAAAACTTAGAGCAGATAATCTCGAGAGTGAAGCTAAACGGTTACAAAATAGAAACTTATTGTTTGGTGCCTTAGGTCTATTAATATTGGGCAGCGTCATTTTTTACCTCATCCAAAAAAACACCAAACGTAAACAAAAGCTAGCAGAACAAGAAAAAGCCTTAGAATCTCAAAAATTAGCAACTGTCTTAAAAGAACAAGAATTGACATCTATTGATGCTATGATAGAAGGCCAAGAAAAAGAGCGACAACGTATTGCAAATGATTTGCATGACGATTTAGGTGGGCTTATGGCAACTGTGAAGCTTCATTTTAATGCCTTAAAAGATAAAGACTCGCCAGAGCTTTTTGATAAAACTAATAACTTAATTGAAGAAGCTTACCAAAAAGTACGCTCTGTGGCACATGCCAAAAACTCTGGTGTAATTGCTAAACAAGGCTTACTAAAAGCTGTACAGAATATGGCAGGTAAAGTTTCTGTCTCTAACAAAATACAAATAGAGGTTTTAGATTATGGATTAGATAACCGTTTAGAGAATAGCCTGGAGTTAACCTTGTTTAGAGTTATCCAAGAGCTTATTACAAACGTTATAAAACATGCTGAAGCAACAGAAGCAACTATACATATTACAAACCACGAGGATAGCATTAATATTATGGTAGAAGATAATGGTAAAGGTTTTAATCCAAAACAAATTACCAAAACAAATACAGGCATGGGAATTAGTAGTATCGATAAACGTGTAGAGCATTTGGATGGTACGTTGACTATAGAATCAGAAAAAAATAAAGGAACAACAGTAATAATAGACATACCATTATGATACGAATAGCCATAGCAGAAGATCATCAATCACTAATAGATGGTATAAAATTATTGTTAGAATATGAGGAAGATATTGAAATCGTTGGCACTGCAAATGATGGAGAAGCACTCTTAGATTTGGTGCGCTTAAAACAGCCTAATGTAGTTATTACAGATATTAGAATGCCTAAAATGGACGGTATTACAGCAACAAAGCTAATAAAAAACGAGCTACCACATACTAAAATTCTTGGCTTTACCATGTTCGATCAAAAAGAGGCTATACAGCAAATGATAAATGCAGGTGCTTCGGGTTATTTACTTAAAAATTCACCCTTAGAGGAAGTTTTAAAAGCAGTGCGCTCTGTGTATAGTGGCAACACCTACTTTGATGCCAATATAGAGGCTAATGCAGAGAATGATACTAATAAAAAAGCCAAGGGTGTTTTAACCAAACGACAAATAGAAATCTTAGGGTTAATAGCCCAAGGCAAAACCTCTCGAGAAATTGCAGACGACCTTTTTATAGGTTTGCATACAGTAGATACACATCGTAAAAACATGATTAGAATTCTTGGGCTTAAAGGTAAAGGAGAATTAATGCGTTTTGCCATAGAAAAGAAATATAAATTTTAAACCCTTACCGATATGAAAAATGTAATAACCACATTACTATTTATTAGTTTCATTTTTATTTCTCAATACCAAGGATATGGTCAAAATGATATTAAATTAGGTTACTTCTACGAATTAACAAAGAAAACTAAGGCTTTAGAATTAACAGAGGTCACAGGTCTTTCTACATTAAGTGGCAGAACGGATATTTCAATTTTAGAATTTGTAGCCGATCAGCCAGAAGTAAAGACGAAGGGAATTAGAATAGAATTACCTCAAAATGCTTTGTTTAAAATCATAAAAAAAGATTCTAGTGGACAATTATTTGTAATTAAAATTTTTGATGACACAGATTTTGAAAACAGATTATTCGGTCTTACGGAATTCCAAGTGATTAATTATTCAAGAGTATATGATGGAGATAAACCCAAATGGAGTTTTGTTAGTACTGCTGTTACTATACCTATTAAAATTCGGCCAGGCGATGGCAAGGATGGAGACGATAAAAAACGCTACTTCGATTTTGAAGGCAATGTGAACATTGGGTTAACTGCAGGGATCCGAAGACGTATATCAACCAATGGCACTAGCTATTTAAGTCTTTTTGGTGGAATTAGCGTTGGTTCATCAAAACTTACAACTGACAATTCATTGGTTACTTCCGAAACTAATGTAAGCACTCTAACTCCTTTTATAGGTCTAATGTTTGAATATAATGATTTCGAAATAGGCTTGTTTACAGGTTGGGATTATGCTAGTGGTAAAATTGGTCAAAGCTGGGATTATAACGCCTTGCCTTGGTTAGGTGTTGGTTTAGGTTATAACATATTTACTACCAAAAACAAAAACCTAAAAGGCTAATTAAAAATACCCAGTATTAGGTATTTCATTTCAGTTTACGTTGAATACTTTAGTATAACTATTAACTAAAATAACCAACAATGAAAAAACAAATTTTATTACGTAGTATCTTCGGTTTAATTACAACATTAGCCAG
>TARA_R110002124_G_scaffold9586_9_pt1 | contig 13876 bp, 16 predicted proteins | sample TARA_R110002124 | Tara Oceans TARA_R110002124 (sample SAMEA4397445) | marine metagenome | biome: Polar Biome; feature: [SRF] surface water layer (ENVO:00010504); material: water (ENVO:00002006), including particulate matter (ENVO:01000060) such as... | depth 5 m | reverse complement strand
ATGGTCGCGCCACGCCGGTGCGTCTGATCTCGGTCTATGAGGAAAGCCGGCAGCTAGCTGATGCGCTCGGCTGATGCGCGGGCGCGCCTGAGCGTTTCGGCATATTCGGGATTGAAGCGAACTTCGGCCATCTTGATCCCGGCGTCCAGGCGCTTGGCGATGATGGGATCGGCCGGATTCTGCCGGATCAGGTCGAGATTGCGCTGCAACTGCAGTTCAAGCGCCTCGCCCGACTGGCTCCAGGCCTGGTCGAACACGGCATTGAGAGCCATCGAGGCGCGGCACTCGCGCACCGTGGCCAGCAGGTAAATGCCGTTGATGGCCGCCAGCAGGCGGTCATCGTCGAGGCGGTCCGCACTGGCGTCACGGCCGCGACGCAGCGCCTGATTGAGATCGGGCACCACTTCGCGCAGGCGCGGTTCGATGCGATCGGAAACCTGTTTGGTGAGCCCCGACAGGATGGCGGCCCAGGTGCTGCCGCGCTCGAATTCGATATAGCCGGTCAGCGCGCGCACCAGACGATGAAAGCGATCCAGGCCACGGCAGATCAGATCGATATCGGCAAACGGCCCCGTGGGCTGGAGCAGATAGATCTGATTTTGCGCATGGGCCAGCATGGCATCGATGATTGGCGCGAAGCCGCTGCGGGCCACGGACGCCTCGGTGGCATTGCCCGAGAGCTTGATCACGGTGGTGACCAGGCGTGTCGGGTTGACGATCTGCCTCATGGCCGCGTGGAACAGCAGCGCCGCGAGCGGCGGATCGCGCAGCGGCATGGACTGCAGGGCCGTGCCCAGTGCGGCATCCTCGCCGATGGCGTTGATGGCCTTGCCGAAGGCGGTGGCCTTGGCGAGCAGCGGGCGGGCGCGCAGCGCGGTAAGCAATTGGGGCAAGGCGGCGCAGGCCTCATCGCTTCCCAGCATGGCGCGCAGGCGGCGCTGGCTTTCCGGATCGGCCTCGGCCTTGTCCAGGGCCTCTTTCATCCGCTTCATGATTTCGGGGATTTGCGGCTCAAGCCTGGCTGCCGTCAGGCTGCCATCGGCAATCTCGTCGGCTGAGATGAAATCCGAGCAGAGGTCGCGGCAAATCCAGGTCCAGCCCGCCACCAGATTGCTGCGACGAATCGAACCCTGAAACGAAAACATCGTCGGGTCTTCCACCACAACGGCGTCGAGCATCCCGGCGAATGGCCGCACTGCGGCGCGACTGGCCCGGCTGGTTGGCCGGGCGGGCGCATTTGAGGGGTCGGATTGATTTACAGCTTGGGACATAAAAGCAGTCGGTCTGGGAAGCAATACTGACCTGAGCCTATAGTCGGTTGGTAAATAATCCTTATCGTGTCCGGCAGAAGCCTGTGGCTAGGCGGCGCCCTTTTCGACCGCCCAGTTGCCGTTCTGCTCGCGGCAGGCCGTGCCCTTCTTGACGAATTCCTGGCCACCGACTTTGACGGTGTGGGTGAAGTCGCGGCAGTCGAGATTGTTGACGCGGACATAGGGACCCACGGCAACGGAACCGGTCGTGCCCTTGTCGCCGGTCCAGGCGCGCGGCGCACCGGGGCGCCCGAACTGCAGCGCATAGAACTGGGCACTATTGGCCGCCGCCGAGTCATTGGCCGACATCAGCGCCAGGGCACCGGAATCGACAAAGCCATTCGATACGCTGGTGGTGAGCAAAGCCTGCTGGGTGGTCTGCGCCGGGCTCGCGACCAGCGGGGCAGCCATGACAGGGGCCGGCTGGCTATAGACCGGAGCCTGAGCCACCTGAGTTGGCCCGGTGCTGCTGCACGCAGCCAGGGTCAGGGCGAACAACGGGGTGGCAAGGATGGCGAAACGGTTCATGTTGTTTGGTCTCTGCGTGGTTAGAAGGTGTTGTTGTCGCAATGCGGCGAAAATGCGTCAGCCTGTCGATCGGGTCGTGCCGGCCTGACGAGCCGTCGGCAGGCGCAGTTCGACCAGCAGGCCGCCCAGCCTCGAGCGTTGCAAGGACAGCGCGCCCCCGTAGACATCTACCAGTTCCTTGACGATATCGAGCCCCAAGCCGCTGCCGGGCGTTTTCTCGTCGAGCCTGACACCGCGACGCAACACTTTACTGGCGTCCTCGGCACTCAGGCCCGGGCCGTTATCGTCGATACTGATGCATAGCAAGGTGCCGCCGCCCTCTGTCTGGGCCTCAAGCCGCACAGCCACCTGGCCATGGGACCATTTGCAGGCATTGTCGAGCAGATTGCCGGCGATTTCCTCCAGATCCGCCTCATCCCCGCGAAACCAGGGCAATGCAGGGTCGGCGGGTGCCATGCTGATGCTGACATCGGGGTGAATTTTGGCCATGACCCGAGCCAGGCGAACCATGACCATGGCAGCGTCCGTCTTCTTGCCGACCATGGATGTGCGCGCCGCCAGCCGGGCACGGTCGAGATAGGTGCTCACAATCGCGCTCATCTTGTCGCTCTCGGAGAGCACGACATCGGCCAGCGCACCTTTTTGAGCGCCCGCCTCATTGCGCAGCACGGCAATGGGCGTCTTGAGCCCGTGAGCGAGATTGCCGACCTGATTGCGCGCGCGCTCGATGATCTGCGTATTGGAGCGCAGCAATTCGTTGACCTCTTCGGCCAGCGGGGCAATTTCGCGCGGATAGGTCCCCGTGACGGCCGCGCTGTCGCCCTCACGCACGCTTTCAATGGCCGCGCTCAGCCGGTCGACCGGGCGCATGGCAAAGCGGGCGACGATAAAGCTCATGATCGCCAGCATCACCCCCACGGCCCCCAGCACGATGAAGGCCTGGCCGCGGAAGTCGCCGACCAGTTCGAGAATTTCGCCCAGATTGCCGGTGACCACAATCTCATAGGTCTTGGGCGTCAGCGTCACCGTGCGCTGGACCACGCGCATGCGGGTGCCGAAGGCATCGTCCAGAATGGCGGTCCGGCGTCCGGTCGCACTCGCCGGTCCGGTGATCTCTGGCATGTTGATGCCAACCATCGAGCGGGACAGATTGTACAGCGTGCCATCGGCATCGCGGATCACCCAATACCAGCCCGAGCGCGGGCGGCCAAAGCGCGGATCGGTAAGGGCAATGGTGGCGCTTTGCGGGTCGCCCGCTTCCAGCAGGGCGCCGGCAAGGCTTTCGATGTGAAAATCGAGGGTCTCGGAAAGCGAGGTATCCAGGGCTCGAGAATAGAGGTCTGTCAGCAGGAAGCCGGTCGCGACCAGTGCCACGATGAGCCAGCCTGCCGACAACCAGAACAGCGATGCGGCGATCGAGCCTTTGCGCATGGAGGACAGCAGACCTAGTCTTCCGCGATCTGGTAGCCCAGTCCGCGCACCGTCTGGATGCAGTCTTCGGGCAGTTTCTTGCGCAGGCGTCCGACGAACACCTCGATGGTGTTGCTGTCGCGGTCGAAATCCTGGTCGTACAGGTGCTCGGTCAGTTCAGTGCGCGAAATGACCTTGCCCTTGTGATGCATCAGATAGGTGAGCAGGCGCAGTTCGTGGCTGGTCAGTTTCACCGACTGCCCCTCGACGGTGACCTTGCCCGAGCGCGCGTCCAGCCGCACTGCCCCGGCCACGATCTCGTTGGAGGCCAGGCCGGCCGCGCGGCGAACCAGCGCGCGGATGCGGGCCAGCACTTCTTCCATGTGAAAGGGCTTGGCGACATAGTCGTCGGCGCCGGCATCGATGCCCTGTACCTTGTCGCTCCAGCGGTCGCGTGCGGTGAGTAGCAGAACGGGCGTGGTTCTGCCCGCACGCCGCCAGTTTTCCAGCACGGACAGGCCATCCATCTGCGGCAGGCCGATATCGAGAACGATGGCGTCATAGGGCTCGGTGTCGCCGAGGAAATGCCCCTCCTCGCCATCAAAGGCGACGTCGACGGCATAGCCGCCTTCGGTCAGCGCTTCCTTGAGTTGACGATTGAGATTGACGTCGTCTTCGACAACGAGAATGCGCATGGACCGGCCCCCGGGTGCAGTGTTGGTATTATTGCGCGGACAGAACCAGGTTCTGGGCTTCACCCGCGGCGGTCAGCACGCCGATATGGTAGACCAGCCCCCCGCCCTCGTCGCACACGGCAACATTGAGGATTTTGGCACTGCCGTCTATGCCGGCGGATGCCAACACGGCATCGAGCGACTTGATCTGCCCGGAAGACACCGCTTCCTGGATCTGACGATTATCCAGGCAGGCTGCATTGGCCGCGCCGCTTGCGGCCAGGACCAGGCTCAGCGACACGGCAATGGGGGCGAGGTATTTTGCGAGCGGTGTTTTCATGGCAGCAATCTATGGCAGGCTAGCTGAATGGGACATGAATGGGGCAGTCTTTCGAAAAGGCCCCGGACAATCCGGCCCGCCCTGGAGTCTCCTCTTCCTGCTGTGACCGGTCCGGGCAAATGATACCCGGCTGCCGGTCCTTTCGCGTGCACGCAATAGCCGGTGATCGCCCCACCCAGTCGACAATTTGACGGCTCAGTGCACCGGACAATGGGCATGAACATGCTCACGACCGCTGGCTGAGCCTTGCATCTCCTAATATCAGCATGGACCTGGCAGATGCAACCTCCGGGCCATCAAGCCTTGCCGAGATCTCCCTTCAATCCCTTGCGCAGGAAGATCACCGCCAGCGCTTCCATGACGAGATGACCGGCCGAGCCGCCATCGAGTGTCGGCAGGTCGATGCCGAGGATTTGCGCCAGCCCTGCCAGCAGCATGATGGCGGCGGTGATATAGGTCTTGTAGCCGTTGAGGATTTCCATGGTTGTGCTCCGTTTGGTTGGGGATGAGGAAGTTGCAGACGCGCCAGCTGCCGCCAGCGCGGCCTGGCGGATAGCGGTTACCCTTGTCGACCAGCCCTTGCCGAACACGGCAAAGCTGGCCAGCCGGGTCAGGAATGACAGCCGCCGATCGCACAGCGCATTGATCAGCCCGGCGGCGCTCTCCCGGGTGATCCGGCTGTGGATCGCGCCCAGGGTCAGCGGGCCGACGGCGCCATCGACGCGAACATCCAGCAGGCTTTGCAGCGCGCGGATGGCGCGATCGGGGCCCGAATTGACGGCAAAATCAAACAACGCCAGATCAAGCCCGGGCGGCATCTGGTCAGCCCTGACCCGCAGCCAGTAGCCGGCACGATAGATGCGTGCGGCCTCGCTGCGCTGCAGTGCCCGCACATCGCTCTTGGGGAGTGCCCACCAGGGCGAGACCTGCCGCCAGCGTGCCAAAGTCTTGCGGGTGATCCCCATATTGGTAGCGCCACCCGGATCGCTGGGATGGTCGGCATAGCCGCCCTCGTGCTGCAGCACCGCCTCAAGGCAGATCGCAAAGCGGGTCCTAGCCATTGAATACTCCTGTCGCAGGGTGGCCCGGTCCCAGGACCGGGCTGAGCTGGGCGATCTGAAAGCTGAAGCCGCCGGGCTGACTGCCGAAGTCGGCGATCTGCTCGGCGTGGCTATAGGCAGCGCCGGGCTGTGTAGCCTCGATGACGCGCCGGACCTCGGCGCCCTCCAGAATGGTCACCTGATAGCTCTCGGGAACATGCTCGAGCGGCGGCTCGGCAATGCCCCATCCATCGCCATCGGCGCGGCTGCAGCGCACCCAGCGCAGGGCAATGTCGCCATTCTCGCCACGGGTGGCTCTCAGATGCACCGGCGGCAATGGCAGGGCCGGCGCTGGCGCCATCGTCAGCGCCAGAGCGGTGCCGGTGAGATCGGCGCTGCCGGCATAGGCCATAAAGCCGCGCGTCTCGCCCAGCCAGGCCGGCTCCAGGGCGAGCGTGCGCACGCGGCTGTCGAGCAGCATGACGCGGCGGCCGCTCGAGGCCATGCCCATGGCCGGCGCCGTGCCTTCGAGCCCGCGCAGCAGATCGTGCAGCCGATAGTGGCCCGGCGCGATCAGGCTGGCGCCGGCAAACCCGACTACCTCCCATTGGCCGGCGTCGCCCTCAATGGCCAGTCGATTGCTGCCGGCCAGGACAGCCAGGGTTTCGACTGACGCCAGATGGCCGGCATAGAGCATGACGTCCACGCTGTTGGCCCGGTCCCAGACCGCTGTCGGCCCGCCGCCCAGGCTGGTGACGAGTTCGCCCAGCAGGCCCCGCTGTTCCAGCGCCAGTACGGTGGCGCCGGTCGCGGCATCGGCAATCTGCAGCGGCCCGGACCAGGGATGGGCATAGCCCGCCATTGCCAGACGCGAGCGCGTCGGCTCCGCCGGCAGCGGTGGCAGATGGGCCATCGATACCACCGGCACCGCGCGCACCGCTGTGCTGCTGCCGCCGCGCACCGGCCGGTCGCCACCCACGGCACTGGCCCTGTGCGCGAGCAGCGTATGCGCCGTCACCCGGCGCGTCTGGCCATCGCGAATCTCGGCGATTTCGAAGGGCCCCTCGGCCAGGCCGGTCAGCTCGACCAGATCGCCGGGCTCCAGCGCCAATTGCGCTTGCGGCAGGGCAAATTCGATGGTTTCGCGCCGCGCGCTCTGACCGTCGAGCAGGCGCTCGGCCGCCAGGCGAGCGGCAGCGCCATCGAGCACCAGCGCCACCGTTTCGCCCGATAGTGGCCCCTCGGCCCGCGTCACCGCCGTGACGGTGCCGGTCAGATAGTCGCGCTCGCGATCGACAAAGCTCAGCGCCAGCCGACCGGGCACTTCGGCGGGGTCGCCGCGCCGTCGCGACAGCGTGTGATCGTCGCCCTGCGCCAGCGCCTGCGGATCGAGCGCCGTGACCTGCTGCCGCTGCGCCTGGCCCAGATGCAGGCCGCCGGGCCGATTGCGCAGCCCCAGCCCGGTGCTGGCCAGCACCGGCTCAAGCGCCTCGCGCGCCGTGGTGGCGCTGCTCAGGCTATAGCCACTGATGAACGGCAGCGCCGGATCTGCGGTCAGGCTGACGCCGTGTTCGGCCGCAATGGCCACCGCCAGCTCGTCGCTGGCAAGGCCGCCGAGACGTCCCGTCAGCCAGTGACCGTTGCGGTGGTTCACCCCGTCCGACCAGATGCCGGTCAGTGCCGGAAAGGCTGGATAGGGCCGCGCATCCCAGGTCCAGTGATAGATGCGGTCGATATCGACCATGCCGGGCGGATTGTGCACTTCGCTGCGCCAGTGCGCCTGATGCGCCCGCAGCACCTGACGCTGGATCAGCGCATCGGACATGCCGTTTGAAAAATACGGCCGTCCGCTCTCGGCGCTCTTGTCGTCGCCAAAGATGTTGGGCTGGTTGGCGCCCTTGTCGACAGCGCCGCAGCCGAGTTCGGGGAACCATACCGGCTTTGAGCCCGGCACCCAGGCGGTCGGGCTGGCCTTGCGCACTCCGCCGGGCCGGTCGTGATGGGGCTGGCCCCACCAGCTGGCGATGTCCTTGTAGCGCCATATCCAGGGCTCGCCATGGGCGCCATCGGTGATGGGCGTGCGAACCTGGTGCAGGCGGTCGTCCGGGCTGGCATAGTACCAGTCAAAGCCCTCTCCTCCCGCGATATTGCTCGCCAGATAGTCCAGGTCATGGCCGCTGGCCGACAGGCTGGCGTCTTGGTGTCCGACGCCGTCGCGCCAGTCGGCGAGCGGCATGTAGTTGTCGATGCCCACGGCATCGACATGGGGACTGGCCCAGAGCGGATCGAGATGGAAGAACTTCTCGCCAGCCGGCTGGTATCCCGAATATTCGCTCCAGTCGGCCGCATAGGTCAGCCTGGTGGCCGGCCCCACCACGGCCCGCACGTCAGCGGCCAGGCTCACCAGCGCGCTGACAAAGGGAAAGCTGTCGGCGCTGCCGCGCACCGTCGACAGGCCGACCATTTCCGAACCGATGATCAGCGCATCGACCCCGCCCGCCGCCGCGGCCAGGCCCGCATAGTGCAGCACCATCTGCCGGAAACGCGCGGCGAACCCGGCGATCTGCGTCGCCGCCGCAGCGCTCTGGTCGGGCGAGCCCGGCTGGCCGGGCGCCGGGTGGCAGCTGATCCGCCCGCGCCAGGGATAGGCCGCCTGCCCGCTTCCGCCATAGGGGTTGGGCAGGCCGTTGCCTGCCGGAATGTCCATCATGATCAGCGGATAGAGCGTCACCGCAAGGCCGCGCGCCTTGAGGTCGGCAATGGCGGCAAGCACGGCGCTGTCGGATGGCGTGCCGCCATAGGCCGCGCTGCCACCATGGCTGGAGACCACGGGCACCTCGGCGCGCGTCAGCCCCGCCACCGACCAGTCGGTATCGAGCATGGGGCGGGAGGCGCCCTCGACCCGGGGGGTGATGGCGCAGTGTTCGCAGCGCAGGTCATTGCCGAACCAGGCCACCACCAGCGCGACATGTTTCAGGTTCGGGCACAGCGCCGTCAGCTCATTGATCGACCAGCTCCAGTCGCTGATGTGAGAGAACACATGCGTGTTCTCGCCCACGCTCGCGCCCGGTCCGGCAAGCCGCACGCGGGGCGTCGGGTCATAGCCGAATTCAGTGGCGCCCGGGATCACGGTGACAGCGCGAATATCGGGCTCAAGGTCGCCGACGACGCGGCAGATCTCGACCGAGAGCTGGGGAATGCGGTTGCCGAATTTGCTCAGCGGCAGCAGTTCCACCACCAGGTAGCAAAGCCCGCGATAGCCGGGCGCGACACCCTGGGTGGCCTCGATCAGGCCATCGGGCAGCTGGTCCTCCGTGCCGCGATAGAACCGCAGAGTCAGTCCCGCGGGATCGAGCAATTGCCCATCGGCCCAGATGCGGCCCAAACGGTGGACCGGCCCCTCGCAAAACGCCACCGCGAAGCTGGCGCCCACTTCGTCCTCGGTCTGGCTGGTGCCGCCGCCGCCAAAACCTTTGGCGCCGCTCGTCTCGGTGCGGAGCAATTCGAGGTCGCGCGCCCAGATGATATTGCCCGACAGCCTGCTCCAGCCGAACAGGCGCGGCACGGCCCCGCCCTCGCTCGACCCCTGCAGGCGAATATCGGCGTAGCGCAGCTCGGCGGCCTTTTCGCCAAACAGCGTGCTGTCGATGGCGCTGCCCGCCAGGGCGCCCAGCGCCCGGCCGATAGTGGCGCCAATCGGTCCGCCGACCAGGCCGCCAACGGCCTGTCCGGCCAGCGAAAGTGCAAGAGTGGCCATGGTAAAATCCTTCGTCGTTCGCGCTCGCTTCACCTCTCCCTATTGGAGAGCTCGACACGCGTCGGTGAGGGCCTTTGCAGAATGCGACCGGTTTTAGGTCAACGCTGTGGGGCGGCAGGAAAACTGAACCGCCCCGCCACCCGGCGCGCCCAGGCCTCGGTCAGATTGGCCTCGACCACTCCCAGGCGTTCCTGGGCATGAATAAACCGGGTCGGGCTCACCAGAATGCCGCAATGCTTGGGCGGAAAATTGCCAAGGCAGAACAGCAGGACCTGCCCTGCCGCCAGCGGCCCGGTCTCGGCCAGCAACAGCTGCTCGGCCGCCGCCTGCAGCGCCCCGGCATTGAGCGGATCGCGCAGGTCGGCACGATAGGGCGGCACGGCCATCGGTTCGGCGCCATAGAGCGCCCGCCAGACGCCGCGCAGCAGGCCCAGGCAATCGCAGCCTGCGCCAATCGTGGCGGCCTGGTGCCGATAGGGCGTGCCCAAGAACTGCCTGGCTGCCGCCACCACATCGTCGGGGTTCACGGCACCACCGCCTTGCCATCGAGCGCGTCGCCATTGCGTGGATGGCGCAGCACGTAATCGCTGCCGGGAATGTGCGGAAAGCCGCGGAAATTGACGGCATTGGCGAATTTGGCCTTGCAGGTGACAAAGCGGCGGTCACACCCTGCCGTCACGCTGAGCGTGTCGCCCACGGTGACCCAGTCGCCAATCTTGGCGGAAAAGGCGAGGATGTCGCCATTGCCCTGTCGGGCATGACTGACCACGGCATCTGCCAGCCCATTGCGCCGGCCATCGCTCCACCGTGCCGCGCCAAAGCTGAACCAGCCCTCGGCAAATCCCTCCAATCCGCTCACCACGGCCCGGAACGGATCATCCAGCGCCGTCACCGTGGCAAAGCCCTGCAGGGTGGGGGTCGCCAGGCCGACGCCACAGCGGGCATCGCCGACGCTGGCGTCACACAGGCCCTGATAGATCCGGCCATGGGTGGCATTGAGCCCCTGCTGGGCCGAGCGCAGTTCGGCGCGAAACACACCGTCCTCCCGCACGATCTCGCCGATGGCATCCTCGCGCAGCAACAGGCGCTGGCTGACATCGCGCCAGTTGACCCGCCAGGTCTGCACCGCTGCACCATCATAGCGCCCGAGCAGAATATCATCCTCGGTGATCGCCGCGGCGCTGAGCACGCCCAGCACCTGGCTGGTCTGCACCTGCGCGCCCAGCCGCGCGGGGACTTCGCCGCCATCCAGCCCATTGGCGGGCAGGTACTCGATCCCGCCAAAGCTCAGCGCACGGTCGTGGTCTGTGAAGCCGAGCACGACCCCATCGTCGCGGCTCAGTTTCCAGCAATGGCACAGCGTGGTTTCCCGCTGGGCGATATGGGCGGCAAAGCCGGTATCGAGCGTTCTCATGGCACGATCTCCACCAGCGGAATGTTGGGTGCCTCGGCACCGTCAAAGCTGGTCAGCTCCACGTCGAGCCGGTCGGTGTCAAAGCGCACCGGCACGTCAAACATGAATCCGGCCGTGACAACGACGCCCGGGGCCGGCGCGGCGGCAAGGCTGATCAGCCCGGTGGTCAGGTCCACCGTCCAGCCGCCAGGCTGCTCGACGCCATCGAGCGCCACGCGCACGCTGCCCGCCACCGGTCGGGTGATGGGGCGCAGATAAGGGTCGAAATCGGCACCATAGCGCTTGGTCAGGGCAAAGCCGGTCTGGCTGCCATCACCTGTTCCAATGCGCTGGTCGAGCGGCGTCGGCATGCCGCCATTGCTGGAAAAATCCAGCCCGTCGCGCCACAAGAACCCGTGCAGACGGCCGCGCCGTTCCTCGAAAAACGCCAGCACGGCGGCCATGTCGGCGCGCGACTTGACGCCATAGCCGGCATTGTAGCGTCGCCGCGAATGCTGCCAGCGCCCATTGCGCTGCTCGCCGCCGCCGGCCAGCGTCACCACATCGGTCTTGCGCTCGGGCCCGCCCCGCGCGCCCAGCGCCACGTCGAGCGGAAAACGGATCGCGTGAAAGGCCATGATTGTTCCTCGTTATTTTGGCTCGACTCCGACAGGAATTTGGGATGGCTCCGAGGCCCGGGCGCCGTCGTCCCCTCTCCCCTCAGGGGGCCGGGTGGGGGGACTTCCACAGACCGGATTCAACTCCCCCGCGAACCGCGCCGGACGGTCCTCAGCAGCATGGCGCTGAGCTCGGCTTCGGAGGCGGCAAAACTGCGCGCGTCGCTGGCGGTGACGTTGAACGTGACGTTGATGCCACCACGCCCGCCGGCCACGCCCAGCCGTCCGTCCGCGCCACGCTGCAGCGGCATCACCGCTTCGGCGCCTGCCTCACCCATGACGCCAAGGCCCTGCCCGAGCGGAAAATAGCTGGGCGCGGCGATCACGCCGCCCTTGGCAAAGGGCGTCACGCCACCCAGCGCCGGATTGGTGCTGGCAAACAGATTACCCACCAGCCCGCCGACCAGATTGCCCAGCGGACGAATGGCCGCCTTGAGCGCGATATCGGCAAAGCTCCTGGCAATGTCGCCGAGCAGCGAGCGGAACGACTTGCCGTCGCTGAGGGCGCCACGAAAGGCGGAGCTGATCGCGCGCGCGACGCCGTCGGCAAGATCGCCAATGCGTTCGAGTTCCAGCGACACGCTGCCCAGCTCGTCGGACCAGTCGTCGCCAAACAGATTACCGGCCATCGGGAAACCGCTCCATCAATGCGTTGAGATCGTTGCGGGCAAGTGGCCCGCTGCGGGTGCCCACCACAGCGCCCCAGGCCGCCGCCAGCTCGCGCGGGGTCAAAGCCCAGAAATCTCTGGCCGGCAGGCGCAGCACGCCCAGGCCGAACTGCATCGCCGCATCCCAGGGAAATGGCGTCATCATGCGTCTCCAAAGGTCGCCTTGAGCAGGCGCACGGCGATCTCGGCAGCCCCTTTGAGGCCACACTCAATGCTCAACCGCGCCAGATCATCATCACTGACGGCATTGCCACCGCCGCGCAGGCCCGCGCCCAGAATGGCCGTCAGGTCGCGCGCCGAGACCCGGCCGCTGGCAAACCGCTCGGCAAGGCCGACCAGGTCGCCGGTCTGCAGCCGGCTCTCCAGTTCGGCCAGGGCCCCCAGTGTCAGGCACAGCGTCAGTGTTTCGCCACCAATGGCAGCGTCGATTTCCCCGCGTTGGGCAATCGCCATTTTCTTGGTCCTCCGATGTTGAAGGCCCCCTCACCCGCTCCTGCGGAGCGATCGCTCCCCAAAGGGAGAGGTGAAGAAAGCAGATGGGCCGGGCGCCCCCTCACCTCTCCCTGGAGAAGTGATCGGCGCACCGCGCCGGTTGAGGGGCTCTTGCTCTCCGTGCCGGCCGGTGCCGGCGACCTGCCTAGAGCGCGGTAAAGCTGATGGCACCGGCGCTTTCGAGCGCCAGGTCGAATGTCACCTCCCCGGCGTGGTCGCCGGAGAACTCCAGCGCCACGATCTGGAAGGGGCCCCGCACCGTGCCGAAATCGGGCAGGATCAGCTGCCAGTCGCGAAGCGTGCCGGCAAAGAACAGCGCACGGATCTGGGCATCGGAGGCTGCGTCCTTGAACACGCCCGATCCCGATACCGAAGCGCGCTTGACGCCGCCGCCGGCCAGCAATTCGCGCCAGCGGCCGGCGCTTTCCTGGTCGGTGGTGTCGACGCTGGCCGCATTGAACGCCAGTGCCCGCGTCCGCAGGCCCGCGACGGTGAGAAAACTGCCCGACCCGGTCTGGTCGAGCTTGAGCAGCATGTTGCTGCCGCTTTGAGCGGCCATGATTCTGGTCCTTTCAAGAATGGGGCACAAGACGATCCGCGGCCGGGATCCGCCCGCCCCTTGAGGGAGAGGGGGCTTTTTCGCGTCCAGCGAAAAAGCGGGTGAGGGGTTGTGCGCCCGCCCATGCCGGGATGTGTGAAGAAGGCCCCCCTCATCCGCTCCTTCGGGGCACCTTCTCCCTCAAGGGGAGAAGGGAAGCTCGCTCAGCACCCGGATCGCCACCGCTGCCCGGGCGAGGCCCGTCGCGTCGTCGATCACGGTGTCCGTCCGCACATGGCCGATATGGCTGAGCAGCAATCCCGGCGCGCTCAGATCCAGCGCAACGGCAACCACCCGGTCAGCCATGTCGAGCGCCCGCCGGCGGCTGGGCTGGTCGCCCCAGCAGTGCAACTGCAGGCGATGTTCCAGCCCCGGTGCAAGGTCGCCATCGCGGCTGAGCACATCGTGCCGGGCGATCACCACATAGGGAGGGGCCCGCCCCTTGGGCGCCGCATCGAACACGCCATCGGCACCGGTAATCGCCAGCAATTGCGGATCGGTCCTGAGGGCCGAAACATAGGCGGCCTGCAACAGGGTAATGGGATGCATGAGCTACCCCGTGAAGCTGGTTTCGCTGCAGGTGCAGCTGAGATAGGCCTTGCGGCCATTGAGGTCGGCGGCGGTGACCACGTCGAGGTTCCGCCCGCGATAGAAAATGCGGTCACCCGGGCGCAGATCGGTGCGAAAGCGCAGTACCACCGCGTGGGAAATTTCCACGGCGCGGCCATCGGCACTGGTGCCCTGGCGGCCGCGCAGGGAACGCACGCGCGCCCATACGCTGGTCAGCGGAACATAGACGATGTCGTGTCCGCCGCCCGGCTGGCTGCTCATGTCGCGCCGTTTGAGCTGCACCCGGTCGGTCAGCGTGCCGATGGGCGGCGGCCGCTCGTTCACAGCCGCACCCGTTTGTGGCCGGCCACCAGACGGTCAAATCCGCTCGGCACCACCGCGCCCGATCCGGCCACGATCACCGCATCGCGATGCTCATG
>TARA_R110002124_G_scaffold35504_2_pt1 | contig 13890 bp, 10 predicted proteins | sample TARA_R110002124 | Tara Oceans TARA_R110002124 (sample SAMEA4397445) | marine metagenome | biome: Polar Biome; feature: [SRF] surface water layer (ENVO:00010504); material: water (ENVO:00002006), including particulate matter (ENVO:01000060) such as... | depth 5 m | reverse complement strand
CGTCGCACTGTCAAAACTGATTAATCGACTCACCGAATAGATTCGAATTCGATCTAAATTCAGACGACAATGCGATTCATATGGTGCAACAGCAGTTCTTTCTGATGTGCTATTTCAACCCGATCTTCCGATTTACAGGCTTCCTCCAGATGAGAAGCAAGCTCGGAAAGCTCATCAAATCCATAGCCGGCACCGGCCCCTTTGAGCTGATGGGCCATTGTTTGAAGCGGAGCGATCTGGTCAGTACTCACGGCCTGACTCAAAAGTTGTTTCTTCTCCTCGATCCCATCGACGAACATTTCAATCAGTTCCTGGAAATCTTCATCATCACAATATGCCGATCGGACCGGGGTGTTTGCTAAGGCGTCTAACATATTAAAGGTACTCCTATTTATTCAGGGTCCCAAATTATTATTTTTAAGGGTTTCATTTGCGTTTCGGAACTTCTTACAGGCGGGCGACAGCACCAGTTCCAATTTGCACGTATACAATTAATAGTTTGGCAGAATGCGCGTGCTGCAAAAAAGGTTCATTTATCCAATTTACAGGTGATGTAAAACGGGCAGAAGAAATGAATGTACTGATTAAGAGTGATTTGCCGATACGAGAACTATTCAAACTAACTCTATACACACGATTTACAGAGCACATGGAAATGCACATCGGAACACGCACCAGCCGTCTGATATTGACTCAATACGGGTTCTTCTCTTATACACCACCGGTGATTCCTAACATTCCCCACAGAGGGGTTTGAGTTGATCCCTGAGTCAGGTCATTCCTGAACTGAGACTGATTTACAGCAAATATCAGAATCAGACCTGTTTGAGCTAAATCCTTAAATCCATTCTCTTTAGTTCTAGATTAATATTACCCTGCCATGCGATTGTTACAGCGCTATGTTCTCTTCGAATTATTGCGCGTTTTTACACTCATGATTACAGTGCTGACCGTCCTGCTGGTATTTGTTGGCGCGTTCCAACAGGCAACCAGCCAGGGTCTGGGTGTAATTCTGGTTTTAAAGATCCTGCCTTTCATCGTCCCCAGCATGCTCCCCTTCACGATTCCAGCGACTCTGTTGCTGACCGTCTGCGTAGTTTATGGTCGCATTGCCGGAGACCAGGAAATCACGGCCGCTAAAGCGGCGGGGATCAATGTGCTCTCTCTCCTCTGGCCTTCTTTTATTCTGGGAGGTTTTTTGAGCCTGGGTTCCCTGATTTTGAGCGACCAGATTATTCCCTGGGCAGAAAAAAATATCGAGAACACCATCGCCTGCGAACTCGAAACCATCTTCCTGGAAAAACTGCGGTCACAAAATCAGATTCATGACCCGACCAGTGGAATCTCCATCACTGTTATGGGTGTACGCAACAAGACTTTACTCGTCCCCACGTTTCGGTACTCGCCTCCCAACAAGAAACCCGTCCATCTTCAGGCGGAAGAAGCAACCCTGGAATTTGATCTCACCAATCAGCAGGTCATTCTGCACATTTCCAAGGGGCATATCGACTTCCCGGGAAAACCACGCTTCTTTGTCGAAAAAGATACGTTTCCATTCCCCCTTCCCAGCCAGACCACCATGGCCAAACCGAGACACATGAGTGTGAAATCCATCAAATCCGAACTCGTTGATCTCAGCGAGAAAAAAAATGAGTTCGAGTTCCAGCGCGATATCGAAGTTGCCATGCTTCTGGCTCTGGGTGATTTTGAACACTTTCAATCACCGGAAGTCAACACCGATCTCCCACAGAATCAGTTCCAGGAAAAACGACAGAACAAACTCAAGACGGCCCTCTCCAGCCGCTTCGCCTTAAGCTGCAGTTGCTTCTTCTTTGTTCTTGTAGGCTGCCCCTTTTCCATTGCCCAGGCACGCCGACAGTTTCTGACCAGCTTCTTTCTGGTATTCCTGCCGATTCTGCTCTTTTATTACCCCATCGTTCTGCTGGCAATCAACCTTGCCAAACAGGGAAAAATAGAACCAACCTGGTCCCTCTGGGCAGGCAATGCTGGTCTGCTGATCGTCGCCATTCACATGCTGCGAAAAGTACTGCGAAATTAAGAACCGGTAGAGTCGGCACTTCGCTTCTTTCGATCCCAGTCTGAGAAAAAAGTCGTCAACCGTCGCGTTTCGCCAAAGATATAAATCGCAGCCGAGATATGTCCCGCATCCAGCCAGACCAGTTCCGGCTTCTTGCCCATCGACTCCCATAAAGCCACCGCGCTTTTCGGGGGGAGAATCTCATCATGTTTGGCAGCGACCATCAATACATCACGATCCTGCAGCAGTTTGCCATACGTATGCGGATCCACGGGGGACATGATTTCCAGGAATGACTCAAATGTGCCCCCGTTATCCAGCCAATGTTGACGAAACCGTTTTGCATCCTTATGCGGATTTTCCCAGATGCCCAGCGCCAGATTGCCGCCGCCAAGGTAAATGGCCACTTTCCTGAACCGCGGCTCTGCTTCTGCTGACAGCGCCGACATGATGCCTCCCAGACTGATGCCGGTCACTCCCAGTCGCTCTGCGTCCACTTCCTGACGGCTCGCCAGCCACGCCGCGGCCCGCCGGATATCCAGTACTGCCTGGGTCATTCCCTCCGCCGTATGCTCAGGCACAAACGAGATCATCCGCCGCCGACTCTGGGCTCCTGAACCCCGTCGCGCAGCATAATAAGGCATTTTGATGGTCAGCGCTGCTATCCCCTGCCGCGCCAGTGAATTCGCTGACATCTCAGACAACTCAAATCCGCCCCCCAGAATATGCAGACACACACACGCAGGAAACGGACCCGGACCTTCCGGCTGATAATAATGACCGTGCACCGTATTGTTTTCCTTCACATCCGTTTTCACTGGAGAAGGAAATGTGACATCATACACTTTGACCGGACCACTCATCCGCTTAAATTCACAGGTAAACGGAAACGAGTGAGGCTCCAGATGAAACCGTGCAGGAACCTGATCCTCCTTCTCTGTTGTCGTGAAATGAACCTCCCCCTGCTCCGGGATGTCTACGAACTGCGAATCCGCGGCTTTCGATTCGGCCCAACTCATTCCTGGCAGACTGACCAGACAGAGCAAAACAGAACAGGTAATCGACAGACGTCGTTCCAATGAGAGGTGAAGTACACAATCCATATCAGATAAACTTCCGCTTCACAGTGAGATAAAGAACGGCCACTGGTTCCTTTCAGTGACTCTATATTTGATTGAACGTATTTTAGGAGAATGACAGCCAGGAATGTAGACTGATTTGAAAGAGAATTCCCTGGCGACCGGAAAACAGGTAAAAACTTTGTCCCGCTTCAAATAACCGGACCGGAATGCCGTTGAAGCCGCCTTTTGCTTCCCCGGTAATCTGTTCTCGACCTGCTCTGTGCTGTCGGGTAGCGAATCTAAAGTATTTGCCGCTGTTTCTGTCGTGGCTCTGGAACCGAAAAATGCTGTAAATACAGGGAGTTGGAGCAATAAATTGTTCTGAGAACAGAATTTCGGTAAACAGAGTAAATTGACTCCGGAGGATCTGCTGATAATAATAAGAGAGGAGCAGAACGATTTTCTTCCAAATTGATTGATCATTCTGTTCCGAAATGACGTATTAAAAGAAACGTACTACTGAAGACACGGGGGCGATCGGATTCGACTGGTTCACCGTATGTTAAGGTGGCGTGCCGTGGTTGATCAGTTGGCCACGTAAAAAGCTGATCACAACATAATTGCAAACAAGCAATTTTCAATGGCTGCTTAATAAAAGCAACCCCGGCTTAGGAATCTCTGTCTGAGGAGTCCGACAGCTGGTCACAAAATCAGACTGGTATCAGATCAATGTCCGCTCCGTCTGATACGAGATTCGTGGTGGACTGGTTTCCAACAGGCTCTGTTTATCGTGCCCGAAGAAACGAGACTCAAACGATAAAATATGCACGTAGAGGCTTTAGCTGAGGGTTCACAGGACGCGGGTTCAATTCCCGCCGCCTCCACTTAAAGGCCACTTGCCAGAATTGGTAAGTGGCCTTTTTCATTTGGGTTACAGAATTCAGCTGTCCCAAAACTGCTGTCCCAAACCCCCATTTTTGAGCAAATGTCCGACTTAATGTCCGATTAATTGTCCGATAAGGGGCTTTTCCAGGTCCGATTTCACGCCTATTCTTGCTTATCGGACACTGCCTCCATCTTCAAGTGGGACAAAAAAGGAACGCCATGGCTACCAGAACAGGCCGTCTGACCAGGCCGGATCGCTCGGGACAATACGCACGCCAGCTCGGCTGGAAACTCAATTCACGGCAACAGAAAATCCAACACAAATTCCGTCTGGGAACAGACCGGCGGGAAGCAGAAAGTCGTGACGAACTGCTCCGTCAGTTGTGGGAGCGGATCGAAGCGGAAGCGGGCCAGCGCGCAGCCCTCTGGGATGACTACACTCTGGAAATCGCCAAAGCGGTCGCCAGGGGAGTCGGCCGGATTCCCCTGCCCCCGCTGACAGAAGAGGAACCGGCAGCCAGTTATGCCCAACGGCTGCAGACAACCCAGGACCGGCTGCCGTTCCTGAAATTCCAACCGACCGATGAACAGCGTTATGCCGCAGGGATCGGAGAACGCGCCATTCAACTGAAAGACATCGTGTTAAGGGGAGATCCAGCAGATTATTTCCAATCGTATCTGGAAAAGAAAGTGCTCTCGCCTCCCCTGCAGCCGACCAGTGAAACGGGCATCGTGGCCTATGATTACCAGCCCATGCCCTTGCGACAGCCTGCAGGCTCCCCTCCGCCCCCGGTTCGTGAAGACAAGGCAACACTGCACCAGGCCCTGGACAGCTACGAAGCCTGGATCAGGGAACATTATTTTGATATCGACCTCAATGACATTACCGAGCACGCGCATACCAAAATCGGCCAGGTGCGAACATTCAAAACCCGACACGAAGACCTTCCCCTGCATAAAATCGACTACAACCAGATCGAAGGCATGTATCGCTTCTGGCGACAGCGTCCCCTCAAAGCAACCCACGATCGCAGCCAGGTCCGGATCAGCCGCCATTCGATCCGCCACTACATCGGTGAACTGCATCGTTTCTTCAAATGGCTGCATCGCTCCTCAGAATTCAGCTGGCGCAAGCCTGAAGATTTTAACGACATTGATCGCCGCATCCCCCAGGATACAGAAATGGTCAAGCAGCGGATCCGCAATGTGGATACCTTTCGACTGGAAGAACTGCAGTTGCTGAATCGGTATGCCACTCCCATCGAACGCCTTTACCTGCTGCTGGGACTGAACTGCGGATTCGGGGCCAAGGAGATTGCAACACTGACCATCGGTGAAGTCTTTCTGCATCAGGCACTGGCTGCCGACGAACAGGAAATGTTCGATTTCCCATCCAGCACCGCCGACTCATTCCTCTCCCTGGTCCGCAACAAAACAACCATCGTGGGCAAGTACCTGCTGTTCGAACAAACCACAAAGATGCTGGAATGGAGCCTGGCACGGCGTCTGAAACAGCCGAACCCTGCACCGGAAGAGCGTCTGCTCCTCACCAGTAAAGGCAACCCCCTGGATCAACGCAGTCCCAATGGCAACCCTTCGCGGCAGATTCCCAATGCGTTTGCCCGTCTCAAAAAACGCATCCGCGATGACCAGAATGAAATCAGTGATCTGCCCTTCAAGTGCCTGCGCAAGACAGCCGGCGACCTGATTCGCCGCTATTCGGACGGAGAAATTTCAGGAGTGTTCCTGCTGCATGGCCAGCCCGTCAAAGCAGACAAGCTCTCTGATGTTTACACCAACCGCCCGTTCGGGAAAGTGTACCAGGCCATCCGCAAAGTCGAAGCCTACCTGCAACCTGTGTTTGCCGAAGTCCCCGGCGATCCCACCCAGCGTCAACCGCAAGCCTACACAACACGCAAAGCAGTCGACCAGATCCGGGAACTACACCAGCAGGGTGCTTCCGTGCGTGAGATCGCAGAAGCTACTGGAAAATCACGCATGACGGTACATCGTCACTTGAATCAACATTAAGGGGCCTTATAGATTCTGCGAATCACATTTACGGACAAGAATTGTTTCCTTTCAGGTCAGGTCATTTTCAAAGATCACCAAACCGGATTTGACAGGTTGTGTTTTCATAGTCTGCTACGACAGAAAAAAAAGAAACCAGCCATCAATCTATGACCATTGATGGCTGGTTATTTTCAGGGCCCTCACTAGCCCCGCGTTCTCTGGAGACTCTATTTGCCGTAACAACTCAAAAGGTTGGCATTACAGGATTGCGGGTAGCTCTGCCTGATTACTCCCTCAATCAGTCCATCCGTCACAATCTGGTTCCCGCGATAATATTGTTTATGAAATAGCGGGACACCGGCGGCATCACACTCATCTCTGATGGAACGCACCCATTTGGGGTTCATTGCAGTCCGTTTCTCCCGATGTGCCTGCTCACATCCGGTAATGATCCAGTCCAGCTTGGCTATCGCTTTCCCGAAACTGACGGGACCGAGTAATGGCTCGGCTGAAACAAATCGAACCCGGGCAGGTATTTTAGAAAGTGTCTGAATTCGCTTCATATTCTTCTGCAGCTCTACCGTTACCCCCAGCCACACATTGGGGTACCCTGTTCCCCAGTTTTCAGTCAATCGATCTTTGATCATTTCCGGGCGTTTTGTGAGAATCAGCCAGTCTAAAGCATCACAGCTTCGAATGACCTCCCATGCCGCGGGTCGCCAGTCATCGGCTTCCGGATGAAAAAAATCGGATAGTGAGCAGGTAAATACTTTATTAACTGAGCCTGCGATTTTAGCTTTACGATTCCATTTTCGGGGATTGTTCCAGGTAGCCGGCTTTGTACGTATCGGACCTGCAAAAGGTTTCGCAACTCCGGACCGGCGTAAGACGCGTCCGATGTAACAGTGTCGACAACCTTCCGAGACTTTGTGACAGGCCTTCCAGGGGTTCCAGGTGTGATCTGTCCAGCCAATTTTAGAATTTTCCATGTTCCTCTACTTCCAACAAAATGATTAGGATTGAGTAGAAATGGCAACAAGAAGTGTGCTGCCAATGCGAGGTACAGAATCTCTTTTCAGAGAGAATCAAGGCGAAGTAAGAGGTAAGCAAACGGTATCAGACCGTTTGCGCTGGAAGCCTTAAAACAGGATTTTCCAGAAACGCCCTGCTTCTGATTCAGAAAGCGGCATAGTGAGTGAGTAACCAGACAGTAAAATCTGGAAGCCGAGTCGAATTGAGCTCAATTCGTCGGGAAAGTTTTCGACACCAAACAGATCACAATCCGCAACTTGCAGTGTTCGTGCTGGAAAGCTGATCTCTGTTAATACGTCTCGAAACTTCGCGTAAATCATATCGAACCTTTGCAAATCGATCCGGCTCGATGGTTTATTTCCCGTCCGGAGAGCATTTCGGTTCAATGTATGATACGAACCTTAATTTGATTAAGTTTATAAATAATAGATTGTCGACGACAATATTTCTACAAAATTATTCATATTCCTGAAAATCAATCCCTGACCTTGAGATTGATAACACTGGATCTGTATTTAGCCTGCTTCAATAAGTTGGAAAATAAACCAGGTTTCCGGGTCTACTCCTCGTCGCGGTCTCCCTGGTACCTCTTGAAATTCTCCGCCTGCTCAAAAATCTCCTGATACACCTCGTCGCGGTCGATCGGGGGATAGCCGTTATTGGCCAGCAGAATGATCAGATCCACCTTGAGCTCGGCTTTGATGTCATCGCGCTGGCTCCAGTCGGTGTAGCGGGCCTTATCGTCGACGATCAGCTTGACCTCTTTCGCCAGATGCAGCAGCTTGTCATCTGGATATGAGAAATCGTATTTCACCGTCAGGGCTTTCAGAATGTCGTAAAACGCCTTCTCTTCGAAGTCGATGCCCAGGTCGGCGTAAGAACCCATTTCCTTCTGCATCTCGTAATACATCTTGATGATCTCTTCCGTGAAATCATCCAGCACTTCGCTGCGGAGCGTGTCGTCTTCGTTACGGTCGTTGTATTTTTCGACCAGCGCCTGGAACTGCTGCGAGAAATCCACGCCTTTGATTTTGTTGACCTTTTTGAATTCGTCAATCGCTTTGGTCAACAGTTTCTGCAGCAGCTTGATGCGGGTGTTGGGGAGCTAGATCTTCTCGATCTTGGCCAGGTAGTCGGGATCGAAAATATCGACCTGCTTTGCATTCTCCTGCCCAAGCTTGAAGATCCCTTCGACCCCTTCACTCTCGATGGCCTCGGCTATCATCTGCTGCACGCGGGCGTTCATCTGGGCCAGGTCGGGGGCGTCCCCCTTCGTCAGTTTGAAGATGATCGAACGGATCGCCAGGTAAAAATGCACGTGGTCCCGTTCATCCTGGTTAAGTTCCTCCGAACCGACGCAGATGTCATAGGCGGCTTTCATCCGCTTGGCCAGGAACATGAACCGTTTTTCCAGCTGTTCGGTCAACTGCACATACTCGGCCGCCTTGTTCAGGCAGAGTTAGCTCACATTCTTTCCCTGTTTTGCTTTCGTTCAGATCGACATCAGGGTATGCTGTTAATTTCCAAGGGTTTAGGCCAAACAGTCCCTCGGAAGCAACGATCCAGTCTGAGAATCTCCCATATGACGATCAACAAGAAATCACTCAGCGAGCGGGATATCTGCTCCAAGTACATTACGCCTGCCTTGAACATTGCCGGATGAGATCTGCAGACACAGGTAAGGACAAGCTATGAAAACATCCCTGGCTACTGCAAAAGCAAGAATCTAGCAGAGATCACCAAACAAGGTTTCGTCCTCACGCCTGGTCGCTAAGTCGGAGCCGAAGAGGTGGAGGACTTGACCCACGAGTTAGCTACTCAATTTCACTAGTCCGAAAAAGACAGCAACAAACTCATTTGTGCCTTCGCGATGTAACACCAATATTTCAACATTTAGTCAGTTCCGTAGAAGATAATGTCAGACATCAAAAATATCGATGACGTACGAGGAAAAGTCGACTTCGCGGTCATTACGATTAGAACCGACGAGTACAAAGCTGTTTTAGATCGAGTACCAAATTTAAAAATCGTTACCAAAGGTCGGTGGCTCTACCAATACGGCACAATAGAAAACGTCGACGATAAACCGGTTAACATTGCTATTGCCAGAACACCTGGACAAGGTCATGCACCTGCACAACAGGTCGCAAATAATATGATTGTTGACTTAAAGCCAAAATGGGTCGTCTTAGCTGGCATTGCCGGCGCGTTTCCGAACGACGACTTCTCGCTGGGGGACGTTGTTCTGGCTTCTCGCGTCGTTGACTTTGCAGTGCAAGCGGCGATTGATGGCGGAACAACGGAATATGCGACTGGTGGTGGGCTTGCCCATAGAGATGTACAGAACATTTTGACTGTTCTTCCAAGTCTAGAAAGTATGCTAGGCGACTGGAACACTGCGGAAAAGTTAGGGTTAATCAAGCCTAATTTTGAGCTTCCTGTGTCGGAGGATGATACTCGGATTTATGGCGAACACTCACATCGAGTCGAAATTTTAAAGTCAATTCGGCGAAACTTCGCCACAAACAGATTACCAAAATTCCAGGACGCATGCTTGGGGACGTCAAACACATTGGTCAAAGACTCAGCTCTGGTCTCTCAGTTCAAAAAAGTGGCGAGACAGGTCGAGTTGGTAGAAATGGAGGCAGGCGGTGTCTTCTGGGCCTGCCACGATCACCAGCTACCTCTCCTGTGCGTGCGCGGCATAAGTGATGTGGTTGGCTTTAAACGCGGTGCAGATTGGACAGAATTTGCGTGCAACTCTGCTGCCGCATTTTTTGTTGCAGCTGTGAAAAATTTGTCCCTTGACATATGGGGGATAACCTTAGAGCAAAGAGAACGCCTGGAGCCAATAGAGCAAGAATCGGAAGCTCTCTTAACCGCTCCGACAAAAGAGATTGAAGTCGCAGACTTACGAGCCGAAATGCTCAATATTTCTGACTGGCTATTACGATACGATCTCGACGATGAAGAACGTATTACTCTCAGTGTTCAAGATGAGCTCAGCAAGCTTAATTCTGAACATAAAGTATCAATTTTACTTGGGAAACCAGGAAGCGGTAAGACGTGCCTGTTGGCGCGCATTGGGAATAAATATATTGAGCAAGGGTATGCCGTATTCGCAATCAAAGCGGATTTGTTTCCGCACGACAAGTCATTTGACGAGTGGGGAAATGACGAGTTACGTTCCGGTTTGACCTTTCATGACCTAATGCAAACTGTATCAGCCCGAGAGACTGTTGTAATATTGGTAGACCAGCTAGATGCTTTGGCAAATACAGTCGATCTAACGTCGTCTAGGTTGAATGAATTAATCATTTTTATCGAGAGGTGTAGCAAACTTCCGAACGTTCATGTTATCACTTCCTGTAGGAAATTTGATTTTACGTATGACCCACGTTTCCGTAGAATGAACCCGCGAACTTTCTCTCTTGATCTGCCAACATGGGATGAAGCCAGTCAGAAGCTGCGGGATTCAGGTATAAACCCGGATCAAATCCAACCAAAGTTAAGGGAGCTTCTTCGTACACCGCAGTACCTGTCAATGTTCCTGCGTTTAAGATCTGTTTCTGGATTGCGAGATTTTGAATCTTACTCTGAGATGTTGGGAGAGTTTTGGAATGCCATTGTTAATAAAAAAGAGGAAATAGATTTCGTAAATCAATTAACACAAATACTCGTCGAGACAGAATCTATTTGGGCCCCGATGGCCGAATTAGAAAGAGCTGAGTCGATTGTCACCAAGTTATGTTCCGATGGACTTTTAGATCGTCAGAATAACCGACTCAGATTCTCGCACCAAACTATTCAAGAGTACGCGGTGGCAAGGATGTTCGCCGAAGCAAATGCTTCCTTGTCAGAATTCGTTCTGAAACACCAAGACACGATCTTCAAACGTCCAACGATTTGGGCTGTTCTAAACTATCTCAGGGATAACGCCAAGGAGAAATATACTTCAGAGATCAATGCAATTCTAAATGCTCAACCGCGCTCACATATAAAATTTCTTCTTGTCGATTTTATTTGTCGTCAACCTGATCCGTGCGAACATGAAATCACCATCATAGGCGACTGGCTCGGCGATGAAGAACTACTACTGAGAATTCTCAGTAGAATTAATAACAATCATGCTTGGTTTGAAGCGCTAAGGCATTCACATCTACCGAGCATTATGAGCAATCCTAAAATTGAGCAATGGCCATTGATTTCAGTTCTTTCTAATGCCTGGACGCTTGACTGGGACGCTGCCTTCAGCCTTATTAAAGGATACTGGGCGAAACACTTCGAATTTGATGGCATGACACTGCGGGCCATGGAACATTGCGGCAAATGGACGTCAGAGGTCGTTTCTCTCGTAGAACGAGTAGCAACACGAGTCAAGCAAAACCACGGACACAACTATCAGCTCGAAAGCATAGTCGGGGTTATGTCTGTCGAAGTACCAGGGGATGCTGCGCGACTCGCTGCTCGAGTTATTTCCACACCAACTGAGACGCAACCAGAGTCAAAGGATCGGCACAATAGTCCGCTAGAATCACGTGACGGATGGTACGACTTGGAAGAAATCGCCAAGGCAGCACCTGCAGTTTTCCTAAATGAGATCACTCCGTGGCTTGTGGCAACTGCTCAAGAATTTCATAACGGGTACAATGGCTCGACTTTGGCGCATTACGTTGGCAGTTGCTGGTCGTTGGATGACCGAGACTATCATCCTAAAACTCCAATAATTACTGCAATTCAAACATGCGTCGATATCGTTTCAAAAGAGAATCCCGAGAATTTCGTGAGTCTGTTCCGGCGACATTGGCAATCGGAAAATGCCATAGTACATCGCATCTTTATCAACGGATTGATGAATATTGTCAGCGAATGTACTGATGACGTCTTCGATTATTTAATGAGTGACGATCGACGATTTACAGTTGGCCAGTATGGTGACACTCAAGAGTCACAGTCGGTTCAACTAATCACACAGCTATTTCATCACTTGAATGACAGCCAAAAAGAGCAGCTCATCGACAAAATTCGCGGTTGGAGTAAATACAAATCAAAAATTGAACCATGTGAATCTCAACAAGAGTGGGATCGAGAGTCTCGACTGCACATCCTTGATGCAATTCCACAGGAATTTCGGCCCAGTTCCCTTTCTCAATTAATTGAAAAAGAAAAAACGGATTTGCCAAATTGGAACCGAGAACTCATCAGGAGCCATTACGGCCTTGTAAAAGTTATTCCCCCCATAGAGAAAGGAGAGATGGAAACCGCAAATGACGATGAATTAGTTGATGCGTTCTGTAAGCGGAAATCTGATCCATATGAACGTCATCAAGTAGAAGGTGGCTACGAAGAACAAGGAGGCGGCGAAGCTGCAGCAGAGGAGCTATCCAAACTCGCTAAAACCAACCCATTGCGAGCTGCGTATATCATTGAGATGCTGGTCTCAAAAAACCTAACTACGAATATAGCCCGTGCTATTCGAGGATTTTCAGGAACTGAGGATCGTGAACTCTTCTTCTCACTAGTTAAGAATATCAGTTCCGCTTGCGATGAGAGTGAAGCTTTTCGATCTTCCAGTTCTGATGTCTTACGGTCGCTCTGTGATGATAATGGTCTGCCAGAGGAAATCATTGCACTGTTGGAATCATGGCTCGCTAAACCATGGGACACGTCTCGTTCGACCCTTGACGACGGGAATAGGGAAGAGTGGAAACCGGAACAAAGCATTCTTTGGACGAGTCAACGCCTAGTAACCATTGATACAGACAATTCGTACTATACTCTCATTGCCTTAACTCAAAGCCTACTTAGCAAAAACAATCCGCAGGGTGATCGGTGGATCGCATTGCTTTCTTCACATTTTGACCAAGAATTATCTTACAAAACGTGGCGAATATTCTGTGACAACCTTCGTTATGTTCGAGCGTCATACTGCTCGGAAGAAATGGGCAAGGAGCTCATTGCTAAATTGTTCGCAAAATTCCCCCAACTTGCATCTGAAATATTTGGCTGCAGGTTGCTTGCAATGCTTGCCAGATTTCTCGATCCTGAATTCCTCACAGCGATCCTCAACCGTCTTATTGGGTCGGACGACGAACACGACCAACAAGCAGGGGGAGAACTGCTAACGCTTTGTGCTTTATTGGACGAGACCCTAGAGTGGGGAACACTATTGCTCGACAGTTACCTATTCCAAAGCGAGAGCCCTCCTCCTGCTTTCCTGGTTGGAGTCGCGCACGCCGCATCAATTTTATGGGATGATTTAAACAAGCCGAAAGAATGCTCAAGAATCGTCGCTCAGGTAGTAGGCCATGGTAATGGAGATGCAACAAATGCTATTCAATCTTTGTTCATAAATGAGGTAGTATTACCTGCTGACGAACATACTGCGACCATCCTTAAGAAGCTATCGGATAAAATTGAAACGGTTAGCGGCAGATTGGCCGAAGGGGTATTGGGCCAACTTACCGATATTCTTCCTCATTTGAGAACCGAGATTTTAGACTTTGCTCAGCGTCTAGTCGAGACTCGCTTTGATGAACTTCGGCGTCGCGAATTCAACGCTTATGAAGTCGGGCCATATTTGGTCGAAATTGCAATGACTCTTCAACGCTTCGAAGATACACGATCAGCAGGACTAGACCTACTCGAAACACTTCTCAGTGCCGGTTTGGACGAAGCGACCAAAGCACTTAATGACGTTGATGCCGTGGACGAGGTTTCGCTAGAAAGTCCACGAAAGCCAAAGCGTCGAAGGAAACAGAAATGAAAGAAGTACAATAATTCGGAAGAATGATTCTGGGGGTATTCCGACGGATGAATCGGCCGATATGTAGAAGGTTTACTCGCAACTGCGCACTTACT
>TARA_R110002124_G_scaffold54438_5_pt1 | contig 13894 bp, 18 predicted proteins | sample TARA_R110002124 | Tara Oceans TARA_R110002124 (sample SAMEA4397445) | marine metagenome | biome: Polar Biome; feature: [SRF] surface water layer (ENVO:00010504); material: water (ENVO:00002006), including particulate matter (ENVO:01000060) such as... | depth 5 m | reverse complement strand
GAAGGTGTTTACTCTTTAAGAAACATTTTAAGCTTAAAAAACATAGATATTACTGATTTAGGTGATATTAACGGTATTGTATGGCGAAAAGACGGTAAACCAACGTTTAACCCCCCTGAAAAAGTAGTACCACGTGATAGGATGGACATAGATCTACCTGGATACGCGTGGGACCTACTACCATACGATAAATCCCCGTTAGATTTGTATAGAGCCCCCATGTGGCATGCAGAATATGATGAAACAAAGCGTTCTCCCTACGCAGCTATTCAAACTTCACTAGGCTGTCAGTTCGGATGTAACTTTTGCATGATTAATATACTAAACCGCAATGATAATGAAGAAATTGGTGTTGCTGGTAATTATAGTCTTATGAGACACTGGTCTCCAGAGTTTATTATTAAAGAATTTGATAAATTAGCGGCATTAGGTGTATATACTATAAAAATCACAGATGAACTGTTCTTATTCAATAAAAAATACTACGAACCTCTGTGTTTAGCTCTCAGTGAGCGTTCATATGTTGATAAATTAACAATGTGGGCTTATTCTAGGATTGATACAATAAGAAGGCCCGACCTTTTAACTACAGTTAGGGCTGCTGGTATTAAATGGTTAGCACTTGGCATAGAAAGTGGTGAAAAATCAGTAAGATTAGAGGTTGCGAAGGGTAAATTTGAGGAAGTAGATATACAAAAGGTTGTTAATCAGATACACGATGCAGGAATTAATGTAATGGGTAATTATATCTTTGGTTTACCTGGTGATACGCAAGAAAGTATGCAAAAGACACTACAACTTAGCAAAGATTTATGCACTATGGGGTGGAATGCTTATGCAGCAATGCCACTTCCTGGTAGTCAATTGTACAGAGATGCAATTGATAAGAATTATCAGCTACCGGCTACATATGAAGGCTATTCTTTCTTTGGTTATAACACTCTACCATCACAAACAGACCAATGTACAGCAGCTGAGATATTAAAATTCAGAGATGAAGCATATAAAGACTATCATACCTATGGCCCTTTCTTAAAATTAGTTAAAAATAAGTATGGACAAAAGCAAGTAGATAATATACTACAAATGACAAAGGTAAAATTAAAAAGAAAAATATATGAATAAGCAAGATTTAATAGATTTCGAAGAAAATATAGCTGATCAATTTAATAAATCAAAAATAAAGGCGCCTGTACACCTTTACTCAGGTAATGAAGAGGAAATGATATCTATTTTTAAAGATATTAAAAAAGATGATTGGGTTTTATGTACATGGCGTAGTCATTATCAGTGTCTCTTAAAAGGGGTACCAGAAGCGGATGTTAAGAAGGAAATTATGGAAGGTAGATCTATTTCTTTAAACTTTCCAGAATATAGAGTTGTTTCCTCTGCAATTGTTACCGGTGTATTACCTATTAGTGTAGGAATAGCCTTAGATATTAAAAGAAGTGGTGGTACAAATAAAGTATATTGTTTTGTAGGTGATATGACGTCTTTAACCGGTTCATTTAGTGAGTGTTTAAGATATTCAAAAGCATATAAGCTACCTATTAAATTTATAATCGAAGACAACAATAAGTCAGTATGTACTGATACAAAAGATACTTGGAATGTAAAAAAGCATCCTTATAATGGAGTAAATGATGATTACATTTATTATTATAAATATGAAACAAAATGGCCGCACGCAGGTGCAGGGCAAAGAGTACAATTTTAATTATGAAATATTTTGATGAATTAAAGCGATCTATGGAGATGTTAGCAGAGCATTCTGATACCTTATTTTTAGGTCAAGCAGTAGACTGCGCTGGTACAGCGATGTCAAATACACTTAAGGACGTTGCTGGGGATAAAAAACTAGAACTACCAGTTTGTGAAGACTTGCAAATGGGTATAACTAACGGGCTAGCACTCGCAGGAAAAATACCAGTAAGTATTTTTCCAAGATGGAATTTTTTATTGTTAGGGACAAATCAAATTGTAAATCATTTAGATAAATTTCCTATAATATCAAACTTCAAGACAAGAGCTATAATTAGAACAGGTATTGGTTCTGTCAGACCTCTACACCCACATCATCAACACACCGGTGATTTTACGGAAGCATTTAATAGTATGTGTAGTCATATAGAAGTTATACGTCTAGACGAGCCAGAAGATATTTTTCCAGCTTATACAAGGGCATTAACACGTAAAGACGGTAAATCAACAATATTAGTAGAATGGGGAGATTATTACAGCGAAAAATGAGTTATAACATACCACTAATGACAGATAATATCACGCGTAGTGATATAAACGAATTAATAGAATTTTTACAACAAGATCCTGTACCGCGTTTAACAAATGGTCCAAAAGTAGAAGAATTTGAAAAGCAATGGTCTAAATGGCTTGGAGTAAAGCATAGTGTTTTTGTAAACTCTGGCTCTAGTGCTAATTTTATAACCATGCAGCTATTACACTACATACACGGTGAATGTGAAATAATTGTTCCCCCGCTAACCTGGATATCAGATATAGCAAGTGTGCTTAATACCGGTCATAAACCAGTGTTTGTTGATATAAATTTATCAAATTTAAGCTTTCAACTAGATAAACTTGAAAAAGCTATTACATCTAAAACAAAAGCCATATTCTTAACACATGTTTTAGGTCTAAATGCACTTACTGATAGGTTAATTAAAATTTGTAAGGATAAAAATATTCTTTTAATTGAAGATGTTTGTGAATCTCATGGAGCGACATTTAAAAATAAAAAAGCCGGTTCATATGGTGATATAAGTAACTTTAGTTTCTATTTTGCACATCACATGTCAACAATAGAAGGCGGCATGGTATGTACAAATAATGATACATTTTATGATATACTACGGTTTAGTAGATCACATGGTATGTTGAGAGAATGTAAGAGTGAGGAATTTAAGAATACTATTAAAAAAGCTCATTCAGATCTTAATCCGGATTTTATCTTTTTAAATCCAGGTAATAATTTTAGGAGCACAGAGATAAACGCCGTGTTAGGTTTAGCTCAAATAAAGAATTTAGATGATAATAATGTAAAGCGTAAGGCTAATTTTGATTTCTTTATACAAAATCTAGATAAAAACAAATATATAACTAATCTTAATATAGAAGGTCAGTGTAATTATGCTTTTATTGTTATTATGAAGATAGCTGATATAAAGCAGCGTAATAATATAGAAAAAGTATTAAAAGATAACAATATTGAATTTAGAAGGGGGTTATCCGGAGGAGGTAACCAATTACGACAGCCATATATTGAAAAACACGCTCAAAAGATGGGTCGCTCATGGCAAGCTGGTATGTCAGATAAAGCATTGCAGCAAAGCTTTGCAAATACCGAACATGTACATAATTATAGTTGGTATATAGGTAATTATCCTACATTAGAAAAAAATAAAATTGATAACCTTTTGAAAATACTCAACAATGCTTAAAAAATACTTAATTGTATACAATATTTGTGAAATCGGGAGAAAAAATTGTGATTGGTATGTAAATTGTTTAAACAATCTACTTAAACTTGATCATAAACGCTTCCATATTGCGGTTAGTGGGTGTAGAATATCAGATGAAACTAAAGAAACCCTGTATAAAACGTTTAAAGGTAAGGTATCCTTTTGTTATACTGAGAATTTCTTATCAGTTAACATAACATTTAATAACACTGTCCTAAGAAGTGTTAAGTCTTATGGTAAGTTTGATGGTTATATATACTTTGATTCGGGTGTAGATATAGAAGCTAACACTAATCTTTTAAATGAAATAGAAAGCCGAGTTAATACTGATCAATATAGTATGATTAGTATTCAAACTGACACAGATCATGGCCATCACTGGTTTAAACATGATCATGTAAATAATCCGTACATAAAAGGTGAAGATTTTGTAATGCCCGTAGGTAAATGTTGTAATTTACACGTGTCTTATTTTTCAAATGAGCTATTAGAAGCATATGGTAGGTTAATTCCGGATATTTTTAACGCATATTGCACAGAATCTGTATTTTCTTTCTTAAATGCTGCCATAAACAAGCAGTGGGTTATACTAAAAGACATTATTTTAACACATATTAAAGAAAAAGACGGGGCTACTCTTAGTTATGATCATGTAGGCCCGCGTGGTCAGCCCTGGAACAACCTGTATGCTGTAGCTGACATGTCCAAAATTGTTGATGACCCTGAAGCAAAAGAGGTTGGTTTAGGATATGAAGAATTAGGCAAGGTACTTATGCATGATCCTGATTTATATACCGCTCAAGGACACGCAAAAAATAAAAATTTAAAAGAATACATCAAGAATAACTTATTCCTTAAACCTAATCAGCTAGATTATAATCATATATATAGCTCCTATACTCCTATAAAATGATATCGATAATTATTCCTACTAAAGATAGAACAGACAATCTTAAAGAGGTATTTAAGTCTCTTAACAAAACTACTCTCTACTCAAAAGAGGTAGAAGTTGTGTTGTATGTCGATTATGATGACAAAAACACAATAAATTTTTTAAAGAATGAAATTAATGATCATATCGGTGTAATAAAAACATCAGCTATTGTTGGTAAAACAAAAATAAAACTTGCTGATATGTACAACGAAGCATTTAAAAAATGTACAGGAGACATTATCATGTATTCCGCGGATGATGTGCGATTTAAGACCCAACATTGGGATGTGTTAGTAAACGAAGAATATAATCGCTATGCTGATAAGATTTGTTTGGTGTTTGGGCCTGATGGGATACAACCTATAGGTACTTTGGCTACTCATGGCTTTTTAAGTAGAGCAGCGATTGAAAAAATTGGGTATGTGCACCCAATCGGAATGGGATATAATTATTCTGATAACTGGTTAACATATATTTATAGAAAGCTTAACCGCCTATGTTACACTCCTGTATATTTTGAGCACTGTCACTGGGGTGTAGGTAAAGCCACATATGATAATACTTACAAAACAGGGTCTGATGCATCTCATGATGATAGTATTGATCTCTGGCGTAATAGCCTCGAGCAACGAGACAAGGATGTTGCGTCGTTGCAAGAGATAATTACTAACGGACCCGTTGGTAATTCAACAGAAAATAACCTTATTGAAACTGCTTACGGTTTAGATGCGAGAATAGAATGAAGCCAATATTACTATTAGGGGATTCTTGTATCGATAAATTTGTATACTGTAAATGTGAACGCCTTTGCCCAGAGGCGCCTATTCCTCTTCTAGATATTATTAAGACTACCACAAATAAAGGAATGGCGGGTAATGTATTTAAAAATTTAATCGCTCTCGGGTGTGAAGTTGAATTTTATACAAATACTAATTATAAAAAAGTAGTTAAAACAAGATATGTCGACCAAAAAACTAATCATATGTTTATAAGGATCGATACAAAAGCTAAATCCAATTCTACCTTTAAGGATGTTATATCTGACATAAATCTTAATAACTACTCCGCAGTAGTTATTTCCGACTATGATAAAGGTTATATAACAAAAGAAGATATTAAGTACATTAGTCAGCAACACCCAATAACTTTCTTAGATACAAAAAAGCATTTAGGTAAGTGGGCTGAAGAAGTAAAATTTATAAAAATTAATAGAGCAGAATATGAGTTATCATTACTTAATATTACTCGAAAACTAAAAAACAATATTATTACTACATTAGGTTCCGGTGGTGCAATATATAAAGATATACAGTACGATGTTAAAGATGTAGAAGTAAAAGATTTATCCGGAGCCGGTGATACTTTTCTCGCTGGACTTGTATGCACGTTTTTAAATACCCATGATATAAAACAAAGCATACAAGTTGCAAATGATTGTGCTACTTTTGTAGTACAGAGAAAGGGTGTTACAGTAACTAACAAACAAAATTTATGAAATTATATCGATATTCACAAGCATCACCACATAACATAGATGACGGGCCATACCGTAACTGTGTACCGCTTGGAATTGATGGGTTAGAAAAACATTGTACTATAGTTAATGACCCTGAAGAAGCAGATTATTTCCATATAGGTCAAATACGTGAAGATAGTACTGTTAAATTATATCAATCTGATGGTAGTGAGTTTGAATACTTTAAAGGTAATGAGCATCGACATATTGTTGATATGGAAGGTGAGGGGGGTTGGGATATACCTGAGTGGATGAGAAAATGTATCTTAACAACAATGGGACCTCTCAAAAAATACAAATATTATAAACTTTTTACAAGACCGTGTTTCTCTTCTCTTATGATTGATTGCTCAAAAGACGATAGACAGTTTGATTTTCCAGCTAAACCTGGGTTTGGATTTAGAGGGTGCTTAAATCACCCAACAAGGGAGATACTATTTAAAGCTCTAAAAGAACCAGACCTTGATACCAAGCGAATAAGACGTGAAGCTTACATGACCCCGGGGTGGTATGGACCAGCGCCTTCTAGATCTGAACCACATCTTATTTTTGAAGAATTAATGCTTAAACATCCCCTATCACTATGCCCTCGAGGAGCTGGAATAGCTTCAACCCGAGTTATAGAAACATGTTTTTATGGAAGAATTCCAGTTATAGTATCGGATGAAGATTTCTACCAAGTTGGGGAAGATATATATGATACTTCTTTTATGTTTAAAATAATTGGTAATTTATCACCAAAAGATATGGCAAATCAGCTTATATCAATATATAATACTAATATAGGTGAATTAAAAGACCGCGGTGATGCAGCTAAGCAATATTTTAATAAAGTAATAAAGAAATATTTTGATGATCCTACACTATTTTTTATAAACTGGCTAAAAAACAATGATTGATGATATAGAACAACTACTTACATCTGGTAAAATTTTTAACCCGGGGGCAAAGATATATGCTAATGTCGACAGAGTTTTAGATTACCTAGATAATAAAAACCCGGCACCGGTACTAGTAGAGGTTGATCCTAGTAATACTTGTAACCATGGATGTTATTTTTGTATATCATCATATATACATTTACCAGAATCAAAAGATCTCGAGACATATGATAAAACAGTAATGCCTAGAGATGTTCTTTTAGGAGCATGTAAGGATTTTGTTGATATGGGAGTTAGATCGATTAACTGGACAGGTGGTGGGGAGCCAACTATTAATAAACATTTAAAAGAAGCGATTACCTATATTGGTGAAAATTCTGATATAAAAATGGGTATTTTTACCAACGGTACGTTACTGGATAGATGGGAGTTATTTGATACAATGGTTGATCATATGACCTGGGTGAGATTCTCTATTGATGCTGGTACAGAAGAAACTTACAATAGTATAAGAAGAGCTAAAGGAAACCATGGTTGGACAAAAATGGTTGAAAATTTAAACACCCTTATCGAGGTTAATAATAAAAAAGATAAAAAGATAGGTATAGGGGTTGGCTTTGTTATAACACCTGATACCTGCCATGAAATAGTAGACTTTGCAAAATTCTTTGCAAACATAGATGTAGATTATTGTCAGTATAAACCTGAAATTGTTAATAGAGAAAGAGAAGATGGTGTTCAGCGAGATCTTGAGTTTTGGCAAAAGAATGTTGAACCGCAATTAGCAGCAGCTAAAGAAATTTTAGGTGATAAATTCCAAATTAATGGATATAAGTTAAGCGATCTTATAGAAGATACATCATTATATGGTCGTAATTATAAAAAGTGTATGGGTTCCCAAATACAACCTTGCGTAGGTGCTGACGGTAATGTATATGTATGTACTAATCACCGCGGATATAAGCAGTATAGTTATGGATCATTACACGATAAAAGCTTTAAAGAAATCTGGGATGATGTAGCTGCAAAAAAAGCAATAATGCATCAAATTGATGATGTAGAATGCTTTAAAAACTGTACACAGTTATGCAAACCTCATGAAAGTAATAAAGCAGTTTGGGATATACATAACTCATACAGTACAGCTACTGGTGAAGCAAAAGAAAAAGTTAAAGAAGAACTCTTGAAGTTACAAACCGACATAAAAGGTAAAATAATTCATAGTGAGTTTATATGATAATACTTAATAATGGTAGAGGTCAATTAGGAGAAGCTTTATCTCATTACATTAATAGTAATACTTTAGGTAAATTAAATGCTAAGATAAACCAAAAGTCAAATATTAATATTTACCATACTTGGTATATTGGTGCTAAGAATAATAGACAAGTTCAAAAAGAGTGTTTAAATAAATTTAAATTATTCGTTGATAATAATCATGACTCAAAAATAATTTTTACATCTACTTACTCGCAACAAAACAATTTATATAATTTATATAAACAAAAAGCAGAGGGGTATCTTTTATCAAATCACGATAACGGCTACGTAATTAAATTACCGGTATTAGTAGGGAAGGGTATTTGTCAAAAATTAAAAGATAACGAAACAACACCATATGGTAATATTGAGTTAATGACGTTACAAGAAGCTGCATCATCTATTATTAATATAGCTATAGTAAATACCTACATTAACAGAGTTTTCAGATTAAACGGTACTCATGTACCTGCTAAACTAGTACAAAAATTATTGCAATTTAATACTTAGATGTTAATATAAATTATGGTAGATTTTTCCAAAGCTGCTTCTTCCGTTATATCTGATTTTACACCTTATATAACGGATATACCAGACTTTCCTATTGATGGGGTAACCTTTAAAGATATTCAACCACTACTAGCTGATCCTAAAGCATTCAGACAAGCAATATTTGAAATGTTTTGCAAATTTGAAACCGATCTAGATTACTGGGTTGGAATTGATTCAAGAGGCTTTATTTTTGCATCTGGTTTATCTCATTATTCAAATAAAGGGTTAAAGCTTATTAGAAAAAAAGATAAACTACCACCACCGATAGAGTCTAAAACTTATGATCTTGAATATGGCACAGATACAATACAAATTCAACCTGGTAAAGGTAAAGTAATTATTGTTGATGATGTTTATGCAACTGGAGGTACGATGGATGCAGCGGAGCAACTATGTGTTGATGCGGGATATGATGTTATAGGTAAAGTAGTACTTATTGATTTAGCTTTTTTACACGGTCCTACAGATGTTAAAAGTGTTATAAAATATGAAGCCTGAAATTATAGAATATAAAGATCACCCAAAAGGATGGGGTAACGAAAGATGGGTAGTAAACAAAGAAAAATACTGCTTAAAGATTTTATCTTTTAATAAAGGTAGTACTTTTTCTATGCACTATCATATTAAAAAAGAAGAAACGTGGTATGTTGTTAAAGGTAATCTTGAATTATCATATTATGACTTAACTAATGCTACCCGAATTACACAGACAATTAAAGCAGGTACAGTTGTTGATATTAAACCTAATATACCACACAAGCTTATAGCGTTAGAAGATTCAGAAATTATAGAAGTTAGTACACAACATTTTGAATATGACAGTTACAGAGTTGAGCCAGGAGACAGTCAAAAGTAATATTAAGTTAACTTGTGGTTGTTTTGATATATTACACCGCGGACATGTACAGGGATTAAATGCTATCGCTGACGATGGACCGGGTTCTTTAACAGTTTTAATTAATAGCGATGAAAGTGTAAAGAGATTAAAAGGCGATACCCGGCCAATCAACAGTCAATATGATAGAAAGTATATATTAGAAAGTTTAACCGCGGTAGATAAAGTAATAATATTCGATACTGAGAATATTTCATCTCATCTCAATCTTCTTAAGCCTGAAATATTTTATAAATCAACAGACTATACAATGGATACTCTAAACAAGGAAGAGTTATATCAAATTAAAAGGAACAATATTGAAATTCGCTTTGTTCCTTTTGTTGATGGTTATAGCACTACAAATATAGTAAACCAAATAAACAATGAAACTAATAATTGATATAGACAACACAATCTGTGACACAAGCACCTCGAGTTACTTAGAGTCCAAACCTTATAAAAAATTAATAGAGCATTTTAATGAACTATATGATAAGGGATACCACTTAACATACTACACTGCAAGAGGTGGTAACTCCGGTATAGATTGGACATATGAAACATCTAAACAGCTTAAAGAGTGGGGTGTTAAATATAGTAAATTAATAATGCATAAACCATCATATGATTTATGGATTGATGATAGGTGTATTAATATTGATGATTATCGAGCTTCAGAAGGTATAGTTGAAAACAGCTAGTTATTTTATATAATAAAGTATGTTAATTGATCAAGGTGTTTATGACGGTAAGCTAATTCACGAGCGTTTTGCGTATAAGTTTTTTCGTAAAGACGTTTCTCCTTATGGTAATATTGTTGCTTTTAGAGCTCCAATGTATGTTGAAGATGCTTTAATTGACTTAGAAGATACTTTAAGTAATGACTATATTCATAGTCAAGATGCTATTAACTTTTGTTGGGAGATACCTGGCTTATGTCCACTAGGCGCTGTTGCATTTCAAAGACTTTTTAACACAGCAATTGCTAATATACTTGCTAGTTCTATCAATAAGAGTATTGTTGTCGAGGGTGATGATCTTTTAGTTCAAGATGAATTTACAGGTTCAGATAATAAAGTACAGACATCCGGTAAAGTAAGTGTATCAATTACATATTCAAAAGACAATGTTGCATTAGGTCATACCGGTATTAATATTATAGCTGGTGATAAGGCTCCTGGATTTGCATATTCTTCTAATTTAACTGATGAGCAAGTAAATTACTTTATTGAATCGGCTATTAATTACTTCAATAGTGAAGTAAAAGATGAGTTTATTGCAACTACTAAAATTATAGTATGAACTTTTTTCAGCTACAAAATAAATTATTTTACTCTAAAAAAACAAAATCTGAAGAATTAGACGTAGAGGGTAACCAGACTTTTATACCGTTTCTTCTTAATAGATGGTTATCATTTTATAATAATGATATGGCTGTTTTTGCAAACGATACATTAAATCGATTTAGCTCCATCTTTGACAATAAACAAGATACATATAATTTATATTATTATTTTATTCCGAGTTTAAAATGGAAAAGGATAAGTTATATAAAAAAGAAGAAAAAAGAAGAGGCAGATGCACTAGAAAATTTAAATCTTGTCGCTAAAAATAAAAACATTTCCACGCGCGAAATACTACAGTATGTTGAATTAAGTAAAAACCTTACTAAATAGCTGTATGGCTACAGCTAGTATTGATAATTTAGCACCCACCAGGAGTTTAATTGATTTAACAAATTCAGATAGAGGAGACTTTGGATTTGGGGACTATGAGTTAAGTTTTATTTTTGATGATATTCTTTTAATTGAATACATTGACGAAACGGAAGATGGTGATCTTAGTAGAAACGGTATTGTTATTCCTACCAATGCCCTAACAAAAGCATGGCGAAAAGGTAAGGTTGTTTTAGCAGGACCGGACGCAAAATATGCAAAAGAAGGCGACGTTGTCGTATTTCCCAATAATATGGGTGTTACAATTTCTGGAGTACATGTAACAGATAAAGGACCGGTCAAAAAAGGTATTTTTCTAAACGAAGAAAGAATGTTCGGCATTTGTAAGAAAAAAGATGTTAGTGCAGAAAGCAACATTTGATTCATTACTTTTAAATAATGTATGTGAAGTTAGATTTCCTCGTAGAATAATTTTAGCTGGTCAGGCACCTACGAGAAGAATGTTATGTACTATGTCTCAGACGCTACTTAATTCTATTAATGGTAGAATATCATTAAATTACTTCCCTCCCAAAGGACCTCCTAAACCTTATTTAGGACCGGACCATTTATCTGTTGGTTGGGATATTATAATGCAAGACTATAGAAATATTAATATGAATTCTTGCGACTTAATTCAGGAAATACCAGCAGATGACCAATTTTGGGAATATTTTAATGAGAACATATATCCAATGTCACCATCTCAAAAATTTAATTTTATGAATTCATGAACGTTTGTTTAGAAAAAATTACTGATGCCCTGAAACCGTTTCTATTAAGAGATGTTATAATTAAAACTGATAAAAAGGTTTTAAAAAAAGGCCTCTTAAAAATTTTCCAAATTAAACAATATTATATTAATTTTACTCTAGAATTTAACGGGTTAAATAAATCGTACGAAATACCCTACCCCTATTCAATAGAAATAAACGATGAGCAGAATCTAGCAATTCTTAATTATCATTTAAGCTCTTTTATACCTAAAAAGCAACTAAACAAAGTAAAGTGTTTAGATAACTCATCTAAATCTAAAATATACGACAACTTAATCTACATCTTGCCTTCTGAATAAAGTATAATATACTGTATTGTGGTAGGTGGGCTGTTAAAAGATTTTCCAGATGGATATACTCCAAACGCTTCTCAAGTAAAGCTTTTAAAAAATATTGATCAAGCTTTTCAAGACGGTTACAAGTTTGTTGTATGTAATGCTCCAACAGGTTCCGGAAAGAGTTTTATATCAAAAACTCTTGCAAATGCCTCTGCAGAACCATCACAGGACTTTAAAGACTTAATAACATCTTATACTGCTTTCAAAATTGATCAAACTGGGACCTATACACATGAAGAAGAGTGTGAAGACCAAGATTTAGCAGGTACTTTTGCATTAACAATTACTAAAGCTTTACAAGATCAATACGAGAGTCTATTCAAAGGCACTACCATCCTTAAAGGTAAAAGTAATTATATTAGTACGATTGACTCCGAAATTGATGTAGAGATGGAATCATTAATTATGCCAAAAAATATATTGGAGGACCATAGAAGGAGGCATAAATGCCCGTATCATAATGATCGTAGAGATGCTTTAACAAACAAATTTGCTGCACTAAATTATAATATGTTTTTCTCTTTACCTAATCATGTAAAAAAGAGACAATACTTAATTTGTGATGAAGCTGCAGAGCTAGAAGATCAATTAGTAAAGGAGTTTTCTTGTACTGTAGATTTCGAAATGCTAAGTAAGATGGATATATTAGTAAGACCATTTTACACAAAAAATAACACAAACGTAATAAAATGGATTAATACTCTATTATTAGATTTAAGTGATAGAATAGAAGAGTTGCGTGATACTATTAATAATAGTAATACTAATAATAAAAAGTTTTTAATTGAAACAAGGAGACGGGTAGTAAGTTTACGAAATTTACATTCTAAGCTTACTTTAATTACAGAGACATGGAGCGAGAGTGAGTATCTTTTTGAAACGAGTAAAGATGGTATTACGTTTATGCCTCTAAAGGTTAATAAGCTTTCTAACCACTTATTTAAATACGCTGATAAAATAATATTAATGTCAGCTACAATTATTGACCCATCAAACTTTTGCAAAAGTTTAGGCATAGATAAATTTAAATATGTTGAAGCAGAATCATCCTTTAATGCTAGCGATTCACCTATATATTGTAATACAAAAGTTAAATTAAATTACCATAATATAGCCCGCAATTTGCCAAAAGTTATAGATCAAATAAAACAAATTTGTAAAGCGCATAGTCAAGATAAAGGTATAATACATACACATAATAATAATATTACTAATCAATTAGCTACTGCCGTAAAAGAGAGTAGATTTTTAATACGCGAGCCTGGTGTAAGAAATGAATTATTATTAGAACAACATGCTGAGAGCCCAGACCCAACAGTTCTAATATCACCATCGATGTCACATGGGGTTGATTTAAAAGATGATCTAGCAAGATTTCAAATTATAGTTAAAGCTCCTTTTTTACCTATAAGAGATACACGTATAGAGAAACTAATGAAAAATAATTATGACTGGTATGTAAATAAGATGTTATGCGCACTTATTCAATCATGCGGACGTGGTGTTAGATCAAAAAAAGATCACTGTATAACATATATTTTAGACGGGGCCATTGTTGAAAGTGTC
>TARA_R110002124_G_scaffold2922_4_pt1 | contig 13894 bp, 18 predicted proteins | sample TARA_R110002124 | Tara Oceans TARA_R110002124 (sample SAMEA4397445) | marine metagenome | biome: Polar Biome; feature: [SRF] surface water layer (ENVO:00010504); material: water (ENVO:00002006), including particulate matter (ENVO:01000060) such as... | depth 5 m | reverse complement strand
TTCCCCAAAGGGAATTCGTGATTACTGGGCGAGAACGCCTTCTTCCTTGTCGGCTTTGTCTTCCAGGGCGTCAGCCTTGTCTTCCATAGCCGCGGCTTTATCTTCCAGCATTTCTTCGCCAGCTTCGGTGGTTGCATTGTCGGCAGCTTCGTCGAGCTGGTCGGCTTGCATTTCAGCTTTCTGAGCTTCCACTTCGGTCGCGGTTTCGGCGCCACTTGTGTCTTCCTGTGCGCAGGCACTGAGTGCCAGAGCAGCGGTAGAAGCGGTCAAAATCATCAATTTACGCATGTTAATCCCTCGTCCATTGGAAGGAGCAAAAAACGGCTCCTCAGGGATCATAACCTGCAAATAACAGATTGGTTCCCGCTGGCACAAAAAAAGGGTCAACCAGTCTCCCGGTTGACCCTCCTCTAGTTCCCCAAAAGGGAATTTCAGCTAATTTAAGCTTACTCGGTAACAGGTGCTTCTGCAGGTGCAGCAGCTTCGTCTGCAGGAGCAGCTTCAACAGTTGCTTCGTCAGTCACAGGAGCAACTTCTTCAGTAGCCATGGCATCTTCAGCAGGTGCAACTTCTTCGGTTGCAGTTGCATCGGTTGCAGCAGCATCTTCAGCAGGAGCATTGCAAGCACTCAAAGCGAATACAGCTGCAGTTGCAGCCAGAACAGCGGATTTACGCATAATAATCAGTCCCCATATCGTCGTTCAAAATGGCATGGAATCAAACCAGCCGAGCGGGCCTATAGGATTGAAATTTTCGAATGTATCTCAAAAAATGAGAAAACTTGTCATCTTATTGTAATATTGTGATTATTATTTCAAAAATTGCCCTTTTGTCCTATAAACTTTCAACAGGATCGCGGCAAATTTACAGGGCAAAAATCGATGCCTTATCGAGACAGGTACCGCCGCACAGGAATCACCCTACATGTGGATGAAATCAGCGACCAGAAATCACTATTTTTTCAGACTGTCGCGGATTTCGGTCAGCAGATCAATTTCGCTAGGACCCGTTGGCGTTGCTTCGGCTTCCTCTTTTGTCATCAGCTTGTTGGCATAGCGAACGATCATGAAGATGATGAATGCCAGGATGACAAAGTTGATTACGACGGTGAGAAACTGGCCCCATCCGAGCATCGGGACACCCGCTTCCTTCAGCGCCGCATAATCGGTCATCGATCCGGCATAATCGGCTGGCGGCGAACCCAGCAACAGGAACAGACCCGAGAAATCCGGAGCGCCAATGATCGCACTGACAATCGGCATGAGCACATCTTCGGTCAATGAGGTTGTAATCGTCGCGAATGCGGCACCGATGATGACGGCAACGGCAAGATCGAGAACATTCCCCTTTAGAATGAATGCCTTAAACTCGTTTAACATAATATGTCCTTCCCATTTTTATAGCCATGTAAATGTATGAAAAATCTGAAATTGTCGAGCGAAGTCGTTGCAAAGCGCGCCATTGATACCTATTTTTACAGGGTGGATCGGCGTCTCGCCGTTTGGATGGAGGGTTTTCAAACATGCTGAATAAATGGATTAAATTTCTGATCGTTCCGGTTGTGGCCTTGTCGCTTAGCGCCTGCGGAATCAACAGCGTGCCGACGGCGGAAGAAAATGCCAAAGCCAAATGGGCGGATGTCGAAAGCAGCTACCAGCGCCGCGCCGACCTGATCCCCAATCTGGTCGAAACCGTCAAAGGCTATGCGACGCAGGAACAGGATACGCTGACTGCCGTGGTTGAAGCCCGCGCAAAAGCTACATCTATTCAGGTAAATGCCGACGATCTCGGTGACGCGACCAAAGTGCAGGAATATGCCGCAGCACAAGGCGCGCTCTCGCAAGGTCTGGGGCGTCTGCTGGCCACTGTAGAAGCCTATCCCGACCTGAAGTCCAACCAGAATTTCCTGGCCCTGCAAAGTCAGCTGGAAGGCACCGAGAACCGTATCAATGTCGCTCGCCGCGATTATAACGAAGCGGTCCGCGAATATAATACCACGATTCGGACCTTCCCCGATATTATCGGCGCGAAAATCATTCATGGCGCAAAGCCCATGGAACCTTTTCAGGCAACAACCGAAGGCGCCGACGAAGCACCTGCAGTAAAATTCTAGCGTCTGATGCGCGGGAAGTTCTTCTTGCCGATGATTTTCTTGGTAGCTGGCTGTTATCAGCAGGTCGAAAATGATCATGGCGAGCCCGCGAATTTGGCTCCGTCTATAGAATTGACCGGTCGTGTCGTGGATCAAGCCGATCTGCTGTCGGCTGAAACCGAAAAGGAATTGACGCGGGTGCTGGAGAATCTGGAGAAAACGTCCGGCCCCCAATTTGTGATAGCGTCCACCAAATCGTTAAATGGTCGAAAAATAGAAGACTATTCGATAGATTTGGCCCGTATATGGGCCATCGGCGACAAACATCGCGATGATGGAGTCCTGATGCTGGTCGCACTCAATGAACAGAAAGTCCGGATCGAAGTAGGTCGTGGGCTAGAAGCATCCCTGAGCGATTCATTTTGTTCCAAAGTCATTCGCGAAGACATGCTACCACCCTTTTCAGCAGGAAAAATGGAGGCGGGCATTGCCAATGGTGCTGCTAGATTGATCGAGAAAATGCAAATGGTGCCGACGATTCCTGCAAATGATAACGTAACCGGAACAGCAATACAGGACAGGAAAGCCTCATGAAGATCACACGCTGGTTGCTTACCTTCCTGATATTTATTTGCGCGCCGATTGCCCATGCCCAAAGCTTTCCAGAGTTGACCGGACGCGTTGTCGATCAGGCCGATTTGCTCAATCCTGCCCAGGAAGAGGAGCTCACCGCGAAGCTTGCCGAACTGGAGGCGCAATCCAATCGCCAGCTGGTTGTCGCGACCGTGAACAGTCTCGAAGGCTATGATATCGCCGACTACGGCTATCGGCTGGGCCGGACCTGGGGCATCGGGCAGGACGGCGAAGGCGAGACGGAAAAGGACAATGGCCTGATCCTGCTGATCGCACCCAATGAACGAAAGGTGCGTGTCGAAGTCGGCTATGGTCTCGAAGGGATCATGACCGATGCATTGTCGAGCATCATCATCCAGAACGATATCCTGCCCCAGTTTCGCGATAACAATATGGCTGGCGGGATCATTGCCGGTGCCGACCGGATTTCCACGCAATTAACTCTGCCCGAAGACGAAGCCCGTCTGATCGCCAAGGATGCGGCCCAACAATCCAGTCAGGGTGACGGCGAGAATATCGGCCTGATCATTTTCTGGGCGTTCGTCCTGATCTTCTTCGTCATCATCCCGATGTTCTCGAACCGTGGCGGCAAACGCTATCGTCGCGGTGCCGGTCCGGTCGTGATCTGGGGCGGTGGCTCCGGATGGGGAGGCGGTAGCAGTGGCGGTGGCTTCGGCGGCGGTGGTTTTGGCGGCGGCGGCTTTAGTGGAGGCGGCGGCAGCTTTGGCGGCGGCGGCGCATCGGGGGGTTGGTGATGGCAAAAGTGAACCAGTTTACCCCGGACGACCACAAGGTCGTCACAGCCGCAGTTTCCCGGGCAGAGAAGTCAACCGATGGCGAAATCGTCACCATCGTAGCCGGCGAATCCGATCATTATGGCGATGTCGCCTGGGCCATATCCGGTCTGGTCGCGCTGACGGCCTTGCTGGTCATCAGCCTGTTCCCGGAAATATATCTGCATATCATCGACTGGCTGGCCGGCGGCTGGAGCGGCATGAGCGCCCTGCCCTATTGGGCTTTGTTCATATTCGCGGCGCTGAAATTTTTCGGTACGCGACTGATCCTGATCTGGAAGCCTTTGCTGTTCATCCTGATCCCGTCACCGATCAAAAAAGCGCGTGTACGCAAGCGAGCAATATCCCTGTTCCGGGTGTCCACCGACCATCGAACAGTCGGACGAACCGGCATCTTGCTCTATCTGTCGATGCGCGAACATCGGGCCGAAATCGTGGCGGATGAAGCCATCGTCGCGAAAGTGGAGCCTGTAATCTGGGGCGACGCGATGATCGCGATGATCGACCTGGTCCGCTCTGGTACGCCGGGAGAAGGCATGGCCGAAGCGGTCCGCCAGATGGGTGTTGTGCTGTCAGAGCATTTCCCGAAAACCAACCAGAATCCCAATGAATTGCCCGATCGGTTGATCGAACTTTGACGATCGCTACGCCCTGAGCTTGTCGAAAGGTGATTTTTGCGGCAGGCGCTGCCCAGACAGGCGCAGCACGAACGGGGTAAGAATGTCCGAAAATATAGAAATCATGTGGGAAGGCCGCTTCATCACGGCCAAGCGTCAAGGTAAATGGGAATATGTTTCGCGCAGTCGCGGCATCCGGGCCGCGGTCATTCTTGCTATCGATGCGGGGCATGTTCTACTGGTCGAGCAATATCGGGTACCGCTCGGTAAAAATTGTATCGAGTTGCCCGCAGGACTGGTCGGGGATCATGACCATAACAGCGATGAAGACAGCTCGATCGCCGCAATCCGCGAACTGGAAGAGGAAACCGGCTATCGCGCGGAGACCATCGAAAATTGCGGTGAATATTATTCGTCACCCGGCATGGTTTCGGAGAGCTTCACGCTGTTCAAGGCTGGCGGACTCACCAAAGTCAGTGAAGGCGGAGGCGTCGACGGTGAAAATATCACCGTCCACAGGGTCGCACTGACCGAAGTGAGTGCTTTTCTCGCAGGCAAGCGCAACGATGGCGCAGGAATAGATGTGAAATTGCTGCTGTTTTTACAAGCGGGCTGAGCGTGGAAAAATCAGGAGATGGGTTCCTGCCTTCGCAGGAACACAGCTAGCGAAAATTGTCAGCGTAAGCCTGGATTTTCAACGTCTTGTGCGGCGTGGGAATCACCGAATAATCAATCGCGTGCTTGTCGGCATAAGCCTTGGCTGCATCACAGCTATCAAAGCTCAATTCTACCTGCCGCTGGGTATCACCGGACCCGGCCCAACCGGTCAACGGATCTGGCTTGCGCGCTTCCGCCGGTTCAAATTCCAGCATCCATTTGTCGGTCAGGGCCCTGCCCGACTGCATTGCATTTCTGGGGATTTGATAAATTCGTGCGGCCATTTTCTGTTCCTGTCGTGAACCGCTTCAATAAGCGCGGGATATTGCAAATTCAACCGCTTCGGTCATCGCATCTTTCGCTTTGCCAGAGGCAAAAATTCCCAGCGCGTCGATTGCGCGTTGGCCATAGTGCCGGGCCCGCGACATCGTATCAGTCATCGCACCGGTCGAGCGAATCAAGCCGGTTGCCCGGGCCAGATCTTCATCCGATGATTTATGGCCGATGATTGCATCTTTCCAGAACTTGCGATCTTCTTCGTTGCCCCGTGCATAGGCCAAAATAACCGGCAGAGTCACTTTCCCCTCGCGGAAATCATCACCCGCATCCTTGCCCATGGTTTCACGGTCGGAGCTATAGTCGATCGCGTCATCGACCAGCTGGAACGCAATGCCGAGATTGCGGCCATAGCTGTCCAGGGCCAGTTCAATTTCATCATCGCATTCCGCAACCACGGCCGATATCCGGCTGGCTGCGGCAAACAACGCCGCCGTCTTGGCACCAATGATATCGAGATAGCGGTCTTCGCTGGTCTCGATCTTGCGCTGCGCGGTCAACTGGTTGACCTCGCCTTCCGCGATCACGGCGGACGCGTTGGACAATATTTTCAGGACTTTCAGCGAGCCATCCTCGACCATCAGCTCAAACGAACGGCTGAACAGAAAATCGCCGACAAGGACAGTTGCCGGATTGCCGAAAATCAGATTGGCCGCAGTCTTGCCGCGCCGCAAATCCGAACCATCGACCACATCGTCATGGAGCAGGGTCGCCGTGTGGATAAACTCGACTGCAGCCGCCAGTTTGAAATGACGATCGCCCGGATATCCGATCAGTTTCGCCGCTGCCAGAGTCAGCATCGGGCGCATGCGCTTGCCGCCGCCGGCGATCAGATGGCCAGCAAGTTCGGGGATAAGTGGAATTTCCGACTGCATCCGGTCCAGAATCACGCTGTTCACCTGATTCATGTCGCTGGCGACCAGCGACATGATAGGCTCAAGTGAAGGCGCGGTGTCCCGCCCGAGATGATGGACCGTTGCTGACATGTTGCACCGGATGTGGCAAGTCACTAGGGATAAGGCAAGTGAAATAAGGCGTCATGCGATTGCGTTCTGGATAAGTGGGGCAAAATCTTCGGCGGGCAGAAATCGGGCAGCAAATCATGGACGAAAAACTGAAGCAATATCGTGAAAGCATCAACAATATCGATGCGGCGCTGGTGTTCATGCTGGCCGAGCGATTCAAGGTCACGCAAGCGGTCGGCGAATATAAGGCCAGAAACAGCCTGCCACCGGCCGATGGCGCGCGCGAGAAAGAACAGATCGCCCGCTTGCGCCAGCTTGCCAGCGATGCCAATCTCGACCCGGAATTTTCGGAAAAATTTCTGCGCTTCATTATCGATGAAGTGATTCGGCACCATGAACGGATCCGGGAAGCTTCTGACTAGGTTTTAGACCGGGCTGACTTTGGCGACCTCCACCGCACCAACAACCCGCTCCAGCTATCAATCTCTTCGATTATCAGCCAAAGGCCTGATGCGGCAACTTCGCCCTACCAATACCATTCTCAATCCAGTTTCATGACAAAAGCATCACCAATATTCTCCAGATGGTACCGTTGGAGATAGTCGGAATAGGTCGGATCGTCCGGATAAATCTTCTTGATCCGAGGCTCGATCAACTCGGCATCCGCTGTTCCGACCGGATATCTGATCACTATAACCCGGTCAGCATCCAGTTCGACCGTACCGGCGTTTCTCCCGATCGGTTTCACCTGGTCAACCAGAAACGGTCCATAGGCTTTCATATAATATTTGAAGTTATGACTATCGGCATCATATTTGACCGAAGGAAAACGCGTTTCAAAATACAGGTTGGGCGAATGCTCCAGAAGACCGTCAGTCGTAAATTTGAGAAAACTGGTTACATCGGGATCGCTGCTGGCGAATTCTGATTGCTCGGGACTGACAGATTTGCTGATGGCGTGAAGCGGAGTTTTGTCAGCTAAAGCTGTGCAACTCAGCAGGACAGGTGAAGCAAGGGCCGCACTGGCGATCAAGCGCCAATGCCATCGGAAATACATGCATTGGTGACGATGCATTTTACCCATCCTTTTCTGCATCCCTGTTTTTCAATGGCCGATCGCCGAAAAAACCTAGCCTTCGGCAATCTCGCTCTTCGGCAATCTCAACCGCACCAGCAATCCGCCCAGATCCTCGCTTTCTTCCAGCGATACCGAGCCTTCGTAGATTTCCGCTACATCCCGGACAATCGCCAGCCCCAATCCGGTGCCGGGCTTGCCGCTATCCAGCCGCACGCCGCGATCGAAGATGCGCTGGCGTTCTTCCTCGGGAATGCCACGGCCGTCATCTTCGATTTGCAGTTCAACAAATTCATCATCGCTGTCGACGGTGATAAACACACTACCGCCACCATATTTCGCAGCATTCTCAACCAGATTGCCGATCATTTCGTCGAGATCCTGGCGCTCGACCGAAGCCACCGCATTCTTGTCGCCATCAATATCGATCCGGACATGCGGATAAAGTCGCCCGACCGCGCGTTCGACCGCTTGCAGGCTTTGCCAGACCTTGGCCCGGCTGTGCGCATGACCGCGTCTGCCGACCGCCCGGGCACGAGCCAGATGATGGTCGACCTGTCGCCGCATGACGCCGGCTTCGCGGATCACCGTGTCTGCCAGATCGTCTGCCTTGGCGGTGGCACTGTTCATGATCACGGTGAGCGGTGTTTTCAGGGCGTGAGCGAGGTTCCCCGCATGCCTTCGCGCTTCTTCTGCCTGCTTCTCATTATGGTCGAGCAAGGCGTTCAGTTCGTCAACCATCGGCGTGACTTCGATCGGCATCGGTTCAACCACGCGGCGCTGCTGTCCGGTCCGCATCGCCGCGATGGCAATACGAATCTTGCGCAGCGGCCACAGACCATAGAGCGTCTGCAACGCCGCCATGCCAATCAGGCCGAGCGCCAGGATCAGGAAACTGTTGACCAAAATCGAACGGATATTGGATATCTGAGCATCCAGCCCGTCCCGGCTCTGGCCGACCTGAAACAGCCATTTTGTGTCGGAATCCGGCAGGATTATCGTGCGTTCGAGCAACCGCAACGGTTCGTCCGGAAATTGCTGGCTGTCGTAGGTGTGGGTTTCCCGGTCATCATGGCTGATGTTTGATTCCAGCGTGCGGTCCCACAATGAGCGGGATGGAAAATCATCATGGCCGGCGCCGCTGATCTGCCAGTACAGGCCGCTATTCGGTTCCAGAAAACGCTGGTCCCCCAGCGGTCGGTTCAGAAACACCTCGCCATCGGGTCCGATCTCGGCCGAGGCGATCATCGCCGTCAGCACATATTCCAGCTGATTGTCGAAATTGCGGGTCACCGCGTCGTTCAGCACCCGGTCCAGCGCGAAGCCACCACCGAACAGCAGAATCACAATCCAGGCCGCAGCAATCCCGATCATCCGCCGGCCGAGCGAGCCAGTGGTCTGTGTACCTAGTCGAGATTGGGTTTTCGGTGCCTTTTCATCGACCGGAATATCTATCTGGGCTGATTCATTCAGGCTTCGGGATCCTCTAGACTATAGCCAAGCCCCCTGATCGTCGAAATGACCTCGGCCCCCAATTTCTTGCGGATACGGGTAACGAACACCTCAATGGTATTGGAATCGCGGTCAAAATCCTGATCGTAGATATGCTCGATCAGTTCGGTCCGGGATACCACCTTGCCCTTGTGATGCATCAGATAGGAGAGCAATTTATATTCCTGCGCCGTCAGCTTGACCGGACTGCCGTCGAGCGTAACTTTGCCCGATCTTGTATCGAGACGCACGGTTCCGGCGGTGAGTTCTGAAGAGGCGTTGCCCGACGCGCGGCGGATCAGCGCCCGCAGCCGTGCAATCAGCTCCTCGGTCTGGAAGGGTTTCGCCAGATAATCATCGGCGCCTGCATCCAGGCCGGCGACCTTGTCCGACCAACTGTCGCGAGCAGTCAGCACCAATACCGGGAAATTGCGCTCCTCCTTGCGCCAGCGATCGAGCACTGTGAGACCGTCAATTTCCGGCAGGCCGAGATCCAGGATCACTGCGTCATAGTCCTCGGTCGAACCCATGAAATGGCCGTCCTCGCCGTCTGTAGACAGGTCAATGGCATAGCCGTTGGCTTCCAGTGTCGATTTGAGCTGCTGTCCCAGCGTGGGTTCGTCTTCAACGATCAAGACGCGCATGCTTGTCCTCCGAATTAATACTTTTCATATGGCCTAGCCTATATCACCATCCCCAAGCCGCACAATCATTTAGAAAATGGGCCATTTAGAAATTGCGGCACTTCGAAATTGGGGGCTATGGAAACGCCCGAATCTGGAAAATCAGGAAATTACCGATGCGGCTCAGCGGGACTGGCGCAGAATCGCGCCGGTTCGGCCGTCCACATCAACAAATATAACTCGCCCATCGCGGATGAATTTCAGCCGGTAGACCTGAGCACCGGGGTCAAATTCCGGACCGATATATTCGCTGTCGCCCATTCTTGGCAGAATTCGGTCCTCGATCGACCGAATGGACTTCACCTTGCCAGCCATCATCTGCGCACGCGCTTCATTCTGTTCGCTGCGGCGGTCTGACGCCGAAGCCCACTGCGGGGCAACAAGCGCCGCGCCGAGCACCAGAAGGGGCAAAAAGGTGAATTTCTTCAACATAGGTGCCTTTCTAGGCTCGGCGATTTTAACATCAGGTGAATAGGCAGTTCAGGCTACAGTCCGCCATACTAACGAGTCATTTCATAGGTAATGCTCAGCGAGACGACCGTGCCAACCTGCCCTGGCTCTACCGGTGGTGATCCTGACGCGTCAGCAAAACTTTTCGTCCGCATCATCGGTGCATCCGACTGATTGGAAATGCCTTCGTTGATCGTAAGCACCCGGACACCGGCATAGCCTTCGGAACGGGCATAGCTCATGGCCCGCGCCTTCGCATTGGCGAGCGCCCGCTGCCGCGCCACATCCTTCAACTTGCTATCATCGCTGATCGAGAAGGAAGGACCGTTTAAATTTGTCGCGCCGCTGCTGACGATTGCGTCGAGAACCCTGCCCAGCTTGGAAATATCGTGCAAGGTTGCCGAAACCTGATTGGAAACGACATAGCCGACAAAGCGATTTTCCCGGCTTTGCTGATCATATTCATAATCCGCACGCAGATTGATACCCGTGGTCTGAATGTCCTTTTCGGCAATACCCAGCGCTTTTAACTGTTTGATCACCTTGCCCGCCTGCTCAGAATTCTGGCTCAGCGCCTGCGACGCGGTCTTTGCCTTGGTTTCCACGCCGGTGCTGAACGTCGCGGTGTCGGGCGCACTATCGACCTGTTCCGAAACACTGAGCTCGATTACCGGATTCTGGGCGACAATCTGAACATTCGCAGCTTGCGCAAAATTTGCCGGCACCAGAGTCAAAGCCGCACCGGCCAGTAAAATTGAAAATCTCATATCATTCTCCATTGATTTAATTCTTAGTAGAATGGCCATCCTGAACAGCAGCTAAATAGTTTTGTCGGATTTTGCCGGTCCGTTCACCCGGACGACCGTCACCAATCCTGTGGCCATCAATCTCAACAACCGGCATGACCAGCAATGTCGACGAGGAAATGAATGCCTCTGCGGCATCTTTCGCCTCATCGATCGAGAAAGCGCGTTCCTCGACCGTCAGCCCCATGGATTGCGCTTGTGCCAGCATTTCGATGCGGGTCACACCCGGAAGAATGGCGCGGTCGAGCTGGTGCGAAATCAATATCCCGTCCCGGGTGATGATATACGCATTTTGCGACGTACCTTCGGTGACCAGATCATCCCGGGTCATCCAGACATCATCGACACCCGCAGCCACAGCTTCCATTTTCATCAGCGAGGCATAAAGCAGCTGCGTTGTCTTGATATCGCATCGTTGCCAGCGCAGATCGGGGCGAGTGATGATCCGCATGCCGCTATCGGCCATCGGATTTGCGATCAGCACCCGCTCCTGGGCAAAGGCAAATATGGTTGGAGGCGCGTCTGGTGCGGGCCAGCGATAGTCCCGTTCATCCATCACGCCGCGGGACACCTGCAAATAGACCAGACCTTCCTGCAAGCCATTATCCGCCACCAGTTGCTGCGATACCGTTGACCAATCGGCAAAGGCATTGATCGACAGCTCACCGAGCGATCGCTCCAGTCGGGTGACATGGCGCTCCATATCGATCAGTCGACCGTCGATGACCGAAATCACCTCATAGACCGCGTCGGAAAACAGCAGACCACGGTCGAATACTGAGATTTTGGCAGCTGACTTGGGAACATAATCGCCGTTCAGATATACGATGCGCAAACCTCGTTCCAATCACCAAATTGATCGATTTCACGCCTACCAATCCGATATGGCTCGGCAGGTCAATGACCTTTGTCGAAAAGAGAAGGCTTGAGCCGGAGCCCGCTTGCCCCTAACGCCCGGGAACCATGTCACAGCCCCCCATTTTTTCTTATGAGAATCTCTCGCTCCATCAGGGCGAAGGATGGCTGTTTCGAGATCTCGACCTGCACGTCGGACCGCGTGACCGGTTGGCACTGATCGGGCGCAATGGTGCCGGCAAGACGACCCTGCTGCGGCTGATCACCGACGAAATCGAATCGGACAAGGGCAAAAGGGTGATCCAGCCGGGCGTCAATATTGTGATGCTGGAGCAGGAGCCCGATTTCACGCCGTTCGAAACATTGCGCGATTTTGCCGTGTCGGGTGCGACGGGACCGGCATTGCATGAAGTGGAAGCCATTGCCGACCAGTTGGGAACCGACCTTTCGACTCGCGCCGACAAAGCCAGCGGCGGCGAAAAGCGCCGCGCCGCACTGTGCCGGGCGCTGGCGTCACAACCGGATCTGTTGCTGCTCGACGAACCGACCAACCATCTCGACCTGGGCGCGATCGACTGGCTGGAAGAATGGCTGGGCCGCTACAAGGGCGCGTTCATCACCATTTCGCATGACCGTACTTTCCTGACCCGGTTGACCAAGCAGACATTGTGGCTGGATCGCGGTTCGCTGCGGCGGCTGGAGGTGGGTTTCGGCGGCTATGAGGCATGGATGGAGAAAATCTATGCCGACGAAACCCGATCGGCGGAGCGGCTTGACGCCAGACTGAAGCTTGAGGCGCACTGGCTGGAGCGCGGGGTAACCGCCCGACGCAAGCGTAACCAGGGACGGCTCGAGAAGCTGTGGGAAATGCGGGCGCAACGCGCCGCGATGATCGGTCCGGCAGGCGCCGCCAAGCTGCAAGCCGAAAGTGACGACAGCCGAACCAAATCGGTGATAACAGCCACCAATATTTCCAAGTCTTTCGGTGAAGGTGATGACAAACGCGCCATCATCCGGGACTTCTCCCTTCGCATCCAGCGCGGCGACCGGATCGGAATCGTCGGTGCCAATGGCGCCGGCAAAACGACGCTGCTCAAGATGCTGACCGGCGAGCTGGAACCAGACACTGGCAGCGTGGCGCTGGCCAAGACATTGAACGGTGTTTTCATCGATCAGCAACGCAGTCTGCTGACCCCCGACAAGCGGGTCCGCGATGTGCTTGCCGATGGCAGCGACTGGATCGATGTGCGCGGCACCAAAAAGCATGTGCAGGGCTATCTCAAGGAATTTCTGTTCGCCCCAACCCTGATCGACGCCAGAGTCGGAACCTTGTCCGGCGGCGAGCAATCGCGGCTTTTGCTGGCCCGCGAATTTGCCCGGATGTCGAACCTGCTGGTACTCGACGAACCGACCAACGATCTCGATCTCGAAACGCTCGATCTGCTGCAGGAAGTGATCGCCGATTATGAGGGCACGGTGCTGCTGGTCAGCCATGACCGCGACTTTCTGGATCGCACGGTCACGATCACCCTGGGATTGGATGGCAGCGGCAAGGTCGATGTGATTGCCGGCGGCTATGCCGAATGGGAAGCCAAGCGCAAACAGATTGAAACGGATCAGAAGCCGGCATCTAAATCGACTCCGTCGCCCAGTCAGACGGTGTTTCGCTCCAGCAGCCCCAGCAAGAAACTGAGCTACAAGGACCAGCGGGATTATGATCTGCTGCCGGAACGGATCGAAGCGATTGACCAGCGCATGGGCGAGATCGAGCAGACGCTGGCCGACCCCAATCTTTATACGCGGGATTTCCCTCGCTTTGACGCGCTGACCAAAGAAAATAGCGCGCTGATCGACGAAAAAGACGAAGCCGAAATGCGCTGGCTGGAACTGGCCGAAGAAGTCGAACGGCTCGCCGACAACTAGGCCTCAGACGTCTACGTCCTGCGTTGCCGACAGCTTCCTCCGCGAGCGCGGCAAAACCATCCGGGGTTTGCAGAAATTGCTCCGTTATCCTTCTCCCAGGGATCGCCCCGCCATCCCGTCCTGACGCTGGTGCCACCCGCGAAAGCACCGTGACTCACATCACGCTCCTCTTAGCAATCATTTGACTATCTCTTGAACAGCGAAAGGAAATTGACATGCAAAGGAAAATCACGACCCTGATCACGGCTATTGGTATCTGCTTTGCAGCATCGGGAGGTGCGGCGGCACAAAGCAGCGAAGCAGAGGCCCGGATTGCAGAGCTGCAAGCGGAAATCGAACGATTGCGACACCGTACAAAAGTCAGTGAGGCAGTCGTGCGGCGCGGAACTCCAGCCAATATCAGCCGCACAACGATATCGGTGTTTATACCCGAGAACGCCTCCAATATAAAAATCAGCGTATATATGAAAAATGAACCGTGGGGAGGACATCAGAACCCTCCCAAACCCAATACTGA
>TARA_R110002124_G_scaffold24316_3_pt1 | contig 13910 bp, 11 predicted proteins | sample TARA_R110002124 | Tara Oceans TARA_R110002124 (sample SAMEA4397445) | marine metagenome | biome: Polar Biome; feature: [SRF] surface water layer (ENVO:00010504); material: water (ENVO:00002006), including particulate matter (ENVO:01000060) such as... | depth 5 m | reverse complement strand
CCCGGGCAGCGCCTGCGCCAGCGACACGGCCTCGGCCAGCGCCGCATCCGCGTCGCGCAGCAGGTCGTTGCCGCGAATTTCGGGATGGATGACCAGCGCCGCCTGACGATGCTGATCGCCCGGCGCGCCGTGTTCATGAAAATCTGTGTTCAACCGGTGTAATCCGCGCCCGGCGGCCTATTCCTCGCCGTTGTAAAGCGAGATAGGCTGGCCCGGCATGATGGTGGAAATCGCGTGCTTGTAGACCAGTTGGCTTTGCCCCTCCCGGCGCAGCAACACGCAAAAATTGTCGAACCAGGTGATGACACCCAGCAGTTTGACCCCGTTTATCAGGAATATCGTCACCGGAACCTTGTTCTTGCGAACATGATTCAAGAATGCGTCCTGCAAATTCTGTTTGTCAGCGGCCATTGTGTTTACCTTTTTTATTTCGGCCCGCGCAGCGTATTGCCAACGCAGTCTCCCCCTGTCGGGCGAGTATGAAGCGAGGTTGGCCAAGTTTCCAGATCAAAATGATGGGTTTTCAGCGCGCTAAACCGGCAACCCTGCCATGGGACCGGCTTTTGGTTGACCAGTTGGCCTCCGAACAGCCCGTCGCAAATCAGTTTCTTTGCGCCCTACCCAGGATCAAGGCCAGAAAGACCAGGATCTCCAACCGTCCGAGAATCATGGAAAGCGCCAGAACCGCGCGCGCCGGATCGGACAGCAGCACCCAGTAAAGCGGCAGTTCCGCGGCCACCTGCACCAGCGGCCCGGTGTTGGACAACCCGGCCACCGCAAAGATCAGGCCGGTTTCCAGGCTCATCCCGCTGAGCAGCAGCAACGCCACCACACCGACCGCCGTCAGCGCGAAAACCATGGCGAACAGCCAAGCGGAGCGTGCGCCGGTGGTGGCCAGAAACCGGTCATATTCGTGGCCACCGGTGACGATCGACGGATAGATCAGCCGCTCGACCTCGGCCTTGCCCAACCGGGTCAGCGCGTAGACCCTGAGCAGCTTGATCCCGCCGGCCGTCGTTGCAGCGCCGCCGCCCAGCAGGGCCAGGCCCATCAGCACCAGGCCGGGCGGCGTCAGGCCGGACCACATGCGGCTGGTCATCCAGTCCTGGCTGACAAAACCGGTCGTGGTCAGGAAGGACAGGCTGGTAAAGCCCGCGCCCCAGGCCGCACGGCCGATGGCCGGCAGGTTTTCCCCCTCGCGGGTTTCGAACGCGCCGGCCCAGTGGCGCAGCACGACAAACAGCGACACCAGCACAACGATCGCGGCGGCGGTCAGCAATTCGGGATCCTGGTGCAGCGGCTTGGGGCGCCCGCCATGACCGGGCAGAAAACGGCGGCTTAGGGCCAGGATCATGAAGATGAACAACAACGCCTCGGCCCCAAGTCCGACACCGCCAAGCGCTTCGCGCGGCAAGATACCCGAGGTCGAAAGCGTCGCCATGGCCTGCATCAGTGCGTCGAAGGACGGCACCCCGGAGAAAGTCAGCAGCGCCCAAAGGGCCAGGGTCAGCCCCAGATAGGCGGGAAAGATCACACGGGCATGGGCCCGCAGCCGCACGCCGGGGGGTTGCGTGGTGCCGCCAACGCGGGCGACGGCGGCCGAGTCGCGGTGGATCAGTTCGAACCCGCCCAGCCGCAAGGGCGCCAGAAGCGCGGTGGCGGCGGACAGGATGAACAGCCCGCCCAGCCACCCGGCCATCCCGCGCCACAGATGAACCGCATCCGGCACACGGCGCGGCAGATCGATCAAAGAGGCCCCGGTGGTGGTGAAACTGGAGATCATTTCAAACCACGCGTCGACGAACCGCATCTGGGGCAGGCTTTCGACCAGCGGAAGCGCCATCACCGCCGGCACCAGGAGGTAGATGGCCGTCAAAAGCGGAAACAGGCTGTCCGTGCGTTTCGCCCGCTTCTGACCCAGCAGTGCGATGGCCAGAAACCCTGCGATGACCATGCAGATCAGCGCAGAATAGAAGAACGCGCGGCCAATGGCGGCATCCCGGTCGATGAAGGCCTTGGCCGAGGGCACAAGCATCAAGACCCCGGTCGCGCCGACGAACACAACCAGCAGGGGGATTTCGGCCAGCCGGGCGCGCATGTCAGAAGAACTCCACCGCCACCTGCAACAGGCGCTCGACCTCGGGCACGTCCTTGCTGAGCGCGAAGATCACCAGCAGATCGCCCTCCGACAGCTTGGTCTTGCCGGTCGGTTTGACAAACTCGCCACCCTTGCGCACGGCGCCCACAAGCGCGCCCTCGGGAAAGCCGATATCGCCGATCAGTTGCCCGGCCAGCGGTGAGGTCGACAGCACCTGGGCTTCGATCACCTCGGCCTCGCCGTCGCCGATCGTGTAGATCGACCGCACCCGCCCGTGCCGCACATGCCGCAGGATGGAACTGACGGTGGTGGCGCGCGGATTGATATGCGCGTCGATACCCAGATGATCCATCAGCGGCACCAGCGACGGGTCATTGACCAGCGCGATCGTGACCTGGCACCCCATCGCCTTGGCCCGCACAGCGCTGAGCAGATTGACCTTGTCGTCATCGGTGACGGCCAGCACCGCGTCGGCCTTGCCGATTCCGGCTTCGGTCAGCAGGTCGCTGTCCATGCCATCGCCATGCAGGACGATGGTGCGCTCCAGCAGGTCGGCGGCGGTTTCGGCCCGGGCGCGGTCGCGTTCGATAACCTTGACGCGCACCCGGTCAGGCTGCGTTTCCAGGTCGCGCGCCACGCCCAGACCGACATTGCCGGCACCAATGATGATGATGCGTTCCTGTTTTGCCAGGGGTTTGCCAAAGATCGCCAGGGTCCGTGCCAGGTCCGAACTTTCGGACACGACATAGATCTGATCGCCGTCGAACAACTGATCGCCCGGCTCGGGCGCGAACAGCTTGCCCGCCCGGCGCACGCCGACAACAAGCGCACGCAGGCTTGAAAAGAGCTCCGTCAACTGGCGCAACGGTGTGTTCAGAACCGGGCAATCGGCATCCAGCGAGATACCCGCAAGACGCACGCTGCCATCCAGAAAATCCTGCACGTCAAAGGTCGAAGGCGCGGCGAAGCGGCGCAGCGCGGCGCGCGCGACCTCGCGTTCGGGGTTGATGACCACGTCGATGGGCAGCTTGTCGCGCGCGAACAGGTCGGAATATTGCGGATCCATATAGGATTGGGCACGCAACCGGGCAATCTTGCGGGTGACATCGAACACCGAATGGGCCACCTGGCAGGTGACCATGTTGACCTCGTCCGAATGCGTCGCGGCAATGATCATGTCCGCTTCGGCGGCTCCGGCCTCGGCCAGCACGTCGGGATGCGAGGCGAAGCCGACCACGCCTTGCACCTCCAGCGTGTCGGTCGCCCGGCGCACCAGCGCGGCGTTGTGATCGACGATCGCCACATCATTGCCCTCGCCCGACAATTGCCGCGCGATCTGCCAGCCCACCTGGCCTGCCCCGCAGATGATGACCTTCATCGGTTATCCCCCAAAAGCTTCATCCATCGTCCCGCCCGCCGCGCCCACCGGACAAGGCTGCGGTATTCACGCCCAGCGATTTCAGCTTTCGATGCAGGGCTGAGCGTTCCATACCGACAAACGCGGCGGTGCGCGAGATGTTGCCGCCAAACCGGTTGATCTGGGTCAGCAGATATTCGCGCTCGAACAGTTCGCGCGCCTCGCGCAAGGGCAGCGTGGCCAGTCCACCCGCCAGCACGACACGCCCGTCCTCCGACTCGCCCGGCGCCTCCGCCACCAGTTCGCGCGACTCGATCGGCCCCTGCTCGTCGCCCAGGATCAGCGCCCGTTCGATCACGTTTCGCAATTGCCGGATGTTGCCGGGCCAGTTCATCGATTGCAACTGCGCCTCGGCCTCTTGCGAGATCGTGCGCCGGGTCAGCCCCTGGGTCTGGTTCAACAGGTCGACGAAATGCAGGGCAAGTTGCGGAATATCCTCGCGGCGCTCGGACAGCGGCGGCACCGCAATCGGCACGACATTCAGGCGGTCGTAAAGCTCCTGGCGGAAATTCCCGGCCGATATTTCGCTGCGCAAGTCGCGCGTGGTGGACGAGATCACCCGCAGATCCACCTTGACCTTGTCCGCGCCGTCCACCCGGGTGAAGGTCTGATCGACCAGCACGCGCAGGATCTTGGACTGTGACCCCAGCGGCATGTCGGCCACTTCGTCCAGATACAGGATCCCGCCATCGGCCTGTTCCAGCAGCCCCGGCAGGACGCCGCGCGTCCCGCTTTCCTGCCCGAACAGAACCGATTCGAACTTGTCGGGTTCGATAGCGGCGCACGAGACCGAAACGAAGGGCGCGCTGGCGCGGTTGGACTGCGCGTGGATGAACCGCGCGGCGACTTCCTTGCCGCATCCCGAAGGCCCGGTCAGCATTACCCGCCCGTTCGAGCGCGTGACCTTGCCCAACTGGCTGCGCAACACCTTCATCGACTGGCTTTGGCCGATCATCTCGGTGGGGCCCGAATCGCGCTTGCGCAGCTTGGTGTTCTCGCGGCGCAAGCGCGAGGTTTCCATCGCCCGGCCGATCACCACCAGCAACTGGTCGATGTTGAAGGGCTTTTCGATGAAATCATAGGCCCCTTTCTTGATCGCGGCGACGGCGATTTCGATGTTGCCATGACCGGAAATGATCACCACCGGAACCCCGGGATAGTCCCGCTTGACCGCCATCAGGATGCCGATCCCGTCCATCTGGCTGTCCTTCAGCCACAGATCCAGGATCATCAGCATCGGTGGCTCTGCCGCGACCGCGGCCATCGCCTCGTCCGAGTTTTGCGCCAGCCGGGTCGAATACCCCTCATCACGCAGGATATCCGAAATCAGTTCGCGGATGTCGCGCTCGTCGTCGACGATCAGAATATCGCTCATGCCTGTTGCCCGTTCTGAATGTGGTTGCCGCGGGCCCTGCCCAGGATCGGCAATCGGATGAGGGCCATCGCGCCGGAATGCGCGCAGCCCTCCATGATCGGCGCATCACGCAATTCCAGCGTGCCGCCATGCTCCTCGATGATCTTCTTGACGATCGGCAGGCCCAGCCCGGTGCCGTTTTCACGGGTCGTGACATAGGGCTCAAACAGCCGCGCGCGGTCCTCGGGCAGGCCGATGCCGTTGTCGGCGATCGTGATGGTGGTCCGGTCCTGATCCACCGTCATCCGCAGGTCAATTCGCGGCTGATACCCGTCCGGCGCGCGTCCGGCCTCGATCAGGCCCTGGGTTGCCTCGCCCGCGTTCTTCATCAGATTGGTCAGCGCCTGGCTTATCATCGTTGAGTCCACATCCACGATCAGCGGATCGTTGGGGATGTCGGCGCTGAAGATCACGCCCTGTTGCCCCGCGTCCTGCAAGGTCACGGCGTCGCGCAGCAGTTCGACCAGATCGGCCGGGCGCCGGTCCGGTTCGGGCATCCGCGCGAAACGGCTGAATTCATCGACGATGCGGCGCAGGTCATTGGTTTGCCGGACGATCACCCCGGTCAGGCTCTCCAGCGTTTCTGCTTCGCTCTCAGGCAGTTGCCGGGCGAACTTGCGGCGAATGCGGTCGGCCGAAAGCTGGATCGGGGTCAGCGGGTTCTTGATTTCATGGGCGATGCGGCGCGCCACATCCCCCCAGGCGGCCAGCCGCTGGGCCGAGACCAGTTCGGTCACGTCATCAAAGGCAACCACATACCCTTCCAGTTGACCGCCACTGGTGCGCCGTTCCGCGATCCGCACCAACAGGCTTTCCAAACGGCCGCCGCGGCTCAGGCGGACCTCCTCTTGCACATGACTGCCGACCATGCGCCCTTCGCCCCTTTGCAACCGCTCCAACAATGGCTGGAATTCGGGCAACACCTGGCCCAGTGTCTGGTGCCCGACCAGGCCCGGGTCAATCCCGGTCAGGGTTTCGGCTGCGCGGTTCACGAAAGCGACCTGGCCCTGGCCATCCATCCCGATCACCCCCGCGGTGACGGACCCCAGCACGGAATCGAACAGGCGGCGGCGTTCTTCGATCTGGCGGGTGTTGGTCAGCAAGGCATCGCGCTGCCCCTTCAACTGGCGGATCATCTGGTTGAACACGCGGCCCAGCGTGGCGATCTCGTCGTCGCCCGGCTCCTCGATCACCTGCGCCTCCAGATCCCCCTCACCCACTTTTTCGGCCGCGGCTGCAAGGCGTCCAACCGGGCGTGACAGACCTTCGGCAAACCACATGCCCAGCCACACGGCGGCCAGAATGAGAATGATGGCAAAGCCCAGATAGAGCAGACCGAAGGTTGTCAGCACGCGCCCGCGCTCATCCTCGAGCTGGGTATATTCGGCAATCGTGGCCTGGGTTTCGTCCAGCAGGCTCAGGATCTCGCCGTCCACTGCGCGCGCGATATACAGAACGCGCCCGGCAAAACCTTGAAGCGGAAACAGGGCGCGGAACTCGCTGTTGGGCCAGTCCTTGATGAGCACCACCTCGCCGCGCGCCGCGCTTGTCAGATCATCTGCCGAAGGCTGCACGAAGTCGAACAGATACGAGCGTTCGCCCCGCATCAACAGATTGCCATCGGCGCCGATCACGAATGCAACCCGCAACCCGCGTTGAATCCCGGCCTGCGCGTCGGACAGGATCTGGCGGATCTCGCCATCCTGAATAAGCGGGTTCGCCTGGCGGGCGCGGACCAGGACCGAGGCAATCGCCTGCCCGTCGGTCACCAGGTTCTGCTCTTGTTCACTCTGATAGGCTTCAGCGGCGGCAAGCGAATTGCCGACCACGTTGCGCACGCGCTCGGAAAACCAGCCCTCAAGGCCGATATTGATGGTTATCACGGCGAAGACCGCGACGGTGATCGCCGGAACCAGCGCGATGACCGCGAACAGGCCGGACAGGCGCAGATGCAGCCTTGAGCCCGCCGCGCTGGTCCGTCGCGCGGTGATAAGACGGGCGATCCGGCCCAGCACCAAGGCGGCAACGACCAGAATATAGACCAGATCGGCGACGACCACGGCGCGCAGCAGCGGCAGATCGGGATCGGACGCGAAAGGCCCCAGAACCAGCGTTGTGGCAATCACCAGCACTGGCGCCAACACGACCAGAACGGCGGTCAGGATCGCCTCGAACCGGCGCTGCCCTCGACCGCGCCGCCGCAGCAGCGCACTGACCGGCTCCGGGGCCTCAGAGACGGGACTTGACGGGTTGTTCATGGGCGGGCAGCGCGCAACTCTGGCAAAGGACACCGTGGGTGCGGCAATTGCGCCACGCCCTGTTGCCAAACTACATCAACTTGCGCCGCCGTGTCACGCGAATATCGAGCTCATTGGTTTTCTTGCGCAAGGTATTGCGATTGATGCCCAGAAGATCGGCGCATTTCGCCTGATTGCCGTTGGTGTATTCCAGCGCGATATCGATCAGGGGTGCCTCGACCTCGCGGATGATGCGCTGGTAGACGCCGGGCTGGGGCAGCTCGGATCCGTGCAGTTCGAAATACCGGCGGACGTGACGCGCCACCGACTCGGAAAGCGACGCGCCATCGGCCACGCTACCCTGCTCCTGCGTCGCAGGATGCGCGGCCAGCGCCAGGTCCATCTCGGCGCGGGTAATCGTCGCCTCCTGCCCGGTGATCACCAGCCGGCGCACCAGGTTTTCAAGCTGCCGGACATTGCCGGGCCAGGCATATTGCCGCATCAGGTCCAGAGCCTGCGGGCTCAGGCGCCGCAGTTCGCCCCCATCCCGCGCCGCCCGCGCCAGGAAATGATCCGCCAGAAGGCCGATATCCTCGATGCGCTCGCGCAGGGGCGGAACCTGAAGCGTCACGCCGGACAGCCGGTAATAGAGATCCTGACGAAAACCGCCCGCTTGCAACGCCCGGCTCAGCGCATCGTCGGCAATGGCGATGATCCGCGGGCCGGACACCGGGATGTCGTCCAGCAACCGGACCAGCCGCGCCTGGGCCGCCGGCGTCAGATCGGCCAGACCATCGACAACCAGCGATCCGCCGCCCGCGCGCGCGATCAACGATGCCGCCGCCGCACCGCCGTCATCCGCCCCAAGTTCCTGCGCGGAAGTGACGTGAAACGGCGCTTCCCGCCTGTCAGAAAAGTCATGCAGAGCCTTGGCTATCAACGATTTTCCCGTCCCGGACTCTCCCATGACGAGGACCGGAAGCTCGGCATTCATCACCCTGGCGACCAGCCGGTAAAGCGCCTGCATCGCCGGGGTGCGCCCGACCAGCGGCAGATCGGGATCCAGAACCGGAGCCGGCGCACCCGAGGGGGTATCGGACGCAACAGCAGGGGCCGGCCGCAATCCCCGGCGGCGGGTTTCCAGCGCCTTGCCGACGCGCGACAACAGATCAGGCAGATCGAAGGGTTTGGGAAGATAGTCGAAGGCTTCGGCCTCGGTCGCCTGGATGGCGGTCATGATGGTGTTTTGCGCCGAGATCACAATCACCGGAAGACCGGGTCGCAACCGCTTGATTTGTGGCAGTTTTTCAATCCCGTTCCCGTCCGGCATCATGACGTCGGTCACCACGATGTCGCCCTTGCCCTCCTCGACCCATCGCATCAGCGTGCCCAGGCTGGAGGTGGCATGCACGCGGCAGCCGGCGCGGGTCAGCGCCTGTGTCAGCACGGTGCGGATCGTGCGGTCGTCGTCAGCGACAAGAACCGTTCCGTCCATCAGGAAACCTCATTGCTTTGTGTGGCTGGTGTGGCGGGCGATTCCGCCACGGGCAGCGATACCCGGAAGACCGTGTGTCCGGGGTGGGATTTCACCTCGATCCAGCCCTCATGGGCGGCGATGATCTTGGACACCAGCGCAAGCCCAAGCCCGGTGCCGTTTTCGCGCCCCGAGACGAAGGGCTCGAACACGTTGTCGGCGATGCCCCGTGGTAGTCCCGGCCCGTTGTCGATGACCTCCACATGCAGCGGCAAGGACACCCGGCGATCGTCCAGACCCCGCACGTTCAGCCCCCGCTCGTAATAGCTACGAATCTGGATCTGCCCGCCCGTTCGCTGCACTTCCGAGGCATTTTTCAGAAGGTTCAGAAAGACTTGCAGCAACTGATCCGGGTCGGCATGGGCATCGGGCAGCGACGGGTCATAGTCATCGCGGATCGTCATGTGGGCACCGAATCCAACCGTGGCCGAGCGCCGGGCGCGCTCCAGAACGTCATGCATGTTCACCGCGCGGCGATCCGGCGGGCGCTGGTCGCCAAATTGCTCGACTTGCTCCAACAGCTTCACGATGCGCCGGGTTTCGGCGACAATCAGATCGGTGAGTTCCTGGTCCTCGGGCGGCAGGCCCATCGACAGAAGCTGTGCCGCGCCGGCGATCCCGGCCAGCGGGTTCTTGATCTCATGCGCCAGCATATCGGCCATGCCGATCGCCGATTTCGCCGCCGCCTTCACCACGCGTGTATGCCCAAGGCGTCCGGCGATATCGCGCGGCGACAGGGTCAGCAGCAGCGTCTGATCGGCGTCGTTGACCGGTGCAATCTGCACATGACACAGGCTGGACGGCTTGTCGCAGGGGGTGATTCCGATGTCATTGATGAAAACCGGCGCCCGGTTGCGCCGGGCCCGCGCGGTCGCGTCGGCGAGCGGCGCATCCACCTTGAGCTTCTGGAACACCGGTTTTCCGGCGATCACCGACGCTGAAGTCGACAGGAACAATTCCGCCGCCGGGTTGCAATCCAGGATGATTTCCACATCGTCGCGCAGCGCCAGCAGAAAGGCCGGCACCGGCAACGCCGCCCAGATCACGCCAGAGGCCAGCGCGGTGTCGGACGGGGGCGTCATGCGGCCTCGCATTGCGCCGTCAGCGCATCGGGCAACGCGCGCAACACGGCCTGCGGATCGCGCTCGCGCATCAGGGTTGCCCGCAAGTCGCCTGGCCCATTGGCCGCGTCGATATACCAGCCCAGATGCTTGCGCGCGATTCGCAGGCCCAGGTCCGGGCCATAGAATTCCAGCATGTCCTGGTAATGCGCGCCAACCAGTTCGATCAGGGCAGCAGGACCCGGCGCCGCCGCCATGGGTGTCCCGTAGAGTGCGGCGGCAATCAGCGCCAACAGCCAGGGGCGCCCCTGCGCCCCGCGTCCGATCATGATGCCGGCGGCACCCGACTGACGCAGCGCGCGGCGCGCCGAAGCCACATCGACGATGTCACCATTGGCGATCACCGGCACGCGGGTTGCGGAGACAACCCCGCGGATCGCCGCCCAGTCAGCGGCGCCGGTATAGAATTGTGCGCGGGTGCGACCGTGGATGGTGAACATGGAAACGCCGGCGTTTTCCGCGCGTTGCGCGATCTCGGGCGCGTTCAGACTGTCCGCGTCCCAGCCAAGGCGCATCTTCAGCGTCACCGGCACACTGACCGCGTTTGCAACCGCTTCGATCAGCGCCAGCGCGTGATCGGGATCGCGCATCAGCGCCGATCCTGACGCCCCGCCGACCACCTTTTTCGCCGGGCAGCCCATGTTGATGTCGATCAGCGGCGCGCCCTGCCCTTCGGCGATGCGCGCGGCCTCGGCCATGGCGTCGCGGTGGCACCCGGCGATCTGGACCGAAGTCTGGACCCCGGGCACTTGTTCGGCGCGCGCCAGGCTGGCCGCGCGGCGCGCCGGGCGCGCGGCGACCATCTCGCCCGAGGCGATCATCTCGCTCACCACCAGCCCGGCGCCAAACCGCGCCACCGCCCGCCGGAACGGCAGATCGGTTATGCCCGACATCGGCGCCAGAAGGACCGGCGGCGTCAGCGCAATGGGAAAAGGGGCCAGTGACATGGATCTGTCCGACATGGATACCTGATGTTCTTGGGCCCGGGCGGGGTGAAACGGAAGCAAACGCGCGCATTTCTGCCCGCTCTGGCATCATTTGCACAAAATTTGGTCATTTAACAGAGCGCAACGCCTATCCTTCAGGCATCCGTGGGCCTGCACCCTGCGGTGCCGCCCTGGGCGGGGCGGGCTTGCGGCAGACCCGTCCTTCGCCTAATTCCATGGCATGAGCCAATCGCCCGACATCAGCGCCCCCCAAACCGCGCCACCCCGAACGACGGTCATCCTGGTCGCTGCCGGGCGCGGCGCGCGCATGGGCGGCGGGCTGGCCAAGCAATGGCGGGTGCTGGCGGGGCGGCCGGTAATCGCCCACACGGTCGATGGCTTTCGCGGCGCCGGATTTGCGGAGATCCTTCTGGTCGTGCACCCCGATGACGAGGCGCGAGCGCAGGCATTGGGCCTTCCCTATGTCTTTGGCGGCGCCTCGCGCACGGAGTCGGTGCGCGCGGCGCTCGAGCATTTGTCGGATATGCCCCCAGATGCGGTGTTGATCCATGACGCGGCCCGCCCGCTGGTGTCAGCGCGGGTCATTCACGATGTGGCGCAGGCGTTGACCACGCATCCGGCGGCGGCCCCGGCGCGGCCCGTTACCGATGCCTTGTGGCGCGGGCAGGACGGGCTCGTGGCCGGCCAGGTGGAACGCGACGGGCTGTTCGCGGCGCAAACGCCGCAAGGGTTTCGCTTCCTGCCCCTGCGTGACGCCTATCGCGCCTTCGCCGGCGCCGCCGCCGATGATGTCGCCATCGCGCGGGCTGCGGGGCTGCCGGTGTGGATAACTTCAGGCGATGATGAGAATATCAAACTGACGTATCCCATTGATTTTGAAAGAGCCGAACCCGCACTCCTTAAACGTCAGTCATTAAAAGGTCAGACAATGGATATACGCTGCGGCAATGGTTTCGACGTGCATGCCTTCACCGATGGGGACCATGTGACCCTGTGCGGCGTCCGCATTGCGCACAGCAAGGCCCTGCTGGGTCATTCGGATGCCGATGTCGGCATGCATGCCCTGACCGACGCGCTTTACGGGGCACTGGCCGAGGGCGATATCGGCCGACATTTTCCACCCAGCGATCCGCAGTGGAAAGGGGCGCAAAGCCATGTCTTTCTGCGCCACGCGGTGGGCCTGGCAAAACACAAAGGCTTCGCCGTGACCCATGCCGACATCACCCTGATCTGCGAACAGCCGAAGATTGGCCCCCATGCCGAGGCGATGCGCGTCGCATTGGCCGAGATCATGGGCATCGAGGTCGGCCGGATTTCGGTCAAGGCGACAACATCCGAACGGCTGGGCTTCACCGGACGCGAGGAAGGCATCGCCGCCATCGCCACCGCCACGCTGGTGGCGTCATGAGCGCGGCGCGGCTGGTCGCCACCGGGTTCGGGCTGGGGTATCTGCGCCCGGCACCGGGGACATGGGGGTCGGCGGGGGCGTTGCTCGTCGGGCTGGGAATTGTGCATTTCATCGGCTTTTCCGCGCTTGTCGGGGCAACGCTGGCGGCCATCATCGCCGGGTTCTGGGCCTGCGCGCAGGAACTGAGGGACCGCCCCGGCGCCGATCCATCCGAAATCGTCATCGACGAGATCGCCGGGCAATGGATCGCCTTGCTGTTTCCGGCATTCGCGTTCTGGAGCATCGGGCTTCAGGACTGGGTCCTGGCCGCCTATCCCGGCTGGGTTGCGGCGTTTGTCTTCTTTCGGGTGTTCGACATCTGGAAACCATGGCTGGTGGGCCGGGCCGACCGGCGCGGCGACCCGGCGGGCGTCATGCTGGACGACCTTTGGGCCGGGGTTTTCGCCGGGTTTGCGGTGATTGTCGCGGGCGGCCTGGCGCACCTGCCGCGCCTTCTGGGTTAAGGCGATGGCCGAGGTCGATGACATCCTCTCGGCAGCGCGCGCGGCGGGCCTGCGGCTGGTTACCGCCGAAAGCTGCACCGGCGGGCTGGTGGCCGCCGCGCTGACCGATATTCCCGGGTCGTCCGATGTGTTTGACCGCGGGTTTGTCACCTATTCCAACGCGGCCAAGATGCAGATGCTGGGCGTTCAGGCGGCCACACTGGCCGAATTCGGCGCGGTCAGCCCGCAGACCGCTGTCGAAATGGCCGAAGGCGCGTTGAAAAACGCGGATGCGCAGCTTGCCGTGGCGATCACCGGCATCGCAGGCCCCGGCGGATCGGAATTCAAGCCAGAGGGGCGGGTGTGCTTTGCCCTGGCCCGTCAGGGCCGGGCGACGCGCAGCGAAACGGTCGAATTCGGCGCGCAGGGGCGTGCCGCCGTGCGCCGCGCGGCGACCCGCCACGCCCTGGACCTGTTGGCGTCAAACCTGCGCTGAGTTCACCGCCTGCCGCTGAACCGCGCTGATCCGCGAATTTCCGCCCAATTTTTCAGCACTTGCAGAATTGCACCGCAAAAAGGCGGGTTCTGGCGGCGCTGCCGCTTTTGTTGGCAGGCGTTTGCCGTTTTTACCGGCACAAACTGAACCGGAGACCGCCATGAACGCCGCAGATACCGCCTTCATCATCACCGCAACGGCCCTTGTGCTGTTCATGAGCCTGCCCGCGCTGGCGCTGTTTTATGGCGGGCTGGTGCGCGCCCGCAACGTGCTGAGCGTGTTCATGCAGGTATTTTCCATTGCATCGCTGATGTCGATCCTGTGGCTGGTGGCGGGCTATTCCATCGCCTTTGGTGACGGCAACGCGTTCTGGGGCGGGCTGGGCAAGGCCTTCCTGCTGGGGGTCGATGCCGACACACTGGCCGGAACCATCCCCGAGGTTCTGTTCTTTGCCTTCCAGATGACCTTCGCGATCGTCACCCCGGCGCTGATCGTCGGCGCTTATGTCGAACGCGTGGGCTTTGGCTTTGTGCTGGTGTTTTCATCGCTGTGGATGCTGCTGGTCTACGCGCCCGTCGTGCACTGGATCTGGGGCGGCGGGATGTTGTCCGATGGCGGGATCTTCGGCGATTTCGGCGCCCGGGACTTTGCCGGCGGCATCGTGGTGCATGAAACCGCGGGTCTGGCGTCGCTGGTCATTGCCTATCTGCTGGGTGCGCGCCGCAACCGCACCACGCCGCCGCATTCGCCCGGTCT
>TARA_R110002124_G_scaffold91297_8_pt1 | contig 13947 bp, 11 predicted proteins | sample TARA_R110002124 | Tara Oceans TARA_R110002124 (sample SAMEA4397445) | marine metagenome | biome: Polar Biome; feature: [SRF] surface water layer (ENVO:00010504); material: water (ENVO:00002006), including particulate matter (ENVO:01000060) such as... | depth 5 m | reverse complement strand
GGGGTGCGAGAGGGGTACCAATGGTTGTCATGAATCACTCCTGTCTATGAAGCTGTCTAGCCAGGCAACTTTTGTATTGAGTTGAAAAACAGCCTGCTAGTATTTTTATGCTTTTTGGTTCAACCCCGTCAACACTTCCCGGAAGCTATTCAGTCCTGCCTCCAGATTCTCAATAATCTCTTCGGCCAGCTCATCCGGCTCAGGCAGATTATCCAGGTCGGTCAGGCTTTTATCCTTGAGCCAGAACAGATCCAGGCTGGTTTTGTCACGGGCGACCAGCTCATCGTAACTGAACTTGCGCCAGCGGCCCTCGGGGTTTTTCTCGGCATGCCAGGACTCGGTGCGTTTAGTGGGATTACCCGGGTTATAGCTGGCAACAAAATCTTGCAGGTCTTCAAAGCGCAGCGGCTTTTTCTTTAGCGTGTGATGAATATTGGTACGGTAATCGTAGTACCAAACTGCCTTTGTCCACGGCTTGGGGCTGGCGGGGTGGTTATCGAAGAACAACACATTGGCCTTCACACCGTGGGCGTAGAAGATTCCGGTGGGTAGACGCAAAATCGTGTGCAGATCGGTATTTTCCAGTAACTTTTTACGGATGGTTTCACCCGCACCACCCTCAAACAATACATTGTCAGGAGCAACCACCGCCGCCTTGCCAGTGGTCTTCAACATGCTGCGAATATGCTGCACAAAATTCAGCTGCTTGTTAGAGGTCGTGGCCCAAAATTACTGCCGGTTGTAGGTCAGATCATCGGTTTCCTGTTCGCCCTCCTCATTGGTAAAGCTCATGGAGCTCTTTTTGCCAAAGGGCGGATTGGCCAGCACATAATCGAAACTATTTGGGCTGGCTGCCACTAGGGCGTCATTCGGTGACACCAGCGAGTCGCCGTCGATCTCGCCGATGTTATGCAGGAACATATTCATCAGACACATGCGGCGGGTATTGGCGACGATCTCATTGCCGTAGAAGGTTTCGTGTTTCAGGAAGGTCTTCTGCGCCTTGTCCAGCTTGTAGTGATTTGGGTCAGTCAGAAAATCATAGGCCGCCAGAAAAAAACCACCGGTACCACAAGCCGGGTCAGCAATGGTTTTTTTTGGCTCCGGACGCACGCACTCCACCATGGCACGGATCAGCGCCCGCGGGGTAAAGTACTGACCGGCACCGGACTTGGTATCCTCAGCATTCTTCTCCAGCAGGCCTTCGTAGATATCCCCTTTCACGTCCGCACCCATGGTGGCCCACTGGGTGCTGTCCACCATATCGATCAGCCGGTAGAGCTTGGCCGGATCCTGGATTTTGTTTTGCGCTTTGGTGAATATCTGGCCGAGCATACCTTTCTGGGTGCCCAGCGCACGCAGCAGCTCCACATACAGAACTTCGAGTTCGGCACCTTTCTTGTTTTTCAAACTTTGCCAGCGGTACTGCTCGGGAATGCCCACATCGCGATTGTAGGGAGGTTTGGAATACTCATCCGCCATTTTCAGGAAGATCAGATAGGTGAGCTGTTCCAGATAATCGCCATAGCCCACCCCATCGTCGCGCAAGGTGGTACAGAAACTCCAGACTTTGGAGATGATAGGGGCAGTGCTCATGGTTTCTTCTCTTGTTAAGTATTGGGGCCCAGCAGGTTCATCACCAGCCGTACCATCAGATCCTTGGCCTTGGGGTCGCTCTCGGCGATCAGCAGCGTCAGTGCCGTCAGACCGTTTTCATCCAAGGTCAGGCGCATTCCTTCCTGACGCAGGTAGAGCAGAAACAAAAATGCCCCGGAGCGTTTATTGCCATCTGAGAACGGGTGGTTTTTGATCACAAAATAGAGCAGATGCGCGGCGCGTTCTTCGCGGGTTTTGTACAGCGGCTCGCCAAACATGGTCTGTTCGATATTACCCAGAATCGCCGCCAGACCCTCGCCCCGATCGCGGGCGAACAACTCACTGGCCTCGTCGCGCTGACGCAATTCTCCGGCCAGCGCATCCAGCGCCCGGCGCGCTTCTTCAAGACCCAGCACACCCCGCGCCGGCTGGGCACCGGCGGGAATGCTCAACCTGCCCTCGTCGTAATCCAGCAACAAACGCCAAGTCCTGGCGTAGCCCAGAATCAGCCCCACCACCTCACGCCCGATGTCGGTCACCAACTCCTGCCGCATGAGTGTCTTGCCCAACAAATCCACCGCCTGCTCCAACTCGGCCAGTCCCTGCTGCGCCAGCCGGTGTTCGTTAAGGCTGTAACCCTGTGTCAGGTGCTCGCGCAGCACCCGGGTGGCCCATTGGCGGAAACGTGTGGCCTGGGTGGAATTGACCCGGTAACCAACCGAAATGATGGCATCGAGGTTGTAGTGAATCAGGTTGCGCTTAACCTGACGAGCGCCCTCCTGTCGAACTACTAAGAAATCCTTAGCAGTTGATGCACTATCTAACTCATTGTCTTTATATATGTTTTTCAGGTGCATCAGCACGTTTTCAGGGGTCGTGGCAAATAACTCACCCATTTGCTTTTGTGTTAACCACAAGGTCTCACTCTCCAGGCGCACTTCCACTGCCTGGTTTTCAGTCTCAAAAATCACAATATCATTCACAGCACGTCCTTAGGGCTAACCCGTTGGGATTCTAAAAGGTGTCGGAGGGATTAAATCTTAACCAACCCCATCTTTCCTTTTCTTTGGTCGCCCCCGTTTCGCCTGGCCCAGCTTGATTCCGTATTGCTGTTCTATTTGTTGCCGAAACCGATCATCACCTACCGGCTGGCTATAGTGTGCCGCTTTACGGACACGATGCAAATCGGCCTCACCAAGCTGATGTTGAAATAATTCTCGATAGGCATGACAGCGTGACTCGATATCCAAACCCAGCATCAAATATTCTTCATGCGGCTTGAGCAAACTCTCATCCCCCCAGGCATTCGCGCCATAGCTCGACCAGCGATATTCTTCCGGTCGAACCACCATGCCGGCCCTGACAGGATTCAGCTCGATGTAGCGATGGCAGATCAGCAGATATTTTTCGGACTGAATCAAACTGGAGTAGTGTCGCCCCTCCCACACCGTCCCTGTGCGTTTATAGCGCAGATTGATGTATCGGGCATAGCGGCTGCCTACCACTTTCATGGTATTGGAAATGGCCGTGGGTGACTGCGGGGTGACAAGAAAGTGGATATGGTTGGTCATGAGGCAATAGGCATGGACGGCCACACTATAGCGCCTGGCCACCTCTTGCCAGAGTTCGAGATAGTACTGATAGTTGTCCGGCTCAATAAAACAAGCCTCCCGATTATTGCCGCGCTGGGTTAGATGGTACGGCAATCCCGGCAGATACATCCGTGTGCGTCGTGGCATATGCAGCTCCCTTGCGATGCCTGGCAGTAGTTTGTATTGATGTTCAGAGAATAATAGACAAACCAACCGGTTGGTCAGAATTTAATCCCTCCGACACCTTTTTTGTTTACACCTTTTTTGTTTCCGACACCTTTTTTGTTTCTTTTTTGTTTATCGCCCCGCGGCCAATATCCGTGACCAACTCCTGCCGAGTCGGGGTTTTACCAAGCGAATCCATTGCCTGGGTTGAATTGACGCAGTTGACGGAGTTTGTTCGGGCCACTCGATTTTGCTCATGATCAACCTTTCAGAATAATCCCGGCTGAACCACATAAGGCGGGTGGAAAGTACCGATAATCACATAGGGGTTATTCAGTTTGCGGACATGAGCTTGGTGGGTGGTGCCCAGAAACAGATACAGATCCTTGGTGCGGGCAAAATCGTCCAGGTACTTTTGCCGTACCTTGGCCACAGCCACCTCCTCACCATGATTGTCGGCGTAACGCCAGTACAATGCTCCGATTTCCCAATCCTCGATCATCAAGGTACTGTCACGGCCAGAGTCATCGGTGAAGTGATAGCAAAACTTGTATGGAATTTTACGTACCAGCTCAAAGTCCGAGCGGTCGGTGTCATCAAACAGAGAGCCCTGTCTCAGTGATGCTTCGGCAGCGGCCTTGCGTGTAAGCTCCCAGTCCCGGGTATCTCGCTTGACAACCAAATCCAGTATTTCCGTCGGCTTGAATATTGCTAGTGAATACTCGTTTTTCCTCGAGGCCTGAATAATGGTATCAAGATTGGTGTGTACCGGGTTTCTTTCCAGAACGAGTTTTCTGCGCTCGGCCCAAGCGCGCTCGGTGCCGACTTTCTCTAGTACTGTGATCGTATCAATATCCCGGGGCCTGAAACTTTCGGGACGCGGATCCCTAGGATTTTTATCCAGCTCCAGCTCGATCCAATGATACTTGCCGTACTGCCTATCTTTCTCGAGAAATCGGAACGGCGAGGGGTAAATTCGCACCCAGCGGCCATCCTCACGAAATCCGGCAGTACAGACCAGCTCGGCATACGTCGTTGAAAGAATGGGATAAGTCTTCACTGTAATCAAAATCCGTTCCCTGACCATAATTGCGTCCCTTCATAGGTGCTCAATGTCGTACTTCCACTCCGGTAATTGCTGCAGTGTCCTGGCTATCCTGCCCCGATGACACATACATTCCTCAGCCTCGAAGCAGGTAATGGCCACTCTCTTGTTTTTCCTGAATATCTCGAAAAGCTGTCGCAGGGCGGGCTCATTTTGCTTCAAGGTAGTAGATTCATAGTCATCAAACAGGCGGCGATAGTCTGCCGGGGTTTTCAGGGTTTGCCTTTTCTCGGACACAATGCCCAGTTCGGGCAAGTGAATATACCGAATACCCAGGCTCTCCAGCGTCGCTGACAGCACCGTCTTGGAAAAGCCGTATTTACGACTCAGCGGATTTTTGCGCACGTCACAGAGCACACGAACATTGTGACGAATCAACTGATTGAGGTACTGCTCAAAACTCTTGCCTTCATAGCCAATAGTGAAAAAGCGGCTCACCCGCTGACGCGGGCGCTGCTGGTCGACGCAGGCCTGCTCATCAATGGATAGCAGCTTGCCGGCAATTTCGCTGTTAATCGCATAGTAAGGAAAGCACCTATACACCTCGCGGACCAAGGCCTCGCCTTTAACAGGGGCGTATTTGTCTCGAAACAGGATCAACTTATCCCGCTCACCAGAAACAAGCTGGCCCAGGTAGTCCGCGCCCTGCATCAGCTGCCAGCTATCCGGGTCTGGCGAAATCACGCCCAAGTCGACCAGCTTGCGTCGATCTGCATAGGACTGGAATGAAAAGCAGCCATAACGAAAAGGGACAAACTCGTAGCTTTTATCCTGCTGACAAAGTTGCGTGAAAAGAAACAGGTATTTTTGCAGGTCAATATTCGACAATCGGCCACCAAAGACCTGCAAAACGGACAGCAGGATTTTGTGGCGATGGAAAGTCACTTTGGGGGAGGAGGTAGCCATAGTGTGCAACAATACAACATCGGGAGGACTGTGTAGAGCCCAGGCCTGGCAAACTGGGGCAATTCAGTAATCATTCGTCGTCCAGCTTCTCCGCCTCCCACTCCTTGTAGGTCTTGCCAAAAACCAGTTTAGTGGCAAGCCTCTGCAGTCCATCCTTTCTTAAACAGCACGTCTGCCGCCAACTCTATCTGCCGGGATGTAAACTGCTTCTTCCGCTCATTCCAGGCGTAGGTCCGACCCACAACATCATCAATAGATTGGGTCCCCTCGTTTTTTAGAATCCAATAAACTGTGGACAGCAGTTCTAAGCCAAACGGTGATTCAAAGCCCTCAACCAGATCCGACACCTGATCAAAGCGAGCCAGGGTATCAGGGTGTTGCTGCAGAAATCGAGTGGCATCGTCCACCGCCCCCGGTACTAGTTGCAAAGGCTTATCGGGTGCATCGCCACCGTCGGCATAGCCAGAGAGTAGATGCCCTTCTACTGCATTCAGTACATGGCGCAAATTTTCAGCATAGGGCCCATAAGCCGCTTTTTGATATTTAAGCCGCAGTGGCTCACCAGCCTCCTGCATGAAGTACATCAGCTTGTGAACCTCCAGCAGAGAGATGGACGGATCAAGCAGGCCACCAAGATAACGCTGTATTAATTCGACCAGTGCTGCTCTTCCGGCTGTCATATCAGGCACCTTGCGGTTTTTTACCATCTTCTCAGCAACAGGTGCCCCTTTGGGCTCATAAACAATCACCCGCACATCGGAGAGTGATTGAAATGCCGCTTCAATACGCGGCTTCACCTCGGTCCAATCAAGTCCACCCAGACCACTTCCCAGCGGCGGGATGGCGATAGACTGAATCTGATACTGGCGAATCGTTTCGACCAACGCCTTGAGCCCGGCATCGATATCCTCCATGCGACTCGCTCCCCGCCAATGGCGCTTGGTGGGGAAGTTGATGATATAACGCGGCGCAGTAAGCTGCCCGGTGTCAAAGACAAACATACGCCCAGGCTGAACTTCCTTAGCCTTACAGGCGGCAGCATACGCCTTGAAATTTTCCGGAAAGCTCTTCTTGAACTGAAGCGCAATACCACGCCCCATGACTCCCACACAGTTCACTGTATTGATAATGGCTTCGGCGTCTTCGCGCAGAATGTCACCTGTTTTATATTCAATCATTTTGGCCTCCTCCATTATCAATAGTACCAATCAATTTTAACTTCCACATGGGGTCTATGGCCCGCCGCAGCCAATGCATGTGCCACCTGTGTATAAACAGCTTGTGACCTGACGCCAATACGCTCAACCAGATGCCATGGAAACCGGTTTTCAAGCAGGAATTCAGCCTGTTTACCTTCCTTACAGGATCGCCAGTCCCTCGCCTGAACGGCAGCCCAGTTTATCTCAGACAGATGGGCCAGATCACGACGATCCTCGAAATAATAGGCACCAGCATTGGACAAGGTAAAAGCCCAGAGCTGATCGTTCGCTTCCGCCCAGGCCACACAGGTATTCAGGTCTGCCTCAAGATGAATAATGGACCCCTGACCACCACGATAACCAAGCTCCGGGTGATTGCCCTGATAAATCAAGTACAACATGATCGAGCGCGGGCAAAAGTAAAACGGCACACAGGCACCGACATAAAGACCGGGATGGCTGGTCAGTGTCAGCTCTGTGAGGCGGCGCTGTTTGATTGTGCTCATACCAATGGAAGTACCCGCAGGCGCACGGGTAGTAATTTCAGCATCACTCCACAGAAAGCCATCCGCGATAATCGACGCCAGACGATCAACGTGGACGATATGGTAGATTTTTGGTTGAGCGGGGACTGTCATTTTCTATTCATCTTCCACACTGACTAAGGCATCACCCATCATCATGTTGTAATGCGCAATATGCTCCGTCTTTTCAAAAATCTCCTTAAATATCCGGAGATAGGTTTCAACTGTTGTATCGACGTTTGAAACATAAAGATCATCGTGCACAGAATGCGAGCCATCATTGACCCACGAGAACAACGATTTGCAAATCAACTTGTTCTTGCCATCGAACTTACCGCAAATTTCATCCGGATCGATACCGCCGAGAATCTTGAAATAGTTTTCCAGAATACGCCGCAAGGTATTCTGGATCGTGAGGCTGGAGACATCCGGCTTTTTCACCTCCGCCCACAGCAATTCATATGATGTCTTGATTGGATTTGACGTGTGTTTTTCTGCTTTCGACAGCAAACCGGCCTTGCGAATGACCCAGAAGGTTTCTTCGTTCATGACACCGTTAGTCGGCCGCCTAGCGTTAAAGGTGACTTCCTTATGAAAATAAACATTGTGGGTAAGCACAAATATTTGCTTGATGTAACCGTTCTCGGCCCTGACATCCTCGAACAGCCCTTTTATCAGACTGCTGACTATGAACAGGACATCGCTGTCCAGGCTGGAAACCGGGTCATCGAATACCACTACCCGGTTATTGGTAATCTCGCTTTCCGAGTTGCTGCCTTTCAATAGATGATAAAAATACAGAAAGGTGACGAAGGTGCGCTCACCCTCGCTCAATGTTGTTTTGGCATCCGTACCATCAGCGCGGATGAGTTTATAGAATCGGTCGCCCCCCGCTTTATCCAGCAAAAAACCATAGAAGCCAAACGATTTCAATAACGTGTTAATTCCATCAATCGTTGGCTGAATGCTGGTGGTTTGTTTTTCCAGCCCCCGGATCTCTTGTGCTCTCTGGCTCTTTTCCGTTGTCTTCGTGCTGATCTGATCATTCAGTGACTTGATAGCCGCGCTCAGGTTATTTTTCTTTGTACTGTAGTCGCTCAGGTCTGTATTCAACTCCTCCAGTACAAACTTCCATACCTGCGCGGTGAGCGCCTGGCGCTCCTGAGCAATATTGTCAACCGTTGTGTTGTGTTCGGTAATGAGGATATTGGCTCCATCAATCAGCGTTTCCATCGCACTGATTGCGTTGGCGATAGAATCCAGTTCAACAATTTGGCTCGGCTCTTTCTTCTTGCTCGCCAGCTTCTGGAGATTACCAGCAATGATGGAATCCAACAGCTGTTTTTCCAGCTTCAGTTTTTCGACATCGAGAAAACGGGATGGGCCGGTAATAGTGGCTGCAATTTCCTGCTGGAGCCGGGCCGCATCCGTTTTGTAATTGCTTTCTAGATCTGCGATTGCTTTGCTCTCGGCTTCAAAGGTCTCATCAAAGTATTCGTTTAAGCTACTGGTGAAGTCCTCTTCAGTTTCCTGTTGACAGAAAGGACAGACACCATCATTCGTGTCATAAAATACTCGACCCTGCCGCACCCAGTCGCTATTGCCCAGCTTGTTAATCATGGCTGCAATATCGACATCTTCTTTACCAAGTACACGCTTGCTTAGTATGGGATTGGTTTCATGCGTCACCAGGGCAACTGCATTGACGTCCGCGACCTGGTTTTCCCAAGTGGGTGTTTCACCAAAGACAGTTTCGGCACGTTTTTCAAGTTCTGACAATGGCACCAATGTGGCAGCATTGGAGGTCAGTTCCTGGAGTACTTTATTTTTGAATTTGTCGGCGCTATTACGGTAGCCCTCAAAGGCGCCCTTCAACTTGCCATCATGCTCCTGCTTTTGCGTCCAGCATTTTTCTTTCAGCACATCCTCAAGCGCCGCCAGTTCACCGCTCTTTCCGCCTGCGCCATCGTCACCGCCCAGAGTTGCGTTTAAATTTTCGATTTGTGCTACCAGTGTGTCGAGGTCTGATTTTGCGGAAACTATTTTATCCAGCGTCTCGATGTTTTCTTCGCCCAGGGTAAAAACACCCTTGATATCTGCCGACTGATTGAAGTTAGCATCTACGAAATCACGATTGTAGACCATCGCTTGAAGCTTGGTGCCACCAACCCAGCTTATCGGACAATGATGATGCCCTTCTGCCTCAGCGATTACCCGGCTGATGGTGGTTTTCCCTGTGCCATTTGAACCAAATATAAAGTTAAACTTTGATAAGCCAGCTAGAACTTCTGACTGTTCACCATAGGTCGCCACATTGGAAATGGAGAGGGATTCAATCATCATTAATGTCCTTGCTTAGCCGGTCTTTTGCTATTCGCTTTGCTCTGCACAGCCTTTTCCGTGCGAATACGTTCTAGCAGTATGCTGGCAGGTTCGTCGTTGGTGTCTTGCGGCACCAGTTGGCCTGAGAAGGCTTTTTTCAGGATGGATTGGCGGAGGGTTTCAGAGCGCAGTAAAGCGGCAGTAATCTCCGACTCATTCTCATTAATAGCTGAAAATTGCGCCTCAAGTTGGCCAATCAACTGTCGCTGCTCTTCTAATGAACAGAGGGGGACGACGAGATTCTCCAAGGTCGAGAGATTGATATTTTTCTGTGCTGTTGCAGGTGCATAGGCTTCTATACGCACTCGCACCGCTTTTATGAATAGCTCGATATATTCCGGAAGAACAATATTTTCCAAAGAGGTAAATCCGACAACACTATCGGGAAAACATGCGTCAAAACCGAGAAAGGCTGTTTCCGCAATATTGGCCGCGATCGTGATGCATAATGTACCTTTAGACCAGAGTCGACTCTGCTCAAGTCCAAAGTCACTATAGGTTTCGCTGTAGCTATCAACCACCCGGTTCGCTGCTTTTACTTCACCAGTCTGGAGGAAAGGATACCTACCTCCAAAGAGACGAGGGTCGTTCCTTGGTCGATGCTTTGACTTGCCGCGTCCCAGTTCTCCTAGGTTTGATAGATACGTGTAAAAATAGCCAGTCGGTAAATCAGGAAGCTGCTTTAGTTCTTCTCGTGACAATTCCAGAAGTTCTTTCAGTTTTGGCTTGGTTGGCTTTTTACCTTCCTTGCCATTTTTCTCCCACGCTTTAACAGCCGCCTTCCAATCTTGCAGTTGTTGCTGGTAGCGGGCCTGGCGTTCCTGCTGGATGTGGGTGAGAAGCTGTTCAGGCGGCTCTAGTTTATCGGCATTTTCCTCCCGCCATTTGGCGGTGAGTTTGCCTTCGAAGGCGTGTTTGAGCACGGCCTGGCGGTAGACTTTGAGCTGTTCGCGGGCGGTTTTCAGGGATTCGATGCCTTTGTCCAGTTCGGAGAACAGTTCTTCGATTTTGGCGACGATACGGTGTTGTTCGTTGAGGGGTGGTAACGGAAGCCTCAGCTCAACAGCATTGTTGATCGTAACCTGTGGTTGTGCAGATCCAGTGACTAGTCCTTCCTTGTTAGCTGCTTGAAGAAAGTAGAAATATGTTTCCCTGAATACTTCACTCTCGACATAGAAATCGACAATTAAGGAGTTGTTGGTTACAAAGCACTGTGCTGGTGAAAAGTTTATAGTTCCGCTTCCGGCACCCCTGCATGAGATAAGTAACTGAGGTGATTCATAATGATATTCCGTATAACAGCCTATGATGCTGTTTGCGCCAAAAACCGGATAGCCAGTAGGTGTCAGATTTTTCGTAGGTAGGCCTTTACCATATACAATATGTGCAATATCACTTAACCGCACCCATTCCCAATTATCTGGAAGTGTTGGTTCAGCCGTCACGCCACTAATTCCGTATTCAATTCTTCAATCACCGCATCCATCCTGTCGCCAAACAGTTGATACATCCGCCCCATGCCGCCTTTGCTGTCGAAGGGTGCCATTTCCAGGTCGTCGCGTTCGATATGGAAGGAGCTAATAATGTGGTCGCGGATCATCTGTAGCCAGGCCATTTGTTGCTCGTCGAATTTCTGACCGGCACCCTGGTGGTGGCGGAAGATCCAGTGTTTGAAGTTGCGCTGCACGGTGGCGGAATAGGTGGAAAGGGTGGCGTCCAGCCCGGTGACGCGGCGGATCAGGGCGACCAGTGCGGTGAGATCGTTAATGGGGCTGTCGCCTTCCCTGTTTTTCTCATAATAGCCGTCGAGATGGGCATAGGCCTGCCAGACGCGCAGCGGGGCGAGTTTGGGGCGGTCGTGTTGCAGGCGCTCCAGCAGGTCGCGGATCATCTGGTAGGTGACTTGGCTACGGCGCGCGGGCTGGCTGAAATAGATGCTCAGGGCGTCGATATCGTCGCGGTGCTCTTGCAGGTAGTCGGCAAATTCCTGGGTGAGGGCTTTGGCGTTTTCTTCGGTGTCGCCGGCCCATTCGGCGCGGATCACTCTGTCCAGATCATCGTGGACGATGGTCTGTTCCTTGTCGCGGCGGATGCTGTCGATCAGCTCCACCAGTTCGCCCGTAAAGACATTGGCGGCCTGACCCACCAACTGGTCGCGGGCCCGATCGCGGGCGCTGTCGCCGGGGTCGCTGCCTTGCGGTTGCCCGGCAATCTCAATGGCTTTCTGTTCGACGCTGTCGGGGTTGATGGCGTTGAACAGTTCGCCGACGATCAGCAGCAGCGGTTTGCCGCCGGCTTTTTCGCTGATACGGGCGCGGTCGCGGTCGTCGAGTTGTTTGTCGAGCCGGGCCAGACGGCCGGCCAGTGAGCTGACGCTGTCTTCATCGCGGGCTGAGCCCATCATGACGCCCATGGCGAGGTCCTTGAGGGACACGCCGGGTTTGGTGATCAGTGGCTGGCTGGCGGTTTTCAGGGATTTGGTGACGCCGATGGCATCGACAATCACGTAGTGGGTTTTGGCTGTTTTGGCCGAGGGGGTGACCTTTTTCAGGCTGTCTTCATCCAGGGTGCGGGTGCCGCGGCCTTTCATCTGCTCGAAGTAGTTGCGGCTTTTCACGTCGCGCATGAACAGCAGGCATTCCAGCGGTTTGACATCGGTACCGGTGGCGATCATGTCCACGGTGACGGCGATGCGCGGGTAGTAGTCGTTGCGGAACTGGGCGAGCACGGATTTCGGGTCTTCGTCGATCTTGTAGGTGATTTTTTTACAGAACTGGTTGCCCTCGCCGAACTCTTCCCTGACGCAATGGATAATGTCGTCGGCATGGCTGTCGGTTTTGGCGAAGATCAGGGTTTTCGGTACTTCCTGCCTGCCGGGGAAGATATCGGGCAAATTTTCCCTGAAGGTGCGGATCACGGTGCGGATCTGGTCCGGGTTGACGATGTCGCGGTCGAGCTGTTTGGCGGTGTAGGTTTCGTCCTCGTCCTGAAGCTCCCAGCGTTTTTTACGGGTCAGGCGTTCGCGCTTTTCCACTTGTTGCTTCGCGGTCAGCACACCGCCTTGCTGGGTCCTTTCGGTTTCGATCACGTAGATTTCGTTGCCGACATTGACGCCATCGGCGACGGCCTTTTCGTGATCGTATTCGCTGACCACGTTCTTGTGAAAGAAGCCGTAGGTGCGGTTGTCCGGGGTGGCGGTGAGGCCGATCAAGTAGGCGTCGAAATATTCGATCACCTGCCGCCACAGGTTGTAGATGGAACGGTGGCATTCGTCGATGACGATAACGTCGAAGAATTCCGGCGGGATTTTTTCGTTATAGATGACCGGCAGCGGTTCCCGGCGCAGCGGTGCGTGCTCGGCGGGGTTTTCCTCTTCGGTAGCCTCGTCCAGTTCTTCGCCCTTGAGCAGGGAGTACATGCGCTGGATGGTGCTGATGCTGACCTGGGTGTCGGTGGCGACAAAAGCCGATTTGAGTCGCTGCACGCTGTACAGCTCGGTGAACTTACGGTTGTCGTCATTGGGCAGGAAGGACATGAATTCCTGCTCGGCCTGTTCGCCGAGGTTCTTGGTGTCCACCAGAAACAGGATGCGCTTGGCGCCAGCGTGTTTCAGTAAACGGTATGCGGCGGTGATGGCGGTAAAGGTTTTGCCGGAGCCGGTGGCCATTTGCACCAGGGCGCGGGGTTTGTCCTGCTTGAAGGATTCTTCCAGATTGGTGATGGCGGTGATCTGGCAGTCCCGCAGGCCGGCTGTATTGAGTGACGGCATCTGTTGCAGGCGGGTACGCAGGGTGCCCAGATTACTTTGCCCCTGAACCAGCCATTCTGCCAGGGTTTCCGGGCGGTGAAAGTTGAACAGCTCACGGGAACGGGGCTTGGGGTCGCGACCATCGGTGAAGCGGGTGATGACCCCAGTGCTTTCGTAGACAAAGCGCAGAGGAGTGTTGTTATTGACCCATTTGAGGGTGGCGTTGGCATAGCCCTGGGACTGGTCTTCCACGGTGGTGATTTTGTGGCCCCAGTCTTCCGGCTTGGCTTCGATCACGCCGACGGCCTGTTTGTCGACGAACAGCACATAGTCGGCGGGGCCGACATCGGTCTGGTACTCGCGCACGGCGACGCCTGGTGCCGCGTTAAAGTTGATGGCTTTTTTGTCTTGAACGACCCAGCCGGCCGCGCTCAGCTGCCAGTCGATCCGGTCGCGGGCCCGTTGCTCGGGAGTTTGGTTTAATGTACACATGGAAAACTCCCGGCCAACTGCGTGTACCCGCAGCGTGTCAGTAAGGAGGTCGGCTTGCGTGTTTTACCTGCCCTGGGGACAGCAGACGAATTATTGGCATTTTTGTCCTGTGGCTGGGCCAAGCTTTGTCACTCCCTTTATTGTTATTTGATCCCTATTCTTCAAAATCAATGGGTTGCAATGGTTTATGTCATTATTTATGCCATCGACGAGTCTGCAAAAACCGATCGGCAAAAGC
>TARA_R110002124_G_scaffold24982_2_pt1 | contig 13982 bp, 10 predicted proteins | sample TARA_R110002124 | Tara Oceans TARA_R110002124 (sample SAMEA4397445) | marine metagenome | biome: Polar Biome; feature: [SRF] surface water layer (ENVO:00010504); material: water (ENVO:00002006), including particulate matter (ENVO:01000060) such as... | depth 5 m | reverse complement strand
GTAGCTGTAGAAGAAGCTGCCCCTGTAGCTGTAGAAGAAGCTGCCGTAGAAGAGACTGCCGTAGAAAAGAGTATATCTCGGGCTATGGGCACGCTAACTGGGGATGCCCCCAAAAATAAAGCCCCCGCCCTTTACACTAAAGAAGGAGAGCTAACTCCCTACGGGCAAGAACAATCCGCACTCAAAAAACAGACTAAAAAAGAAGAAGAAAACCTTAGAGAGGACAAACCTTTATCCCCCGAAGCCGAGCTTGCCGATAGGGCAGCAGCCGTAGGTATAGACTACAAGGCTATGAAGGTAAACTTAACAACGAATAAGACAAAAGAAAGAACCCGTAAACTTAAAGCTAACGAGGCGCGGGCTGAGATACAAAGAGAAGTAGAAGTGCTTGAGGCTAAAGCCACTACTGACCAAAAGTTCCTAGCGGAAAACATTCCCGTGGTTAACAAAGCTATTACTGTACAGGAGGGAACTGGTATCGGTACTAAGGCAGACAAGCCAGCCGATGCTGTAGCTGTAGTGGATGATAAGTTTGTAAAGAGTATAGGACTTACAGGCAGGAACGCTACGTTCGGGCAGGCTATCGTGTCTAGGTTTGGTCAGGATAGTGATAATACTGTTTCCAACTTCGAGTTGGCCAAGACGTTAAAATCTGCAAACGATGCCACTCAAGCTACCTACGACACTGCCTTTGAGACTATAGAACTACGAGAAAGCAAGAAGCCCCAAAGCAAGCAACTGGGCAGTGCCGCCATAAAGAAAGAAGCACAGGAGTCTATTACAGGTAGGTTGCTCCTAGATAAGAAAGGCCAAGAGTACGTAAACAAGTACACAGGTAAAAAAGCCAAAGAAGCCCCAGCCCCCAGCCCTGCTACATCTGATATAAAAGATGAAGTAATTCTCAAGAAAGAGGGTAAGCTGCCTGAGAAAAAACCGGAAGTTAGTGACGCGGAAACGACTCTTATAGACGCCGTGGACGATATGCAAGCAATTGCAAGCGCAAAGAAAGATGCTGAAGGCAAAGATAGTCAGGAAGCTGCTACTCCCGATTCCGATATTGATGTATTGGATTCCTTACAGGACGATATAGACGCGACGTTGTCGGTACTAAATAGCGATAGGTCTCTCCTGCCCAATAAGGCCGTAGAAGCGTTAGATGGCGTGGTAACCCCCTCGATCAAAGCTCTATTAAGAAAAGGTGATTTGCGCGGAGCCTTGAGGCTAGTTAGTGGCCAAGCCAACGACATGCGTACTAAGCAGATTGCCCGTGTTCTATCCGAAGCTGTAGGCGATTCTAAAGTCAAGTTCGTTAAGGGAGAAAACTCTTTTGTTTCTGCTAATGGTACAGTCAATTTAGCGGAAGGCCCAGAGGTGTTTATTCATACGCTGTTACACGAAGCCACGCACAACGTAGTTGATAGCACTCTAGCCAACCCCTCGCACCCCATGACTAAGCAGCTTACAAAGCTGTATAACGAAGTAAAGCCCTTGCTAGATAGCGCATACGGCACTTCTAACGTGAAAGAATTCGTGGCTGAGGCACTGGGCAACAGCAAGTTCCAACAAAAACTAGCGGGTATGAACCCCGATGGATCACCTGTTAACGCGTTAGAGCGATTCTTTAGGCCCATAGTAAACCTAATAAACAGTTTGCTAGGTAGAAGTACCAAGCCTCTGGGTTCGGCATTAGATATAGTGGATCAAACCGTAATAGCTTTCCTAGCAACTTCCCCTGACACGCGGGGTGCAGGTTCTACCTACGCTAACGCTACGCGTGATGGGGCTAAAAAGATAATAAATGAGCTGGGTCTCGTACAGAAAAGTTTTGCTCCCCCCACCAAGAAGTTTAAAGATGAGTTTGGTGTGGACGGCGGGTCTTTCTTGGATAGTATTGGTAACAGCATTTCAAACTTCGCTACTAAGTTAGAAGTGTTGCGACTATTAGATAGTCAAGCTGCGGGAGACGTGGCAAAAGCTAAGGGCTATGGCGACCTAGGCACTAGCCTACACAAGCTAATACAAACTCTACGTGGCAAAGTAGGTGAGAAGGATCAGATAATTACTGCGCGTGTTGAGAAGGCTGCTAAGTGGGCTATAGCTAATCCAGAGAAGCAAAAGATAATGGATCGGTTGATTTATTCCCGAGACCACGGCGCTACTATTCATCAAGTAGACCCTACTATAGGTACTACGACAGACCCCCTCGCTGCCAAACAAAAGTATGGTTCCAGCGATGCCTTTGGTGTGTGGGAAGCTCAACGGGCCGATTGGGATGCCCTAGGCAAGAATGGGCAAGACGCCTACTTACATATCCGAGATACGTACAAGATACAGTACGAGCAAATGAAGAAGGTTATCACTGGCCGTATGGTCGAGGTGCTAGGCAAGGAAGAAGCGGATAGACTTTCCAAAACTGTGTTTGACAAGATGTTCGATAAATCTGCCTTGGATGTTTACTTCCCCTTGGTACGTGAAGGTAAGTTTAAGCTGTCGTATACACCTGCCGAGACTGGGTCACCCCGAGATGACAAAGACAACTACGTAGTAGAGATGTACGAGAGTAAGAAAGATCGAGATAAAGGGAAGTTCTTAGCTAAGAAGGCTGGAGCTACGAACATGAGGACAACTGATGGGGAACTAAACGCTAGAGACTACAAAAATAATGCTCCCCCTAACTCGTTTGTAAGAGACATATTAAGCTCCCTAGAGAAAAGGGGGGTAGCTGAGGAAGTACAAAATGAAGTTATGAACTTGTTCATAGACTCTCTCCCTGAAACATCTTTCGCTAAGTCTTTTAAAAACAGGACAGGCGTAGAAGGGTACAAGCACGATGCTATTTATTCTATGCGAGCCAAAGCCTTTGACCTATCTCGCCAAGTAGTAAGAATAGACTATGGCGGACGTATACGGGCTAAGGTGGACGAAATAGAAACTATGGCGGCGGAGCTGGCGGTGAACAACCCTAACTCTACCACCACCTCGGCTATTGGCGAAGACCTCAAAGCACGGGCGGATTTTGCTCTTAACGGTGCAGACAACAAAACTTTAGAAGGTGTCGTAAAGAACGCTAACCAGTTGGCCTTTATCTACACCATAGGATTTAACGCCTCCTCTGCTATTGTTAACCTTAGTCAACTACCCCTGTTTGTTGCTCCCATGTTGGGCGCAGAGTTTGGACATATTAAAACAGGTAAGGCTATGACTAAGGCTATGGCTGCGGTTACGTCCTCCGGTAACGCAATAGATAGTTATTTCGACATAACAGAAACTGCTGATGGGGATATTGCTTACAACCTAAAAGAGGGCTTAGACCCAAAAATAGCAGAGGAATACGGGCCACTAGTAGATTTAATAACCCTAGCCTCAGAGAGATCATACCTTACACAATCTTACCTAGCAGATGCGGCAGGACTAGAAGAGGGTACGCAGACTTTCGCGGGCCTAGACTGGCTAAAAGAAAAGACGGGCATGAAAAAGTCCTACAAGGTAAACCGTGGTAACGTAGCTGAAAAAGGTATGAACACTGTATCTGCTGCTTCTGCGATCATGTTTAACGCGGGAGAGAGGTTTAACCGCCAAGTGACCCTGCTTACTTCTTATAACCTAAAACTAGAGACCATTCAGGCTAGAGAGATTAAGAAGCCCAAAGACCAACAGCTAACTACTAAGGCTATGAGAGACGAGGCTTCCGAAGCCGCTCTATACATGTCTCAGCAATACAACGGTGGTGCAGTACTTGAAACAGGGTCTAGGATATCTTCTCAATCGTATGGTCGTGTAGCGTTTATGTACAAGAACTACGGCCTGCGTATGTACGCCACTATGTTCCAAACGGGTAAAACAGCCCTAGACTTGCAATTCAATGCTCCTAAGAACGAAACTGCTGCTCAGAAAGAAGATCGTTTGCAGCGTAAGAAGGTAGCTTGGGCGCAGTTAAGAGCAATACACCTATCGTCTCTTTTGATAGCGGGAGTAGCAGGTATGCCTCTATACGGCGCGGTCTCCACTATCCTAGACTTAGCCTTAGACGACGACGAAGAAGATGCGGATACCGTAGTTCGCAAATACCTCAGCGAATACTGGTTCAAAGGGCCATTGGTAGACGCCCTAGGAGTTGACTTCTCAAAACGTGTTAGGCTAAACAGCTTGTTGTTCGAGGCAAACAGGTACGCTAGAGACCCCTCTATAGAAGAGTCTCTAGGGCATCACCTTGGTGGCCCTGCATTTAGTACAGGTAAGCGACTTATGCGTGCTTACGACGACTTCTCAGAGGGGGAAATAGAGCGCGGCTTAGAGAGTGCGCTTCCGGGGGGTCTTACAAACATGTTAAGGAATAGTCCATTAGGTCGGTTCTACAAAGACGAAGCTATGGAGACTAGGCGTGGAGATGTTATATACGACGACCTTACCGCAGGTGACTTCTTCGCGGGCATGGTTGGATTTCCTCCTACGGGGTACACGTTTGCTCAAGAGCAATCTAACGTAGAACAGAAAATAGACAGGGCTGTTTCGGAGAAGCGATCTAAGTTACTGAAACAGTACTACGTAGCTCGTAGGCAGGGTAACTATCCTGAGACTCGTGAGGTAGTAAAGGAGATACGGGAGTTCGGTAAACGGCACCCATCAGCGCGTATAGGGTACGACACTTTAAAGAAGTCTTACAAAGGTCACCAACGTACCACAGCTAAGATGCACAACGGCACAACGCTTAGTCCCTTGATGAAGCAGGTATTGGAGCAAGAGCGTAAGAACTACGACACCTCTGGATTGTTTGACTAAAAAAAAACTCCCTGCCGCCTCGGAAACGAACAGGGAGAAAAGGGCAAACTATTACAGGGTACGCCAGATACGTATCCCTAACTTGTTATCTTGTATTATAACTCTAATTTCCAACTGCCAACACTTTAGTTTAAATATATTTTTACACTGTGCTATGGCCTTTTTTGTGTTTATGCACGGTATAAAGACTGAGGCACCTATCACCATATTGCCCCAGTTAACCGCTATCTTTACCCCGTCAGGGTCAAGGTCATCTATCCTAAGCATCTTCAGCAACATCTATCGGGGAGTTAGAGCAGTCCACACAGATTACACGAGTCGGGGGTAGCTGCGTAGAAGTACCTCTAGTAAGGCGCATAGTCATATCCTTGGCACCCATATGCTTAATAAGCTCTTCCTTAAACGAGCTATAATTCAAATCCTGCTTCCCACACCACGCTTTCAGGGGCTTAGGAGTAAGGTATAGCTTCTTAACGTCTGTCTCGTATCTACCTACTAACCGCACCCTAGGATCGACTTCTGGGATTACCAATTCGTCTAACCCATTGTCTTGCCCCCCACGAAGATCATCAGTGCTACGTATTTTAAGCACGCTACCCCAGTTCTCGTGTAGGTAGTTGTTTAACGTTTCCTGTACAGAAGAACCCATCTCACTGACATTACGTAGATTTTCTTTGAGTAATCCTAGCGCGTACTTCATAAGGTTCTTGGTGTCGTACATTATAAGCCCTAGTCTTCTGGCGATCATTGCTCCTGTTATAGTACACGCTACCCCCGCCGACCAAAAACGGTTCTCAGCTTTAAGTCCCGCTTCTTTATCTATGGCTTGCTGTACGCGGGTTAGAAGAGTTCTAACCTCTTCTATGTTATTAATTACGTACTGTATGTAGATAGTACCCGCATGACCGTAGAGGTTCTCCGCAGCATAGGCATGATCATCTGTAAGATGTTTAGTCTTGGATTCGTCAAAAAGTTTCTTCGCCTTAGTTTCTAGCATCCGCTGTGCCTCTGCTTTCGGCATAGCCTTAGCCAAACTAACCTTCTCAATAATGCTAGTGTTGCCAGTAGTAACTGTCAGCAGACTCCAAGGCTCTCCCCTAGCACGTTCTGTGTTACCGCCACCTGCCATACGATTTTTCTGTCTGCCCCCAGATAGCTGGTAGATCATGTCAGATAGTTCATCTGCTTTGGCGTTGGTCATCTCATCAATGTACAAGGGTAGGTTGTGATATACCTCACCACGTAACATCCTAGAGTTCTGAGTATCGTTCTTCTCTATCACTAGCTCTTTAGGCTTGCCCCACACTGAAGCCCCTACGTACATAGCAGTGGTTTTACCTAGGCCGGATTCGGTACTGTGTACGTGAAATCCAGAACATGCTATAGGAGACAGCGCCATCAAGGGAGAACCGAAACTCGTGGCTACGATGTACTGGTGCAACTCGAACCCATCACGGTTATAAAAGTTAACCATGTCCTTCCATTCTTCCATCGTGCCTTTAGGTTTGAACATGTGGAACAAATCCCTTGTGGGGGTAGACGGAGGGTTACCTTCTACCCTATCCCCAAATATCTCCTTGTCTCCAAGTACGAAAGACTCAAAGTCGTCCCCAGTCCAGCCGAACTGCCTACGGGCGTGCTGCGTAGCGGTTGTTGCCTGTAACTCGTTAACCCACCTAGTCGTATAGTTCATAATGTCATCCATCCTAGTAACAGCTACCCCGTGCATAGCCATATGTTTACGGAACTCATCCTTAGAGGTAACGGCTGTAAGTGGCACGGTGAACTCTCTTACACCATCTATGGGCAGGTGGAGGCGCATAACTATACCCTCACCAGATTCGACATCTTGTACGCGCTTAACTACGTATAGGTCGTTATGGTAGATCAGCTTCTCATCTATATCGCCGTCTTCTGTCTTGGAGCGAGTGTATACGCCCCCAGTAGCCCCACGAAAATAAGGCTTAGGGTACGGGGGTATGTTGTATGTCTCGCTGCCGCCAGACTCTGTTCCCGCAGAGACCACGTTATCTTCTTCTTCCGCTTCTTTTATGCGTTGCCCTAGGGTAATAGGTGAACCGATCTTGCCCCAGTGCTTACAATCCGTACATACATCAGGTCTATTGTCATTGAACGTATCACACCTGTGAACATGTTTGGTGGTGTCATACTTGCTGTCTGTCTCAGCAGCATCGTACCCATCGTAGCCCTTGGATATTTTATGTGCGCCTTCACGCCCACCGTCCACACAGTGCTTAATAATAGATACAGCATCGAACCACAGAGGCTCACTAACTTCGTTGGGGTTCATCATTACGTGTGCTATCTGGGCACACCCATCGCCTCTACTAGACTTGGCTATGATGTCCTTAAAGTAGTTTTCTTTATTGTTGTGCATACCCTGAACTGCGGCGCTAAACTCTTCGACCATAGTTCGTTCGGGCACTGGTATCGGATCATTACCAAGTAGTTCAGAGAACGTGTCAAAGTTAATTCGGGCTTGCTCTGCGCTACCGAAGTACGTGACCTTAGTAGGGGGAGTAGTCTTATAGTTATGCGTGGAAGGTATACGTAATATCCTAGCTGCATCAGATGTCACTGCGTTATCACATACAAGACCATGAACCTTAGTCATAGCTTTTAAGCGAGCTGCTACGGGGTACCAATCGTCGAATACAACAGGCTCAGATAGTTGCCAGTGTACGTGTACACCACGGCCAGAGTTAATAAGCACTGGCATAGGTAACTTTAGAGTTTTGCAGAAACCTTGTAGAGCTACTAACGCTTCTTCTTGAGTAGCGTAACCCTTGTCTTCCTCTGCTTTAATATCTCCACAGTCTATGTCAAGAAAGAACGACTGTAACTTGTGTACGTTCGTAACCTTACGAGAAGTGGCTTCTTTAAATGTTGCGAGAGCAAAATAGCAATCATAGCCCTCTGTATCTAGTTCGTCCGCTTTATCTATTACCTGATCTATGGTCTGATAAAACTTCTGTTGGATGCGCTCATTTTTTTTATTATGCGCCCAAATACAGTAGGAACCGCTGTCGGCTAATGCCCTCTGCAAGAATGATCTAGTATTCATATTTGCATCCGAGAGAGTAAAAAATAATGTAGCTAAGGCACGTATGCACCCTAGCTACGGGGTATTGCTTGGCAGAGTATCAGCCGTCCCAGTCGTCTACAATAGACGCTAGGTTTTTGTCTTCTTCTTTTGGTGCTACTGACTTCTTCTTAGCTGCCTTCTTAGGTTGTTCTACGGCAGCAACTTCCTCTGCCATGTCATCTCCAAACAAGTCATCAGATACTACAGCAGGTTCTTGATCAGAGTTAACTTGTGCTGAAGCTACGTTAGCAGTGAGGGTCTCAAAAGGATTGGCGCTATCCATCTCAAACCCATCTGCTACTACACCGAACGGTGAAGCGGCTTCCATAGGTAGGTACTTGATAACCTGTACAGCTTTCAAACGGACAGATACACCCGCATCACGCATGTTGTAAGGGTAGAAGGTAACAGCTACGTTGGCAGTACTGCCTGTAGTTAGCTTAAAGTCTTCTGGTAACGGTTTACTCTTAGCATCGAACTGCTTGGGAGGATTGGTAGCATCTTTACCATAGGCAGCTTTCAATACAGCTTTACCTATGAAGGTACCATCTTCTTGCTTTTCAAACGGGAAGTCGATCTTTTCAGGCCAACCTTTCTCTTTACCCTTCTGGTAAGCGGCATCCATATGCCCGTACAGGGCTTTAGCTTGGTCTTTATCCATGCGGAACTTAGTCTCGTACTTAGCGCCATCGTCAAACGGATCACAGGGTACGCTCTTACCATTTTCTCCAGCCGTCTGATCAAACTTATATGGCTGGTTGATTCGGGGGTAAAGTATTTCTACGTTCTCAATAATATAACTCATGTTAACTTCCTTTGCTATTTGCGTTTAATTCAAAGCCTTCTACTGCTGAGAATGGAGATGTAGGTTCCGCAGACACGGTAAAACTTATTGCCTTAATTGTGTCGGGGTGGTTCTTTAGATCTGAAACCTTGGTTATCTCGTCTTCATCCAATGCTCGTATCGGCTTAAAATAAAGTTTAGGGATCGAACTTCTCTCATCAAAATATACTCGCGTTACTATGCGAGTTGCTACAGAACCTCTACTAGACAAAAACTTAACATAGTCTTGCATCGGCATGTGTCCATTGTTACCCCTACCGTATATGGATGTGGCGGGTAACTGTAATTGGTATACCTTATCTAACTGATCTACAAACACTACAGCTAGACGTTGGGCAAACCTACAAGCTCGACCTTGGTTGCCGCCTGACCCACGTATATTCTGTGGGCAATCCATGCAACGAGGCGCTTGCTTATCCTTTTGCGGTACATCTACAGAAGGTCGCTGCGTATCCGATGACCAACACGTTGGTGCTGATGACCTATTAGGGTCATAGGCGTTCTCAAAGTATGAGCGTGATACCGGAGCTGCGTTGACTACTACTAAATCTGTAGAGGGATTTCCTATAATAGAGGTTTCTAAATTATCTACAATAGAAAACTTCCCACCGTACAAACTAATTCGGCGCACACTACATGTCCTCGTCGAACAAATCGTCAATAACAGCGTCCACTGCTTCGTCTGTATCTGAGCGCACGTCAGAGCAATCTAACGTAGAAAGAACTTTCCTTTCCACGTAACTCTCTACCCTAGCCTCTGACTCTTGCTGGATAGATGGAGCACTAACAACAAAGTCTTCAGTCGGATCACCATTAGCACCACTAGCTAGTAACGAGTTAGTCACATCCGAAATCCTGAATCTGTAAGTAGGCCCAACTTTTATATAGGCAGCGGGAGGTATATGCCCCCTGCGTACCCATGCCCGTATAGTAGATACCGATACTGTAAAGTGCTCGGCCATATCTTCTATAGGTACAAATGCTTCTTTATTTACCATTACTTTTTCCTTACCGCTACCGCGTATTCTGAATCTACGTTAAGACCTCTTGGTACAAGGTCGGGATTTTCTTCTAAGAACTGTCGGACATTACCTTGATTAAGTCTTTTGTCGAAGAACTCTGGTACCTCATTCTCCATAACAAATTTGTACATAGACTCCCAATCGCTAGTCCAGTACCTAGTCTTAACAGACCGATAGAACATACCTGCCTTAGTCTTGACACTCTCTACCCCTTGATCTGCACAGTACTTTAATAGTGCTGTCTTTACCGTATCAAGTTGAGTACCAAGCACTGCATCCTTCTCTTTGAAATCTGCCGCCAGTTCTGCCCTCTTAGTCTTAATCTTCAAGTAAGTCTCGGTCAGCTTCTCGGGGGTTACACTATCGCTCATACATCCTCCAATCGTTGTCGAGATGTGTACTTTAGTGAGTTATTGTAAGCTAGTCAAGTATTTCTTTGTAAAGGTCAATCATTTTTGTGTGTACGTCTATTCTACTATCTAACAGTGTGTAAACACGTTTCTCTACGTTAGAACCTTGTAGCTGGACGATAGTACACTTCTGATCCTGCCCCGATCTATGCACCCTAGCATTGGCTTGAGCATAGGTTTCCAGTGAACTGGTCGGCCCCCACCACACAACTGTATTCGCCGCAGTAAGTGTTACACCGTGCGCTGCTGACTGGGGCTGGATGACTAGCACCTTGGGATCGTCTTGCTCTTGAAACTGTTTAAATATCTTAGTGCGATTAGGCGCACTCACATCTCCACGTATGACTTCTACAGATATACCGTCTTCTCGTAGCTTGGTAGTTAGCATGTCAATGGTATGTTTAAACGGTACGAACACTAATACCTTTTTACTAGACTCGTCTATGACTTCTCGCAGTACCTTGTACCTGTGCTTGATGTCGAACTCTAACGAACCTCCATCGTCTGTGTACACTGCCCCCGCAGATATTTGCAGTAGCTTATTCATGTTGACTGCGGCGTTGACTGCGGTTATCTGCTCACCCGCTGCCTGCATAACCATCTTACTCTGTAGCTCTTTATAGTATTTCTTCTGCTGTCGGGTTAACTCTACCTCGCGTTTCACATACACCATAGGTGGTAGGTCAAGGCATTCTTCTTTGGTGAAACGTATAGCAGGTTGTAACGCGTTATACACTGTCTCAGTAGCGGTCTCTTGGGCTACCCACTTGAAGTTAGTAACCTTACGCATAACCTGATCGCGGAAAGAACCAAAGAACCTAGGTACACTACTAGCGTTTACCAACTTAGCTAGTCCATACGCATCTAAGGGACTCTGTGCCGCAGGTGTACCTGTCATCATCCATAGCCAAGTATTAGAATTGACTATCCTGTTAAGGGTCTTCCATCTGGTAGTCTGTGGATTCTTGTAGTGAGTAGCCTCGTCCACGATGATTAGGTCAAAGCCCCCGTTGGCTATAGCATCTTCCACGATAGCTAGACCATCGTAGTTTATTATCACGTATTCAGCGCCGTTGTCTATTATCTTCCTACGCTTGGCCGCTGCTCCGTATGCTACGTCTACAGTTCTGTGCATGGCAAACCTAAACAAGTCATCACGCCACGCCGAATCCATAATAGATAAAGGGCATATAACCAACACACGGTTTATCTTTCCCGCGTTCAGTAAGTAATCCGATGCCCATATAGCAGAGGCGGTCTTGCCTGTACCCTGCTCGTTGAAGCAAAAGGATTTTTTATTAAGTGTTAAGAAAGCAGCGGTAGTCTTTTGATGGTCGAACGGGGTGTACTGACCTGTCCACTCGTACTTACCCTCTATAGGAGAAGGAGCGTTTATATTTAAGTTGCGAAGTACATGGGTTTCATCTATGCCCCAGTTGACCAGCACCTTATTATCTGGTAACTCTTTACTCTTTGGTATTACCGCAGTCACTTGACTAGGGTTGCGAAGGCGTAACAATAACGCCCTGTTGTCTACTATCTGCATTTTTCTTTGTCCTGTTAACTTGTTTAGCTGTAAGTGTCCATGGCTAAATAACCAATGTGTAATTTCGGTTTTTCGGTTATTTATAAACCCCGCTTCGCTCACCGATGGGGTCAGGTCGGTAATTATGATCCCCCCTATGACAGGGAGCGGTTGAGCTTCCTAGATTTTATACGTGTATAAATATTCTTGGAGGAAACCACGTATTTTGTTTTAAGACGCATCTAAGCAGCGTCATACCCACACGCTCCAGCATGTACTTTTGGTATACAGCAAATCTACTTTATTCATTACTAGTCATGGGTAGCCTTGTGTACAATGCCGCCTTCACTCAAACAACTTAGGAACAACCCTACCCATGATCATCTACATGCTTGCTTTTGTTATTCTGTCTCTATCCGCAGTGGCGGCTCAAGACTTATAGTTTCGGCTTCTATTAGCAGACCTGCTCTCTAGTATTACTCCATCTTTGTTACTACCACCACGGCTAAGTGCTACCCTGTGGCTAACGTCTTTATTTTCACGTTTGTCAGCTCTACCATTATTGTTGGCATCTTTACCGTTCTTATCCATAGCACGTCTGGCGCGTTGTCGTTCCATACGTGCTATGTGCGCGGGGCTACCTACGGGCGGATTCTTTTGTTTCTTACGGTCTGCTTTATTCTTGTACGGCATTAGAGTTCCTCGCTTGACGCTAACTTGTTAGCTATTTCGTGTATATTAGAATTTGTAATTTTTTTAATACCTTCCACAGTACTGTTTCTCTGCATTTTACGTAGGGCAATTCGTAAGTATCGCATGTACTCTAATAAGTTACGTAGTTCTATACACTTATCATGCCCACCTTCATCTTCAATCTTCGCGCAATAAAATCTCAAAGCGCGTAAATTTTTATTTTTAGTTATATTTTTTGTGGTGTACGTGTTGTTTAACTCTTCCTTTAACTCATGTACACGAAGTTTTACTACCCTTACCACTTCTAGCATTTCTACTATGTTTTTAGGTAGGGCAGTAACTTCTTCGGGGGGTTGAGAAGTAACTACTCTAGTTAACTTGTTAATGGGTTCTCTAACTAATAACTCATTTAGGTTCATTAGTTTCTCCCGTTGTATACACACTCTGTTACGATACAGTGGCGTCTACATAACCCACTCTGATTAGCATTCCATACATCTTTCTCGAACGCTTTTTCCATGCGGCTATAGTCTGTTAACCACTTAGTCCACAACTTAGACTCGTCTGACTTGTTGTAGGTACTAGCTACTAACTCCTCGCACACTACAAATATAAGGCCCCCCTTAACAATCTCTATGTCGGGGTAGTGCTTGAACACCGCAAGGGCCATCAACTCTAACTGGCCCTTATCTGCGTACCTAGTGTTCTTGCTGGTCTTGTAGTCTATAACCCACGCTGTCTTGGATTCTCTATCCAGTATAACCAAATCGGCTATGCCCCGCCACCAGACCGTATCATCCCTAAACCCACAGGGTTCTAAGTTAGCGGTAAGCCCCATCTCTAGCTCACATATCTTCTCCCCTGCCTTACCTTTAAGAGAATCTAAAACATCTTTACAGTAGTCGTACTTAGCGGGTAGCGCGGTGCCATCCCTAATGTATTCCTCTGCTGCAAGGTGTACGGCAGTGCCATATAGCATAGCCTCTGTCTCAGGTTCCTTATAACTCTTCGCTACCTTTAGGTGATAAAACTTCTTAGGACACTGCTCAAATGATTTGATCTTTGAGAACGACCACGGGGCTATACTCAATGTAATATCCTCGAAGAACCTAGGAGGCGGTCAAGTTCAACTATAACGTCGTAGTGTCTAAACCAAAATATATCATCAGTTACCGTAAAACTTTTCGGTGTTTTCTCTAGTTTAAACTGTAAATTAGGGAATTTTTCATTCGCGAAATGCTCCATAACCCCTTCAGCCATTTCTTTATCCCTGTACTTACCATCTACGTACTTCGTACCTTCAAATAAAATTATATAACTACTCATTTTGGTTCCTTACTCTCTAGGGAGCGTGCGACTACTATCAACTCGGTTATTAACACTTGTAGCATTTCCACGTCTACTATAATAGTGTCTTTATGCTCCGTAGTGCCTTCCACCTCACACTGCTCTATAAGTATTATGTCTTGCCCGTCTCTGTCTTCGCCTACTACTATAGACATGTAATTTCCGTCAGTTTCGGGGTACTCCCCAATAGGTAGGGGGATAGATACTTCTTCTGGACGCTTAAACTTGTTTATGTCTGTTACTTTACCCATTGATA
>TARA_R110002124_G_scaffold92751_2_pt1 | contig 14014 bp, 15 predicted proteins | sample TARA_R110002124 | Tara Oceans TARA_R110002124 (sample SAMEA4397445) | marine metagenome | biome: Polar Biome; feature: [SRF] surface water layer (ENVO:00010504); material: water (ENVO:00002006), including particulate matter (ENVO:01000060) such as... | depth 5 m | reverse complement strand
GATCGCCAGCCACATCAACCTGCTGGCCCGCGACGGCACCATGGTGATGCTGGGCCTGTCGACCGAGGGCATGCCCGTCTATGCCCTGCCGCTGCTGTGGCGTCGTCGCCGCATCGCCGGCTCGCTGATCGGCGGCATCCGCGAGACCCAGGAGATGCTCGATTTCTGCGCCGAGCACGGCATCGCCTGCGAGATCGAGGTCATCGCCCCTGACCAGATCAACACCGCCTATGCCCGGATGGAGAAGTCCGACGTCCGCTACCGCTTCGTCCTCGACATGGCCCGGCTCTAGGCCGTCCGGCCTGCGTCCCGGCCGGTCGGCCGGGACGCACGATCGGGGTTCTCCCGCTCCCGGCAAACCGCTAGGATCGTGCCGAACAAGGCCCCGCGTCAGACGGAGCCGTCAGGGACAAGGAAACGCATATGGCTCGAGTGGCTCTGGTCACGGGTGGAACCCGCGGCATCGGCAAGGCAATCGTTCAACGCCTGAAGGAAGACGGCATGGCCGTCGCCGCCGGCTATTCCGGCAATGTCGAGGCCGCCGAGGCGACCGCCAGGGAATTGGGCGTCACCATCGTCAAGGGCAATGTCGGCTCGTTCGACGACTGCGCCCGGGCGGTGAAGGAGATCGAGGACCAGCTCGGCCCGATCGACGTCCTGGTCAACAATGCCGGCATCACCCGCGACGGCTTCTTCCACAAGATGAGCCACGACCAGTGGTCCGACGTGATCCGCGTCAATATGGACAGCGTCTTCAACATGACGCGCCAGGTCATCGTCGGCATGCGGGATCGTGGCTTCGGCCGCATCGTCAACATCTCGTCGATCAATGGCCAGAAGGGTCAGATCGGCCAGACCAACTATTCGGCGGCCAAGGCCGGGATGATCGGCTTCACCAAGGCCCTGGCCCTGGAAAATGCCCGCAAGGGCGTGACCGTCAACTGTATCGCGCCGGGCTATATCGACACCGAGATGGTCGGGGCCATGGACGAGAAGGTCCTGGCGGGCATCATCGCCCAGATCCCCGTGGGTCGACTGGGCAAGGGCGAGGAGATCGCCGACATGGTGTCCTGGCTGTCGGGCGAGCGTGCCGGATATGTCACAGGATGCACGCTCTCGCTGAACGGCGGTCAATACCTGGTCGGCTGATCCCGACCTTGCCTAAAATCCGCCGGGGTGAGGTTCCACCCTCTGCCGCATGATATTCTCGGTTCCGGTCAGAACGGCGTCCACGCCGATCGCGACCACGCTGGCGCTCGCCATCGTGGTCGCGGGCCTGACGGCGACGACGGCCGCCCGGGCCCAGATCCAGGGCAATGCCCAGGCGGAACAGAGCCGGACCCTTCGCAATCAGGACCGGTCCGACAGCCTGCCGACCGCCGGACGCTATGTCGCGGACAGTGGCGAGACCTTTGTTCTCGGCGGCTCCGGCCGTCAGGCCCTGCTGCGCTTCGAGCGCCGCGACGAAACCTGGGTATTGCGCCCGACCCCGGCCCCGCGCGGCGACATCATCTATCGCAATGACGCCGGTGAGCAGGTGCTGCGCGTGACGCCCGACGGCGGCATGACCATCTTCACCCCGGTCGCCCGGGGCGGCTCACCGGTGTCGTTCGCGGGACCGGGTCCGACCCTGTCACCCCCGTCCCTCGGCCCGGCCGAGCTGTTCAACCTGATGGCGCGCCGCAGCGGCATGATCACCCAGGCCCTGGGCCGTCTGGTCGAGATCAATCTCGACACCGGCGATGACTCCGAATCCCTCGCCGTCGACGCCCTGATCATCTCCACCGATGCGGTGATGCGGATCGCCCGATCGCCCTCGGCCCGTCCCAGCCTCAGCCGGCTGCGGCGCATCACGATCATCGAGGGCGATCGCGCCGCCGTGACCTATCTGAGCAGTGAGTTGCGGATCGTGGTGGCCCCCAGTCAGGGCCTGGCCGGTCGACCGTCGTCGGCCCGCGTCATCCGCGCCTTCCTGCCCCAGGACTGACGCCTAGCCGCGGAAATCGTCCTTGGCGGCGCGGCGCGCGGCGAAGTCGGCGGCGTCCGTCGCCCTGAGGAACGGATTGAAGGCCCGCTCGGCCCCGATGGTGGTCGGCACGGTCGCCTCGCCACGGGTCCGCGCGGCGAAAATCGCCTCGGCATGGGCCCGCACCTCCGGACGATCATCCAGCGACAGGGCGAACCGGGCATTGGCGGCGGTATATTCGTGGGCGCACCAGACCCGGGTTTCCGGCGGCCAGGCCGCCAGGGCCTGAAGACTGTCCCACATCTGCTGTGGCGTCCCTTCGAACAGGCGGCCGCAGCCCAGGGCGAACAGGGTATCCCCGACGAAGGCCTCGCCATCGGCGACCGACCGATAGACCACATGGCCCAGGGTATGGCCGGGGGTGGCCGTGACCTGCAGCAGGGTCTGACCCAGATCGACCGCATCGCCATCGCCCACGATCCGGTCCAGCGGGGCGACGCGCCCCACCTCGGCCGGTCCGACGATGTCACAACCCGTCCGGGCCTTGAGCGCCGCGTTTCCGCCGGTGTGGTCGGCGTGCCAGTGGGTGTTCAGGATCAGGTCGAGCCTCCCCCATCCCAGCCGTTCGATTTCCGACAGTATGGCGTCAGCGTCGGGCGTATCGATCGTCGCCACCCGACCGCTTGCCGCGTCCCGGACCAGCAGGCCGTAGTTGTCGTTGAGGCAGGGGAACAGATGAACGTGCAGGGCCATGTGCCCATTCTAGCAGCGACCGCTCGCCCAAGCCTACCGCAGCCGCTATGTTCGCCCGATGCGACGCAGCATCGAAGAGCTACGAGCCTTCTACGGTGAACCCTCGGGTGCGCTGGTGCGACGCCTGCTGGCACGACGCCTCGACAACGCCTGGGGTGAGGCCAACGACTGCGACGTCCTCGGTCTCGGCTATGCCACCCCCTGGCTGGACGCCTTCGTCGGGGCGCGGCGTGTCGTGGCCGCCATGCCCGGCGGACAGGGTGTCGAGCCCTGGCCGCTGGTGGGGCGGAATCGCTCCCTTCTGGTCGATGACCGCCGCCTGCCGTTCACTGCCGGGACCTTTGACCGCATCCTGCTGATCCACGCCCTCGAAGAGGCCGACGACGCCCGGGCCCTGCTGGCCGAAGCGGTCCGCGCCCTGGCCCCGGCCGGGCGGATCATCCTGACGGCGGCGGCGCGCGGCGGCCTGTGGTCCCGCGCCGAGGCAACGCCGTTCGGCCATGGCCGCCCCTTTACCCGCGGCCAGCTGGAACGGCTGGTGCGCGAGGTTGGCCTTGAGCCGACCGCCTGGTCGCAGGCCCTCTACATGCCGCCCTGGCCGCCGCTCCTGCCCCTGGCCGACGGCTTCGAACAGGTCGGACGCCACCTGTTCCCGGGGGCCGCCGGGGTGATCATGCTGGAGGCGACGCGCCAGGCCTATGCCCGTCTTCCGGTCAATGGCGCGACCCGCACCGTCCGGGGCCGGACACCGGCCATGGCCCCGCAACCGGCCACCCAAATGCCGGGTTCCGCACGGAACGATCTGGATGGATCGACCGAACGACCCTAAAGGGCGCTGATGCACCGACTGATCCTGATGCGACACGCCACCGCCGAACGCGCGCCCGGCCCGGGCCGTGACCGTGACCGGCCCCTGTCTGCCACCGGCCGTCTCGACGCCGCGCGCATGGGCCGCGCCCTGGCGGCGCGGGGCCTGCGGCCGGACCGGGCCCTGGTCTCGTCGGCGACCCGCACCAGCGAAACCTGGGACCTTCTGCATGACGCCCTGGGCGATGTGGAGGTCCGGCACGAACCGGCGCTCTATAATGCGGGATCCGATGTCCTGCGCCGGTTCGTTGAGGCCTCCGAGGATGAGGTGGGCTGTTTGATGGTGGTCGCCCATAATCCGGGCATCCATCTACTGGCGGTCGAATATCTGATCGAAAGCGCGGCCTCGCCGTCGATTCTTGACCGGCTGAGTGGCGGTTTCGAGCCGGCCTCGGTCGCCATCTTCACCGTGGATGCGGCCGGCCGCTGCACCTGGGAGGGCCTGCTTGAGCCCGGCATCGTCGGAGATCGGGAATGACCGTAGCCCCCGGTACGGCCTTCAAGCTGATTGACGCGGCCGAATGGAAGGCCGCCCTCGAGGCCGGTCACTACGGCGGGTCCGCCGTCGACCGGGCTGATGGCTATATTCACATGTCGACCGCGGCTCAGTTGGCCGAGACCGCGCGCCGCCACTATGCGGGCCGGGACGGGCTCATGCTTCTGCCGGTCAACACCGGCGCGCTGGACGAGCGCCTGGTCTGGGAGCCCTCGCGGGGCGGCGACCTGTTTCCGCACCTGTACGGTCCCCTGCCAGTCACGGCGATCGGTGCGGCCCGTGCCCTGGCGGTCAGCGACGACGGCCAGATGTGCTTCGACGACGGCGGAACGGCTCCGTGAGCGGTTTTGATCCCGGCACCTGGCTGCTGCACCGGCTGGACCCGGAAATCTCCCATGGGCTGGCGATCAAGGCCCTGACCTGGGCTCCCCTGCCCGCTCTCCCCGCCGACGACCCGATCCTCGCCACCACGGTCGCGGGCCTGCGACTGAGCAATCCCGTGGGCCTGGCCGCGGGGCTCGACAAGAACGGCGAAGCCCTGCGTGGTCTCACGCGGCTGGGCTTCGGCTTCGTTGAATGCGGCTCGGTCACGCCGCGACCACAGGCCGGCAATCCCAAGCCACGCCTGTTCCGCCTGTCCGAGGACCAGGCCGTGATCAACCGCATGGGCTTCAACAATGCCGGACTGGACGCCTTCGCCAACCGGCTGGCCCACCGCCCGCCACAAGCCGTCGTCGGGGCTAATCTGGGGGCCAACAAGGACACGGAAGACAAGGCCGCCGACTATGTCGCCGGACTGCACCGCCTGGCCGGTCTGGCTGACTATTTCACCATCAATATCTCGTCGCCGAATACGCCGGGCCTGCGGGCCCTGCAGGGGCGGGCGGCGCTGGATGACCTGCTGGGCCGGATCGCCGAAGCCCGAACTCCGGGCGGAGTCCCGGTCTTTCTGAAAATCGCCCCTGACCTGACGGTCGCCGAGATCGGCATGATCGTCGAGGCGACCCTGGCCCACGGCATCGATGGTCTGATCGTGTCGAACACCACCCTCGACCGCCCGGACAGTCTGCGTTCACCATACAGGGATGAGTCCGGAGGGCTGTCGGGTGCGCCGTTGAAGGTCCGGGCGCGGGCCGCACTGCGCGCCGCCGCCGAGGCCGGATACGGCCGTCTGCCGCTGATCGCGGTCGGTGGAATCGACTCCGGGGCCGAGGCCTATGCCCGCATTCGCGCGGGTGCCGCTGCGGTTCAGCTGTATTCGGCGCTGATCTACGGGGGGCCGGGACTGGTCGGCCGGATCAAGCGGGATCTGGCGGCCCGGCTGCGGTCAGACGGGTTTTCCACACTGCATGAAGCGATTCTGGCGGGCCCGTTGACGGAGCGTTAGGGCTACCCGGGCATGGTCATTTCAAGGGTAAACGTGCCCGCCTCGGAAAGCCGCATGCCACAGGCCTACGCCGACACACCGTCTGACTGGACCGACGCCGTCCGACAGCGCCGCAAGGCGTTGCTGCAGCGGCTCGGCATGGGGGCGGCCGCCGCCCTCGTGTTCAGTCCGGTGATCGGCTGGACCTACTGCCTGTTGTGGGTGGTCGGCTATTTCGCGATCCAGCTTCTCGACATCTGGGTCTTCGAGCCGATCAACAGCGGCAGGAGCAGCCATCTTCGCGGCCCGCGCCTGGTTGCCGGCGGTGTCCTTCTGTTTCTCAACACCCTTTACTTCGGCAGCCTGTCGATCCCGCTCTGGCTGATCGGCGGGGCGATGGGCGGTATCTGCGCGACGATTCTCCTGACGGCCGGTGCCGTCTACAGCGTCATCAACGCGCCCCGGTCCAAGGTCGTTCTGGCCCTGACCATCATCCCGCATCTGTCCTATCTGGCGGCTACGCCCTTCTTCATGTCCGTGCTCGGGGCCTCAACCGCCTTTGCCACCGCCACGGCCATCTCCGTCGCCGTCTTCGCCACCTATTGCGTCTCGACCTGGATGCGGCTGAACCAGGCCCGCACGGCCGAGAGCCAGGCCCGCGTCGAGGCCGACCTCAAACGGGCCGAAGCCGAACGGATCATGGAGAGCCGCAGTGCCTTCCTGGCGGCGGTCGGCCACGATCTGCGCACTCCGATCAGCGCCATCCTTACCGGAGCCGCGGAACTGGAACGGGGGGCGGGAGACAATGCCGGCCGTGCCCAGGCTCAGCTGATCACCGACGCCGGCGTGATGATGAAGGCTCTGCTGGACGATCTGCTCGACCACGCCAAGCTCGAGGCCGGGCATATGACTGTCGAGGCCAGCGATTTCGACCTCCGGGCCCTGCTGTCCCAGACGGTTCGCCTCTGGCGTGGGCCGGCCCGGTCCAAGGGGCTCAAGCTGCGGGTCGAGGGGGCCGCCTCGATTCCGCAGATGGTGCGCGGCGACCCCATGCGTCTGCGCCAGGTGCTGAACAACCTGCTGTCCAACGCCATGAAATTCACCGAGACCGGCTCAGTCACCCTGCAGCTTCGAGCCTGGGACGATGAACTGACCCGCCACGCCCTGCTGATCGAGATCAAGGACACAGGCCCCGGCATGACCCCCGCCCAGGTCGACCGCCTGTTCACGCCGTTCGACCAGACCGCAGAAGGCGTCGGCAGCCGCTACGGCGGTTCCGGCCTCGGCCTGGCGATCAGCCGCCAGCTGGTGGAGCTGATGGGTGGACGGTTGACCGCGCGCAGCGTCCGCGACGAGGGCTCCAGCTTCACCCTCGCCCTGAACCTGATGGAAAGCCGGACCGCCGCCGTCGCGGCCCCGTCAGAAGCCCTCGACCAGGACAGCCGCGACGCCGTGGCCCAGTCCCTGGGTCGTCGCGTGGCCAGGCCCGTCCCGCAACCCAAGGCACCGGTCGCGGAAGAAGTCGTCGCGGTTGAGGACGACGAGGAGGGCCGCCCCATGCGGGTTCTGGTCGTCGACGATCACGATATCAACCGCCGCGCTATCCAGCTGATCCTCCAGCCTCTCGGCTGCGATATCGCCACGGCCGCCGACGGACTCGCGGCCCTGAAGATCTGCGAGAACGCCAGCTTCGACCTGATCTTCATGGACGTGCGTATGCCCGAGCTGGACGGACGCGAGACCACGCGCCGCCTGCGGGCGGGCAACAGCCCGAACGCGGACACTCCGGTCATCGCCGTTACCGCCGATACCTCGGCCGATGACATCGCCGCCTGTATGGCGGCGGGCATGACCTATTTCGTGCCCAAGCCGATTACCCCGACCCTGCTTCTGGGTGCGGTCTCCCACACCCTGGCGGAAGCCGGAGCTGCAGACGACGACGACACCGCCGCCGTCGCCTGAGCGCCGCGCCTCGACTCTCCCGATCTAGATCTGGGCCAGCAGATGTTCAGCTGACGAGACCTTGAACTCACCGCCCTGTTCGATGTTCAGCTGGTCGACCACGCCGTCCTTGACCAGCATCGAATAGCGCTGCGACCGCTCGCCCATGCCGAAGCCCTTGGCGTCCATGGCCAGACCGACGTCGCGGGTGAAGTCACCGTTGCCGTCGGCCAGCATGACGACGTCGTCAGAACCGATGCCCTGGCTGTCGGCCCAGGCCCCCATGACGAAGGCGTCATTCACCGAAAGACAGGCGACAGTGTCGACACCTTTCGCGGCCAGGTCGGCGCGATGGTCCTTGAAACCCGGAAGGTGTCGGGCCGAACAGGTCGGAGTAAAGGCCCCCGGCACGGCGAACAGGGCCACGGTCTTGCCCTTGAACAGGGAGTCCGTCGTCACCGGACGGGGACCGTCGGGGGTCATGGTGGTCAGGGTGGCCGAGGGAATACGGTCGCCGATCTGGATGGTCATCGCAGGTCTCCGGTGTTCGGGAAGGATAAGGTGTCCTGCGTCAGATAGAGAGCCGTCGCCCCATCTCCAAGGGGCGTGCCCCCGGAAGCTGTCGGGCGCAATTCGGCAGCCACCCGCTTGCACAGCGGCACGGCGCTGCCGATGATGGCCATATGAGCGATTTCCCCTCCCTCGTCGGACGGTTGCTGGTGGCCATGCCGGGCATCGGCGATCCACGCTTCGAGCATGCGGTGATCCTGGTCTGCGTCCACGAGCCGGACCATGCGATGGGGCTGCGCCTCGATCGCCCGGCTCCGGGTGTCGACCTGAAGGCGGTCCTGGCCAGGCTGGACACCCCGGTGCCTGCCCTGGCCTCCGGCCAGCCGGTGCTGATCGGCGGTCCGGTGGAACGGGAACGCGGCTTCGTCCTGCATACCGACGACTGGATGGCGGCCGACGCCAGCCATGCCTTTGGTCAGGGCCTGGCCATGACGGGAACCCGGGAGGCCCTGGTGGCCATGACCGACCCCCTGACCGGTCCGCGGCGGTCGACCCTGCTTCTCGGCTATGCCGGCTGGGGCGAGGGTCAGCTGGAAGACGAGATCAGTGAGAACGTCTGGCTGACGGCCGACGCGGACACCGAACTGATCTTCGACGATAGTCATGACACCAAATGGAGTCGGGCCGTGGCCGGCCTCGGCGTGGATCCGGGACAGCTGTCCGGTCAGTCCGGGCGGGCCTGAGGCCGCCACAGACCGGTCAGGCCGAGCGGGCCTTCAGCGGGGCCGTGCCGTCGGCCAGCGACTCATTCAGATAGACTTCGGCCTCCTGGGCCGGCAGGGCCTGGGCATAACCGAAGCCCTGGCCGTAGTGGCACTGGGCCTGCAACAGAAGCCGCGCCAGATCCGCGTTTTCGACGCCCTCGGCCACGACTTCCAGCGACAGGTCACGACCGAGGTTGACCACGGATTTGACGATCTTGGCCGAGCCCTCGTCCTTGTCCATTGTCAGTACGAAATAGCGGTCGATCTTCAACGTATCGAACGGCAGCTTGGCCAGCCAGGCCAGGGACGAGAAGCCGGTGCCGAAATCATCCAGCGCCAGCGAGGCCCCGGCCGCCTTCAGACGGCTCAACACCTCGGCTGCCTGGGCTGTGTCGCGCATGATGTCGCCTTCGGTGACCTCAAGCTTCAGCGCGCCGCGCGGCAGACCGGTCTCAGCGATGATCCGGGCGACATCCTCGACCAGGTTGGCGCGTTCGATCTCGCCGACCGACAGGTTGACGCTGCAGAACAATTTGCCCGCCCCGGGGTGGCGTTTGAGCCATTCGGCCAGCTGCCGCGCCGCGCGCGTCATCATCAGCAGACCCAGGTCGTTCATCAGACCCATCTCTTCGGTCAGGCCGAGGAAGTCGTCGGGCGGGACCAGGCCGCGCTTGGGATGACGCCAGCGGGCCAGAGCTTCGAAACCGGCCACGGCCCCGGTGTTGAGATTGACGATCGGCTGGAAGAAGGGCTCGATCTCTCCGCGCAGGAAGGCATTGCGCAGGTCCGCCTCAAGGCCGAGGCGCGACAGGCTGTCGCTTTCAAGGGCCCGGCCATAGGCCGCGGCTCCGCCGCGTCCCGCGGTCTTGGCCTGTTCGACCGCCAGTTCCGCCCGACGCAACAGTTCGGCGACGTCCGGCGCATCGGGCCCGCCCTCGGCCGTGACTGCGCCGATAGCCACGGTCGGATAGATGTCGAAACCGGCGATGCGTAACGGCTGCTCGACCGCTTCGCGCAGACGTTCGGAGGGATTGCCCGGTGCGCGCGGGATCAGCACGGCGAACTCGTCCTCGCCGACGCGGGCGGGCAGGACATCCAGAGAAAAGGCCGCCGACAGGCGCGATCCGAGGGCGGCCAGCACCATGTCGGCGCGCTCGTGGCCCAGGGCCTCATTGAGCCGTCGCAGCCGATCGACGTCGGCGACGATCAGGTCATAGTCGCCCGGCTGGGTCAGGACCTCGGCCGCCCGGTTCAGGAAGGTCCGGCGGTCCAGCAGGCCGGTCAGGGTGTCGAGATGTCCGCCGGCGAATTTCGTCTCCAGCGCCACGACGCCAGCCGCCCGCAGCCCGTCCTCGAGCCAGACCCCGCGCCACAGGCAGGTCTCGGCATCGCGCATGCGCAGGCGAATGGCGATCTCCGACCCTTCGGCCTGGGGTTTGAGAATTCGTTCGGCGAGGGCGCGGTCCTGGGGGATGGCCACTGCGGTGAAGGCGGCCCCGGAGCACTCGGGGGCCAGCGGCCCCAGGCCCAGCGACCGGGTCGCCCCGGTGAAACGCATCTGGTCATCGGCGGGCGTCCATATCCACAGCGCCGTATCGGCCGCGGCAAGGGCTTCGATGGCGGTCGTCGCGTCCCACGCCAGAGATCTCGGCCGAGTATTCAAAACGCTTGTCCGACCCCTGTCATGGCGGCGTTTGGCCGTCGCTACGCTCCGCTGTGTCATTCACACAGCCGAACAGAAGATGATCTGCCCATGCCCCGTTAATTTTGAGATAAGCCCGGGCCAGACCCTCGTGGACGAAACCGGATTTTTCCAGCACGCGGCGCGAGGCGAGATTACCGGGAACGCAGGCAGCCTCGAGCCGGTGCAGGTGCAGGGAACCAAAGGCGAAGACCACAAGGGCCCGAACCGCCGCCGTGGCATGGCCGCGCCCGGCGAAGGGCTGGCCGATCCAGTAACCGATCGTGCCCATCTCGGCGACGCCGCGACGCACATTGGACAGGGTGACCGCCCCGATCAGGGTCCCGGTCTCCGCAGTGAAGATAAAAAACGGCCAGGCGTTCCCCAGTTCCACCTCGCGCGCATAGATGATCATGCGACGGCGATAGGCGGCCCGGCTCAGATCATCCTCGGGCCACAAGGGCTCCCAGGGCTGGAGATAATCGCGCGAGCGCTCGCGCAGGCCCGACCAGGCGGCATGGTCGGCCGGCCGCGGGGCCCGAAGGATAACCCCTTCCCCCTCAAGCACCGTCCCGATCGGCTCGGGCATCCAGTCGAACAACGCCATCTGAACAGCCTAGCCCCGGAGCGCTCAACCGAACAGGGCGTCGCGGAAGACAGCACCCGCGCCCGCAGCAGCGCGGGGACCAAGGACGGCGCTGGCCGCGCGTGCCGGCACCAGCAGGTCACGGGCGACGGTTCGCACATCTTCGATGGTCTGGGCCAGAACCCGGTCAGCCATGGTCTGGGACGGGATCGGCGCGCCGAAGATCAGGGTCTGGGCCGCATGGCGTCCGGCCCGCCCGGCCGGGCTTTCGTCTGACATCCACAGGCCTGCGTTGAGGACGGCCTTGGCCCGGGCCAGCTCGGACGCGGTCGGACCGTCGGCGGCAAGGGCGCGGATTTCGTCGGCACAGACCCGGGCCAGTTCCTCGGCGCGGTCGCCGGCGGCACCAGCATAGATGCCCAGCACCCCCTCGCTGTCATAGGGCTCGTGATAGGCGTCGATGGCATAGGCCAGGCCCCGTTCCTCGCGCGCACTCTGGAACAGGCGCGACGCCATACCCCCGCCAAGGATTTCCGCCATCAGACGGACGGCGGAATAGGCCGGGTCCCGGACACCGGGGGCCGGAAGCTGGAACACGAGATTGGCCTGTTCGATGCGGCGGGACAATTTGGCCTCGCCACCGGTGAAGACCGCGGATGCAGGCTCCTCCGCTGCGGTCGCAACCGCTGCGCCAAAGGTGCGCTCGGCCAGCTCCAGGAACCCGGCCTCGTCGACCGCGCCCGAAACGGCAATCACCATCCGGTCAGGGGAATAGAGCCGGGTTCGCCAGGCTCCGATAGTGTCGCGGTTGACCGGGGCCAGGCTGGCGACGGAGCCGAGGATCGGCCGCCCCAGGGACTGGCCGGAAAAGGCCCGGGTCTGGACCATTTCGAAGACATGGTCGTCGGGGGTGTCGAAGGCTTCCGCGATCTCCTGGGCGACGACATCCTTCTCACGCTCGATCTCGGCCGGATCCAGCGTCGGACGGAACACCAGATCGGCGACCACCTGCATGGCCAGGGGCAGGGAGCCGTCCAGGGCCCGCACCTCGAAACTGGTACGCTCATAGCCGGTCGCAGCATTGATCGACCCGCCCTCGGCCTCGATTCGCTCGACGATCTCGCGGGCCGCCATATTGCCGGCCCCCTTGAACACGAGGTGTTCGAGAAGATGGGACCATCCCGACTGGGCCTCAGTCTCCCAGCGGGCACCGCCCCGCACGGCCACGGTCAGGGCCAGGGTCCGCAGCCCCGGCATGGGATCGCAGACCAGACGGACGCCGTTGGACAGGGTGTGCAGGGTTGCGGTCAGGGCTTCAGCTTTCGACGGACCAGGGCGATGTAGAACCCGATCAGGGCCAGGGCCAGACCGAACCAGGTCAGGGCATAGCCGAGGTGATTGTTGGCGAAGGCGACGGGCGGTACGGCGGGACGGAGCGCCGGCCAGCCGGGATTCGTCGAGGTGACCGCATACAGGGTTTCGGGGCCAACCAGACTCGTCACGCCCAGGGTCCGGGCCATAGCGGCATTGTCGCGGGCATAGAAATGACGCCCTTCGGGCGGCAGGGCCATCAGGCCCGGTGTCGAGGCGGTGCGGACCACGGTAACCAGTCTGACGAGCGGGCCGTCACGGGTTACCGGCGGACGGGCCGTGACGGTCTCGGCGACAAAGCCGCGATCGACCAGCAGTACCCCGACCTCGGGACGGCCCGGCGCAGCCGGTTCGGGACAGGCGGAAATCAATCGCACCCCGGCTTCGCCGTCGAGTATCGATTGCAGCTCGACATAGGGGGCGGTGGCCAGGCCCGGACAGTCGATAATGACCTGACGAAACTCCCGGTCAGGCCCGGACGGAAGATCGGCAATCGGAACGGGGGCCATCGCCGCTGCGGCGTCGGCCCGGTCCATCAGACCTTCCTTCCACTGCAGCCGCTGGACCTGCCAGACCCCGAGGCCGATCAGCAGCGCCAGGGCCGGGGCCGAAACAATCGTCAGCGCCCACGGGAACCGTGTCCGCCGGGATGTCTCAGAAGTCGTCATTATGGACCTGCGCGGCCTGGTTTCGCATCTGCAGGGCGACCATCACCCCCTTGGCCGGGCGCATCAGGCCCAGCGACAGTCCGGCGACGAGCGGAAGGGCCACGACCAGCATGGCCCAGATCGGCGGGCTGTAGGCGACCTGGACGAACAACGCCCCGAACACGACGATACCGCCGGCAATCTGCATGACGAAGATCGCCGCGCCGTCGCCGGTGTTCAGCCGGGAAAAATCATGATCGCAGACCGGACACCGGTCGACCACTTCCAGAAACCCCTTGAACAGCTTGCCCTTGCCACAACTGGGACACCGGCAAAGCAGTCCGGCGCGGATCGGATTGATCCGCGCCGGCGCGCGAGGCTTGAGAAGCGGGTCTTCCGTCACCCGAAGGTGACGTAGACAAAGGCGAACAGGAACAGCCAGACCACATCGACGAAATGCCAGTACCAGGCCGCCGCCTCGAAGCCGAAATGCTTCTCGGGGGACATCTGGCCGGCCATCAGCCGCAGCAGGCAGACCAGCAGGAAGATGGTGCCGATCAGGACGTGGAAGCCGTGGAAGCCCGTCGCCATGAAGAAGATCGAGCCGTAAAGGCCGGCGTTCGCCGCCTCGGCATTGAAGAACAGGTTCTCATGAAGAATGTGCTGATACTCATAGACCTGCACCGAGGTGAACAGCAGGCCCAGGGCGACCGTGATCACCAGACCCAGCTTGGCTCCCTTGCGGTCACCGACCTGAAGCGCGTGGTGGGCCCAGGTCACGGTGGTACCGCTGAGCAGCAGGATCACGGTGTTCAGCAGCGGAAGCTGCCAGGCGTCGAGGGCCTCGATCCCCTTTGGCGGCCAGGTCGACCAGGCGGCGGCGGTGTCAGTCCAGCCGGCAATGGCCGGAATTTCGGTCCGGGCCTCGTTGAACACGGCCATGTCAAAGAACATCCAGAAGAAGGCCGCGAAGAACATCACCTCGGAGGCGATGAACAGCATCATTCCGTAGCGCAGGCCGATCGACACGACCGGCGTATGGTCGCCGCCGCGGCTTTCCTTGATC
>TARA_R110002124_G_scaffold287323_1_pt1 | contig 14053 bp, 11 predicted proteins | sample TARA_R110002124 | Tara Oceans TARA_R110002124 (sample SAMEA4397445) | marine metagenome | biome: Polar Biome; feature: [SRF] surface water layer (ENVO:00010504); material: water (ENVO:00002006), including particulate matter (ENVO:01000060) such as... | depth 5 m | reverse complement strand
CAGCAACGAAGTGGCTGATTTTGAAGCGATTTCAGCACGTAATAGGTTGTCTATTGCATATTTCGGGTTCAACAAAGTGAAAAAGGCTTAAAACAAAATAACCCCGGGTTTTGCCCGGGGTTTTGTATTAAAAAATTCTTTGATTTGAGTATACTAAGCTTGCCTTTTTTTAAAGTCTTGGTATAAGGCTGTAATTATCTACTGTTCAATTTTTTCACCAATGGCCTTAACTTTTTCATTAAGTTTTAAAATGGCTTTTTCATAAACTGTGTCCCAATGGCTTAATTGGTCTTTTTTTGAATTGGCGATTTGATATTCAATGGCTGGTAAGATCCAAGATGCGTAGCCACTGTATGGGTCATTTGACGCATACAAGGACTGGTACCATGGGCCAAAGGGCATTCCTTCCTTATAAAGAAAACTCTTTTCAAGTTGGATCAAATCAGTGTTGAGCTGCTTTATTTCTTTAGCATTTAATCGACCTTCATTGATCGCTTTGGGAAGTGCTTTACTTAATTCGTTGGTGGTTTTTTCCAATGTATTGATGGCGGATTCGGATTTTTTGAAACCTGAGAATTCTGGATAATAGGTTTTAATTTTGTTAGTAGCCGTTGTGAAATGCATGCTCAGGTCTTGCGCATAGCGCGGCAAGTCGTAAGGGATAAGAGTGGCATTGGCCAGCTTCAAGGACATGATTCCTGCCCATTGTGCTACTGCACCTCCCATTTTTAAGCTTGGGTCAACAAAATTCTCATAGAAAAGGAAATCATCGTAATTGGTATGATAAAGCGTTTTTCCGCCTGTTCCTCCGCTCATGGATGGAACACCCGCATGCATATAAAAAGCGATATGATCTGAACCACCACCAAGATTACCAATAGGTAGGCTTTTACCATCTTTTGACCACATTTCGAAAACAGTCTTGGTAGAATCCGGGTAAATTACTTTTTTTGCCGCATCAGTCATGATCTTCTTTAGACTAGGTGCTGCTGCACCGCCGAAACTTCTGCCTGAAACACCGGCGTCAAAATTCAAATAAGCTACAGCATTTGTTCCTAGTTCTTTTTTCATTTGCTCTACCCATTCAGTAGAACCAATTACTCCGTATTCCTCACCATCCCAATGTGCAATCATGATGGATCTCTTAGGTCTATGGCCTTCTTTGACAAGCTTGCCAAGTGCTTCTGACAAGGTCAATAGCATGGCTGTTCCGCTACCTGGATCAGTAGCTCCAAATGCCCATGCATCATAATGGCAACCTAAGATTATCCATTCATCGGGATACAAACTTCCTTTTACGGTACCTACTATATTGTTGATTCGAACAAACTCTTTGGGTTGTGATACGCCGAGTCTGACTTTTAAATCTGGGCCTCCCTCAAATCTATAGGTGTAGGGTAATCCACCTTGCCATGCTCCTGGAACTGGTTTGCCTTTCATCCATGCCATTATTTCTCCCGCAGCACCATAGCCAATAGGAGTTACTGGGATGGTGTGTAAACTTGTTTCGTTTACATTCAACCGTTTGATTTTGGTTTTTCCATCCAATGGAAGAGCTGGTTCAAAAGGGGTTAAAGGGTCCCCTGTAAATGACTCTGTCAATACAGACCCTCTTTGAATAGCACTTTCATTGTAATTATTGCCTTCAGGATAAACCAATCCCTTGCTGTACCCATAATCTCTTGGGTCCGTATAGATCAATACACCTGCAGCACCGTATTGTTCAGCATACTTAGCTTTGAACCCACGAAAATTTTTACCATACCTTGCCAGTACTATTTTCCCTTGGATGTCTATTCCTAGCTCTGCTAGTTTTTCATAATCTTCCTTTGTTCCATAGTTGGCATATACAACCTCAGCAGTTACGTCCCCAGAACCCGAATAGGCATTCCAGCCTTTAGGAAGTTCTGGGTGTGAAGAATAAGGATTTCCAGAAATGATGTCTTCCTTTTGATTTAAAGGTTTTCGCTTAGGCGTAACAATTTCTACTACAGAAGTTCCAGGATCCTTTGGAATATACACATCGTAGGGATATAAGGTGGTCTCTAGATCCGCCTCTTCCATTGTTTTAATCAGGTAGTCCCTTACCTCTTCATTGGCCTTAGAACCCGCTGTATGAGGATGGGCAGTGATGGTGATTAAATGATCTTTATAGCCAGGGAAATCCACCATGTCTAAAAATAAATCCTCGATGGTATTCTGTTGCTTGGTTTCACTTTCAGAATAGCCATTCATTTGTTTTTGTGCAAACAAGTTTGAAGCTAAGCCTATGGTGAAAAAGAAAAAGAGTAATTTTTTCATGGTAGTTTTACTTATTGTAATACCTGATCTACAGTGAGAATGTGCTCACTTGGTTGGTTTCGAATTCGTTTGGTTCTTAAGTAACGGGCTAATTCAGGGGCGTCAAAATTTTCATCTTCAGGGTTAAAACTACTCACTCTTACTCTTCCTCTTGAGTGAATGAATTGTCCATCCCCAATCCACATGCCTACGTGTACTACACGCTCTTTGCTTGTTTCCGTGGCGGGAACCCCAAAAAACAACAAATCACCTACTTGTAAATTGTCCCAGTTTTTATCATTGTCAATGAGCTCTCCTTCATTGACTTGCTGGGAAGCATCTCTAGGAATGACCATGCCATTAAGAAAATAAATGGTCTTGGTAAACCCACTACAGTCTACTCCTTTTGGTGAAGTTCCTCCCCATAAATAAGGGGCGCCCATCATTTTTTTGGCGGTTTGAATGAGATTGTTGTCGCTTGTACTTCTACTGTTTTTCCAGGCATCATAGGTCACGGCTTGATCTCCTTTTATAATTCCTCTGCGTTGATCTGGAAGGATTATCTGGTAATTTCCATTTTCATAGCCCTGCAATTCCAGTACGTTCCCTGCGGTAATATCACTTACAATTTGGTCGAAACTGTCATTTTCATAAATCGTGCTGATCATTTCAGTGACGACAATTTTTTCTTTTTGAAGCCATTCGTCCATGGTGTTTTGGTCGACCAGGACTATGGCGGCGGCATCTACCCATGATAAGTATGCGTCCGGGGTTTGTACCAAGTACCAACTACCTTCTGCTTTCAAAACATTTAATGGAGTACCCATCAGGGCTTGTGTAGCCAATTCAGCAGAGTGCTTGGGGGCACTTCTTATATTGGCCACAGAATTGGTCACCAATGCTAAATTCTTACTTCCCAGTGCTGGATCAGGCAGTATTTGGATGGAGTCTGTATATGAAATATTGTTTGAACTAAACCTGTCTGTCAACTCCTTATAAGCTTCAGGTAAATTGGTTTCACCGCTTAGGATACCATTTTCCCATTGGACATCGAAAAGGGCAACCCTTTTATCCGGGGCATATTTCTCTTTGACCTCAGTGATGAGGATGGTCATTTCTTCTGATTGGTCTTCATTTTGGCAGGCAAACAAGATTCCCAACAACAATAAATATAAATAGAATGTGTTTTTCATGAAACAAGGCTCACTTTTGATAAATAAGATAGATCAGATCCTGGCGTTCGGAAAAATCCCTGGAACTAGGGCTGCATTTCTCTTTCAAGAAATTCCTGGTATAGCCTGATATGTCTATTGGTCATGGGTATTCTGTACCCATCAATAAACACCTGATGGATTTGAGTTTTTGGTTCAAATGGATCTCCATCTGAGATAAAGAGGCTAGCTTTCTTGCCTTCTTCCAAAGAGCCCAAACTGTCATCAACTCCAAATATTTCGGCAGGAATGATGGTAATGGCTTTTAATGCCTCGGTGATTCCCATTCCGTAAGCCGCAGCAAAACCAGCATTAAAAGGCAGGTTTCTTACGTTTTCGGCTTCCATTGTCCGCAAAGCTACTTTGACCCCAGCTTTTTGAAGCAAAGCCGGATTATTGTAGGAGGCATCGTAATTGTCCGAGTCTCTGCTAGGCAAGGTCAAGACTGGGCCTGTGATTACGGGAACACCTGCTGCTGCAATTTTATCTGCAACTTTCCATCCTTCAGCCACTCCAGTAAGTACAACATTTACATCTTTTTCTTTGATCCATTCCAATGCTGAAACAATGTCTTTGGCAGCGTTTACTTCTATTAGAAGGGGTAGTTCTTTGTTTAAAACCCTAGAGATTTGCTCCATTTCGGGGTAGTATTCCAATTCCCCTCCTTTGGTTTTAATAGCAAGGTAGGTAGCGGCTTTTTCCCAAAGTTCGTTTATTTCATCCAGGTTTTTTGTTGCTGTTTTTTGCAAGTCCTCTAAAGATCTAGTGTCGTTACTTCCTGATCTTACTGCAGAAGGGTAATTCATGATTACTCCCTTAAACCCGCCAAACATCTGCGCAGGTGTATAACCATTGAGATTGATTAATGCTGCAGTTCCAGGGAAGTGGCCACCTCTAGGTTGTGTAAGCACTGTGGTAACTCCGCTTACCCTTGTTACAGGTATGGCTACTCCATTAGGATTAACAGCCGTTAAGGCTTGCATTTGAGGGGTTACTTTTCCCAGTTCCATATAATCCTGGGTTTCCTTTAATGAATTTACCTCTACAATCCCTAAGCTTGTTCCACTGTCGATAAATCCAGGATACAATGACTTTCCAGTGCAGTCGATGACGGTGTGGTTTTGCTGAGGAATATTTTTACCTATAGCCTTGATCAAACCATCTTCAATGAGCAAATCATGGTCTTCCAGAATACCTTTGGTGACCGTATAGATTTTAGCATTGGTGAGAAGAAAGTTGGCTTTGTATGGTTTTATTACTTCTCCCTCTATCTGGGCCATAAGGCTTTGACTAAGGAGTAAACAACAACACCAAATTAATAGGTTTAATTTTTTCATTTGAACCCTTCTATAATAAAGGAAATTGACTTGCCTTTTCATTTTCAACTATTAATGGTGATGGTTTTCAGTAAACAACGCTTGAGCGTCTTGCATGCAGTTATGTGTGCCGCTGCTTATACGATATGGGTCAAGAGATCTTTTAAGGTTGATTTTTAACCTTTGGTCAGCTTGATCTGTATTCCTATCAAAATACTTAATTCCATCTACCCAGGTCATCTGCGGGATGGCGTAAATAGAAAGCGGATGCTTGTCAAATAAAACCAGGTCAGCCTGTTTGCCTACCTCTATAGAGCCTACGTATTTATCAATGCCCAATTGTTTGGCAGGGTTGATAGTTATCAAAGACAATGCTTCTTCATCGGTAAGCCCTCCATACCGCTGTGTTTTAGCTGCTTCATGGTAAAGGTGCCGGATGAGTTCATCTGAGTCTGAATTAATTGAGGTCACTACGCCATTTTTGGTTAGGATTGCTGCATTGTAGGCAGTGGAATAGTAAACCTCAAACTTATAAGCCCACCAATCAGAAAATACCGAAGCTCCCATGGTGTATTTTGCCAGTTCAGGGGCTACTTTAAACCCTTCATTGACATGTGAAAACACGATTTTGTCAATACCGTATTCTTGGCATACTTGGATCAGCATGTAGATTTCATCTGCCCGGTAAGAATGACAATGAATGATTATTTTGCCATCCAATATATCCACGAGTGTTTGCAGTCTGGTATTGTATTTTGGCGGGGCAGTAGTAATTTCTTTTTTCTGCTTTTCCTTGTTCCATTTTTCCCAGGCGGATTTGTATTGTAGAGCTTCTTCAAAACCATTTCTTATGACTGCCTCTACACCCATTCTGGATCGGGGTTGAAGGTTTTTCCCTATGCCATGTACCCGTGTTGGATTTTCTCCCAAGGCAAATTTAATTGTTCTTGGAGCTTCTTTCATTATTAGCCTATCGGGATCATGGGTTCCATAGCGATGTTTTAAGGTCACGTTTTGTCCACCAATTACGTTTGCAGATCCATGCATGGCATGAGAGATGGTGGTGCCTCCTGCCAAAGCCCTATAGATTGAAATATCATATGGGTCGATAACATCGCTCATTTGAACTTCCGCAGTGATCGGACTGCTGGCTTCATTGATGATTTCAAGGGCAAGGTGGGAATGCGCATCAATGATCCCAGGCATTAAAAATTGTCCTGAAGCATCCACTGTCTTGGTGTTTTTTGATGCTTTTAGATTGGTTCCGATTTCTGCGATGATGCCATTTTTAACCAAAACATCTGTGTTATCCAATGTACCGTTGGTAATGGTAATAACCTGGGCATTTTTTATCAATACATCTCCTGATTGATTCTCCTGCGCAGAGACTTGCACGCTCAACCAAATTAATAAACCAGCCAGTAACTGTCTTTTCTTATTCATGGTTGTTATTCGGTTTTTCTTTTTTAGTAGCCTGTACGGTAAATTGGTTATAACCTGAAATGTCCATACTGCCTTCAAACTTGTTTTCATTAATAGTGCCTGTTACCGTTACATCTAAAACAGCCTCTTCGGTTTCAACCTTAAAGGAAAAAGACAAAGAATCGTCTTTAAGCTCCAGGTTTTCCATTTTAGTCTTTTTGATTCCAGTTCCTTTAGGACTGTCATAGGAGACAGTGCCATTCCATTGCTCGTTTTTCTTAAAAAATTCCCAGCTGCCTTTCGATTGGCCTACAGGGGTCTCCGCGGCATAGGTCCAAACCTGATTTCCGGGTTTTTCCGGGCTGTTTTCTTCAGTGTAATCAAACAAGTAACCATCACTAACAACCATTGATACTTTTCCATCTTTAGAAAAGAGACTGTCTGTCATAATTACCATATTGGCCATTTTTCCCGGCGCAATGCTACCGCTAATGGATTCGATACCAAGAAGTTTTGCAGGATTGCTGGTCAAGGCTGCAAGGGCAACATCTTTGGAAAGCCCATTGCTTACCATTAGTTTTAGGTTACTGAAAAAATCCTTTTTATCTAAATCCAAGCTGGTAAATGCAAATGGGATTCCCTCTTTTTCGTACTTCGAAGCTAAACGCAAGGATTCAAGATAGGCTTCTTGGCCTTTTTTAAGCCTTTCCTCGTAATCCTTTCCTTGTTCCTCACCTTCCAGGCCTTCTAAGAAATTGTCATCAGTTAGTGCAAGTTTTAGTATTACCCCAACTTGTTTGGATTTAAGGATGGGGATAAGTTCTGGTCCCTCATTTACTCCAAGTAAAATAAGTTTAAAGTTATTATCTTCTTGCATTTTCAGGGCCCTTCGAACATCCAATTCATTTCTACCGGCTACCAAGAGCGTTTTCTGATTCTGAGTTACAGGAATCAATGCCTCTAATACCGGATCTGTTGTGACCCTCTTCACTAATTTATTTTTCTCATATATAGCAGTATGTTCCTGATAAAGAACTGCGTTTTGGAAAAGATCTCTCCACTTCGCCATTACAGCTAACTTGGTATGTGGGTAAACACCGCCTACAGTATTGAATTGAAAATACAGAGATTTATCTTCTTTAAGCAGGTTATTATTTTTCTCATGCCCATAAATGACTATAGTAGTCGTTCCAGGTAACATTCCATTTCCTACTGGTATTTTTTGAGCAATGGTGAAACCGAGTTTTCTCATTTCATTTTCATCACTTTCGGAAAACTTATAATGGTCTGCTGAGGAAAACTGAGGGTGGATTCCCGCCAATTCCGGGATTGGGTTAGAGGTGTCAAAATCACTGGGCCTATCAGGAAGCTCTGGTGGCTGAACGCCTAATTGGTTTCCCAAATCAATAAATCCGGGATAAACGAAAAGGGATTCCCCTTTTATTTCTTTTGAATCTTTGGGTACCGTTAGGTTTTTTCCTATTTGAGTGATGATACCATCTTTGAAGACAATATCATAATTGCGGTGAATTTTACCGGCTGTAGGAATCACTGTGGGGTTCGAAATGAAATAACTGGAGGTAACCCTCCTGTCTCCATTTCTGTCGCTTTGAGCTCGTGCAGGGCCTAGAATTAAAAGCATGCAAGCAAAAAAGACAGCAAAATTAGATAAAATGAGTTGTTTTTTCGACTTCATTTTTAGTGTTTTGTGCGTAACTAAAAGCTAAAATTAAGGTTTAATACTCAATATTTGAATAGTTATTTGTTAAATGTTGGTATTTGTCCCGAGAATGGTTCTTGGCAAGTTTACTTCGTTTTATCAAAATGAATTTTTCTTTTTTTGAAATAAAATGAATTTTATGAAGTTGATTTTAGTAACTTTGAAATTTGTGATGGTATTTAAATATTTATAAAATTCAATTGCAGAAGGTTTTAAAGCTCAACCCTGGTTTAATTCAATTAACTAATGAATAAAAGTTCGCTTTTTAAAGAATTGTTTGTCAATATTAAAACTACTGGCGCTGTAACATTTAGTTCAAAGTCTTTGGTAAATAAGATGCTGTCCTTTGCTAATTTCAAAGGTGCGAAGGTCATTGTGGAGCTTGGAGGAGGAGACGGAAGCATTACCAAAGGTATTATCGAACGGATGGATAAAGATGCGGTGCTTTATGTTTTTGAGATTAGTGAGCATTTTTGCGAAAATCTGAAAAAGCAATATGGTTCAGACAATGTTGTCATAATTTGTGACTCAGCAGAAAATATGGATCAGCACCTTGGAGGTAATCCGGTAGATTTAATTTTATCCTCTCTACCTTTTAGCCTTATTGCAAAAGAATCAAGAACTGCCATTTACGAGAAAAGCAGCTTGATGCTCAAACCTAGTGGTTTCTTTATTCAGATTTGCTACTCTTATTTATTGCGCTTTCAGTTTGCAATGCATTTTAGTACCATAAAGACGGCATTTACGCTGAAGAATTTCCCTCCAGCTTTTATCATGGTTTGTAATACCTGATAAGGTTTTTTACTGCTATTTTTATACATTGCTCCCTATGAAAGCTGCGGATTTTAAGGGAAGAGGTACGGGACATCAGCCGGGTAATAAGTATGAAAAAGCCAGTCTGGTACAGGAGCACATTGAAGGAATTGATCTTCCTGAATATGAGGAAAATCCTCCCACCAAATTTATAAATGTCAACACAAAATCAGCACTTAGTGTCAATGATAGTCCTGATTTGCCGCTGAATTACTCTGTAAATCCCTACCAGGGATGCGAGCACGGCTGTATCTATTGTTACGCAAGAAACTCACATCAAAATTGGGGTTATGATTCAGGATTAGGTTTTGAAACCAATATTCTGGTAAAAACTGACCTTCCTACCCAGCTGAAAAAACAATTCGAAAAAAAGAATTATCAGCCACAGACCATCATGCTTTCAGGGAATACAGATTGCTACCAACCTGCGGAAAGCAAGTATAAACTCACACGGAAAATCCTTGAAACATGTCTTGAATACAGGCATCCTGTAAGTGTGATTACTAAAAACAGCCTTATAGAACGAGACACAGATATTTTAAAAGCACTGTCTGAAAGAAATCTGGTGCATGTCTATTTTTCCATCAATCACCTGGACAATAAACTGAAGTTGCTTCTTGAGCCTAGAACAGCCGTAGCGCAAAAGAAAATTGAATTGATTCGTAAATTTTCTGAGCTTGGAATACCTTCTGGCATTATGGTTGCGCCGATTATTCCTGGCATTAATACTGAAGCTATTCCGCAAATTATCCAATTAGCGGCCGAAGCCGGTGCTAGGAAGGTGGGGTATACCGTAGTCAGGTTGAATGGTCAGGTGAAAGAATTATTTAGAAACTGGATGGAAGAGCATTTTCCTGATAGAACTGATAAAGTAATGCATCAAATAGAAGCATTGCATGGTGGCAAAGCCAATGATACAGAATGGGGTAGAAGGCTTAAAGGTGAAGGAGTGTTGGCAAAATCGATTTCGGATTTGGTGCAGCTTTCTATTAGGAAATACCTCCCTAAGGAGTCAAAAATGCCTTCCCTCGACTTCAGTCAATTTAAAGGCAATGGACAACTGAAATTTTTTTAAAATGAACTATCTCGATAAGGGTATCTTAGTATTGGCAACAATGGAAATGGCCAAACGAAAAAAAGAAATGTCTTTCTGTCCCACGGAAGTTGTTAAATGGATTTTCCCCAGTAATTGGGAAAGTTTTATGGATGATGAAAATAGGGCGGTTGCTTGGTTGCATGAAAAGGGGCTTATTACTTTAGAGAATGAAGGGATAACGCCTCACTTAGGGAATACCGACGGAGTAATAAAAATTAAGTTGGGTAAAATTTCCTAATGAAGTTTTCTAAACTTCTCGGCCCAGATTTATATTGTATAAAATTGTGTTTTTGTTAAATCAACTTTTATTTTTCTCTAAGCAGAATAAAATTTTGTAATTTTACCTAATTTTTAAACCTCAACAATATGAAAAGAACTAAAGCACAAGAATCCAGGGCAGCCATTGAACGCTTGTACATTACCATGCGTCATCTTTTTATGCGAGGAAATTATAAGCCCACGGGGGTTTCTGGAGAATCTTTGGTTGAAGCTTTACTTACTTTAAGCCCGGAGATCTACGGTTTGGTAAATGATTCAGAAAAACTTGAGTTGGAAGGATTGTTATATGTTATGGAGCGACTTCCCCAAGGCATAGAAGAATGCAGGTACATACGCCTGATCAGTAGGGAAGGCTATGAAGACTCTGGATTTCCTCCCTTAATTCCCTCAAAAAGAAAAAGAAACTGCTATCGTGTAGATGAGGAACAGATGTACGTTGAGATGACTCGAGGGAAGAGTGATATTTATGATATACTTACTCACCTTACTTTCTTATATATAGAGTCAGAGAAAATCCGTAAGAACAGCACAGATCCCAAAGGAAGGATCAATCTCAACTGGAAAAAATTGAAAGAGGTTGTGGAGAAGGAGATCAGAGGAGAGGAGTACAATAAGGAAGCTGCTTGTTCCTACCTTAGCCACCTGACCGGAAGAACCTTTGAAGAAACCAAGAATGCGGTTCAGAAATTTGAGAATTCTATAAATAGCAACAGCCTGTTTTCTATTATTTACCATATGGGAAGGTTGTCAATGGAAGAAATGCTGGAAGAAAGAGACAGAGAGATATCTTTTTCGGCAACGCTGAGGGAAAGAGTAGGACATCACGTATATGGTGAATCTTGGGCCAATACGATCAAATCTGTATTGGATGAGCAAGATTTGTTGGCAAGGCCCATACATGTGATTAGTGCTAACCTTCACAGTGTGATCAATACCATATACGGGTACCAGGCCTTAGATTTGGCGGATTATGATTCCATTGAGGATATGGCCATGAAAATCAGTGTAAATGGCAAAGGTAGTAAAGGAAAGGAGATTTTAGCCTATGCTTTGAAGCATGGATTGACGCAAGTGCCAGACTCTTCAGGAACCAATATTGGTGTTCAGATAATTGATACAGACAAGATGGTTTCCGACCTTTTGATTCCTGGAGTAAAACTGCCTGAAGGTAAAAAGAAACGGCCAGTATTGGTAGTGATGGATTATGCTTTTGGTGAGCAGGCTTATGAATGTTTGGATGAATTGTTAAAACCATATGAGCTTGGAGATAAACAAATTCCATTGAACATTACCACCATTTCTATTATGGGGAAAGCGGGGATTTTGGAAGGGAAGAAAGGGGACATTATGATCCCAAATGCCCATGTATTTGAAGGAACTGCAGACAATTATCCTTTCAAAAACGAATTGAATGCCACTGATTTTGAAGGATACGGATTAGGAGTATATGACGGGCCAATGATTACTGTTTTAGGTACATCTCTTCAAAATAAGGAGGTATTGGGTTATTTTATGGAATCTTCATGGAAAGCCGCAGGACTGGAAATGGAAGGTGCGCATTACCAGAAAGCCATTCAATCTGCAAGTAAAATTAGAAACAGCATACGCAAAAACGTTAAAGTAATGTATGCTTATTATGCTTCTGACAATCCTTTGGAAACAGGCAGTACCCTAGCCTCCGGAGCACTTGGGACGGATGGGGTGAGGCCTGCCTATTTGATTACTTATAAAATATTAGAGAAAATAGGGGAGGCTTAGTCCTCCAATTGAAAGTCAATGGTGGTGACCACCCTAACGGTTTTGATTTGGGGTGTGTTTTCATCCCTGTCATTAATCGTGAATAAGCCTTGCCTAGCCGTTCTGATTTCTCCAACATTAGAATCCGAATCGCGGGCAAATTTTTCTGCTACTTCGCGTGCATTTTTAGTTGCTTCTTCAATCATGGAGGGCTTTAGCTCATTCAAGCCTGTGAATATATATTCAATGGGTCTCCAGGTGTTTTTCGATTCTAATAAGATGCCCTTTGACATGAGTGTGAGTGATTCTGAAAGTGCTTTCTGAAGTTTACCAAGGTCCTTGGTCCTAACCGTGAATTCAGACTTGGCCAGGTATCGAAACTCACTGTACTGAGCATTGGTATTGTAGCGATCTGCCCGAACATCACTGATATTGGTACTTCCTTTGGTCAATTCATCTTCACTGAAGCCTTGGCCAATAAAAAAGTTGTAGACCTCTTTATTTTGTCTTTCTATATCACCACTCAGTACATTCAGGTCATTGGCTGTTAGTGAAATATTAATGGGCCAAACCGCAAGGTCGGCATCTACCTCTCGTTCCGACAAGCCTTTTACTTGCACTGTCCGATCATATTGCTTGCCAATTTTGTGCATGTTACCTATGAAAAATCCTGCAACGATTACTGCCGCACTAAAAACCAGGGTTTTCAACCAATCAAATTTCATATTCCTTACGTTTTTAACTATTTCTTATTTCCACAAATGCCGAAACTTGTACAGCTGTGTTTTTATATCAAATCGTACTTCAATTTCAATGCCACCTTGATAAAATCATTAATAGTTATTTCCCATCAAGGGTATAGCAGGTATTTTTTCCTCATCAATTTATAGTTACTCAAGCCCGGTTCCCAGCTTGCTCGAATTTCACTTTCTGGCACACCGTCGATGATTTGCTGCCGAAACAATCCAGAACCTATCTGTATTTCGATATTGTTCATTTGTTTGCTTAGACTTCCATCAAAAAAATTTTCTTTCTCCGGGCTATTTTTGTAAAGCTCCATGATCCACTTTAAATTTATTTGTCTGGATTTTCTCAGTAAATCCGTATCGTAATTCCTCAGGTCAAGGCCATAACATACCTGATCCATAAATAAAGGGCTGGTAGACATTCCTTTTATGCTTTTTGGGGTGTATGAAAAGGAGTAAATACCTTTATAAGCAGGACTTCCAAAGACAGTGAATGGGAAATAGGTGCCCCGGCCATGATTGACATAGGTGCCTTCAAACATGCAGGTAGAAGGGTATAGAAGAACGGCCTGTTGGGTGTTTAAATTGGGAGAAGGAGAGACGGGCAGGGTATAAGGCATGTCATGCGTGTAATTGGCTACCGGGATAATTTTCAATTTGCACTGCACCTTGTCTTCCAGCCATCCCTCACCATTGGCCATCATAGCAAATTCTGCAACTGTCAATCCATGAGACATAGGAATCGGGAATTGGCCTATTCCTGATTTGTATTTCATGTCCAAAACTGGGCCATCGATAAGGTAGCCATTGGGATTTGGTCTGTCCAAAATTAGCAATTCCAGGTTATTCTCATGACAGGCTTCCATAAGGCGTACCAACGCATTGATATTGGTATAGAAGCGGCAGCCAACATCCTGTAAATCATAAATCAAAAGATCCACGTTTTCCAAATCTTCTTTGGAAGGTTTTCTTTTGGCTCCGTAAAGTGAAACAATGGGAATACCTGTTTTACTGTCTATTTCATCCTTCACATGCACGCCTGCCCCCACATTGCCACGAAAGCCATGTTCCGGACCAAACACCTTGACAATCTCCACCCCTAGAGATTGAAGGCTGTCTACAAGGTGCTTTTCTCCAATTATGCTAGTAGGGTTAGCCATAATGGCTATTCTTTTACCTTTCAAATAGGGAAGGTATTCCTCTGTTCGATCAGCACCAGTGATGATTTGATTGTTATTACTTAAACTTTGAGCTTGCGCAGCCATTAATGGTATAGAAAGCATGCATATGCAAAAACAAAAGTATTTTATAAAGGAGGCCATAAGTATAATATTTGCATGAATATAATAAGTAAAACACAAAATAAATACTCTAACCCCCTTAGGTATTTAGCGCCTTAGCGAGAAAAACAAATCTACAAACGGTTTCACGCA
>TARA_R110002124_G_scaffold147400_2_pt1 | contig 14063 bp, 12 predicted proteins | sample TARA_R110002124 | Tara Oceans TARA_R110002124 (sample SAMEA4397445) | marine metagenome | biome: Polar Biome; feature: [SRF] surface water layer (ENVO:00010504); material: water (ENVO:00002006), including particulate matter (ENVO:01000060) such as... | depth 5 m | reverse complement strand
CCGCGAACAGCACGACCAGCATGCCCGTGCGCCGGACCGACGGCAGGTCGAAGCCGGCCCCCGCGTCCCACATCAGGTGCCGGATGCCGTTGCCCAGATGATAATAGAGAGAGAACAAAAGCCCCCAGAGAACCACTTGGCCGACCCAGGACCCGATCACCGCCTGGGCGGTGGCGAAGGCGTCGGCGCCATAGGTCGCGGCCGTCAGCCAATAGGTCAGGATCAGGATGCCCCCCGCAAGGGCGATGCCGGTCATGCGATGCGTGATCGACAGTACGGAAGTGATTTGCGGCCGATAGACCTGCAGATGGGGCGACAGGGGCCGTTCACGACGCGCCATGGGAGAACCTCGCCTGTTGATGAATCCGCGGCAAACCTAACGCCTATTTCGCAATTGCGCAAACGTCTGTTGGCGATTGGATATGTCACGATTTCAGATACTTATGGTATATGGTCTTTTGTATCCCACAATAAATCCCATTGGTGTCCGCAAGTCTCGATGCAGATCGTGCCGTCGCGGTTTTGGCGGCGGCGATATGGTGGTTCCATAACCTTTCAATGGGTTAGATGGAATGTCCCTGACCGCCTGGGGAAAAGCTGTGGATGAAATGTGGGAAGATATGGGAGTTATGCACAACTTTCGCCGCTAATCCCCAGGTTTCCGCGTTGCCGCGACACATATGCCAAGACCATGATGTTGCGCGCTTTGAAAGGCGTCGCCATGGTCCCGGCCGTCCGGTCGGGCCACCCGAAAGAAAGACGAAGCTTCGCTTCGCCGATCCGGAGGGAGGGAGAGCCGGTATCAGCCGCAGTCCGGCATCCCGCCGTAGGGCCCAGGCCCGGGGCACGTTTTCGAACGCGCGCCGGTCGCAAGTCCAAGACCCATCGTCCCGGGGTTCGATCTCTGCCCAGGGTGCGGCCGCGGGAGGAAGGGTTTCACAGGCGGATAGGCGTTTTTCATAAGCGTGGAGCCTGGCCGGCTCCAAGAGAGGTGTCAGGTGTGTCGCTTGTCGGCACGAGATGCAGGTGTCCCAGGACCTGCATCCCTGACGCCTCTTCTTATGGGAACAGCCTTTCCCCTTGTTTTGCCTCTACGCGAAAATTGGTCTAAACAAATGCAGCGGGCGTCCGCCCGCGTTTCCGCCGTTGCCCACCAAGGAGCATCCCCGTGGCGTCTGGTGATACGTTCCGCCGCGTTGTCTGGCCGCTCGCCGTGGCGGAAACCCTGTTGTGGGCCGGGTTCTATTATCTATTTCCGGCCTTGCTGGGCATTTGGGAACAGGAATTCCCTTGGACCAAGTTGGAAATCGCGGGCGCTTTGACCACGGCGCTTCTGGTCTCCGCTTTCCTTGCCCCCGTCGCCGGGCGCCTGATCGATCATGGACACGGCCGGCGCCTGTTCATCGGCTCCGCCTTCACGGGTGCGGTGATGCTGGTGGCGCTGTCGCGGGTGACCGAATTATGGGAATTCTATGCCGTCTGGGCCGGGATCGGCGTGATCATGGCCGGTTGCCTGTATGAACCCTGTTTCGCGATCCTGACCCGGATCATGGGCGACCGTTCACGCCAGGCGATCACCATCGTCACCCTGGTCGCGGGCTTCGCCGGCACGGTGGCGTTCCCGACGGTTCATACCCTGGACGCGATCATGGGCTGGCGCAATGTGGTGCTGGTGTTTGCCGGTCTGGCGGCCTTTGTCTGCGTGCCGCTGCTGTTTTTCGGTCTGGCCCATCATGGCAAAGAAGCCCCGGCCCCGGCCGAAGATGCGGCGGCCAATACGGGAAAGCCGCTGAACCTGACGCGGAATATCGTGTTCTGGCTGCTCGCCGTGGCCTACGCCATGATGGCGTTCAATCATTTCGCCATCATTTCCCACATGCTGCCGTTGTTGGCGGAACGCGGCGTTGGGCCGGAAACGGCGGTTCTGGCCGCATCGATGATCGGGCCCATGCAGGTCGCGGGCCGGCTTTGCGTGCTTGCCGTGCAGCGCCACGTGACCTCGGCGCCGCCCATCGCGGCGGTCAGTCTGCTGGCCATGGCGATCGCCTCGGCGGCCTTGCTGGGGGCCCATGCGGTGCCCGGCCTGCTGGTCGTCTTCGTGTTGTTCCAGGGGGCCGGCAACGGGGTCATGAGCATTACCCGCCCGGTCATCGTCGCCGAGCTTCTGGGCCGCAGGCGTTATGGCGTCATCGCCGGAATTCTGGCCATGCCCTATATCGGATTTTCCGCCCTCGCCCCGGGTCTTGCCGGGCTGGTCTGGCTGGTCATCGGATATGACGGCGTTTTGGCCATGACCCTGTTCGCGGGGATCCTGGGCGCCGTCGCGCTGATGGCCGCCGCCCGCTGCCGTCGGGCGCAGGCTCCGGAACAGGAAACGGGCCCCGATTGACGGGGCCCGTTGGATATTCCTTGATCGGAAGTCCTGGAATTAGAAGGCCACGTATGCCCCGGTCATGATCGAGTGGATGGCGTCGAAGTCGGTGCCGCTGCGATCAAGCGTGTGATAGCGGTAGGCGACATAGACGCTGGAGCCGGTCCCTTCGATCTCCTGCACCGCCTGGGCACCGAAGGTATCGAGGGTATCGCCGTTCTGCGCCGAATCCTCGAACCGCCCCAGGTCGACGGCGAAGGCGGTCGTGCCGAAGGTATTGAGCTTCGCCTGATAACCGACCTTGCCGTAATAGAACTTCGGATCGTCGCGGCCCTGGGTGGCGGCGGATTTGCTGCCGGCCGCCAGCGTCAGGCTGAAGCCGCTCGGCAACAGGGCGGAAACCGAGCCGGAGAAGCCGTCTTCGAACAGATCGTCGTTGGCGCCGTTGGATGACCCGTTGTACCAGCCAGCTGCCGCTTCAACGGCGACACCGGAAACCTCACCGGCGTAATACAGCGCGGCATCGACGGCACCGCCGCTCAGAAGGCTCGTGGACAGGTGGAAGCCGTTGATTTCAGGCGAATCGTAGCGAATGCGGTCGGCCGTGTTGAGGCCATCCAGGTTGTCCGCCGTGCCGCCGATCGTCGCCGATGAACGGGCGCCTGTCGCCGAGGTGACGAAGGCGAAGCCGCCGGCCACATCGCCGACCGACGAATAACCCGCGACGCCGGTCCCGGACAGATCCGTTTCAGAAATGCCGTTGGTCGCCGTGTCGCCCTGACCCAACCACAAGGTGCCGAGGCGTTTGTGGGTGAAATAGACTTCGGCGGCCTCTTCCTCGAAACTGCCGGTGCCCGCGGATTCCACTGTGGCGCTCATCTCGTTCGAGGGGTTGGAGCGCATCAGCATGATGAACTGCGTGCCCACGGACCAGTCTTCGTTGATGTTGCCGTCGGCATTCAGGAAGAACCGCGTCGAATCGTTTTCGTTGTCGACATGGCGGTACATGCCTTCCTCGCCGTCATTGACGTACAAGAACGCGCGGTTCAATTGCCCACCGATCGTCAATTCCACGGGGCTGTTGTTCTTGATGGACCCCGCATGGGCGGGAGCGGGGATGCCCAAGGCGGCGGTGCTGAGAGCCGTCGCGCACAACAGGGCGGGAAGCAGCCGGTATATTTTCGATGGTGTCATTTCGTCCTCTCGACAATTTGCGTCATGCCCATCGTGTTCTTGGCGACGGACGGTTGATACGAAATCGTCACAGCGGAGACCGCTCCTCCGGCAAACCTCGACCGGTGGAAGGACGATCATCGACGGCAGGTTTCCTGACTTGCGGGGGGCTGACCGACCGCCTTCCCGGGAGCGTTCCCAGTGGCATCCTGGCGGGTCAGATATCCGCTTACAGTTGCGAGGACAGTTCCGGATTTGGCGGGGTGATTGTTCCGCCGCACCGGATTCCCTTTTACCCCCGGATATCCGGGGCACCGTCGAAAGAAGTCGTATCAGTGTATCCATATGCAGGCAATGGGCTTTCGTATAAATGTTATAACATAACAAATTTAGAAGGCCACACTTAAACGTCTGTCGGCGGGTTTAGATGTGCGTGTCGGGTGGACTCAGGCCCGCCGGGGAATCAGGGTCCAGATATCGACATCCAGAACCACGGCCGGGTGGTCCTTGCCGTCGGCGTCCGTCAGGGGGAAATCGGCGCAGGGATGGTCCTTGGCCGCGACCAGGCGCAGGCGCAGTGCGCCGACATCGTCATGGCCGGGTAGGGCGGCCTTGTCCAGTACTTCGGACCAGGCATAGACCGTATCGCCCGCGAACGAGGGGGCGACATGCCGGCCGCCGTTGATGGCGGCGATGTGGAAGGCGTTGGCCAGGCCGTTGTAGGACAGCCCCCGGGCCAGGGAGATGATATGCCCGCCGTAGATCAGGCGCTTGCCGAACCGCCCGCCTTTCTGCGCGTGCAGGTCGAAATGCACCTTGGCCGTGTTCTGGTAAAGCCGAGTCGCCAGCATGTGTTCCGCCTCTTCCAGGGTCATGCCGTCGACGTGGTCGATCGTCTCGCCGACCGCGTAGTCGTCCCAGAAATGGGCGCTGCCGGCGGCGATCTCGTCATAGGCGGCAAGGTTCAGGCTTTCCGGTACGGCCAAATCCTCGGCAGCGACGGCGGCGGGCAGGTCGGGGATCAGGGGGGCGGGTGCAGGTGCGGCCTCGTCGCCTTTGCGGACCATGACCCAGCGCACGTAGGACAGAACTTCCTCGCCGCGCTGGTTGGTGCCGGTGGTGCGGACCCAGACGACGCCGGTCTTGCCGTTGGAATTTTCCTTCACGCCGATCACTTCGGACTGGGCGCTCAGCGTGTCGCCGGGATAGACCGGCACCCCGAACCGCCCGTCGGCGTATCCCAGATTTGCCACGGCGTTGAGCGAGATGTCCGGTACCGTTTTACCGAACACGATATGGAACACCAGCATGTCGTCCACGGGCATGCCGTCGTAGCCCAGCGCCATGGCGAACATATCCGACGAGTGCAGCGCGAAGCGGTTGCCGTAAAGGGCGGTGTAGAGCGCGATTTCGCCCTCGGTCACCGTACGCGGCGTGGCATGGCGGATGACCTGGCCGGGGATGAAATCCTCGAAGAAGTTGCCCCGGTTTGTCTTGTCGCTCATGGCCTGTGGTGTTCCGGTCGTATGGTTGGGAAGGAGATTATTCGGCGGCCTGCACGGCCTGTTCCATCTTGGCGATGGCATCGGCCATGGCGACCATTTGCTTGGCGCCTTCGACGTGCAGGTTCTCGATCAGCTTGCCGTCGACCAGAACCACGCCCTTGCCTGCCTTTTCGGCCTCGGCATGGGCCTCGATGATGCGCTTGGACCAGGCGATTTCGTCTTCCGACGGCGAAAACGCCTCGTTGGCCATGGCGATGGTTTTGGGGTGGATAAGGGTCTTGCCGTCCATGCCCAGATCGCGGCCCTGGCGGCAGGACGCCATGAAGCCGTCGTCGTCGGCCAGGTCCAGATGCACGCCGTCAAGGATCGCGATCTTGGCCGCCCGCGCGGCCAGAAGGCACAGGCCCAGGGACGTCATAAAGGGAATGCGGTCCGGCGTATGTTGGGCGCGCAGATCCTTGGCCAGGTCCGACGTGCCCATCACCAGGCATTGCAGGCGCGGGCTGGAAAAGGCGATTTCCTCGGCGTGCAGCATGCCGAGGGGCGTTTCCATCATGGCCCAAATCGGCAGGTCCGCAGGCGCGCCGGCGCCGTCCAGGATGGCGATGGCCTGATCGACCATGGCCTTGCTTTCGACCTTGGGCAGCAGCACCGCATCGGCGCCCATCTTGGCGGCGGCCTTCAGGTCGTCCTCGCCCCAGGGGCCGTCCAGCCCGTTGGTGCGCACGATCAACTCGCGCCCACCGTATCCGCCTTCCTTGATGGCCGACGTGATCTGATCGCGGGCGGTCTGCTTGGCGTCGGGGGCGACGGCATCTTCCATGTCCAGAATCAGGCCGTCGGCGGCCAGGCTGCGGCCCTTTTCCAGGGCGCGGGCGTTGGAGCCGGGCATGTATAGAACGGAACGGCGGGGCCGAATGGAGGGGGCCATCTGAAAGCTCTCCTTAGGACGATGAATTGGGGTGGAAATTCGGCGATTATATTGCGGCGCACACTAACCCGGCGGGCCTTAGCTTTCAAGGCCTCGCGGGGGAGCGGGAGGGGCGTCCCCCCGGTGTTCAGGCGGTATTGACGGACTTTCCTTTGCGGGCTCCGGTGCGGCTGCCGGATTGGGGGGTGGAGGCCTGTGCCGGAGAACCGTTCTTGCCGCCCTGGCCGCCCGATCTGTTGCCGGTCGCGCCGGCGACCGACCGGCCCAACACGTAACCGGAGATGCCCCCGAGCAAGGTGCCGAGCGAATCTTCGGAAATGCGCTGGGCAATGCCGAGAATCATGATGGTCGTGATCAAGAGAAAGACGGTCAGAACCTCCAGCACCATGTTGTTTGAAAAGATCAGGATCTGGACATTCTCTTTGTAGAGGATGGGGACGCCGATAAAGGCGATCATGATGACGCCGAATCCGATCGCGGCCGTGATGAATATCTTCTGGTCGAGTTCTGTGCTGCTCGCGAGGTCGATCTCAAGCTGGTCACGCTGCGGAATGATGGCTTTCAGCTTGGCTTCTTCCGCCTGGATTTCCGCGCTGATTTCATTACGGGCATTGCCAAGAACCCCTTCCAGCTTGGTCTTAACCTCGTCGACGCCGTCTTTCAGGAACCCCTGATTTTTATTGAAGCACTCTTCAAGCGCCTCGGTCAGCTTGGCCTGTGCCATTGTCGCGATGGTGCTGCTGCCGAACCGTCCGCAGTTCCATTTCACGTCGATCTGTTTCAGGGTGCTGCCGATCTCCGCGTTGAGCGCACTTACGCGGCGGACGACCTGAGGGTCCGAAATGGCGGTCACGACGCGATTCCGGTCACCGCCCCGTGTCGAGACCAGATCCTCGAGACCGCGGAAGCGGTTCCACACGGAATCCAGGAAGGATTGAATCGAATTCGTCGCGGCGCCGTGAAGGTCCCAGAACCGATTCATTTTCTGGTCACCCTGCAGCGTCGCCAGGGCTTCACTTTCGCTTTTGATTTCTGCCAGGGTTTTCCAGGATGGTGGGGGCGTAATCTGCGCGACGCTGGATTGAAAGTTGAGAATTTCGTCAAGGAACGTGGTCAGCGCCGAAATATGGGCCTTCAGTTCGGTCTGCTGCGCATTGAGTCGATTGAATTCGCGCACCTTGCGCTGATATTCCGCGGATCCACCGATCATCAGCTTTTCCGGGCCCTGAGGTTGCGCTTCTGCGATGCCGATCAGGCATATGAACGTGATCACGGCGGTGAGCATAATTGCCGCAGGCATTGTCAATATCCGGCCGTTCATTGATCATCCTCCCCAGAAGGATTGCGCAAGGTCGCTCTCTGTAATTTAGATTTTTCTTATTTTAAGGAGATTCCCGGATTTCAATCAATAGAAGACCGTGCGATGGCAGGTGGCCCGCCTTTACGGGGCCGCGTTGATGACGGTCCTGTCGATCCACTCTCGGGTGTCCCGCGGCTACGTGGGTAACAGCGCCGTCGTGCCGGCGTTGCAGGCGCTCGGCCGCGACGTTGCCCCCGTGGACACGGTGGTGCTGTCCAATCATCCGGGCCATCGCACGGTGACCGGGCGCCGGGTGCCGGCGGAGGAGGTCCGCGCATTGGCCGATGCGGTCCTGGTGCTGGCCGGGGCTCCGGCCTTCCGGGCGGTGATGACCGGCTACATGGCCGGGGCCGACACGGCACGGGCGGCGCTCGGCGTGGTCGACCGGGTCAAGGCGGCGCGGACCGGGGCGATCTACGTCTGTGATCCGATTCTCGGCGACCGCGACGAAGGCCTTTATGTGGACGACGCCCTGGTGCCGTTCTTTCGCGGCGAGGCCCTGCCGCGCGCCGATCTGGCCCTGCCCAATGCGTTCGAGCTTGAACAGTTGACCGGCGACCGGGTGGTCGATGTCGGCACCGCCGTGGCCGCCGCCCATGCGCTGCGCGCGCGCGGCACGGGGGCCGTGGTCGTGACGTCCGTGCCCGACCATCCCGATCCGGACTTGGGTGGATTGATGATCGGGACACTCGCCGTCGACGATGAGGGCGAATGGCTGATCGAGGCGCCGAAACTGACCCGCCGGGCGAAAGGGGCGGGTGACGTGTTCGCCGGCCTGCTGATCGGACATCTGCTTGCCGGCATGGCATTGCGCGATGCGGCGGCGCGGGCCACGGCATCGGTCCACGGGTTGCTGGAAGCAGCCGATGAAAGTGATCTGGATCTACCGGTGATCCGTCGCCGCGAGCTTCTGGTGACGCCCGAACGCATCTTCAAACCACAAGCCGTGCGCTGACCCGAAATGGTTACAGAGGTGCTCTTGACAGGTCGTTGCCGGTTTAGTATTTAACCAATACGTTAAATAAAGAAAGCCCGATACGATATGACCACAGATGCCCTCAGCGAAACCTTCCAGGCCCTGGCCGACCCGACCCGCCGGGCCATCCTGGCGCGGCTCGCCTCGGGCGAGGCGTCGGTGTCGGAACTCAGTGAACCGTTCGCCATGTCCATGCCCGCGATCTCCCGCCACCTGAAGGTGCTGGAGCGCGCCGGCCTGATCGAACGCGGCCGCCAGGCGCAATGGCGGCCCTGCCGCCTGAACGGCGAGGGGTTGAAGCCGGTCTTTGATTGGGTCGAGGAATACCGCCGGTTCTGGGAACAGAGCTTCGACCGGCTTGAAGCCTATTTGGAAGAGATTCAGAAAAAGGATGCCAGCGATGAACGCCACTAGCGCAACCGGTACCGGCGCGCAAAATCCGGTTTTCAAAACCGGCCACCGCGCCAAGGCGCCGCGCGATCTTGTCTGGCGCATGTGGACCGAGGCCGAACATCTGGTGCGCTGGTGGGGCGCCGCCGGCTGCACCGTCGGGAAGTGTGACCTCGACCTTCGCGTCGACGGCAGCTTCCACTATCAGCTGATATTTCCCAACGGCATGGAGGTATGGGGCAAGTTCGTGTTCCGCGAGATCACGGCGCCGGACCGGCTGGTCGTCCTCAACGGGTTCTCCAATCCCGAAGGCGATTTTGCGGCGTCCCCGTTCCCCGGTGACTGGCCCCGCCAGATGCTGACCGTCATCACGTTCAAGGACCTGGGCGATGAGACGGAAATTTCCCTGACGTCCGAACCCTTCAACGCGACCGAAGCCCAGCAGGCGACGTTCGCGGCCACCATGCCGTCCATGTTCGGCGGCTGGGGCGGCACCTTCGCCCGCCTGGACGATCACCTGAAAGACCACGCCAACTGACAGACCTTGTTCCAAGGAAGGAATGCTCCATGGATACCGCCGCCCATCCCGAACTGGACCACCCGCAGACGACCCTGCTGCTGACCCGCACCTTCGCAGCACCCCGCGCCCTCTTGTTCAAACTGTGGACCCAGCCGGAACATATCGTCCGCTGGTGGGGCTGCGCCGAAACGGGCGAGGTCGATTTCACCAACGACCTTCGGGTCGGCGGCGAGTTCTCCGCCGTCATGCAATTGGCCAACGGTCATACGCACCGCATCACCGGCGTCTACTGCAAGATCGAGGCGCCGGAGCGCCTGGTCTTCACCTGGGCCTGGGAAAGCACCGACGGATTCCAGGGCGGCGAGACGCTGGTCACCGTCACGTTCGAAGACAAGGACGGCCAGACGGAACTGACGCTGCGCCATGAATCCTTCGACACCGAAGACGCCTGTGCGGCTCATGGCGAAGGCTGGAGCGCCAGCCTGGATCGTCTGGGCGGATATCTCGCCGATCACAACGGTTGAAGGGACGCCGGTGCCATGACCTCACAGATCAAAACAGCCCCGAGCACCGCCGACGCCCTGGTCGTCACGCGCCGGTTCTCAGCCCCGAGAGCGCTCGTCTTCCGCATGTTTACGGAGCCGCAGCATGTCGTCCGCTGGCTGGGGTGCGCGCCGGAAAGCGAGGTCACCTTCCGCAACGACTTGCGCGTGGGCGGCGAGTTCGTTTCCGAAGGCCGCATGCCCGACGGCACCGTCAACCGTGTGTGGGGTGTATACCGCGAGATATCAGAACCGGATCATCTGGTCTTCACCTGGTCCTGGGAAGCCGCCGGCTTCAAGGGCGCGGACACCCTGGTCACCGTGGCCCTGGCGGAACAGGACGGCGGCACGGACCTGACCCTGCGTCATGAGGCGTTCGCCGATGGCGACGCGCGCGACCTGCACGGCCAGGGCTGGGGCATGTGCTTCGACAAGATCGCCGCCCTTCTGGCGGCCGGTTGACCGGCAGCGCCATGGCGACCGTGCATTTCACCAGCCAGCTTGAACGCTTCCTGCCGGCCCCGAGCGTCAATGTGGGGCCCGAGGCCGCGACCCTGGGGGCGGCGCTGGCCGCCGTGTTCACGGACCATCCGGCGCTCCAAAGCTACATCCTGGATGACCAGGGAGCGCTGCGCCGCCATGTCGCGGTGTTCGTCGCGGGCAAGCCGGCCCGGGACCGAGCGAAACTGACCGACCCCGTGGGGCCGGACGAAGAAATCCACGTATTCCAGGCCCTGTCCGGTGGATGACGGGCCGGGGGCTGAACCAAAAGGAACGAGTGATGAGTGATCTTCTTCAGGTGGCGACCCGCAAGGGTCTGTTTGAAATCGCCCGCAAGAACGGCGGCTGGGACATCGTCGCCAGCCACTTCCTGGGCGATCCCATTTCCGCCGTCCTGACCATCGACGGCATGACCCTGGCCGCCCCCGACTTGGGGCATTTCGGGCCCAAGCTGTGGCGCCGCGACGGCAAGGGCACGTGGGCGGAAATGGCCATGCCGACCTTTCCGGAAAAGCCGGCGGACGCCGAGGACGATCCCCATCCCTGGACGCTTGGTCGCATCTGGAATTTTACGCCGGGCGGCGTGCCGGGGCGGCTGTACGCCGGGACCATGCCGGGCGGCCTGTTCCGGTCCGACGACATGGGTGAAACCTGGTCCCTGGTCGAAGGCCTGTGGTTGCATCCGGATCGCAAGAAATGGTTCGGCGTCGCCGGGGGAGAGCAACCGGGATTGTCCTCCGTCCTGGTCGATCCCCGTGACCCGGCCCATGTTACCGTCGGCGTATCCACGGGCGGTGTCTGGGCGACGCGCGACGAGGGGCGGACCTGGAACGTCATCAACAAGGGCATGACCAACGAATACATGCCGCCGGACCAGCAGGGCGACCCCATCCCCCAGGACATCCACCAACTGGCGCAATGCCCGGGCCATCCCGACGTCATGTGGTGCCAGCATCACAGCGCGATCTTCCGCTCCACCGACGGCGGCGAGAACTGGGTGATGGTGACGGCGGCCAAGCCCACGGGTTTTGGTTTCGCCGTGAAGGCCCATCCGACGGACGGCGATACCGCCTGGTTCGTGCCGGCGGAAAAGGACGAACGGCGCATTCCCAAAGATGGCAAGCTGGTCGTCTCGCGCACCCGCGACGGCGGTAAGACCTTCGAGGTCCTGTCCAAGGGCCTACCTCAACGCCATGCCTATGACCTGGTTTACCGACATGCGCTGGCCGTCGACGAAACGGGCGAACGGCTGGCCTTTGGTTCGACCTCGGGCGGCTTCTGGATTTCCGAAGACGCGGGCGACAGCTGGCAGGCGCTGGACGCGCGTCTGCCGCCGATCGCGGCCGTGAAATTCGCCTGAGCCCCTGGCTGGCCGGGAGGCTAGCCGCTGTTGCGCAGGCCCGCCGAAATGCCGTTGATGGAGAGCAGCAGGCCGCGCAGCACCTTGGGATCGTCGGCGCCGCCCCGGTGGGCGCGCAGCAGGTCGACCTGCAGGTGGTTCAGCGGATCGATATAGGGAAAGCGGTTTTCGATGGACCGGGCGAGCAGCGCATTGTTGGCGAGCAGGCGGTCGTTGCCGGTGATTTCGAACAGCGCCGTGATGGTCACGATGCGTTCTTCGCGGATACGGTTGAAAATGGTTTCGCGCAGGGCCTTGTCCGAAAGCAGGTCCGCATAGCGCGAGGCGATCGCCATGTTCGACTTGGCCAGCACCATGTCCATGTTCGACAGCAATGTGGCAAAGAACGGCCAGTCGCGATGCATCCGGCGCAGCAGGTCAAGGGCGCCGTCGCCCGTTTCGTCCCGCCAGGCCTGAACGGCCGACCCGAACCCGTACCATCCCGGCAGCATGATCCGGCATTGCGACCAACTGAACACCCAGGGGATGGCGCGCAGATCGGTGATCTGCCCGGACGCCTTGCGCGACGCCGGCCGTGACCCGATGTTCAGGGTCGAAATCTCGTCGATGACGGTGGAGGCGCGGAAGTAGTCGTTGAACCCGGGCGTTTCGAACACCAGGTCGCGGTAGGCGCGGAAGGCCAGATCCGACAGCCGGTCCATGGCTCCGGTGAAGGCCTCGGGCACGGGGCCGTCGGAGGGATGCAGCAGCGAGGCCTCGAGCGTCGCCGCGACGTGAATTTCCAGATTGCGGCGGCCGACTTCCGGATTGGTGTACTTGGACGAGATGATCTCGCCCTGTTCGGTCAGGCGAATCTGGCCGTCGACCGCGCCCGCCGGCTGCGCCAGGATGGCGTCGAAGCTGGGACCGCCGCCGCGCCCGACGGACCCGCCCCGGCCGTGGAACAGGCGCAGCTTGACGCCGTGGCGTTTGCACAAATCGACCAGGCCCGTCTCGGCCTTGTACAATTCCCACCCCGAGGTGACGTAACCGCCGTCCTTGTTGCTGTCGGAATAGCCCAGCATGATTTCCTGTAGCCCGCCGCGGCTGTCGACCAGGCGGCGGTAGGCGGGGGTCGACAGCAGGGCGTCCATGATTTCGACCGAGCGGCGCAGGTCGTCGATGGTTTCGAACAGGGGCACGAGATTGAGGCTGCTGTGCCCCGTCTCGTCGATCAGCCCGGCTTCCTTCAACAGGACCGCCAGGCACAGGATGTCGGAGGCTTCCCGGGTGTTGGACACGATGGCGGTGCGGATGGCATCGGCGCCGTATTTGTCCAGCCCGTCGCGGGCCGTCCGCAGCACACCCAGTTCCTTCGCCGTCGTTTCGGAATAGGCGTGGCGCGGGATGATCAAGGGGCGCCGGCTCTGCAGTTCGGCGCCGAGAACCTCCCGCCGCGCCATTTCGTCCATGCCCAGGTAGTCGGTGCCGGGTTCGGCCACGTCAAGCAGTTCCGCCAGGGTTGCGTTGTGCACGTCCGATCCCTGCCGCAGGTCAAGGCGGGCAAGATGGAATCCGAAACAGTCGACGGCCCGGCGCAGATGGCGCAGCCGGCCCTTGGTCAGCGCGAGGGAGCCGTTCTGCGCCAGGGAGTCGTGAATGATCCGAAGATCGTCGCTCAGTTCGCGGGCGCTGCCGTAGGCTGCCGCCTCGCCCAGCGGTGCGCGCGCCGGGGCGGTGCCGTTCAGGTGCCGCTGCGTCGCGGCCAGGCGGGCGTAAATGCGGCTGAGTGCCCGGCGATAGGGTTCCGCGTTGCGGTGCGGCGAGGTGTCCGGCGACCCGGTGGCGAATTCGGCAAGGGCCGGCGACACGTCCACGATCAATGAGGACAGGGGAAGCTCCTGGCCGAGCTTGTGAACCTCTTGCAGGTAGAAGGTCAGCGCCTTCTCGCTGTGCCGGCGCAGGGTGCCCCGCAGCACGTCGGCATCGACGAAGGGATTGCCGTCGCGGTCGCCGCCGATCCAGCTGCCGATCATCAGGAACGACGGCAGGGCCGCCGTGTCCGAATCGGCGCCGGCCGCGGCAAGGCGGTCCTCGACCTCGGCGAACAGGCGCGGCAGTTCGGTGAAGAAGGTATGGTCGAAATAGGTCAGGCCGTTGGTGACTTCGTCCATGACGTCCAGGCGCGTTTGGCGCAGCAGGTTGGTCTGCCACAGCACCAGAACGGCCCGGGCCAGGCGGTCCTCGACCTCCCGGTGTTCATCGGGCGTCAGGTCGGTGCGCTCGCGCCGCGCGATCAGGTCCGCGATGGCGATCTCGCGGTGCATCATGCTTTGCCGGCGCACTTCGGTCGGATGCGCCGTCAGCACGGGGCTGATCTGGGCGCTGTCGAAGAACGCCCGAACCTCGGCCGGGGTAAGACCGGCGCCGAAGGCCCGGTCCAATGCGTCGGCGA
>TARA_R110002124_G_scaffold80083_1_pt1 | contig 14084 bp, 12 predicted proteins | sample TARA_R110002124 | Tara Oceans TARA_R110002124 (sample SAMEA4397445) | marine metagenome | biome: Polar Biome; feature: [SRF] surface water layer (ENVO:00010504); material: water (ENVO:00002006), including particulate matter (ENVO:01000060) such as... | depth 5 m | reverse complement strand
AGTCCGGGCAGATCCTTGATTATGTCAGCCAGCCCTGCCGGACGATGCGGCGCGAAGGCGGCATTGTCGAGCAAAATGCGAATGAATGGCTGCAACCCATAGAAATCGCATTCTCACAATTTTCCTCTGAGATGAAACATGTGGCTGCCATCGGCATGTGTTCGCAGGTCAACACCCATATTTTTGTCGGTAAGGATGGAGATCCGCTGGCCCCGGCTATTCTATGGCAGGATGTGCGGGCCGATGCGGAAGCCCGGGAACTGGACGCCGCTGTGTCTCCCGAGCAACGCATCGCATGGTGGGGTGCACCGATGCCGATCGACGCCAGCCATGTGCTGTCCCGCATGTTGTGGATGGCGCGTCACCGGCCGGATATCTGGCAAGACACCGCTTTTGTCATGCTGCCGAAGGATTATTGCGCCTTCAAACTGACTGGCCAGCTGGCAACGGATGGCCTCTCCAATATCGGCCTGGTGGATCAGCATCTGCAACCCATCCCGGATGTTCTGAAACTGGTGCCCGGTGCCGCCGACCGGCTGGTTCCGGTCAGGGATGTTCTGGCTGTCATCGGCGAAATCCGCGCTGGTCCCGCTGCCGGCATTGCCTTGGCCAACGGTACCATGGATGGCTGGACGGGTCTGCTCGGCTGCGGCGCCGCTGCTGAGGGGACCACTGCCTATCTCAGTGGCACCAGCGAAATTCTCGGGATCACCTCACAATCGGTGCAGCCGACGCCCGGCATCATTGTCTTTCCGCCCTGCCAGAACATCCGCATCCACGCCGGCCCGACACAATCCGGCGGTGCCGCGAAACTGTGGTATGGCCAGATGACGGGACAAAGTCCGCAGGAGATGGCGGCAACCGCTGCGGCATCGGATTTCGCCAAGCCGGCTCCGATCTTCATTCCCCATCTTCAGGGCGAGCGGGCGCCGATCTGGAGATCCCACACCAGAGGCGTGTTTCTTGGTCTGGACCACACCACCAGCGCAGCGGATATGGCGCGGTCCGTCTATGAGGGGGTGGCGTTTTCTGTGCGCTTGCTGCTGCAGGCACTGCAGCAATCCTCCGGCATTTCCAGCGGGCCCATCCATTGCGGTGGCGGAGGATTTCAGTCGGATATCTGGAATCAGATCCGCGCGGATATTCTCGGACGCGAGCTGCGCCGGGTTGCGGTGACCGACACTGGTGTGCTGGGAGCGGCTGGAATAGCGGCCTGCGCCGTCGGGCTGCATCCCTCGCTGTCTGCCGCCTTTGAGCAGATCGTGCGGTTTGACGCCGCCTATCAGCCCAATTCAAGCCTGAAAAGCCGCTATGACGCGCTGTTCGACATCTATGTCAATGCGATTGACGCCAATGAAGCGCTCAACCGGGCTTTTCTTGACGTCGCTAAATTATCCATTGATGCGAAATAGTCCTACCCATTCCCGCTGATTTCTGGCTTCATGAGGCAACTTCAAAAACGGGCGAGCGGAACGGCAACTTCAACCCGCGATCCTCTGCAAAACATCGGGAGACATTATGTTCAATTGTAAATCTGTCGCGGGCGCATTTCTGGTCGCAGCTATCAGCCTTGCGCCGGCGCTGGCTCAAAAAGTCACGGTGGTGACACCTTACCTTGCCCAGCCCGGCACCCAGATGTTTGTCGAAGGCTTCAAGGCCGAAGCGGATAGCATGGGCTGGGACGCCAATATCGTGGATACCGCTGGCGATGTCGCGGCTGTCATCAGCCGGATTGAGGATGCTGTCACCCAAGGCGTCGATGCAATTGTCATCAATGTTGATCCGGAACAGATTGCTGCCGGTCTGGAAGCGGCAAAGGAAGCTGGAATTCCGGTTATCGGCATGGACAGCGGCGCAAGCCCGCTGCTGGCGACCAATGTCACCTCCAACGGCTATGCCATGGCTGCCGAAACGTCAGTCTATGTGGCCAACCGCATCAAGGGCCAGGGCAATGTGGTGATGTTCGTGTTTGACCCGTTCCCGCCGGTCCAGATCCGCAGCGTCATTGCCGATGCAGTATTTGCCAATTTCCCCGATATCAAGGTCATCGACCGGGTCACCCCTGATGTGCAGGATGGCGGTATTGCCGACAGCCGCGCCAAGATGGAAGCGATACTGGCGGCCAATCCGGAACCCGGCAGCATTGCCGCAGTCTGGGCCGCCTGGGATCAGCCCGGCCTTGGCGCCCTGCAGGCGATTGAGGCCGCCGGGCGCGAAGGCGAGGGCATTGTCATTGTCGGCATTGACGCCAACCCGCAGGCCCGCGATGCCATTGCCGCCGGTGGCAATTTCGAAGCCTCTGTGGCGCAGGATTTCGTTGGCATCGGCAAGGCGACAGCCGGTGCTGTTTCACGCGCAATCAACGGCGAAGAAATCCGCGAAGACGTGATCTATGTGCCGACCGTGCTGATCACCAAGGCCAATGTTGAGCAATAGAGCATCGGCCGGAACTGATCAGGACTGAACGAAGTACCGAAATGGTTCCCGGGATAAGATGATGCGCGACCTTCTGATCAGGAATGTTTCGAAATCATTCTCGGGTGCCATGGCGCTCTCCTCGGTCAATTTGGACCTTGCCCCGGGCCGCATCCATGCCCTGATGGGCGAAAACGGAGCCGGTAAAAGCACTCTGATCAAAATTCTCGCCGGTGTGCAGCGCGCTGACACGCTGGAGCTTTACCGGAACGAAGAAGCTGTTCCGCTGACCAACGCCGGCGACGCCAAGAATGCCGGATTTCGGTTCATACATCAGGAACTCAACATTGTTCCGCACCTGTCTGTTGCGGAAAACATTCTGCTTGGCTGGTCATATCCCAAAAAATTCGGCCTTGCGATTAACTGGTCCCGCCTCAAACAACAGGCAGAGGCCGCCCTGCAGCGCCTTGGCGTTGATCATATCGATGTCACGCAGCAGGCGGCGCGTCTGTCGACAGGTGACCAGATGTTGATGAAAATTGCGGGCTCTCTGGTGTCTCTCGGTGGGGCGCAGGCGCAGCTTTATGTGCTGGATGAGCCCACCGCGGCCCTGTCGGAAGATGAATCGGAAAAACTGTTCGACGTTCTGGCGCAGTTGAAAGCAGCGGGTGTCGCCATTCTCTATGTCTCGCATCGCATGAATGAAGTGCTGCGGATATGCGACGACGTCACCGTTCTGCGCGATGGCAGGACCGTGTTTTCCTCGCCCGTCGCCAAAACCGGACGGCAGGAGATCATCTTTGCCATGACGGGCCGGCCGCTGGATGAGGCCTATCCGACGCGCCGCAAGCCGGTCGGCGAGATCATCACCTGCTCGGCAAAAGCCGCTGCAACGCGGCACATCAGGGCCATCGATTTCGATTTGCATGCCGGGGAAATCATCGGCATTGCCGGTCTGACCAACGCGGGACAGAGTGAAGTCCTGCGCATGATGATGGGTCTTGCTCCGCTGGTGAAAGGCGAGGCACGGGTCTGCGATCAGCCCCTGCCAGCATCGCCATGCGAGGCCTGGAATCGGCATATTGCCTATGTCCCGCGGGAACGCCGCAGCGAGGGACTGATGCTGCGCCGCAATGTGCGGGACAATATTGTCCTGCCGCATCTGGGCGCTGTGGCCAGAGCCGGTGGGCTTGCCGACCGCAATGCCGAAACGGCGACTGCGACACGACTGGGCAGGGCGGTTCGGTTGAAAGCTGCCTCACTGCGGCAGGCGGTCTATGAACTCTCCGGTGGCAATCAGCAGAAAGTGGTGTTTGCCCGTGCCGTCGGCGCCTCGCCGGCGCTGCTGTTGCTGGACGAACCGACACGCGGCGTTGATGTCGGCGCGAAGTTTGATATTTATTCCCTGTTGCGCAGCATGAGCGATGCGGGCTGCGGCATCCTGCTGACCTCATCGGACCTGCCGGAACTGATCGGCATCTGCGATCGCATCCTCATCATGCGCGATGGCATGCAGGCGGCGCTTGTGGAAACCGGTGCGATGAAACCTTCTGAGCTTCTGGCGCAGTTTTACCATTCCGAGGCGGCGTGAGTACCCCCACATGATCCGAACTCTCAGACTTTACGGCACCCTGATCGGGTTTCTCGCCATTGTGGTGTTTTTCTCCATCCAGTTGCCGGGCACATTTCTCACTGCCAGAAATCTCATCAACATTTCTCAGCAAATCAGCATGCTGGCTGTGGTCGCCAGTTCCATGACCCTTGTGATGGTGATGAATGATTTCGATCTGTCGGTCGGCTCCATGGCAAGTCTTGCCGGAGTGGTCGCCGCCGTTCTGTTTTCGCTTGGCTATCCGATCGCCGTCGGTGTGGGTGCCGCACTTCTGGTCGGAGTGCTGGGCGGTCTGTTCAACGGCGTGCTGGTGTCGGTTTTCGGCATTCTGCCATTTGTCGCCACGCTCGGCACACTGACCATGTTCAGCGGCATGGCGTTCCTCACCAGCGGCGGCAAAACCATTTTCGGACGCGATATTCCGGCAGCGTTTTCCGGCTTTGCCCGCAGCGGCATCCAGCTTGATGCAATTGGCCTCGCCGGCCTCAAACTGCCCTATCTCAGCATCGCCGGCCTCGTGGTGCTGCTGGTGATCTGGTTCATCCTCGAACAGACCACCTTCGGCCGCCGGCTGTATGCCATTGGCGGCAATTCCGAAGCCGCGCGTCTCGCTGGACTGAAGGTCAGAACCCTGCGGCTTGTCGCCTTTGCCATGACCGGTCTTGGCGCAGCCATTGCCGGGCTGATGTATGCCAGCCGGGTCGCGTCAGCCAACCCCACCCAAGGCAGCGGCCTGATGCTCGACGCCATCGCCGCGGTGTTTCTGGGCATGACCATGAGCGAGCAGGGCGAGCCACGGGTTCTTTACTCGATTGTCGGCGTTCTCATTCTGGGAATTCTCGATAACGGTCTGACGCAGTTGAGTGTCGATTCGTATATTCGCGAAATTCTTGTCGGCGCGATCATCGTCACCGCAGTGGCATTTTCCAGCATCACCAAACAGAACAGATAGCAAGGCCACGAGCCGCCGCTACTTATTTGTCAGTCAGTGCCAGAGAGTTGAAAAACCATCTCTGAAAAATCAGCAGCAGGAAAAACGGCGGGATGATGGTGATCATGACAAGCGCCATGCCCGGCCCCGAGGACTGGCCGATCAATTGGATGCCGCGGACCAGCGTGTAAAGACTGTCATCGGTACTGATCATCAGCGGCCACAGATACTGGTTCCAGCCGATCATGAAGGCGATGACAAAAATCGCTCCGGTCCTCGGCCATGACAGCGGTATGACGATATCGCGCAGAAACTTCACCGGGCCTGCGCCATCCAGCATGGCGGCTTCCAGCAATTCCTCCGGCAGCGTTCGAAAAAACTGCCGGTAGAAAAACGTTCCAAGCGCGGCTGCCAGAACCGGCAGAATAACTCCGGTATGGCTGTTGATCAGCCCCAGATCCGATGTCACCTGAAACGTGTTGATGAACCTTGCTTCCAGAGGAAACAGCAGCGTCGTCAGGATCAGCCAGAAAATCCCGTTGGACCAGGGCAGGCGGAAGAACACGATTGCATAGGCACTCAGCAATGAGAACAGGGTTGTCAGAGTTGCAACACCAAACCCGACAATCATGGAATTCTTCAACATCGCAAGCGGCGTCACCTCGTCGCTGAAACCTGCTTCAAAATTGACGATGCTCCAATAGTTGCGCTGTAGATAGGCGCCCCAGCTCAGTTGCAGACCATCCGTTTGAAGCGTCGCCGTGCTGTGAGTGGAGGAGAAAAATAACAGTGCAATCGGTGTGATGAGAAACACCACACCCAGAACAAGAATGCCATGATTGATGATGGCTCTGACTGTCACCAGGCCGCCGCTGCATGAAACGCACTCATCCGGGGCGAGGGAATTTTTGTCGTCAAACGAGCCGCGCGCCAGTGTCTTTTTGGAACACCATTGCCCGCGTCGTGTCAAAATGCAGTTTCAGATTGCTGTCAATGTCGGGAAGCGTTTCGTGATCCGTTTTCAGGCAGATCTCGGTCTCATCGCCTTCAGTGGCGGCCGCGCCTTGCAGCACGCCATAGATCAGATTGTCAGCACCGTGCTGCTCGACAAGATCGACCCGCATCTCCAATCGAGAGGTGCCGTCCTGATGCAGCGCGTCGGGTCGGATCGCCAGCATCAGATCGGTGTTTTCCGGCAGATTTTCAAAACCGGCCAGTGAAATGCTGCCGCTGACCAGCTTACCGCCCTCAAACCGCGCCGGGATCAGATTGACTTGCGGCGACCCGATAAAGGAAGCGACGAACAGTGTCGCCGGGTTGTTGTAGAGTTCGATTGGTGCGCCCATCTGCTCAATGCGGCCATCACTGATCACAGCAAGCCGGTCGGCAAGGGTCATTGCCTCAGTCTGGTCGTGGGTCACATAGATGCTGGTCACGCCCATGCGCCGCTGCAGTCGCTTGATTTCGATGCGCATCTGGACGCGCAATTTGGCGTCGAGATTGGACAAAGGTTCGTCAAACAGAAACACCTTGGGTTCGCGCACAATGGCGCGGCCCATCGCAACCCGCTGGCGCTGGCCGCCGGACAGCTGGTTGGGCTGACGGTCGAGATAGTCATCAATGCGCAGCATCTGCGCCGCATCCACGACCTTCTGATGGATTTCTTTCTTTGGCAGGCCCCGGTTTTTCAGGCCATAGGACATGTTTCCCCGCACCGTCATATGCGGATAGAGGGCGTAATTCTGGAAAACCATCGCAACATCGCGTTCCGCTGGCGTTACGTCATTGATGACGCGCCCATCGATACTGATTTCCCCCTCGGTGATGGATTCCAGCCCCGCAACCATCCGCAACAGCGTGGATTTTCCGCAGCCTGACGGGCCGACAAAGACGATAAATTCGCCATCATCGATTTTCATGTCAACGCCGCGCACGGCCTCAGCTCCGTTCGGGTAGACTTTTTTGACTCCGGAAAGTTCAACGCCAGCCATTATTTTTCACTCTCCACAAGGCCCTTCACGAACCAATTTTGAAATACAAGCACAACCAGAACCGGCGGCAGGGTCGCCAGGATGGTCAGTGCAAACGCCTTTTGATATTGCGGCAACTCACCGCCTTCGGCCAGAATCTGGTAAATCTGCTTGATGCCGATCACCAGAGTGTAATTCTCTTCCTTGGTGGTCATCATCAGTGGCCACAGATACTGGTTCCAGCCCACCACAAACATGATGATCAGAATCGCCGCAATCATGGTTTTTGAAATCGGCACCAGAATATCGATGAAGAACCGCCAAGGCGTCGCCCCGTCCAGCCGTGCGGCTTCGAGTATTTCTTCCGGCACGGATTTGAAGAACTGGCGGAAAAAGAAAGTGCCGGTCGCCGAAGCGATCAGCGGAACGATGAGACCTGTCTGGGTGTCCAGCAGTCCCATGCCTGACACAACCTCATAGGAAGGAATGATGCGCACTTCCAACGGCAGCAGCAGAGTCATGAAAATGACCCAGAACAATGGCACCGCAAGCCGGAACCGGAAATAGACGATGGCATAGGCTGCCAGCATCGAAATGATCACCTTGCCGACCGCAAAACCGACACCCAGGATCATGCTGTTTTTCAGCATCGTCGTGCCGAGAACCGATTTCATCACGCCGCCTTCGACAAACAGCACTTCATAATAGGTGTCAAAGAAATTGCCGCCCGGCCAAAATTGCAGGCCGTTGCGCAGAATTGTTTCCGGCGAATGGGTGGATGTGGCAAATGCCACCCACACCGGCAGGCTCATGAACAGCACACCGACAATCAGAATTGCGTGGGTGTAGATCAGACGCCAATTTATGTTGCTCATGTCTGCGTCCCCCTAATAATGCACTTTGCGCTCGATGAAGCGGAATTGAACCACTGTCAGCGCCAGAACAATGAGCATCAGAACGACCGATTGTGCTGACGAACCGCCAAGATCCGCACCGCGGAAACCATCCTGGAACACCTTGTAAACCAGCGTATTCGTGGCACCGCCAGGGGCACCGCGCGTTGTGGTGTCGATAATGCCGAAGGTCTCGAAAAAGGCATAGGTGATGTTGATCACCATCAGGAAGAATGTCGTCGGTGCCAGCAATGGAAAGGTGATTGTCCAGAAGCGCCGTGTCGGGCTGCGGCAATCCATGGTCGCAGCTTCGGTTACCGATTTCGGGATGCCCTGCAATCCGGACAGGAAAAAGATGAAATTGACGCTGACCTGTTTCCAGACAGCAATCAGCACAACGACAAATCCTGCATCAAAACCATCCAGCTTGTGATTGAAATCCCAGCCGATTGCATTGAAAAACTTGTAGAGATCGCCGATCAGGGGATGGAACATCAAATTGCCCATCAGGCCCGCCACTGGCGGAGCAATGGCATAGGCCCACATCAAGGTTGTCTTGTAAGTGCGGGCGCCGCGAATGACCTCATTGGCCTTCACGGCAAGCAGCAGCGCGATGGCAAGCGAGAGGAACGTGACCAGTGCGGAAAATACCACGGTAAACCCGGCCGCTTGAAGCCACGAGCCGCTGAGGATCGTATCTTTGTAATTCTTGAACCAGACGAATTGGCTCGACAGGCCAAAGGCGTCTTCCAGCAGAAACGACTGATAGATGGCCTGAGCTGCAGGCCAGAGAAAAAACACAGAAATAATCAGGATTTGCGGCGTGATGAACAGATACGGAATCGCACTGTGTTCAAACTGAACGCGCTTCATTGACAGCTCCCCGGAAATAATGCCTGCCCATGATCAGACAGGCAGGTGGCGGGCTGGCGCCCGCCACCCTTATTCAGCTCAATTATATGTGGCGTTGAAACGCTCAAGAAGCGCGTTGGATTCTTCTTCCATGGCGTCGAAGGCTTCGTCAACAGTGGCATCGCCTGAGAAGATGTTGTCGAAGTTCTTGTACATCACGTCACGGATTTGCACATAGTAGCCAAGGCGGTAGCCCTTGGTCCACTCGCCGCCGGGCTGGCTCAACTGCAGAATGCCGATTTCAGCATCCGGTGTGGAATCGTAATAGCCCTCACTCTTGGCCAACTCATAAGCCGCTGTGGTGATTGGCACATAACCGGTTTCCTTATGCCAGAACACCTGGTTTTCCGGCAGAGTCAGAAAGGCGAAGAAATCAGCGACGCCCTTATATTCTTCATCGGTCTTGCCGGCCATTGCGAACAATGCGGCTCCGCCGATAAATGTGCCTTTGGGTTCGTCGATGATGCTCTTCCAATAGGGCAGGAAGGACGTGCCGAACTCAAAATCAGTGGATTTTTTCAGACCGCCGAATGAACCGGACGAACCGAGCCACATGGCAACTTTTTTCTGCACGAACGCGTCCTGATTATCACCCCAGGCGCGGCCGTAGAAACCGTAATAGCCCGCATCAAGCCACTCTTTCATCTTCGTCCAGTGCATTTTCAGCTGATCATTATTATAGAGCAGCTTCACATCGGTGGTGTCATAACCATTATTGCCGGTCGCCATCTGGATATTGTGACGGCTGGAAAAGTTTTCCGCCATGATCCACGGGCTGTGGCTCTGGGCAAGGGCGATATAACCGGCTTCTTTCAGCTTCGGTGCCATCGCCTCGAATTCTTCCCATGTGGCCGGTGGATTTTCGATACCGGCTTCGGCGAAGGCATCCTTGTTGTAATACAGCAGCGGCGTTGAGGAATTGAACGGCAGACCGATCATTTTTCCATCTGAATCCGCATAGAAATAGCGGACCCCGGTAATATAATCCTCGATATTGAAGCCTTTGCCATATTTCGTCATCAGATCTTCAACCGCAATGGTTGCGCCCTTGGCGTTGATGATTGTGGCAGCGCCGGCATCAAAGATCTGGATGATGTTCGGCTGTTGCTTGGCACGGAAAGCGGCGATGCCGGCTGTCATCGTATCCTCATAGCCACCCTTATAGGTGGGAATGAGATTATACTCGCTTTGGCTGGCATTGTAGTTTTCAGCAATTTCGTTGACGACTTCGCCCAGGCGTCCGCCCATGGCATGCCACCATTGAATGTCAGTTGTGGACGCGGACCACGCCGCTCCGGACATCAGTGTTGATGCGCCGAAAACACCGGCAATCAGCATAGATTTCAAGTTCATAATTCTCTCCCTTTTTGAGTGATGCAAGCGTACGGCCCCTTGAGATCATGGTTCCGTGACACTGACATGACATCCTTACGACAGACTGTTGTTTGAATTTGCCTGCTGAGGGAAGTGTATTCCTGTTTTTGTATTTTATGCAAACCCTCTGAGGCGGCTAACAAAAATCTCCCCATCTATTTGTCCTGACAAAGTCCTGCCGCACCGGGTTTTCGCTTGCCGAAAGCGCCACTTCGTGTCTGGATTGAACGGCTTGATATGGAGATTTTTTGAAATGCTGTTTCGCCTTGCAACTTTCTGCTTCTGCACTTTGCTGTACGTGTCCGGGGCATCTGCCTTTGAATTGCAGGGCCATCGCGGTGCCCGTGGGCTAATGCCGGAAAATACGCTGCCGGCATTCGCAAAGGCACTGTCCATCGGCGTATCCACCCTTGAGCTTGATCTGTCCGTGACCGCGGATAACCGTGTTGTGGTGTCACATAATCCGGCGCTGGACCCGGATCTGACGCGCGGTGCAGATGGTGCGTGGATTGCAGAACAGCTTCTGATCAACAGTCTCAACTATGAGGCGCTTCAAACATTTGATGTCGGGCGGATCCGGCCCGGATCGCGCGCCGCCTCGCGTTTTCCCGAGCAGCAGGCGGTTGATGGCACATCGCTTCCCTCGCTGGAACAGGTGTTTGATCTGGTCGAACGCTCCGGCAACACCTCTGTTCGCTTCAACATCGAAACCAAGATCAATCCGCTGGAACCGCAGGACACGGTGGATGCTGAAACATTTGCCACTCTGGTTCTGGCCATCGTCAAAGCACGCGGATTTGAGAACCGTGTCAGTATCCAATCTTTCGACTGGCGCACCTTGCAGGCGGTTCAGGCGAAAGCGCCTGATCTGGAAACAGTCTATCTGACGGCACAGCAGGACTGGCTCAACAATGTACAATCCACAGCCGGCACAGCCTCGAAGTGGACAGCGGGATTTAACCTTGATGATTACAGCGGCAATCTGCCGCAGATGGTCAAGGCCACCGGAGGCGATGTCTGGTCGCCGTTTTTCGGCGATGTCAGCCCCGCGCTGGTCAAACAGGCACAGGCGCTGGGCCTGAAAGTGATTCCCTGGACCGTCAATGATACGGCCATGATGGAGACGTTAATCGATACAGGTGTTGATGGTCTCATCACGGATTTTCCGGACCGGCTGCGGGCTGTCATGAAGGGCAGGGGCATGGCATTGCCCCCGGCAACTCCGGTCGAGCCCTGATTGCGCCCTCTGATCGCTGCTCAGTCTCCACTGCGCGGTTGCCAGGCAAACCGCTTCTTGATTCGCAGTGTCAGTTCATCGCGCAGCCCGCGATAGGCATCAAGGATCTGCGATCGCGAGCCGGTTGCCAGCGAAGGATCAAGTGTCGGCCAGTATTCCACATCGATTGCATGGGTTCGCGTCAGTTCAAGCGCCTTGTGATGCGCTTCCGGTGCCAGGGTGATAATCAGGTCGAAATTGGTGTCTTCAAGTTCTTCAAAGGAGCGTGGAACGTGGCGGCTGATATCGACGCCGATTTCATCCATCACGTTGCGCACGAATGGGTCGGGATCCCCCGGCCGCACGCCCGCTGAACGGGTGTAGATCTGGTTTGGGAACAGCTGCCGGGTCAGGGCCGCAGCAATCGGCGAGCGAATCACATTGATGCGGCATGCAAACAGCACTGCGCCGGGGCGCACATCGACGGATTTGTCGGAACTGGAAGGTTCGCCGGTCGGCGCGTTGTCAATCAACGCCTAGATCGTTTCATGGTTTGGAGTAAACACGCGACGATCAGCCTTTCCAGTGCAGAACACAGACAAGCGTAAACAGGCGCCGGGCTGTGTCAAAATCCATTTCTATCTTTCCAGCCAGCCGGTCCTGCAGCAATTGAGATCCTTCATTGTGCAATCCGCGCCGGCCCATATCAATCGCCTCGATCTGACTTGGCGTTGCCGTTTTGATCGCTGCATAATAGCTGTCGCAGACCATGTAGTAATCCTTGACGATTTTGCGAAACGGCGTCAGTGACAGGATATGGGTGGCGAGCGGCGCGCTGCTTTCGAACAGCACCTCAAACACCAGCCGGGCTTCCTGAAGCGAAAGATTCAGCCGGTAAGGTCCGTGAAAATCAGCTGACTCATTGTCTGACTGCTGCAGCGGCTGGAAACAATTTTCTTCTACCAGATCATAAATCGCAATGGCGCGCTCATGTTCGATCTCGTTGGAAGCGCGGCCGATGGTGCGTTCATCCAGGACAATTGCGCAAAGCCGTTCAGTGGAGCCGTCCGGCCTCCCAGAACTATTGCCAGAATTGGTGCCAGAGCCGGTATCCGAACTGGCCTCTGTATCAGGATGAGTTTCAGCCATTGCTCCGTCCCTTGCGCTACAGGTTCAGCCGGATGGCAATTGAGCGTCCATGCGCATCAAGCCCTTCCACATCCGCCAGCATGATCGCAGCCGGGCCGAGCGTCCGCAGACTATCAGCCGTGCAGCGCAGAATTGACGTGCGCTTCATGAAGTCCAAAACTGACAGCCCCGACGAAAACCGGGCCGAGCGTGCGGTCGGCAGGACATGATTTGAACCACCGACATAATCGCCAATGGCTTCCGGCGTGTGATGGCCTAAAAACACCGCGCCGGCGTGGCTGACAAGGTCGAGAAGCGCATCGGGATCGGCGACGCATAATTCCAAATGCTCCGCGGCAATCGCATCAATCAGATCTGCAGCCTGCATCACATCGGCAACGCGGATAATGGCCCCGAAATCACGCCAGCTGGGCCCGGCAATTGCAACGCGGGGCAGGGATTTCAACTGCGCTTCCACCGCTCGTTCCACAGCAATTGCCAGCTCTTCGCTGTCAGTGATGAGAATGGATTGCGCGGCTGTATCATGTTCTGCTTGGGCCAGCAGATCAGCTGCCACCCAATCGGCATTGGCGGTCTTGTCGGCGACCACCAGAATCTCCGAAGGTCCGGCGATCATGTCGATGCCGACGGTGCCGAAGACCTGGCGCTTGGCAGCGGCCACATAGGCATTGCCGGGTCCGACAATTTTGGCAACCGGAGCGATGGTCGCGGTGCCGAACGCCAGCGCTGCAACGGCCTGCGCACCGCCAATGCGGTAAATTTCCGTGACACCGGCAAGCCGTGCTGCCACCAGCACCAGAGGATTGAGCACGCCATCGGGGGTTGGCACCACCATGGCAATACGCTCAACGCCTGCCACGCGCGCCGGCACCGCATTCATCAGAACCGAACTTGGGTAATTGGCCGTGCCGCCCGGCACATAGAGGCCGACAGCGGAGATGGCCGACCAGCGATAGCCCAGTTCAACGCCCAGCGCATCGTGATAGCGCTGATCTTCAGGCAGCTGTTTTTGATGATGCGAGGTGATGCGGTCATGGGCAAGTGTCAGAGCCGCCAGCGTATCGGCATCGACACCGTCCACGGCCTGTTGAATCTCGTCCGCTGATATCTGCAGCGTGCCTGGCGTCAGCACAAGACGATCGAATTTTTCCGTCAGTTCCAGCACAGCGTCATCGCCGCGCAGCCGGACATCTTTGACAATGGCGCGCACAGCGGCATCGACATCCTCTGAAACCTCCCGCTTTGCAGCCAGCAAGGTCTTGAATTCGGATGAGAAATTCCGATCGGACTGGGACAGGCGGTAAACCAAGGCGAAGTTCCTTACAACACGAAACGGCTGTGCCCCTCAGCTGATCGGATGCCGGGGCCGGTTTCTTGTTTCCCATGCCGCGTCCAGATCGGCAAGGCGCACTTCAACACATTCCACATCCAGCCGGATGGAATGGCCCTCGGCGAGCAGCAGTTCGATCTGTCCGCAAACCCCATCAGCGTCCGCCAGAAATTCAATCGACAGCAGGTCAAACACCGTGTTGGGATCGGCCTGATCAAGGCCCTTGGTCTGCATCCGGGTGACCTGCTCGAAATGCAGCACCGCGTTGTGGCGTTCATAGGT
>TARA_R110002124_G_scaffold140648_2_pt1 | contig 14091 bp, 13 predicted proteins | sample TARA_R110002124 | Tara Oceans TARA_R110002124 (sample SAMEA4397445) | marine metagenome | biome: Polar Biome; feature: [SRF] surface water layer (ENVO:00010504); material: water (ENVO:00002006), including particulate matter (ENVO:01000060) such as... | depth 5 m | reverse complement strand
ATCCAGAGCGGAATGCTGCTTGACTTACCCATTACGCAGCGACCTGCCCGACCAGCGCCGGGCGCGCCTCCATCCCGATTTCCTCGAATGCCAGGACCGGGGCCGCGACGTCGCGCGCCGCCATGACCGTGCGCAGGAAGCGCCGTCGCCGGGTCGAGGTGACGAGCGCCGCCTGCGTGCCGCCTTCGGACAGGTCGGAAAATGTGGTGGAAAGCGCGTTGGCCAGGCGGCCGAAATCATCGGGCGGCAGCGCGATATCGGCGCCGCCGCGTTCGGCCTCGATCTGGTGGCGGGTGAACAGGTCCTCCCATTCCGGGGCCAGTTGCACCAGCGGCAGCGAGCCATCGGGCCGCTTCAGGCCGGCCACCAGCTGAAAGCCCAGCCGCTGGCGCACATGCTCGCACACGGCCTCGGGCGAGAGATGCTGGACCCGCAGCTCAGCGATGGATTCCAGGATCAGGGGCAGGTTTCTGACCGACACGCGCTCGTCCAGAAGCAGCCGCAGGACCGCCAGCAGCGTGTCGATCGGCACCTTGTCGGGGATCAATTCGTCGATCAGGCGGCGATTGGCTTCCGAGCGACGCTCGTCGGACAGGTTGGTCATCTCGTCCAGCATCCGGCGCAGACCACGCAGGGACAAGAGCCGCGCGAAGTTGGATTTGAGCACCTCCAGCAGATGGGTCGCCAGCACCTCTGCGGGACCGACGACGGTCAGCCCGGCCAGCGCCGCGCTTTCCTCGTCATTGGTGCCGATCCAGCGGGCCGGAGCGGCATAGACCGGTTCGCGCACATCGGTTCCTGGCGGCGCGTCGGCGTTTTCCGCGGGCAGCAGTGCCAGGCGCCGGTCCGGGAACAGCCGGTCGCGGCCCTGTTCGACGCCCTGGATCAGGATCTGGTATTCACCGGGGTTCAGCGAGGCATCGTCGGTCAGGCGGATTTCGGGCAGGATCAGCCCGAAATGGCGCGCGACATGGTTGCGCATGTTCATGATCCGCGCGTCCAGGCCGGTGGCCGGGTCCAGGACCATGGGCACCAGATCGGGCGAGAAGGTGACGTGGATTTCGTCCAGATCCAGCACATCGCCCAGCGATGTCTGACGCACTTGAGGGACCTCGGGCGGGGCTTCGCTTTCGGCTGCGGCCTGTTTGTGGGCATACCAGGCGGCGGCGCCGAGCAACGCCGATCCGGTGATGAAGGGCACGAAGGGCAGGCCCGGGATCAGCGCGAACAGACCCATCAGCAGTGCCACGGTCAGCAGCGCTGCCGGGTGACGCGCGAACTGGCCAAAGAGCGCGGTGTCGGTGGCGCCGGTGGCGCCGCCGCGGGCCAGCAGCAGTGCCGCCGCGATCGAGATCACGACCGCAGGGATCTGGCTGACCAACCCGTCGCCCACCGTCAGGATCGCATAGGTTTCAAAGGCTTCGCCCAAGGACATGCCATGAACCAGCGTGCCCATCAGCAGGCCGACGGAAATGTTGAGCAAGGTGATCAACAACCCGGCAATGGCGTCGCCCTTGACGAATTTCGACGCGCCGTCGAGCGAGCCGAAAAAGGTGGTCTCGGCCTGTTCGGTTTCGCGGCGCTTGCGGGCCTCGGCATGGGTGATGGCGCCGGCGGACATGTCGCTGTCGATGGCCAGTTGCTTGCCCGGCATCCCGTCCAGCGCAAAGCGCGCGCCAACCTCGGCCATGCGCCCGGCGCCCTTGGTGATGACGACGAAATTGACGATCAGGAGGACGCTGAACACCACGACGCCCAGAAACACGCTGCCGCCCATGATGAAGCTGGCAAAACCCTGAATGACCGCGCCCGCGGCCTGGGGGCCTGTGTGACCCTCGCCGATGATGAGCCGGGTGCTGGAGACATTGAGCGAAAGGCGCAGCATCAAGGACGCCAGCAGCACCGTCGGAAAGACCGAGAAATCGAGCGGGCGTTCGATGAACAGGGTCAGAGTGAACATCAGGATCGCCAACGCAAAGGAAGCGGCAAGCCCGATATCCAGCATCCAGGCGGGAACCGGAAGGACCATCATCACGATCACCGCCATCAGCGCCAGGGCCAGAAGGACTGTAGGATGAAACAGGCGGAGCGATGTCAGTTTCATGGGCGGATCGCGATGAAGGGGCGGGCTGCCGGCAGGAATACGGGCACCAGCGAGGCGCCATTGGCCTGACCCGTCAGCAGCACGAAGGGGGTGGGCGGCGTGGCGCGCGCGGCGCGTGGCGCCGGTTCGGGAGCCAGGGTGGCGCGGATCTGCGCAAAGCGGGCGCGGTATCGTTGGGCAAGGCGCGGGGTGCGTGAGTGGTAGGCCCCGGCGGCGCGGCCCCAGTCGCCCAGATCCTGATAGAGTTCCAACAGGTAGCGCGCGGCATAGCGGGCGGCGGTGGCCGGGTCCAGCACGTCATCGGGTGCGCTGAAATTCGCACCATGCCAGCGCCAGTTGATCTGAAAGCAACCCAGGTCAAAGCTGCGTTGCCCGTCTTCGAGCGATTGGCGCGCGAAGGCCAGGGCCTGGGCGCGGGTATCGAACCAGTAGCCCTGTCCGTCCCGGTTCACCGCCCAGGGCCAGGGACGCAGACGACCGTTCATGCGGCGGCCGGTTTCCGTCAGGGTGATCGCCAGAAGCACATCGGCCGGAACGCCGATTTCGGCCGCCGCGCTGCGGGCGGCGGCTTCGCACAGGTCCGGCGGTGTCGAGGCCGGCTGTGCCAACGCTGCCGTTGTGGCGGCCGTCAGCGCCCAGAAAGTCACCCAGATCCGGGTTTTCCACATGGTCCATCCCTTCTGGATGTCGGTATATGCCGCAGGATTGGCGCAAATAGGTTGACGATTGATTGACGCGGACGGGCATGGCACCGCGACCGCCCTGTTTGCGCTGACGCCGCGACATCTTGAAGCGCCACCGTCGCGAACAGGCGATTTTATGTCGATTCCCGGGACAATCCGGTCGGTTCCGCTTGACTCCGGGCCCTGTGTGAAAATGTTAAGGCGCACGGGCTCACGGCCCGTGTCATCGACACCGGCGCCCTGGCGGGCCGCCCTCAGACATCGGAATCAACATGTCCCTTGCCTTGATCGCGGCGTTGCCATTCCTGGGTGCGCTGTTGCCTGGCCTGATGATTCGCGCGGGCCGCAACACCTGCGCGACGGTCACCTTCGCCACGACGGCGCTGGCGCTCATCGGGCTGCTGCTGAACGCGCCGGCGGTCTGGCGCGGCGAGGTGATCCTTCTGTCCTATGAATGGCTGCCGCAGCTGGGGCTGAACGTCAATTTCATGCTGGACGGGCTGGGGTTCCTGTTTGCGCTGCTGATCCTGGGCATCGGCCTGCTGATTATCGTCTACGCACGGTTCTACCTGTCCAAGGACGACCCGATGGGCACGTTCTTCACCTATCTGCTGCTGTTTCAGGGCGCGATGGTGGGGATCGTGCTGTCGGACAACATCCTGCTGCTGCTGATCTTCTGGGAACTGACAAGTCTGTCCTCGTTCCTGCTGATCGGCTACTGGAAGCACCTGCCCGAGGGGCGGCAAGGCGCGCGCATGGCGTTGACCGTGACCGGGCTGGGCGGTGTGGCGATGATCGGCGGGATGCTGATCCTGGGTCAGATCGCCGGCAGCTATGACATCAGCGTGATCCTGACTCAGGGCGAGGCGATCCGGTCCTCGGACATGTATCTGCCGGCTCTGCTGCTGATCCTGCTGGGGGCGTTCACCAAATCGGCGCAGTTTCCGTTCCATTTCTGGCTGCCCCACGCGATGGCCGCGCCGACGCCGGTGTCGGCCTATCTGCATTCGGCAACGATGGTGAAGGCCGGATTGTTCCTGATGGCGCGGCTGTGGCCGGCGCTGTCGGGCACGCCCGAATGGTTCTGGCTGGTTACCGGCGCCGGGCTTGTCACCTTCATCCTGGGGGCGCTGATCGCGCTGTTCAAGGATGACCTGAAGGCGCTGCTGGCCTATTCGACGGTCAGCCAGCTGGGGTTGATCACCATCGGTCTGGGGCTTGGCACGGAATACGCGGCAAAGGCGGCGGTGTTTCACATCATCAACCACGCGACCTTCAAGGCGACGCTGTTCATGACCGCGGGGATCGTCGATCACGAGGCCAACACGCGCAGCATCCGTTTGCTGGGCGGGCTGCGCCGGCTGATGCCGATCACCTTCGTGCTGGGCACGGTGGCGGCCTTCGCGACGGCGGGGATCCCGCTTTTCAACGGGTTCATATCCAAGGAAATGGTGTTGAAGGTGGCCTGGGAAACGGGTCCCGTGATCGCGGTTCTGGCAACGCTGGGGGCGTTGCTTTCGGTTGCCTATGCGCTGCGCTTCATGGCGCACACCTTCCTGGGTCCGGTGCGCGACGATTACCCGTCAAGACCGCATGATCCCGGGTTCGGCATGCTGGTATCGCCGGCCATTCTGGCCGTCCTGGTGGTGGCCATCGGCGTCTTTCCGCAAGAGATCGCGGGAAGCCTTGTCAAGGTGGTCACGGGGGCCGTCACCGGGGTGCGGCCCTACGGGGAACTTGCGCTGTTCGAAGGGTTCACGCCCGCGCTTTACATGTCGATCACGGCGATCGTGCTTGGATCGGCCCTTTTGGCGCTGCAACGGCGTCTGGCGCCGATCTGGGATCAAGCGCGGCGGCCCGAGGCCAAGGCGATGTTCGACGCGCTGGTCGACGCGGCGGCGCGCGCCGCCAACCGTGTCACCGACACGCTGCACGATGGCGCGATAAGCCGCTACATGGCGGTTCTGACGGCGGTTATCGTGGCTTATGGCGGCGCGGCCTTCTTTACCGGTGGCTTCGCGCCGGGCGCCCGCGCGCCACTGCCGGTCGGGCCGGTAGAGGTGATCTTCTTCGCCGTGCTGCTCGTCGCCTCGGCGGGTTTGGTGATGGTCCACCGCCGCCGGTTTACCGCGCTGATCGTTGTGTCGATCATCGGTCTGGTGGTGGCGATGTCCTTCGTGCAGTTCTCGGCCCCGGATCTGGCGCTGACCCAGCTGACGGTCGAGGTGGTGACGGTGATCCTGCTGCTGCTGGCGCTGAATTACCTGCCCAAGGAAACGCCGGTTCAGTCCAGCGCCGGGCGGCGGATGCGCGACGGGGCGCTGGCGCTGTTGGCCGGGGGCGGCGTCGGCGCGCTGGCCTACGCGCTGATGACCCGGGACATGAGCCTGCCGTCGATCGCCGATTATCTGATCACGAATTCCTATACCGGCGCCGGCGGGCGCAACGTGGTCAACGTGATCCTGGTGGATTTCCGGGGCTTTGACACGATGGGCGAGATCATGGTCCTGGGCATCGCGGCGCTGGTCATCTACGCGATTGTCGAGGTGGTGCTTCAGGGCCCTGCCTCGCGCCGGTTGCTCAACTGGGTGCCCGACATGCCGCAGGCGTTTGATCGCCACCCGCTGATGATGGTGGTCGCCACCCGTGTGGCGCTGCCGATCGCGCTGGTCGTGGGGGTGTATATCTTCCTGCGCGGCCATAACGAGCCGGGTGGCGGGTTCATCGCCGGGCTGGTCGTGGCGATCGCCTATCTGATGCAATACATGGCATCGGGCTTTGCCTGGGCGCAAGAGCGTCAGCGGTTCCACTACCACGCGCTGATCGCCTCGGGGGTCCTGGTCGCCGTGCTGACCGGTGTTGGCAGCCTTGTGCTGGACTGGAACTTCCTGACCTCGACGGGCGGCTATGTTGACGTGCCGTTCCTTGATCCCGTCCCGCTGTTCAGCTCGTCCCTGTTCGACCTGGGCGTGTTCCTAACCGTGGTCGGCGCCGTGATGCTGGCCCTGGCCAGCCTCAGCCGGATCGGACGTCGCGCGGGCGAGGGGGTCAACCTGACCGCCATGGATGTCGATCCGCTGGCGGGATCCGAAACCGACGCCGGTTCGGGGGGCGTTGGCGCGGCCACCGCAAGCTCCGACAGCCGCGAGGAAAACTGACATGGAATTTCTGGTTGCCATCTCCATTGGTGTGATGACCGCGGCGGGTGTCTACCTGCTGCTGCGGTTGCGCACCTTCCCTGCAATCCTGGGCCTGGCGATGCTCAGCTATGCAGTCAACGTCTTCATCTTCGTGTCGGGGCGGCTGGTCATGGGGGCGCCCCCCGTGCTGGGCGCGGCCGACGCGATGACCGACCCGCTGCCGCAGGCGCTGGTGCTAACGGCCATCGTGATCTCGTTCGGGATGACGGCGCTGGTGGTCATCATGGCGCTGGCGTCGTATCTGAACGCCGATACCGACATGATCGACATCGAAAAACCGGGCGAGCAGCCCGAAACCAGGCGCTGAGGGGGCCATGATGGAGCATTGGATCATCGCCCCGATCGTCGTGCCGGCCCTGATCGGCCCGATGATTGCCCTGACCATGCGGCACGATATCGTGTTGCAGCGGATCGCGGGGCTGACCTCGGGCGTGTTGATGCTGGGGATCACCGTCGCGTTGCTGGTGTCCGCCGCCGGCGGCAATGTCGAAAGCTACGAGTTGGGAAGCTGGCCCGCGCCGTTCGGCATCGTGCTGGTGCTGGACCGGCTGTCGGCGCTGATGGTGACGCTGACGGCGGTGCTGGGGCTGGGCATCCTGGCCTATGCCTGCGCCACCGGATGGGACAATCGGGGGCGCAATTTCCATTCGGTCTATCAGTTCCAGATGATGGGTCTGTTCGGCGCGATGCTGACCGGCGATATCTTCAACCTGTTCGTGTTCTTCGAAATCCTGCTGATCGCGTCCTACGGGCTGATGACCCATGGCGGCGGGCGGATGCGCCTGCGCGGCGGGGTGCAATATGTTGTCATCAACCTGGCCGGATCGACATTGTTCCTGTTCGCGCTGGGCACGCTTTATGGGGTGTTCGGAACGCTGAACATGGCGGACCTGGCCGAACGCGCGGCGCAACTGCCCGCCGGGGACGCGGCGCTGGTGCGGGTCGCCGCGGCGCTGCTGCTCTTGGTGTTCCTGCTCAAGGGCGCTTTGTTGCCGCTGCATTTCTGGCTGCCCAATACCTATGCCCTGGCGCCGGCGCCCGTTGCCGCGCTGTTTTCCGTGATGACCAAGGTCGGGGCCTATGCGGTGATCCGGGTCTATACTCTGATCTTCCCCGACACGCTGGAACCGATTGGCGGGCTGGTCGGCACGGTTCTGATGCCGGCGGCGCTGCTGACGCTGGCGGTGGGCGTGATCGGCGTCTTGGGCGGTGCCACCCTGGCGCGGATCGTGTCCTTCGCGGCCATCGCGTCGATGGGCACGCTGTTCATCGCGGTCAGCACCTTCGATGAGGCCGGTATCGCGGCGGCGCTTTACTACCTGATGCATTCGACGCTGGCCGCGGCGGCGCTGTTTCTGATCGTCGACCAGGTGCGCGCGCGGCGCGGCAATTCCGCGCTGGCGCTTCAGGCGCCGATGCCGGGCGGCGGGCTGGTGGCGGCGCTGTTCTTTGTTGCGGCCATTGCCATGGCCGGGATGCCGCCGCTGTCAGGCTTCATCGGCAAGCTGCTGGTGCTCGATGCCATCCGCTCGGCGGACTGGTGGATCTGGGGCTGGGCCTTCATCCTGATTACCTCGCTGGTTGCATTGGTCGGGTTCGCGCGTGCCGGCTCGGCGCTGTTTTGGAAACCCCATGACGCCACTGCGCCGGATGACGATCCGTTCCAGGGGGCGCCTGGTGCGACATCGAACCTGGGGCTGGCGGCGCTGGCCGGCATTCTGGCGCTGATCGTGGCGCTGACCGTCGCCGCGGGCCCGGCGACCCGCTATACCCAGGCCGCTGCCGGCCAGTTGTTTGACCGGCAGGTCTATATCCATGCGGTTCTGGGAACCCCGGACGAGCGCGCGGCACGCCGCGCCGCCGAAGCGGCCGCCGCCGCCTCGGCCACCGGATCGACCCATGCCGGGGGCCAGGCCACCACCGATTCCGCTGCAACGTCGACACAAGAGGGCTCCTGACATGCGCGCGCGTCTGCTTCCCCATCCGCTCTTGTCGCTGGTTCTGGCGGTCGTCTGGCTTTTGCTGGTCAGTTCGCTGTCGCCAAACTCGATCCTGTTTGCGGTGCTGCTGGGGGTTTTCGTCCCCATGTTCACCCAACCCTACTGGCCCGGAATGACCCGCCCGACCCGCCTTTCGGCCGTGCCGGGCTATGTGCTGATCGTGCTTTATGACATTGTCATCGCCAATATCCAGGTGGCGCTGATCGTGCTGTTCAAACCCAGCTCGAAGCTGCAACCCGCCTGGGTGTCGGTCCCGCTGGAAATCCGGACACCCGAAGCGATCACCATTCTGGCCGGAACCATCACCCTGACGCCGGGCACGGTATCGTGCGATCTGGCCGAGGACGGGCATGCCATTCTGGTGCACTGCCTGCACGCCCCGGACCCCGACAGCGTGCGCGAGGACATCAAGAACCGCTATGAACGTCGCCTGAAGGAGATTTTCGAATGATCGCCGCCGCGCTGACCTTTGCCATTGCCTGCTTTTCGCTGGGCCTCGTGCTGACCCTGTGGCGCCTGATCAAGGGGCCACGCCACAGCGACCGGATCCTGGCGCTGGACACCATGGTCATCAACGCCATCGCCCTGCTGATCCTGCTGGGGATCTGGCTGGGGACATCGATCTTCTTCGAGGTGTCCTTGTTGTTTGCGCTGGTCGGCTTCGTGTCCACCGTATCCTATTGCCGCTTTCTTCTGCGCGGCGACATCATCGAATGAGGGGGCGACATGCCGTTTTGGGCTGAAATAACCGTCACCGGCTTTCTGGTGATTTCCGGTGTCTTCGGGCTGGTGGGATCCTACGGGCTGTTGCGCCTGCCGGACCCGATGACGCGCATTCACGCGCCGACAAAGGCGACGACGCTGGGCGTCGGCGGGGTGCTGATCGCGTCTATGGTTTATGGCTTCGGCGCGACCGGAGAGCTGTCAACGCGTGAGTTGCTGATTACGCTGTTCCTGTTCCTGACATCGCCCATTTCCGCGTTGTTCATTGCCAAGGTTCATCTGCATCTGCGCCAGAAGCGCGAAAGCCTGCCCGAGCCGGAGCCAGACACCGGCTGGGCCAGCTACACCGCGCAGGGTCCGTCCCGCGGCGTGCGCGATATTCCGCCGCAACCGCCGTCCGAACGGGTCTTGCCCGACCGGTCCCGCTGATCCCCGCCGCAGCAAGGTTTGCGTAAAGTCCCGAGTGCGCTAGAACGGGCTTTGCCGCTTGGGTGAGCGGTGGGTGCTGGGGTGTGGTCTTGTGTGGGACGTGGAGCAACTCGACGCGTTGACGGAAGCCGTTGTCCAGCGGCTCCTGATCGACGCAAGCGACGCGCGGGCGGTCGCCGGCGATATCCTGGCGCAACTGCTGGCGGTGCGCCCCGATCTTCCGGCGCTTGCGCTGGCCTTGCCCTTCAGTCTGGCCGCCGGCGGGATGGAAGAGATGCTGGGCGCCGGTGACGATGCCTGCGCCGCGGCCCACCGGGCCTGGCGCATGGCGGCGCTGATCGGCGCCGAGGCCCTGGCGCTTGAGGCGATTCTGGCGCGGGCGCCCAGCATTGCGGACCTGGCCCGGCACTGGGCCAGCGATTCCCCAGAGATTTGATCGCGCCCGGCCCTGCGCGGGCGATGTGCAAAGGGGCCCTTTGCATGGGGGGCGAAGGCAAGGCGCGCGTCGAACCTGCCCCGCTCAGCGCGCTTTCAGCAGGTCGCGGATTTCCGCCAGCAAGTCCTCCTGCGTCGGGCCTGCGGGCGCTGCCGGGGCCTCGGGTGCCGCGTCCTCGTCACGCTGGGCCGCGTCCTTGGCCTTGTTGACCGACTTGACCAGCATGAACACCACCCAGGCGATAATCAGGAAGTTGATGATGGCCATGATGAACGCGCCGTAGGCAAAGACGGATGCGCCCGCCTCGCGCGCGGTGGCGAGGCTGGCATCGGCGGCAACTTCTCCTGACAGAACAAGGAAGCTGTTGGTGAAATCGACACCACCCATGAACAGTCCGACGATCGGGTTGATAAGATCGTCGACCATGGATTTGACGATCGCGGTAAAGGCCGCGCCGATGATGATCCCGACAGCCATGTCCATGACATTGCCACGGGCGATGAAGGTTCTGAATTCCTGCAACATACTGCGTGTCTCCCTGATTTCCTGTCCCGAGGTCTGCCAGCGTCTGTAGCCGACAGGTCCGTCTTGGGATTGAGCCCGCGATCGAAGCCCCGATCAAGGTGAAAAATGACTGACATTTCCCACAGGCTGCCGGTATACCCGGGTGGCGCCCGGCGCGGGTGCATCACGGCCTGCGTTATGCTGGCATTCAGCCTTCGTTAACCGGTCTCCAGTAGACCGGACCGTGACCTGAATGCCCGATTGGCGCATTGGATGCGGGCGCGGCAGAAGGTGGCATTGCATTGGCCCCTGCGCCTGTGGCAAGACAAGACGACAGACCCAGACGGAGCCACCCGAATGCCCGATTTTGCTGCCCGCCGGACGACCATGGTCGATACTCAGGTGCGCCCCTCGGATGTGACCAAGCTGCCAATCATCGAATCGATGCTGGCCATCCCGCGTGAACGCTTCGTGCCCGGATCGCTTCAGGAAGCAGCCTATGTGGGCGAGAACCTCGAACTGGCCGCCGGGCGCGTGTTGCTGGAACCCAGAACGCTGGCCAAGATGCTGGATGCACTGGATATTCACCCGGGCGACATGGTTCTGGATATTGCCCCTGCCACCGGCTATTCCAGCGCCGTGATCGCCCGTTTGGCCGAAGCGGTCATCGCTGTGGAGCCCGATGCCAGCCTGGCGGACGAGGCCGAGGCCGCGCTTGATTCCGTTGGCGCGACCAATGTCGTGGTTGAGCGCGGACCTGCCGCCGAAGGGGCGCCCGCGCATGGCCCCTATGACGCGATGATCGTGCAGGGCGCGGTCCAGGATTTCCCGCCGGCACTGGCCGATCAGCTCAAGGATGGCGGCCGCGTGGTGGCGCTGTTCATGGTCGGCGCGCTGGGGGTTGTGCGGATCGGCGTGAAGGCCGCCGGCACGATCCATTGGCGCGATTCGTTCAACGCCGGCGCGCCGGTTCTGGACGGGTTCAGCGCGCGGCCGGCCTTCGCGCTGTAAGAGACATGGCTGTCCCGACCCGGGGCGGCAAACAAGGCGAACCCCGGGGGGGGATATGCCTGATCCTGAACGGGAGCGCGCAATGAGCGTCACCATGCATATCCGGGCCGCTGTCATCGGCGTTTCGATGATCCTGTCGGTGTTGCCCGCCAAGGCGGACACCCTGGCCGATGCCCTGATCGCCGCGTATCGGAATTCCAACCTTCTGGACCAGAATCGCGCCCTCTTGCGCGCCGTTGACGAGGATGTACAGCAAGCCTTCGCGGCCATCGGCCCGGTGGTGGAATTCGTCACCACGGCGCTGGTCAGCACTTCGAGCGCGCCCAACTACCGCCTCAGCTTCGGCATCGGGGCCACAGCCACCTTGTTCGATTTCGGGCGCGGACGCCGGGCTATCGACGCCGTGCAGGAAACGGTCTTGTCCACGCGCGCCGGGCTCCTGGTGGTTGAACAGAACGTGCTGTTCGACGCGGCGCAGGCCTATCTTTCCCTGTTCAGCGAAAGGCAGACCGTCGAATTGCAGCGCAACAGCGTGACGGTCATTGCCGAACAGGTGCGCGCCGCGCGGGAGAGATTTGAACTGGGCGATTCGACGCGTACCGATGTCGCCATCGCCGAGGCCCGGCTGGCCGCCGCGCGTTCCGCACTGGCCGCCGCCGAAGGAGACGCCGCCGTGGCGCGCGAAAGCTACAGGCTGGCGGTCGGGCGCTATCCGCAAGGCCTGGCGAACCCGCCGCGCCTGCCGCACATTCCGGCGTCGCTGGAAGCCGCGCAGGACATCGCGCGGCGCAATCACCCGGCGATCACGCAGGCCCAGCACCAGATCAACGCCGCGGACATCGCCGTCGAAATCGCCCGGTCGCAACGGCTGGGCAGCGTGACGGGATCCCTGTCGGCGGAACACAGCATCACCGGCATTCAGGGGCTTGCGGATACCGTGCGCTCGGATATCACGGCGTCGATGCGCTATGCGGTGCCGCTCTATAACGGCGGGCGGCTGAATTCGCTGGAACGCCAGGCGGTTGCGCGCGCAGAGGCGCAGCGCGCCGCGCTGCATCAGACGGTGGCCATCGTGCAGCAGGCCGTGGCCGCGAACTGGGCGCGGTTGCAGGTGGCGCGCGCACGGCTGTCGGCCAGCGATCTGCAAATCGACGCTTCGCAATCGGCCTATGAGGCGGTCAGCGCCGAGGTGGAGCTGGGGTCACGCACGGCGCTGGACCTGCTGAACGCCGAGCAGGAACTGCTGGACGCGCGCTCGTCGCGGGTTCTGGCGGCGGCCGGGGTGCAGATTGCCTCCTATGCATTGCTCAATTCGATGGGGCAGATGACCGTCGAGACCCTGCGGCTGGGCATTCCGACCTATGATGTGAGTGCTTATTCCGCCGGTCTGCGCGGCGAACCGCCCGAGGAAACGCCCTCGGAACAGGGGCGCCGGCTGGACCGAATTCTGGGCCGGTTGTATCGGGGCGAGGGGCAGGAGCCCTGATGCGTGTTGTTTCATCGCGCCTGAGCGGCTATTCTTGGTGCCATAACGGGCAAGGAAACAGGCATGTCGGACGCGATGACCAATCGAGAAATCGAAGACGTTTTGACGTCAATTCGCCGACTTGTGGCGCAGGATGGTAACCGCCCGGGCGAATCGGGCAAACTGATCCTGACCGAGGATCAGCGCATCGTGGCGCCGCCAGCGGTCAATTCCGGCGCGCCGATCAAGGATCGCGTGATGGCCGTGGCCGATGCCCGGCAACCCGAGACACCGGGCCTGACGCAGGTCGAAGAGGCCCCGGTGATGACCGGTCCGCACTTGCCGCGGCCCCGGGCCCGGGGTGAGCCGGCGGCCGATGTGCCGGTCGAAACGCCGGTCGAAACGCCAGTCGGTGCTCAGGGCAAGGAGACAGGCGAAATGGCACGGGACGATGCATCCGCCGATCTCAACCTGCCCGAGCCCGATTTTGGCAAGCTGGAAGCGACCATCGCCGAGTTGGAGGCCGCCGTGTCGGCCAGCGGCGACACCTGGGAAGCCGAAAGCGGACCCGTCGAAGAGACGCCGCGCCCGTCGAATGTCACCGACCTTTATGGGCGGCTCAGCTTCGGGCATCGGGTGGCGGCGGCCGAGGGGGCGCAGACCGGTGAACCGGGACCAGGAGCGGCTGGCGCTGATGCGGTCCAGGCCCTGACGACAGACGAAGTTGCGCCCGAAGCCCAGCCCGAGATTTCAGAGGCATCTGCCGGCACCGTGGCCCCCGAAGAGTCCGACAGCGATGCCGATGCCAGTCCCGAAGCGAGCGCGGCCCGCGACCCGTCGCCGGAGGCCGAGTCGCCGACAGACGATGCGCCGATCCTGGCCGCCGACACCTATGTCGATGACGTGACCGAGTTCGAGGATACGATCCTGGACGAGGACGCGCTGCGGGCGGTGATCGCGCAGATCGTGCGCGAAGAATTGCACGGCCAACTGGGCGAGCGCATCACCCAGCAGGTCAGAAAGCTGGTGCGGTCCGAAATCGCCAAGGCGCTGGACGGGCGCCGCTACCTGTAACCAGGTCCGGGGTGCCGGAGCGAATTATTGCTCGGACAGTTCTTCGCGCCACGGCGGATTGGCACCGGCGCGGCTGACCGTAACGGCGGCGACCCGCGCCCCGAAGCGCAGCGCCGCGGTCAGGTCATCCGTCGACAGGCTGCGCAGGGCCGATTTGGTCAGCAAGCCGTTTTCGGACAGATGCGCCAGAACCCCGGCGTTGAACGTGTCGCCGGCGCCGACCGTGTCCACCACCTCGACCCGTTGCGCGGGCACGGTGATCTCGGCGCCGTCGGGCAGGATGGCGGTCACGCCCGCGCCGCCGCGCGTCATGATGACGATCTTCGGGCCGGCGTCGCGCAACATGTCGATCTTCGCGGTCAGCGGCTCGGGGCCGGGAAAGATCCAGTTCAGGTCCTCGTCCGATACCTTGACGATATCGCTGAGCGCCAGAACCCGGGTCAGGCGCGCGCGGTAACGGGC